>ERZ1026772.57-NODE-57-length-80459-cov-11.358427_pt1 | contig 80459 bp, 62 predicted proteins | sample MGYA00380124_ERZ1026772 | MGnify/ENA primary metagenome ERZ1026772 (study PRJEB33269, sample SAMEA4719760) | human gut metagenome | biome: human-associated habitat; feature: organic feature; material: feces | place: Cameroon | collected 2013-10 ...
ACTCTATCAAATATTTACAAAAATTTTTAAATCAAGGATGTGTCAAAGTCCCGAGGACGGCTTAGTCTCTGCACTTGAGGCTAAGCCTTTGTTATAACTTTCAGGGTCTAAAATTTTCATTTCAGAAGCAATTAATTGTATTATATTTCTAAATTTGCACTCCGGAAACTCATGTCCAGCGCATGAGAAACTAAATTTATGCTATTATGGAACATTTGCCGCAGAACGACATGCCGATGCTAGCTTCGGCAATCAATTTTCTCCTCAGGGATGAGGAATTCGACAATCTTGACCAGATTTGTGATTATTATCACGAAGACCGTGCAGAACTTGAAAAGAAGCTTGCAGAAGCCGGTTTTTCATACTCGGAAGAGCAGAAACGCTTTATCTAGACCGGTAGATTATTATCTATATGAAATAGACTGACTTAGGAATGATTAAAAATATAATATTCGATTTCGGAGGAGTTCTTCTCGACTGGAATCCACGTTATCTGTATAAATCATATTTCCATAACGACAAGGAAATGGAGCATTTCCTGGCAGACATCTGTAATGGAGAATGGAACTCACAGCTTGATGCCGGGCGGCCATTTGCTGAAGGCGTGAAGGAGCTTCAGGCGAAATTTCCTGAATATGCTGAGGCTATCCAGATGTATGACGAAGGCTGGGAGAAGATGCTCAAATGCGAATTGCCTGATAGCATTGACCTTCTCCGGGAATTGAAATCGAGGGGTTACGGCATTTACGGCCTGACCAACTGGTCGGCAGAGAAAATAGGCTATGCTTTTAATAATTATCCGTTCTTCAGCCTGTTCGATGGAATAGTCGTCTCAGGTATCGAGAAGATAGTCAAACCGGACAGGAGGATTTATGAAATCCTGCTCGGAAGGTATTCTCTGAGACCTGAAGAATGTGTCTTTATAGATGACAACAAAGATAATGTAGATATGGCAAAGCGGCTTGGAATCAATGCGATACGCTTTGACAACATTGTCAATGTCAGAGGTGAATTGGAAGCGTTACTTAACAAAAAATTATAATTTATATGGGACTTATACCTATTTATACTTGGACAAAAGGTGTGCGTAATTTCGACCATCGTCGTAAAGTTTTCGCCAAGCAGCCGTGGGCGCAGGGAGTCGTTCTTTTGACCTGCGTAATCGTTGCAATGTTGCTCGCAAATCTTCCTGCAACAAAGGATTTCTACCATAACCTTCTGGAAACCAATATTTCCCTGTTCTGCCAGTCTCCTGACGGGAACGGAATATTTTTCCCTCGCGGTATGACAGTTGAGTCTTTTATCAATGATATATTGATGACAGTATTCTTTTTCACCGTGGGGCTGGAAATCCGCAGAGAGATGAAAGTCGGAGAGTTGTCATCTGTAAAGAAGGCAATGCTCCCGGTAATAGCCGCATTCGGAGGAGTCGTTGCACCTGCATTGATTTTCTTCACCATTAACCACGGTACGGCTGCCGCTACCGGATGGGGTATTCCGACCGCCACTGATATCGCTTTTGCAGTCGGCATCTTGTCGATCCTGGGTGATAGGGTTCCGGTATCATTGAAAGTGTTCCTTACGGCCCTCGCGATTGCGGATGATTTGATTGCGATTCTCGTCGTTGCCCTGTTCTATGGCGGAAAAATCAACTTCGTCCTTTTGGGAATTGCCGTACTGGTCATCATTTTCGCGGTGAGAATGAATAAGTTGGGAGAGAAACGCGGAGCCTTCTATATGTTTTGTGCGGTTATCGTCTGGAGTTTGTTCTACTATGCAGGCATCCACTCTACCATGTCAGGTGTGGTAATGGCTTTTCTTGTTCCTATGGCGCCACGTTATCCGCGTGCTTACTTCAACAGAAAGGAGCGTCAATACATCCGTCGTATCGATGAGTATGATGCGCTTTCCTCTGAAACAGACGTGTTCCCTAATGGTCCGCAGAGGCATTGCCTGAGAAGACTTTCTGTCATTTCGAAGGGCACAATGGGTATGAGCTATCATCTGGAGCATATTCTTGAGCCTTGGGTAAACTTCCTGATTATGCCGATCTTCGCTCTTGCCAATGCCGGTGTGGAGATTCCTGATATTTCTTATTTCAATGTCTTCCATTTCGATCCTGCACTCGGTAGCGTAGGTATGGGTATTTTCTTCGGTCTGCTTATCGGAAAGCCTCTCGGAATCTCACTTGCAAGTTTCCTTGCAATCAAGTTCCATGCGGGCGAGATGCCGGCCAAGGCTTCCTGGAAGATGCTTATCGCTGTTGCCTGCCTCGGTGGTATAGGCTTCACAATGTCAATTTTCGTCGATACATTGTCATTCGGCGACCAGTTGCCTGAAGTTACTGCAAGACTCAGAGATATGGGTAAGGTCGCGGTTTTGCTCGGATCCCTCAGTGCAGGTGTTTTCGGAAGTCTTGTAATCAATCTTGTACATAAAATCGAAAACAAATAGGTCAATGAAAAAAGCAGTTGTCATAGGTGCCTCTTCTGGCATTGGCCGGGAAATAGCTTCAGGGCTTATCCGTAATGGCTGGAAAGTAGGTATTGTCGCCCGACGGGAGGAACTCCTCCGGTCTCTGGCTGCCGAATTTTCAGGTTGCGGAGTCGAAATTCAGGCCATTGATATCACTGAAGAGAAGTCTGTGGAATTGCTTGACTCATTGATTTCCAAGCTTGGGGGAATGGACCTTTTTGTCAATGTCTCTGGACGGGGAAATCAGAACAAGGCTTTGGACCCGGTGATTGAAATCCGCACGGCCGAACTGAATGTAACCGGTTTTGTCAGAATGATGGACTATGCCTTCAACTGGTTTGCAAATAATCTTCGTCCGGGGGAACGTGGTCAGATAGCGGCGGTTACCTCCATTGCCGGAACCAAGGGAATGGGTACCGCTCCTGCATATTCCGCGACCAAAAGGATGCAGACGACTTATATAGACGCTTTGGCCCAGCTTGCGCGGATGCGCCAGGTAAACATTGACTTTACCGATATCCGCCCGGGATTTGTCCGCACTGACATCCTCGACAGTAACAAGAAATATCCGATGATTATGGACAAGGTGCCGGTAGGGGAGGCTGCTGTCAATGCTATTCTGCGCAGGCGCCGTGTCGTGGTCATTGACTGGAAGTTCAGGGTCCTGACTTTCCTGTGGAGCCTGGTTCCGCAATGTATCTGGGAGAGAATGAGCAAGATAACGAACTGACTATTTGAAGATTAGCTTATATATGATAAACGCCACCGGGATTTCCGATGGCGTTTTTATCGTCTGTCTGGCAAGGTCTATTTGAAAATGTCGTTAAGCACTGCGGCGAGGCGGATACCTGCGCGGAGAAGCTGGGTCTCGACTGTTTCTGCCCAGTCGCTTGCGTAGTCGTAGCTGAGTTTGGAACCGACAGGGGTAGCGTCATAGATTTTCTTGCAAATCTCGAAGGTCTCTTTGCCCCATGACTCAGGATTGCCCTCTGCAATCTTTTTGTTTCCTTCCTTATTGTAGATGTCGATCTGGTCCACCCATTCTGAGTAAGTCCACTTGTGGGCATTCTCTATAAGGGCTGAATCCCAGACGGAATGGAGGTTTGTTCCGTTTCTGAAATACTGTACCTGCCAGCTGTTGCCGCCGCGGTCAGACTTGTGTCCCATGTGCATAGGGCAGTGGAGGTCGCCCATAAGGTGGACAAGGAACTTGAGGGAGAGTACCTGCTCGTCTCTGCTGAGTTTTCCGCTCTTGAGAGCCGTAATCTGCTCGTTGATGGCACGTACTACGTCTCCTTTCTCGTTGAGGGGAGCCTCTTCGAAAGTAAGGCCTGCGTCAATGTTCTTGTAGTGCCATGTGCTGGTGTATTTGTACTCAGGTGTATGGCTTGCATTGTCCATCCAGTTTGCCCAATATACGATGGATTTTCCGTCCAGAAGTTCTGTGATCTTCTTGTCGGCTTTCTTCGTGAGGTGTCTTTCTGCGAGAGCACATGTTACATCATGACCTTTCTGGCCCCATGAATAGCCATTGACAGTAGCGACCAGCAGTCCTGCTCCGAGGCAGACTGCCTTAATAATTTTGTTCAGATTGCTCATATTATAAATTAGTGATTGTCCGTCTGTACGATGTATCTAATCGTACAAATTTAATATTATATTTTTTCTTGGCAAACTGAAATTTCAGTCCTTTGTTCTGACGGGATACAAAAAGGTCCGGAACACATCGCTGTTTCCGGACCTTTGGACTTACCATGAGACATTGCTGTTCGAGGTGAATTCCTCTGTGGTCATTCCCTTGCCGGAAGGCGTGCCGGCGATAGAGGAGAGACCTGGCCAATCATTGATATTATACTTTTTCTTCGCTTCTGCAGGTGCGAGAGGGAAGAAACTGAACTCGCCGCCAATCTTTTTCTCGATCTCTGATACGGAGTAGATGTAATCGGCAAGCGGCGGAAGTGAGGACAGCTTGTCTCCAGTGAAACTCTGAGGGAACCAGAATCCGATCGCCATTACTTCGTCTGCTGAACATTCCCAGATCGGCTTTCCGGTATTGCCATTCTTGGTCCTGAGCACGAGTTTGTATCTGGCTGTCGGCATGAGGCAATCCTTTGACACTGACGAAGTTTTTCCCCAGTCGCACGCATCTTGGAGAATCCATGAATTGTCCCCGTAGTAGCATCCGACGACTACATAGAGAGTGTCGCTGCACCTCCAGCTGTTTGGAAGAATCTGCTCGATCATTTCCCAGTGTGAATCTGAGGAGGTCTCGTTCAGATATCTTTCCGGTGCGATGTTGGTCGGATAGAATGTCTGGATATTCAAGTCGATAGGATTGTTCTTGTTTCCGCATCCTCTCTCCGCCGAGCGCATCAGATGACCTTTGGTTACGGTCTTGCCTGAAGGCATGGGAGACCAATACATATATTTGTCAGTCGGCTTTCCATCTGTAGAAGACCATGGCCAGTTGTTCCAGTCGGATGCATATATTATAGACTGCTCGTCTTCAGTGAATGACGGGTCTGGCCTCCACGGGTCTTTTGCCGGTCGGGTATAGCCGCCTTCCCAGTAAATCTCGTGGCAAGGGTATGCTACCCACATAGGATTGTGTCTGCGGATGTCATAACATGCCTCATAGTTGCGGACATTCTTTCTGGACTTGTAAGTCGTTCCCCTGTGGTCCACATATTTGTAGTCGGCATTGGCGATAACCGTTGTCGGACGTTCGATGTAATCCCTCGTCTGCGGTTCAGGTTCCGGCTCCGGCTCTGGTTCCGGTTCAGGTTCCGGCTCCGGCTCAGGTTCAGGTTCAGGGGTTGGGGTTTCTTGTCCTGGTTTTTCCGGTATTTTCTCAGGCTTACATGCTTCGAAACAGAAGGTCAGTGTAAGACTCAGCAAGACCGGCAATAAAAATTTTCTCATAACACTTGCTTGTTTTTGTTTGCTACCATGGAGATGTCGACTTGTTGAAACTTTCAGTCGACAGACCATTGTTGTTTATGCTCTCTCCAATTATAAGATTGAAATTATATGTTCTGTTTGCATCGAAGCGGATGTCAACTGCTGAGGCATTTCTTGGATCAATGGCTGTTAAGTTTTGTCGAACCGCTCGACAAAAACAAAGATAAGATAAATTTCCCAAGTACAAAAACACCGGCTGCCGGCTGTGGGATAATAAGTTAAGATTTGTATATTTGTGAATTGAAAAAATTGTACAGATGAAAATAATAACATTGAAACTATTCATTGTGCTGTCGGTTCTACTGACATTGACACAATGCAGGCCGGCATCTGAGGAACTCAGGGTCGTCTCGTTCAATATTAGGATGGGTGTTGCTGATGACGGGGAGAATTCCTGGGTGTTCCGTAGGGAAGCTTCCACCGCGATGGTCAATGAAATCCGTCCCGATATCATGGGCCTGCAGGAGGCGTTTGATTTCCAGGCAGAGTTCATAAAGGAACAGTGTCCTGATTACAAGGGTGTCGGAGTCGGACGTGATGACGGAAAATCAGAGGGCGAAATGATGATGATTTTCTATAATACCAAGACGGTCGAGCTCAAGGATTGGGGTACGTTCTGGCTTTCTGAAACTCCCGAAGTGCCTTCTTTCGGATGGGATGCAGCATGTCGCCGTACTGCAACCTGGGCGCTGCTTGAAATGCGCAAGTCCGGCAAGGAATTCTATTATGTCAATACTCATCTTGACCATCAGGGCCGTGTCGCTGAAAAGAATGGCCTGAAGCTTATAGTTGAGCGCATTGACAGTATCAATCCCAAGAAATACCCGATGGTATTGACAGGTGATTTCAATGTTCTTCCGGCAGATGCCGTTCTGGATGACCTTGACCGGATCATGTCGAGCGCCCGCGCCACAGCGGATGTGACCGACAGCATTCCTTCTTTCAACGCTTTCGGCAAGCCTCTCAGGCATGCTGCGATAGGGGACCAGTTCGTGGATCTCGCGACGACCGCAGGCCTGACCATTGACTACATCTATTACTCCGGCTTCTCCAAGTGCCCAAGTTTCCGGACTGTTACAGAAAGTTTCGCAGACGTGCCATATATATCTGACCATTATCCGGTTACGGCCGTTCTTAAATTTTAGGGACTGGAGTATTTTATCTTTCAGGAATGATAATGTGGTGGTTCCCGATGGACGAGCGCAGGAAGTAGTCTGCCAGTCCCGGAGCCGCCACGATTATTTGTGTGCGGCAAAGATTGTCATTGTATTGATTTTCAATGATATTGACCTCTTCCAAAAACATTTCGGTGCAGTCTGGCGAGATTTTCAGTATCCTTGCCGGGCCTGCAGGTATGATGCCATGCACGGCGACTCCTATTCCGGATTCGAAATGAGTGTCATAGCAGTAACTGCTTACGATGTTGAGTGGTACCGTGCAATGGGCAAACAGCAATTTGTCTCCGTCGATTCGTGAGAGGTTCGCCTGGAATCCCGGTGTGCCGTATTTTTTCATCGCAACGCACATGGACAACAGCGCAGGAATGTCTCCTTCGCATGTCGCCACAATTCCCTGACTGTTAAGTATTGCCAATGCCATACAGCCTGTGCTGCCAAGAGCGGTGAGTAGGTCAAAGCATCTGAGCGACACGCCATCTATGTCATATTTCTCTGTCATTGACTTTAGCGCGCAGTAAATGTCCAGGGCCTTTCCGAAATCCGTCTCCGTAATATCGTGTCCGAATTTAGGTTTGTTCAATGCATTGAGATTCAGGCCTTCGAGATATTTCCTGTCGGGATTTTCCGCCGACAGGACAAGCTCGTTTATGTCAATGTCAATGATTTCGACACCCAGTTTTTCTTTTGCTGCATCGTAGTTTACATCGCTGGATATCAGCCAGTCCGAAGGTTTTCCGACAACGCCGACCTTCATTCCCTCCAGTATCCGTCCCATGTCATATTTCCGTACATGACTCTTGTCACTCTTAGAATATCCGGCCTTTAACTTTCTGACGATATCATCAGTGTTTCCATGTATGATTTCTCCCGGATATCCGTATCTGTTCAAGAAGGACAATATTTCCATTGAAGCCGACAATGAATTGCTTTTTCCGCTGGTAAGCAGTCTTACCGGCTTATGGTCAGGTACTTGCAGCTGTCCATCTCTAAAGAATCCGCTCTTGAATATCCCCTCAGTTCCTCCTGTCCTTACATATATGAGGTTGTTCAATGTTTCCCCATATCCCGAGAAATCCTCGCCCCTGAAGTCGAAATCTTCTCCAAGCACCTCTTCGATCTCTCTTATGAATTTTTCCTCTGCCGGATTACATGCCGCCTCGCTATGCAGGCTGGATGTCAATGTATATAGTGTGAACATGTGTTGTTGCTGTTTAGACGGCAAAAGTAATAATAATCTTGCTTATGTCAGGTGAATTATAAGAAAAAAACTGATGAATTTAAAGTGCTTCTGACATTGGTTTTGGATTTGCTTTCAGAATTTGTCCGGAAGCATCGTCATAGAACACCTTGCCGTTAAGTTCTCGGAAGTTGCGTTCAAGGTATTCTTTAGTTGCATTTTCCAGTGGTCTTATGTCATATAGTGACTCAAGTGTCTCCATGAAGCCTTTTCTGAAGCGTGAACGCAGAGCCGCTCTGGCATGGGAAACATCATTTCCTGCTGCGTATGCCCGGAGGATATACAGAAAATTGACTTCGAAAGTCATGAGTATCAATGTGTCCCTGTCGAATAGCCTGTCGGGGAACTGATACTGGATGTCATTATGTCTATTGAAAGGCAACTTGTTGATATACAGTTTGGTAGTGCTGAATGGATTATCAGATTCAGTGAAAAATTTGCCGCGGATAAAGAAGTTTGGGGTAGGGCAATAGCCTTCTGTCAATGAATCTCGGTATCTCAGGTCCAGGCGTCTGTATTCTTCTGGATGTCTGTAGGAAAGGTTGATGCATTCCTGTATGACATTCCGTGCATACGTATATTGTTTATACACAGACTCCCCGGATATTCTGTTGTCATCCAGATAGTATTTGCTGTCTCCGATGTAATAAACATGTCCTGTTCCGAACGGTGCCGTATCCTTATATATGTGGTCAATGATTTTGCCGTCTCGTTGTTCGCGTAGTCCTTTCGGTAAACAATCTTTATCATCGCTGATGAGCCTGTCCGTCATGGCCTCGAAAACTATATTGAAGTCCTTGGCTATCAATGCTTCAGAGTGTGAATTTTTGGCATTGACCTTCTCACATTTTGCGAAGAAGGTGTATAGCAGATTCCAGAGCAGCACGAATTCATCTTTGAAATAACGTTTTCTGATCGACTTGAGTAGTCGCGTTCCCTTTCCTGACACTATCATTGACCTGATCCTTCGAGGAGGAATGATGTTGTAGGTCAATGCGGGTGTGGCGTCGAACATGAAACTCGGTTTCAGGTAGTTCAGGACAGAGTAGAAGAGGGAAATCAATTGCTCGTTGTAGTCTATCTGCTTGTCGTGTTTCAGTTCATCGAGATAGAACGGCTGATTGTCAATGATATACGCTTGCGTGTGATTTACGGTCTTTGGCCAGTGAATCCGGTTCCTGCCGCTGTGCGAGATGAGGCTGCAATATGTCAGTAGGGTCTGATGGTCCTTGTGAAATTCGATGAGGGAAAGGATTATGTCAATGAGAGTGCATGAATCCTTACCTTTTCTCGATGTTATTTTCAATGTCTTGTGCCCATCCAGAATTATCCCCGAGTTGGGGTAATCTGCCTGGAAGTTTCTGATAGCCAAGTATATCCAGACAGATATGTTGAAGAGATTTTCAGACAAAGCCTTGTCTGCATTTATTTCCACTGAAAACGGATAACGGGTGAAGTCGTCAATGTCGTATTTTCCGAATGCTTTCAATCCTGAGTCGGAAGCTTTCAGGAAGACTTTCGGGAGTATGAATATCGCGTCAGCTGCAGATGGTGAAAAGAAATATCCTGTACAGTTCATGCGGACCCTGTCGTCTGCCGGTGCCGTATAGCAGGTGGCCGGAAGGTCCAATGCCTTTATGAAAGAGGCATCATAGCTTGCATTTTCGAACAGGATAATCATCTGAGTTATTGCTTATTGGCGAATTCTATGGCTCCGGTGTTCCATCTTCGCCGGTCTGTATCGGAAGTACGTTCATGCTGTACATGAAGCCGAGCAGAAGGTCCGAGCCTCGATCTGTAAACAGGTCATTGAACGAGAACTCCTCGACCGAGTACTCGCTGGTATGGGCTCGGAAAAATTCATCGCCGCGCTCCTCAGAATCCCGCTGCTTCATGCTCTCCTTTGACATTGACCTCATGAAATTCTGCTCTGTCAGGTATTCGTCTTTGCAGACCTCGCTCCAGAGATAGAACATGACTTTGCTCTTGAATTCATTTTCGTCAATGTTGGATTTTATGAAGTAGTTTCCGAGCTGTTTGTCTTCGGATTCGGTGACGCGGCGGATTCTGTCATTGACTGCTTTCAGGAAATCAATCCAGCGGAACTGCTTGCCACTGAGTGTGACAGTAAATTGATCAGAGGTGGCGCCTTCGTATTGTATCGGCACATATTCCCAGTCCCAACGCCGCTTGAATGCGCTGTCCATCGGGAAGAGTGACTGGTCGGAAGTGTTCATCGTGGCCAGTATATGAAGGTTCGGAGGAAGCCTGAGTTTTCCATCTTCTATCCCTTCGGATTCAATGTCTGGGTCAATGCCTTTATGTCTGGCCAATTCAGTTCTGATGTAGTCGCGGAGGTCTTTGTCAGCATTGATAGGATACTCCGAGTAGCCATCGTTTCTTCTGTCAAGAAGTTGGAACAAGTCGCCGAAAATCTGTGCGCAGTTGCCGCGGTTGATCTCCTCGATTATAAGGTAAACCGGCGTGTCAATGTCTTTGTATGCCTCGATATATGCGTTTGTAAATGTCTGAGGGACAAATGTATATCTAATAGAAGTTCCGTCACTCAAAGGCTTGTAAGTGCCCACAAATGTAGAGTAGTCCGAGTCCGGATGAAAGGTGGTACGGAACACCTTCTTGCCTCTGGTATCTGTCTCGACCTTATATGATTTTCCGCTTCCCGGGTTCCCGAAGTAGATCTTCTGGAGGGATGGGGAGGAAGTGGCAGGGGCGGAAGTTTTCTGTGGTGGAAATTCATACTTTCCGTCTCGTAGATTTTTCCAGGCATTGATGCCTCCCGAGAAATATGCTTCACTGCCGGAGTTGAATCCTCCATCAAGTAGAAGTTGACCATACTGTCCTTCGTAATACTTGGTGATGGCTTCTCCATGAATAAAACCAAAGTACATGCAGAAGTCATTTTTAGATATCTTTCTATCTTGATAATCCTGATATCCTTTATGACATGCTTCGATCAACTCTTCTTTTGATTGTATTGTCTCTTTGAACGGTACCATAACTACACCTGTTTAAGTATGTGTTCAGCAAATATTTTTACGCATTTCACGTTGACGGCATTGCCAAACTGCTTATATGCTTGGGCTCGTTTCTCATCTGGAATGAAATTGTCCGGAAAACTCTGTAACCTCGCACATTCTCTTGGCGTGAGATATCTCTTCCTGGTTCCAATTATTGATGTTTGTACTATTGCTACTAGAGCAGGGAAATAGGAATTGGTCTTGACTCTTATACCAGAAGGACGCAACTGGAATATTTGTTTCCAGATATCCGGTTTATCTGTCTGTCCTGCTTGCCATTCCAGTTTGGCTTTTGCGCCGAAGAAAAGCGGGTTCTTTCTTGCTCTATCTAACCACGAATCGATGAATTCACGATTGTCTTTATATAACTCATTGTTTTTTAGAATGAAATTGCGCTTCCATAATGGAAATTGGGAGAGATCTTCAGTTGGGTCCAAATCGCGTAATCTGTCGGACCAGATAGGAAACCCTGGTAATCTTGCAACTTTTATATTCTGGATGAAGTCATTCCACAAATCAATGAGGTTTATCATATCGTCAGATATTTGATATTCATCAATATCTGGGATATCACGGTCATTTTCTAGGATACTGTCTATTGTGCAAGGCTTTTGTGAAACCTTAAATTCAAACGGTGCGATATCTCCAATATCTTTTCGGATGCACATGATATAAACTCTTTCACGGTGCTGGGGAATTCCTATGTAGTGAGGACTGAAAATTACTGGTTCAGGGAGAAGATTGTATCCGAGAGCCTCTAATTTATCATGAATAACTCTCCAGGTGTTTCCGTGATCATGGCTGGCGAGGTTACGAACATTTTCAAGTAGAGCATATTTTGGTTTATGATATTCCAGTATTCTGCAAACGTCGAAAAACAATGTTCCTTTAGTTTCGTCCTCAAATCCAAGTCTCTTACCAGCTTTTGAAAATGCCTGACATGGGAATCCGGCGCAAAGAAAATCATGTTTAGGTATATCAGATGCATTGATTTTTGTTATGTCTTTTTCTGGTCTTATGCCGTAGTTGGATTCATAAGTTTTGCGACAATCATCATCGATGTCGCATGCGAAAACGCATTTCCCGCCCAAAGATGACAATGCCTGATGAAACCCTCCTATCTCGGCAAATAGGTCAATAAAAAGGGACCAAGTTTATACGACGTTTGGAGAGGAGGATGTCGGAGCAGTCGTCGGTTGACGAGCTGTCCTCGTTGGACTTAGGTAGTGTCTGATTTGGTACGAGATAAAACGCTTTCGAGGAACTGAGTACTACAGCTACCACATTTTGTCCCATATAAAACGTTTTTGCGGGACAAAATGGCATTCATAGAGTGTTTTGTTCTGTTTAAAACGATTTGCCGGAACAAAACCGAATTTCCTTCAGAGAACCATCCCGGCCATAAGGTTGCGAAATTCTGAAAAAGGCAGTAAATTTACATGGATTTAAAGAAAGCAAGAGAATATGCCAAATAAACGGTTGACATTTATTGACCCTTTTCCGTCCCGCCGAACCGGGCCAGAAAGCGCATGAGAGTCTTGCGATCTACATGGCAATCCGCTGCTATACTGCGATACGATGCGCCGGACTCCAGCATTGACAAAATATAATCCTTCTTATGATAGAGCTTCAACTTTTCAGGGGCATTGACAGAACCCGTCGGACGACCGAGGACGACACCCTCGGCCTTTTTGCGGGCGAGAGCTTCCTTCGTGCGTTGACTGATAAGATTGCGCTCGATTTCGGCGGAAAGACCGAATGCGAAGGCAAGGACCTTGCTGGGTATATCATCACCAAGCCGGTAGTTGTCCTTAATCGTCCAGACACGACAGCCGCGAGTCATGCAGATATTGAGAATCTCCATGATCATGAACAAGTTACGGCCGAGTCTGGAAAGTTCGGAACAAATAATGAGATCGCCGCTCCGCACTTTGCGGAGAAGCTTTCCAAGACGCCTGGCGGGCCAGTCCTTGGTTCCGCTTATCGTCTCCTCTATCCAGCCGTCTATGGTGATATCATGCAGACCGCAGAACTTGAGAATCTCGAAACGCTGATTCTCGACAGTCTGCTTGTCGCTGCTCACTCTGATGTATCCATAATTCATACTACCTACTCCACAATCAACGGAACTGACCGGAATATTCGGCCAGTTTCTCCCGCACAATGCCGGATGCATCGACAAGTACAGCATTTCCAAAATTAGCTATTCCTCATAACATTGACAAGCCACATGAAAGAAATATCGACCTCTAAACTAGTTGACGGATACAAAAGAGCGTTCATCGACTCGACGGTGAAGGCGGAACAGTCCTATACGCCGCAATTTGTCTCCAACGCTAATGGGAATAAGGTATTGACCGAAATAGAAAACGAATTGAGAGTATGCTCGTCAATGCTGATGTCCGTGGCTTTCATAACCAAGGGTGGAATAACTCCTTTGCAGGGCGTGCTTAAGGAAATGGAAGCTAGAAATGTTCCCGGAAAGATTCTGACAACGGATTATCTGATGTTCAGCGACCCGGTTGCACTCGATACGTTGGCCGGCCTTAAGAATCTGGAAGTGAGGATGTTCCGCACTAACAATGTCGGTTTCCATACGAAGGGATATCTGTTCCATACCGGAAATGACATCAGAATAATCGTCGGCAGTTCGAACCTTACACAGAATGCCATAACGAGGAACTTCGAATGGAATACCAAAGTCATTGCAACTTCCGACGGACAGTATGCGAAAGATATTGAAAATGAATTCAATAACGTATGGCAGAGTTCCGTTGACTATAACGAATACAAGGAGGAGTATTCTAGACAATTCAAGGAAGCAAAAGCCAGGAAAGCCGAATTGGACAAGATTGTCTCGACATTGGACCTTTCATATTCCCGCGTAATTGAGCCGAACCAGATGCAGCGGGAGTTTATGTCTGAGGTTATGCGTCTGATTCGATCAGGCCAACGCAGGGCGCTTCTTGTTTCTGCGACCGGAACAGGAAAGACGTACGCTTCTGCATTCGCTGTCCGTGAGATGTTGTCCTGCAATGTGTTGCAAAAGAAGAAGGTACTTTTCCTGTCGCATCGTGAGATGATCAATGTCCAGGCTGAGAAGAGTTACAGAAAAGTAATGGGAAACGCTTTCGCGACGGCCCAGTTGTCCGGTAATTGTCAGGATTTGTCAATGATAAAGTCTGCGGATATGGTTTTCGCCACGATGAACATGATGGCCAAAGATGATTTCAGATCGTCCAATTTTGCGACTGACGAGTTCTCAGTCATCATTCTGGATGAGTGTCATCGCTCAGGCTCAGAGAGTTATCAGAAAATCATTGACTATTTCACTCCTCAATTCATGCTTGGCATGTCGGCTTCTCCGGACAGGACTGACGGCTTCGATGTGTATAGCCTTTTCGATCATAATATAGCGTGCGAAATCCGGCTTCGGACTGCGCTCGAAAACGACCTGTTATGTCCGTTCCACTATTTCGGAATACAGGATTTGAAGGTCAGTGGCAGTCAGGTGGATGTGAATGATTTCAAGGATCTTACGAGTTCTGAGCGAGTGAAGAATATCATTGATGTGGCTGAATATTACGGCTATAGTGGTGATAGGGTCAGGGGGCTTGTTTTCTGCAGCAGGACTGAGGAGGCGGAGACGCTCTCGGAACTGTTCAACGGCATTGACAAGAAAGAAAGCGGGCGGAAGTACAGGACAGTGGCATTGACAGGAAAAGATAGCGAAACCGCTCGCCGGAAGGCTGTGGAGATGCTCGCGGCGGATTCGGTCAATGACGGTGAGATTCTGGATTACATTTTTACCGTGGATATTTTCAATGAAGGTGTGGATATTCCGGAAATCAATCAGGTTATCATGCTCAGGCCTACGGAATCGGCGATTATTTTCGTGCAGCAACTTGGCCGTGGTCTGCGAAAGTCAAAGGGCAAAGAGTTCGTCGTGGTGCTGGACTTTATTGCCAATTACGATAACAACTATCTGATTCCTATTGCATTATCTGGCGACAGGACGGGTAACAAAGACAATATCCGCCGCTATCTTATCGAGGGAAATAACGTTATCAAAGGTGCTTCTACTATATATTTCGATGAGGTGACCAGGAAGCGGATTTTCGAGTCTATTGATTCGGCACGCATAAATACCAAGAAGATTATCATTGATAGTTATCGTCAGTTTAAAGCGAAGCTGGGGCGCAGGCCGGCATTGACCGATTTCGATAGATATGGGGAGATGGATCCGTTGAGGATTCTTTCGTATGTGGATGGTGCACTCGGGGCCCGGAAACTTGCCTCTTATCACGGCTTTCTGGTCTCTTTCGATGACCTTGAGGAGACCCTGTCGGAGGAGGAGAATCATCTTCTGGAGTTCGTTTCGCAGAAGTTTGCATCTGGGAAGAGGCTCAATGAGGTGCTGATGCTGGAGGTTTTGTCGTCTGCTTCCGAGTCTGCTGATGTCGTCGATTTATGGAAAAGGTCAATGCTGGCGTACGGGTTGCCTTGTGGGGAGTATGCTGTCAGGAATATGATTTCTCTGATGACAGGGGAGTATTATGACTGTGGTTCCGCCAGGAAGCGTTTCCGGGATTGTGTTCTGATCGAGGAACGTTGTGGTGCATATAGGGTTTCGTCAATGATGGCGTCTGCTCTGGCCAATCCGGATTTCCGTTCGGCTATGGATGATGTATTGTCCTTTGCCAGAGGACGTTACGAGGTTTATTATAAGTCTTGTGGAGGATTTGTTGTGGGGAAGAAATATACATATGAGGATGTATTCCGGCTTCTGAACTGGAAGAAGAATGAGGTGGCTCTCAATGTCGGAGGATACAAGTTCGATGCTGAGACTATGACGTATCCGGTGTTTGTGAATTATGACAAGTCTCAGGAAATCAATGATACCATACGTTATGAGGATCGTTTTCTGGATCCTTCTACTCTTGTGGCGATTTCCAAGAGCAAGAAAAACTTGAGGTCTCCTGATGTTCGGACGGCTGCCGGTAGTGCGCATAATGGTGTGAAGATGTATTTGTTTGTCCGTAAGAACAAGGATGACAAGGAATCAAAGGAATTTTATTATCTTGGCAGGATTCGACATGAGCCTGATGGCCTTCTGCAACAATTTGTGATGCCGAATACTGATGTTTCTGCTGTCGAGATTGAGTATAAGTTATATACTCCGGTGGAGAAGAATCTTTATGATTATCTGACGTCGGAGAATGTGTAATGGATTTATAATTTATTGACAATGAAAACGATAAATGTGGTAGCCGCTGTGATTTTCAAGGATGACAAGGTGTTTGCAACTCAGCGTGGCTACGGGGAGTTCAAGGATGGCTGGGAATTTCCGGGCGGTAAGGTGGAATCGGGGGAGAGTCCTGAGGATGCGCTTCGCCGTGAGATTCGTGAGGAACTTGAGGTGGATGTCAATGTTGGTGATCTTATCGATACTATCGAGTATGATTATCCGACCTTCCATCTTTCCATGAAGTGTTTTGCCTGCACGATTGCATGCGGAAGTCCGCATTTGCTGGAACATGAGGCCGCCAAGTGGCTGACATCTATGCAGTTGGGTTCAGTGGACTGGTTGCCTGCTGATGTGACATTGATACCTAAGATAGAGACGATGTTAGAGGGGTAGTGTGAAATATCATTGATATTTGCTATATTTGCTTTCAGCAAGGAATTTGAGTAACGAGTCAGGAATGTTTTGTCCCGACTCGTTTTTTTTGTTTTTGGATGTGGTTCTTGGTTGGGGGACTGTGTCAAGAAACAGACGAATTCCTGTGTATGGCGGTTAGATCGGGTTATTGCTCTATGTGCGCCTGAGTGAGTGGTTTTCAGGGTGTGAAAACGTACCGCCTGAAACGTTTTACCGGAACGAAATGACTTGATTTCGGTGTTTTGTTCCGGTAAAACGATTTATTTGGAACGGAAAGTAATATTCTAGTGGTAACCTCAATAATGATGGAGATAACATAAATTTTAACATATGAGAAATTATAGAGATTTGGAAGCATATTGCGAATCGCGGTTTCTTCAGGGCGGTCCTTATTGGCATATCTATACCCCTGGAGTTGAGACGCCCGTTTTGTTTGGAGTCAAAGAAGACTATGTCTTTATGATGAACCTGATTTGTCAGTCAGCAGTCGCTACAGACGGGATGGAGATTATCGCTTTTGAGGTTATGAGCAACCATCTGCACATCGTCGTATCAGGCGAAGAATTGTTTGCCAGAAGGTTCTTTGCGTTTTTGGACAAGCGACTTAAAAGATGTGCAAAGTCGTTGACATGTAAAGAGATACCTTCGTCTTTCGAGGCTCGATACAAAGAAATTGACTCACTTCAGTCGCTGCGCAATACAATCGTTTATGTCAATCGCAATGGCTTTGTGACTGATAGGAATTATACGCCCTTCACCTACCCGTGGGGAACAGGAAAGTATTATTTTAATTGTGCAGGTTTTGGTGGAGTCAATACTAATCTGAATGTCAATGAAATGCGTCGTATGTTCAGAGGCCGTGCTGCAATATTTCCTGACACATATCAAGTCAATGACGGATATATAATCCCATCCTCGTATTGCAATCTGGAACTGGGCATGTCTCTGTTCCGTGATGCTCATCATTACTTTTTTATGGTGAGCAAAACTGTCGAGGCATATGGTGAACTTGCATCGGAACTCAGTGATGTTGAGTATCTTACGGATATGGAACTTGTTTCTCAGATGGTGAAACTGCTGAAGGGTGACTATAACGTGACTTCTTTACGTGATTTGGGAAAGGCTCAGAGGTATGATCTTGCCAGACAGCTTCGATTCAAGTTTCGTTCGTCGAATGAGCAGATAAGGCGTGTGCTGAACTTGACATCTGCCGAAGTGAATACAATATTCCCTATGACTGCGAAGAAGTGATTATTTCTGACGTTGATACTGGGAGAGTTTTGATGGAGATTTCTGGAATTTTGGTTTCGTGGCCATTCAGTTCTTTCGCCGTGTAGAATATTTTGTTCCGTATAAATCGATTTAGAGGAGCAAACAGTGCAATTTGATGAGTTTTGTTCCGTTTAAAACGTTTTTCTGGAACAAAACATAGATCCTCGCTCATGATGAGTGTAGAGCAAAACATTCTGACAAATTCATCAGTATGCAAAACGTACTGAAGTAACTTGTTGTCATGTTACTAAACAACAATTGCCGTCAGAATTCCACCCGGATTCAGCATTCATTATGCGTCAAATCATTGAAATTGTGACAAAGTGATGTTGTGCGGGTGAAATTGTCGGATTTTAGTTGTAAATTAGCCATAATTGTAATTTGAAAAACTACGATATAAATAGAGATGTCATGGAAAATAAGATTATTGAATTAATTGCCCGAGTGCTGAATGTTCCGGTAGGTGATGTGACGCTGGAGACAGAAATCGGAGAACTGGACGAGTGGGATTCTCTTCGTAATGTGCAGATTATAGCCCAATTGGAAAAGGAATTCGAAGTAAAGATAACTCCGGATATGATTATGGATTTGGAAGATGTTTCAGACATCATCAGTCTTATAAAAGATTTGAAGTCATAACTCTATGATGCTGGAAAGTATAGAACAAAAAATATGGCATTGGGCCTCATTACTGCCGGATAAGCCTGCTGTAAAGAGCGGTAAGAAATCTGCAACATATCTCCAATTGTGTCAACGTATTCTGGGAGCGCGAGATTATTTCGTGAACCAGTCTATGCTGAAAGCCGGTGACACGATTGTTCTTGCTGCTGGAAAACAGATAGAGTTCGTCTATACTTACTTCGGTGCGCATCTTGCCGGTCTTAAAGTTGTACCTGTTGACCCCGCTACTAATCCTGACCGGTTGGATTTTATCGTAAACCAGACTTCGGCCCTCCTTTTGGTGGGGTTTGATAACATTGAAAGCAGCATCCGTCAAACAGGTCTGAAGGAATTCGAAGAACTTACATCTGAATTCTCGGTACCATCTTTTCCTGAAGGAAGTCAAATCGCTGATATTCTTTTTACTACAGGAACAACAGGTAAGCCGAAAGGAGTGCCGTTGACCTATGACAATGAAGCTGCCGCTGCAAGAAACATTAATGATTTCATTGGTAATACCAGAAATGACATTGAACTTCTTGCCTTGCCGGTGAGTCATTCTTTCGGGCTTGGCCGTATGAGATGCTGTCTTTCTCAGGGAGCGACATTGATCCTTCTCGGCAGTTTTGCCAATGTCAAGAAATTATACCGGACAATCGAAGAGGAACATGTTACTGGCTTTACGATGGTTCCTGCAAGCTGGCGATATCTTAAAAAATTGACAGACAATAAATTGGGTGATTTTAGGAATCAACTCAGATACATAGAGATGGGCAGTGCGTTTTTCTCGAAGGAAGAGAAGGATGAACTTGCCGGTATCCTTCCTGATACAAGGGTATGTATGCATTACGGATTGACAGAAGCCTCACGCTCCACCTTCATGGAGTTCCATCAGGACGCCTCCCATATGGATTCTGTAGGTAAGGCATCGCCCCATACTGATATCAAGATTCTGGATGAAAACGGCATTGAGTGCGATGCGAATCAAGAAGGTGAGATTTGTGTGAAGGGAGAACATGTTACACATGGGTACCTGGATATGTCAGTTGACGGTTCTTTCTTTGGTGATTATTTCAGGACGGGTGACTGGGGATATAAGACAGAAGACGGATATGTATATCTGATAAGCAGAAAGAAGGAATTGATCAATGTCGGAGGAAAGAAAGTCAGTCCTATCGAAGTGGAGGAGCAGTTGTTAAAGATTCCCGGAGTAGAAGATTGTGCGTGCATCGGTGTCCCTGATGCCGAAGGCCTGCTTGGAGAGGTGGTTAAAGCTTTTATAGTCAAGGAGAAAGACAGTAATACGACTTTCGCTGATATAAACGATCAACTGTCCGGAAAACTCGAGGCCTACAAACTTCCGGTTTTTTATGAATGGATTGATATTATACCCAAGACACAGAACGGAAAAATTCAAAGAGGATTGCTGAAATGATAGAGGTTAAGAACAAAATTGATTGTTGTGGATGTCAGGCATGTGGTGATGTATGTCATGCGGGAGCGATATCATTTCACTCTGACAATGAAGGATTCTGGTATCCGGAAGTCGATAAGGACAAATGTACTGATTGTCATCTATGCGAAAAGATATGTCCTGTCCTGAATATTGATGCGCTGAAACACCACAATGAGTCGGCACCTAAGGTTTTCGGCGGATACAACAAGGATATTGTGATAAGGTTTGACAGTACGTCCGGAGGAGTATTCTCACTGCTGGCCCAAGCCATGTATAAGCAGAAAGGATATGTGAGCGGTGCTATATACACAGATGAGTTCAAGGTTGTCAATTTCATATCTGATGACAAGAAGGACCTTAAGCGGCTTCGTAGTTCCAAATATGTACAAAGCAATGCGGATGGATTATACAGACGCATAAAGTCTTTGCTTGAGTCTGGCGAGAAAGTCCTGGCATGTGGCTCTCCTTGCCAGATGGCAGCTTTGCGCGGTTTCCTCCGTAAAGACTACGATAATCTTATAATCGTCGATTTTCTGTGCAGGGCCACAAATTCGCCTAAAGTATTCGAAAAATATAAGGAATCCCTGGAGGCGCGTTACGGTTCCAAGATAGTGGCTATCAAGGATAAGAACAAAGACCACGGCTGGCATAGCCTGGCGCGGAAGATTACTTTTGAGAACGGACAGGTATATTATGGTGAGGGCCATGAAGATGATTACAGGAGAGGATATCATGCGAATGTATTTGAACGTCCTTCATGTTATGAATGCAAGTTCAAGGGAATCCCGCGCATAAGTGACATTACTCTCGGTGATTTTTGGGGAATCGGCAGTATTGATCCGTCTCTTGAACAGAATCTTGGAACTTCGCTTGTCATGATTAATTCGGAAAAAGGGGAGAAATACTTTGATATTATCAGAGACAAGCTCGTGATAAAGGAGTTCAGTCTTGACGATATAGTGCCTGGCAACCGAACTGCCATTATGGGCGGGAAACTGCCTTATCCTGCCGGCATTGACAGAAATGAATTCTTCAAGGCTTTGGATGAAATGCCTTTTGACAAGTGTGCTGCCAAGTTTTTCCCATATGTGTCAGAAGAAACTATAACACTCAAACGCAAGATCCGGACAATACTGGGAATCGTCAGGAGAAACATGAAGAATCCGATGCAGCTTTTCCGTATCTTCTACTGGAATTATTGTCATGAGGCTATCCATTCAAATCTGCCTGAAGGAAGGTATGTCAATGTCCTTTCTCATTGCGCTATGGATATTGCCAAAACTGCGGATGTCGAAATTGGCGGATTGGTAAGTCTCAATCAGAAGCGGACTCGCGGCAGCAAAGGGGAGTTCCGTCTTCTGGTGGAGGACGGAGCAACATTGACCTTCGGCAAGGGACACTCCTATTTTAAGTATGATAGTGACATCCAGGTGTTTAAGGGTGCGCAACTGTTGATTGGACGCTGCTCTACAAATATCGGTTTGAAAATAGTATGTGCGGAGAAGATAGTCATCGGAAAAGATGTCCATATCGGTCGGGATGTCTGGATTAGAGATAATAATGGCGGACATTATGTCATTATCAAGGGCTATAAGGATAAGGCACCGGTAATTATAGGTGACAATGTCTGGATTTGCTCGAACGTGAGCATTACCAAGGGTGTGACCATAGGCGAGGGTGCGATTATTTCTTCCAATAGTGTCGTGACAACGAATATACCTGCGCATTGTATAGCCTCTGGAAATCCGGCCCAAGTGATAGCCGAAAATGTATATTGGAGGCCTTGAATGATGGGAATTGAATCTGACAATAGGCGAATTGCAAAGAACACGATATTCCTCTATCTCCGTTCTTTCCTGATGATGATAATAGGGCTCTTCTCTTCAAGAGTCATATTGCAGGCATTGGGCGTGGATGATTATGGACTTTATGGTGCGATAGGAAGTATTGTTGCCATGTTCACTATCATCAATGGAACACTGGCAGTTGGAACGAGCCGTTTTCTGACTTTTGAACTGGGCAAGGGAGATAAGGAGAGGCTGAACAAGACTTTCAATGCCTCTTTCACGATGCATGTCCTCGTGGCCATTGCACTTTTTATCATGATGGAGACCATTGGATTATGGTTTGTCAACAATAAAATGAGCATCCCTCACGGAAGGGAGTTTGCGGCCAATGTCGTCTATCAATTGTCCATCCTTTCCTGTATGTTCTCTCTAACTCAGGTGCCTTATGGGGCGACAATCATTGCCCATGAGAAGATGGATATATACGCATATGTGGGACTTAGCGAGGCGATTGTCAAACTGGCATTGATAGTGCTTTTGCTGTATGCTCCATTTAGTGATAAACTGATAGCCTACGCAATTATTATAGCGCTTTGGAGTATAGCATTGCAGATTTTCTATAGAGTATATTGTTACAAGAGGTTTGAGGAAACTCATCTCAAGTTATGTAAGGACAAGGACATATACAAAGGAATGCTGTCCTATTCGCTATGGGATATGGTCGGGCAGTTCTGTGCGACTGGTAACAGCCAGGGTATCAATATTTTGATCAATATGTTCTTCGGAGTCGCTGTCAATGCCGCCAGGGCTGTCGCATATCAAGTCGAGGGTGCTGTCAACCAACTGGCCAGTAACTTCACGACATCAGTCAACCCTCAGATCGTGAAGAGTTATGCGAGGGGTGATATGGACAGGTTCTTCGAGCTGATTTATGAGTCGGGGAAGTATTCGTATTATCTAATGTTCCTTCTGGCGTTGCCGATATTTCTGGAAGCTGAGTATATCCTGAATTTATGGCTGGTCGAAGTTCCGGAATATGCTGTACTTTTCCTTCGGTTCGTGATATGCATATCGCTTTATACAATCTTTTCACGAAGTGTAATAAATGGTGTGCATGCAACAGGTGATGTGAAGACTCTTAATCTTACGAGTGGCGTCTATTCAGCCGGAACATTTATTCCAATGGTATATGTGGCCTATAAACTGGGATTGCCTGTATGGAGTTGCTTTGTCATACAGTCTTTTAATCGTATTATTTGTTCAATGCTTGAGGTCAGGGCATTGTGCAAGCAGGTAAAGTTCGATGTGCTGGACTACTTCAAGAAAGTTTATCTGCACGCGATATCTGTCTCTGCCATTGCAGCAGTTGTTCCTACTCTTGTTTTTTCAATGATGCCTTCAAGTTTTTTGAGATTGACAATTACCGTAGTTGTAAGTGTGCTGTCGACGTTGTTGTGTGTATATACAATCGGAATAAGTCGGTCAATGAGATTGAAAATCAATGATATGATTGTCTCAAAGTTATTTGGACGTTATATATAGATTATTGCAATTCCAAGAAATTATTTTTCAATAAATCGCTATTAAAGTATTAATCAATATGTTAGGCAGAATCAAACAAGCGATACGCATAATATTCAAGCGCAAGGAGATTGTCAATTTGAATGTTACGTACAGTGCTCCCAATGCCAGATTTGAGGGAAAGAAAGTAATGGTTACAGGAGGTACAAGCGGGATAGGATTGGCTATCGCAAAAGCCTTTCTGGCTGAGGGTGCGACAGTTCTTATATGCGCTCGTAAACAGGAGGGCTTGGACAGGACTCTGGCAACATTGAAGAGCCCGAATTTGAAAGCGATGCGGCTGGATATATCGGAAATCAGTGGATTGAAAGGAAAAATTAGCGAAGCTGCCGGTATGTTGGGCGGCATTGATATTTTTATAAATGCGGCAGGGGTTTCAGCATATTCGGGTGAGATTATGTCTGAACAGATGTATGATTATATCTGTGATATAAATCAGAAAGGTCTTTTCTTTATTAACCAGATTGAAGGTGATTACTTTATTGACAATAAGATAGAAGGCAAGATTATAAATCTGACATCCAAAGCCGGCGAGAGAATAGGTTTTGATCCATATACGCTTTCGAAATGGGGAGCGAACTCGATTACCAGAGGAAATGCCAGAAGACTGGCTCCATATCATATAAATGTCAATGGCATTGCTCCTGGTCGTGTCCCGACAAATATTACGGAGGAATTGCAGCAATACATTGATTCTGACAATGTTTATACACCCAATCATTCCACTAAGCGATTCACTATGCCTGAAGAAGTGGCCGAGACTGCACTGTTTCTGGCAAGCGGTGCCGCCAATAATATCGTCGGACAGATTATCGTAATGGACGGAGGAAGTTACAATTAGGTCATGAAAGTTATTTTGTCGTTACCGGATAGAATTTTTAACAAGTGCAGATGAGTAAAGATAATTTGGCACAAGGAATATTGCGGTTCTTTTCAGGCAGTTACCTGCTTTATCGCACAAGTTGGTACAAGTCAATGTTTGTGGATTTGAACCATGAAACATATCCTGACAAGGTTTGGCTCAGTGCTCATGATGAGCGGGACTTTGACTTGGTGAATCTAGGAAGTAGCGGAGGCAAGTGGGCTTTCGACTACACTGGCATTGACATAAAGGCGATGAATTGGGCGCAGCAGCCTCAGACATTGCTTGAGGATTATAATCTCCTGCGTCATTTTCATGGGATATTGAAGCCGGGAGGCTACGTGCTGATTACTATTATGCCATTTACCGGTCTCAATAAGAAAACCGGATTAATGGATGCCATGAAGTATGCCAAATTCGATGTGCAAGGGGATCCTATACAGCCTTTTATGTTTGAGAAGGCTCGGCGTTATGCAATGTATCCGATCCTGTTCAAGAAGCAGGCTTTAAAGGCATTGATAAGGTATTTAATGGGCAAAGACAAGCCGTGTGATTATAGGAGGGAACCGCAGCTTGATTATAATCCTATGGATGTCAATGAATTGGAGCGTGATGCAAAGCGTTGGATAAGCGGCTGGAAAAAACAGTTCGGTATTGCGGATTTCGATGCGGCGTTGACAGACGAGAATAGAATTGGACGAGAATATCGTGTAGGGCTCATGAGAAATCTGATTGATTTCTGTGAGGAACGCGGATATAAGCCTGTCTATGTAATACCTCCTGTTACAGAGCATCTTGCCAAATATTATACTCCTCAGTTTGAAGAACGGTATATATACGGTTATTTGAAAGATGTCGGTCGGAATGTTGTGCTGCTGGATTACAGCAAGGGTGAGATATTCAGGCAGGATGACAGCTTGTATTTCAATAGTTTCTTTCTGAACCGGAAAGGCCGGCAACTCTTTACCAGACGTGTCTTGGAAGACCTTGGGATTAAGTTGCATTAAACAAAAACAGGTGACCGAAACGTAAGTGTTTCAGTCACCGTCAATGATATCGAGAATTTACAATCTGCTGAACAAGAATACATTATACGCGACATAGCATAAAAGCATGGCGGCGCCTTCCCAACGGTCTATCCTGTTCCTGCGGCCGGTATATGCCCAAATCAGAAGCAAAACGGAACTTAGGATCAGGGCTGCAATGTCGACAACAGTCATGGACGCGAAAGACAATGGAGTGATTATCGAAGACAACCCGAGGATTAGCATCGCATTGAATACATTGGAACCCAATATGTTACCAAGCGCCAACTGCTCCTTTCCCCTGATTGCCGCTGTCAGGCTCGTAGCAAGTTCCGGCAGAGAGGTACCGCCGGCGAGAATCGTGACCGCTATAAATTTGTCGCTCACCCCGATCTGCCGCGCCAGGGCTGTCGCGCTGTCCACGAACAAGTCCCCACCGAAGATGAGGCCTGCCAGACCGGTCAGGGTCAATGCAATTGCTTTAGGGAAAGACAGCGTTGCCTGTTGCGTCTCTGAAAACTCGTCTTTTGAATCTGATTTGAAACAATAGAAAAGGTATACGGAGAACACCAGAAGCATCACGACTCCTTCCCATCGCGAAATGACGGGTCCTGACATGGAACCGGTTATTCAGAGCACGACCAGCAAAATGGTAACGACAAGGGTAATCGGTATATCTATGCGCCTATTTTTATCTGTCATGCCCACGGGAAGAACCAGTGCAGTCAATCCTAAGATAAACAACGCATTAAAAATATTTGACCCGACGACATTACCGACAGAAATGTCTGAATTCCCCTCTATCGCCCCAGTAAGACTCACTACGAGTTCGGGGCAGGAAGTTCCGAATCCGACAATGGTCAGTCCTATCACAAACTCACTGATACCGGCTCTTCTGGCGATAGAAGAGGCTCCGTTTACAAGCCAGTCAGCCCCGAGAACTACAAGTCCGAGACCGATAAGCAATAATATAAGATTTATCATTTTTTTTACTTCTTGAGTTTTTGAATTTGCTTATTTCTGTCTGAAAAAGCATGAATAACTGACTTGCTCTCAAAGTGGCAGTAAGCCAATGAGTGCAAGAAATGACAGTTTGGGAATAAGACTGTTACTTTACAACCTCAAGAAACAAATGGAATAGATGTATCTGTCTGCTGATAATCTTCCGACCCGTCCGGAAATGCTTTCTACGACGGCTGAACTGCAGATACGAGGGGTTATACACTTTCCGTTTCTGAAAAGATAATCGCAATGTCTGAATGTTCGGAAAGTCCTATGGCACTGAGGGGCAGTCCTGACAGAGAAGATGTTGCTGCTCTCGACTCCAAAAATATCATTAGTCTGAGGCTGAGAGACATAACTCGTCTCCATTATAGAAACGACATGCTGTGAAACGGCATCACACAACTCAAGCTTGTCGCACGACAGGAACGACAAACAGAGCAATAATATGACAAAAATCCGTTTCACGGCCCCAAATATACAACTTTAATTTCAATTGCCCCCAGGTCTGCAAGTTAACCATACATAAAGAGGCCGACCCATAAGGTCAGCCTCTAATTCTGCAGGTGGGGCCGTAAGCCGGTTTCTGTTATTATCCCTATCATTTATCTGCGCAACCTACCCCCTGACATCGGGCGGGCAGCCCTCATCTGTCAGTATATTTGGTTTTGCAGGCCCTGGTACCGTACCCGCCCGGCATCACTGACGGACGTCGTGAGCTCTTACCTCACGTTTTCACCCTCGCCATCCGGTAACGGACGGCAGTTGTTTTCTGTTACGGTTTCAAAAGATTACTCCCATCTGCGCTTTCCGCAGCAGGGTGCCCTTTCCTGTCCGGACTTTCCTCACTGACCATATGACCAGCGCGATAGAGCGTCCCACCTCTTTACTCTTTGGTTTGTGTGCGTCGTTTCCGACGCGGCTGCAAATATAGTATCTTTTTGCGAAAACTGCATAAAAGTCAATGAAAGACTACATGCGGCTGCGGTAAAATTTCTCCAGCGTCCTGTAGGCATTCTCGCGTGCAGGATCCGCAACCTCCTTTGAATCAATGTCAATCTGCATCACAGGAGCGGCATCCAGTTTATCATTGATAGGAGTCCAGGCTGGAAGTCCCTCACCATTAGGATTACCGGTCTTGCAGAAATTCGCGTAGAAACTCAGGAACAGCTTTGAAATCTTGTAGTCATCTTCAGTCCACGCATAATATTCATTAGTGGAAAGATTGCCCATCGCATATTCAATGTCAGCAGAATGGACCGCACCATTGATGACAGGAGCCGGCTTCTTCTCTGCAGCCTTTTCTTCAGCAGTCTTTTCGCGGACGCCACCGGCAAGAGCCGCTACCTTGTCGCCCATCTTGGCTGAGACTTCAGGACGCGGATGATTGTATTTATACCTGTAAACCGGCTGGCCGGAAGTCTTTGCATGATAATCACATACCTTCCAGGTCGGGAAACCGGTGAAAAGATCTGAAGCAAGGTCAATGCCTTTCTGGCTGACTACGTCAGCATCTGTAAGAAGACCATAGGCTTCGAAAATCTCATCGGTCATGTCGCCGAATCTTGCGGACATGGCCTTCTTGTAGTTTTCAAGAGTCGGTTCCTGACCGGCCAGAGCCTGAAGAGGGGAGCCTTCCAGAGAATTCCATCCTGCAAGAAGCGGAACTCTGGCCTGTTCACCTTTCTCATATATGGCGTCAGGAGTTTCTGTCATGAAGTAGCCGTCAAGAACGACACTATACATCTTGGTCGGAGGGAGAAGATCCTGAAGTTTGTCAGCATCCAAAGCTCTTGCCTCAGCGATGCTCATCAAACCTTTGCTCTCGAGATTCGCCTTGCCCTCTGCCTCTGCTTTGTCCTGAGGCACAGCTGCATAAGGGATAACCTCGGCTCCCGAAGAAAGCATTGCTCCTGCGATTTTGCCCTTGGAAAGAGGTGAAACCATAAGAAGGCTGACTGAGAACGAACCGGCTGATTCACCAACTATAGTGATTCTGTCAGGGTCTCCGCCGAAAGCGGAAATATTGTCCTTTACCCAATCGATAGCTGCAACCTGATCAAGGAAGCCATAGTTTCCGCTTCCGCCATAAGAAGATTCTGCAGTAAGTTCAGGATGGGACAGGAATCCGAAAAGACCCTCCCTATAGTTGGCCGTGACGCCGATTACACCCTCTCTGGAAATGGCGGCTCCATCATAACGTGGTTCGGAACCGGAACCTGCCATCAAACCGCCTCCATTGAAATAGATGAGGACAGGAAGTTTGTCCTTAGTGGTCTTGGCCGTTGTCCATACATTCAGATAAAGGCAATCCTCACTGCGTTTCGGGCCTCTGAACGACATGTCTCCGAAAATGTTTGGCTGCATAGGGTCATTGCCGAAAGTCTTGGCCTCTCGTACGCCTTCCCATTTCTGCGGTGCCTGCGGTGCTTTCCAGCGGAGTTCTCCTACAGGAGCCTGGGCAAAAGGAATTCCCAAAAATGTTTTTACGCCATTCTGGTCAAAACCTTCCAGAGTTCCCTGTCGGGTCTTGACTTGCAGACTTACAGTGTCATTTGCGCATGACACCATGGCCATACCGGCCAGAAGTGAAAACAATAATTTTTTCATATCAACAGATTTTTATGTTTTGTGTTGTATTTCGAAACCTGTATTTTGCTGCAAAAATGATTCCTTGGTTTGGTAATCCCGAGAAAATACCGAAAATGAATTTATCTTTGCCGGAGGGATTGCCATGAAGGCGTCCAATGTAATAATAAATGTACCATGAATACCACAATTATTAGCATATTGACAACAATCTCCATTCCGTTCTTTGCGCTCAATGCCAGTGGACAGACATATCCAGGTAAGGCTCTCCAGCGGCAGATGCAGACTGAAGAAACTGCATTTCTGGCAAATATAAAACCGGGATTGCAGCACACCCAGATGTTGGCTGTACGCGACGCCATGAAAGGAGATTATTCAGCATTGGAACAAATCCGCCAGAGCCGCAATCAGGCGCCTGTGCTGCCGGAAACTGTTGAGACAGAGTATATTACGCCCGATATCTGCCTCTTTTCTCCTGTCAATGCCACTGAACATAAACGTCCTTTGTTGCTTTATCTTCATGGCGGAGGATGGTGCTTCGGAAGCATAAACAGCTGTGCCCGCTTTTGTGCGGCATTGGCTGAAGCAGGGGACTGCTGTGTCGCTGCCCTGAACTATCGCCTGGCGCCAAAATATCCCTTTCCTATCCCATTGGATGACTGTAAGCAGGCATTTGAATATTTGAAACAACATGCGGAAGAATGGGGATGCGATTCGTCGCGAATTTCCATCGGCGGCGACAGCGCAGGAGGAAACTTGGCTCTGGCTGCGTCAATGTCATTGACAGGCGTTCATAAGGTAATCCCAATTTACCCGGTGACAAAACTTTTCACCGAGGTCACTTCATCTTGGAAAAAGTATGCCCTGGGCTATGGTGATGATGCGGAACTTCTGGAAGCATTTAATGAGGCATATTCTTCCGGTGATTCGCATAACCCACTGGTATCCGTAGGTTTGGCCAGTGATGAGACATTGACGGAACTCCCTCCTGTACTCATCATTTCTGCCGGACATGATATACTTTTCGACCAGACTGCAGAGTTTGCCCGAAGGCTTCAGCACCTTGGACATCCTCTTTCATATCATGTGTTTCCGACTGCGACACATCTGTTTATCACAGTCCCTGGCCAGCCAACTGCTTTCCACGAGTCCGTCAGGATTGTTTCCCGCTTCCTGAATGAATAAAGTTTTCTGACATTCTCCCGCGTATCATTATATTCCTTACAAATGAAGCATATTTCGCGGAGATAGGAAAATGTGCTATCTTTGGGAAAATAACACTTATCATGGAAGAGCCAATTTTGAATTCACATAACAAAGCAGAATACGAGCCGGCGCACACTGCCGAGCATATACTTAACCGCACGATGGTCAATATGTTCGGGTGCCCGCGTTCCCGCAATGCCCACGTCGAGCGAAAGAAAAGCAAATGCGACTATATCCTCGACACCTGTCCTACGGACGGGCAGGTTGCCGCAATAGAGGCCAAGGTCAATGAAATCATCAATGCTGCACTGCCGGTGACTATACGTTTCGTGTCGAAGGAAGAGGCCGCTGACATCGTTGATCTCAGCAAGTTGCCGGAAGACGCATCGGAGACCCTCCGTATAGTAAGTATCGGGGACTATGATGATTGCGCCTGCATCGGAGCTCATGTGGCCAATACTTCTGAGATAGGGGAGTTCAAGATTATCAGCCATGATTTCAATGACGGGATATGGCGTGTCCGCTGGAAAGTAATAAGCTGATCGCTACCGGAAAAATCAAATAATTGAAAAATTTGTGTCAATGTTACAGAATAAATCTTATATTCGCATGTTAACAACGCTGTTAAACATATGCGTTAATGAGAAATGTCAAGCATTACCACCGATGTAAGACATTGAAAAATAAAGAATTATTCTAAGAAACGGTTTTGAAATTATTCACAGAAGGTTTGAGTGGGCAACCTTCAGATGAGCGGCCAGCAGATTTGCTAAGAACAGGATATATGAAAATGAAAGAAAATACAGAGGCGGCGATTTTGGAAGCTGCCGACAGACTTTTCAAGGAAAACGGCTTCAAAGGTACGACAACGACATTGATAGCAGGGCAGGCAGGTGTTACACATGCCATGCTTCACTATTATTTCAGGACGAAGGAACAGATATTCATAAAGGTTCTGGACGGATATATAATGCAGATGCATGGAGAACTGAGAATGTCAATGTCTCCGGACAAAGGTATGATGGAAACTGTCTGTGAGGTCACGGCAAAACTCTTCGATTTCATGAAAACACATCAGGGGGAGCTGCGCCTGCTGCTTGAGATAGCTGAGACTCATCCGGAGTACCTGAAGAAGTATCGTGATGGTATAAGCGTGATGGTGGGACAGGCATTTTCACGACACGATGAAAGACTGAAAGAGGCTGTGTCCAAGGGACTTGTAGCACCAGTGTCGATGGCGAACCTGATTCTGGAAATCATTATGGCAGATTATTCGGTATTTGCTTTGTTGCCGATGATACGCCTGGCATTGGGAAACGATCCGGAGAAGCTGTCCGCATTCCTCGAAGAACAGAGGGAGAATGCCGTGAGACGAGTAAGAGACTATCTCGCTGTCAGAAAATGAATAACTATATCTAAACACATACATTATGAAACCGATATTGAAAACTGTGTGCGTTTCGCTGGCTGCAATATTTGCCGGTTATGTCGCAAGTGCGCAGACTACTCTCGACGAGTGTATCGGATTGGCCTACGACAATTATCCTCAGATCCGGGAAATGTCACTTATTGAGACAACTAAGGACATTGACCTTAGAACTGCGGCTTTTGCCTGGCTTCCACATCTGAACATTTCGGGCAAAGCGACATGGCAGTCTGAGGTCGTTGAGATGCCGATTGAAATACCAGGGATAGATATTAATATTCCGCATGACCAGTATGGTCTGACAGCAGAATTCACTCAGCAGATTTGGGACGGCGGAACCAGCCATAGCCAGAGAGGATTGGCCGAGGCAGGAGCGGAGGTGAAAAGGACACAACTTGAGACCAATCTTTGGACAATCAGGTCGAAGGTTCAGAATATTTACCTCGGTATAATATTGATTGACAAGCAGATGAGGCTCAATGACCTCCTTAGGGAAAACCTTGAGAGAAACTCTGAAGAAGTCAGGAGCCTTATCAATGGAGGTGTTGCTCTTCCTACGGATTTGGACCAGGTGAGTGTCAATATCTTAAGTTGTCTTCAGCAGCGTGCGTCACTCGAAGCGGATCGCAGGTCTTATGTGAAATTGCTGAGCCTGATGACAGGACGTGACATGACAGGCGTCGAACTTGAAATTCCACAGGATGCCATTGATTTCCAGGATGACGGAGGCCGTGATTTCGCGACTCGTCCGGAGATGGCTCTTTATTCGGCTCAGCTCAGACAAAATGAATTGCAACTCCGTCAGCTGAATACCCTCATTTCACCAAAACTGAATCTTTGTCTTCAAGGAGGTTACGGACGGCCCGGCATGAATATGCTTTCGGGAGATTTCTCGACTTATTTCGTGGCCGGAATTAAACTCCAGTGGAATATCGGTTCTCTCTATACTCGCAGCATGGACAAACGTAAGATAAAGGCTGACGAGCAGAAGATTGAACTCACGAGAAAGACTTTTGTGCTCAATAACTCGATTGAGGCGGAGCAGAAAAACAATGCTATCGTGAAGGCCCGCGATGTGCTCAACCGCGATTCGGAGATAATTGCACTCCGTCAGAGAATCCGCGAAGCCGGCGAAAACCAGTATCGCGAGGGAACGATAAAGATGAATGATTATTTGTCAATGCTGGATGAGGAGTATAAAGCAAAGGCAAATGAGTCTATGCATGAAGTCCAGCTTATGATGGCTGTTTATGACATGAAGAATACCCTCGGAAAATAGTCCGGCATTGACAGAATGATCATGCGGAAAGACATTGGAATACAATAACATTGAAATTAACTTAAGTTATGGTAAGATATGAAATGCTGGCAGCTGCGGCTGCTTTGTCAATATTGGCAGGCTGTCGGAATGACATTGATTTCGATGCTTGCGGACAGATTGATGCTGAACAGGTTACGGTTTCTGCGGAAGCAAGTGGAAGGATACTTTCTCTCAATGTCAGAGAGGGGGATGTGCTCGATGCCGGTTACATGGTGGGTGCCGTGGATTCGGTGCAGACTGCACTTCAGATTCGCGAACTGGAGCAGAGGCGGGATGGTGCAAGGTCACGACTCATAGACATTGACCGCCAGCAGGCTCCTCAGAAAGACCAGCTTGCCAGCCTTGAAAATGATTACAGACGTTATAGTTCTTTGCTGGCCAATAATGCTGCAACCCGGAAGCAGGTAGATGACCTGCACAGCCAAATCGATATCCAGAAAAGTCAGATGGCCGCTCAGAAACAGACATGGGAGAGGAACAACAGCTCGGTGCAGTCGGAAATATTGACTTATGAAATCCAGATCGCCGAGAAGAAAGACCAATTGGCTAAATGCCGGATCTGTGCGCCTGTTGCCGGTACTGTCCTGACCAAATATGCCAATGAAGGTGAGAGTGTTACCGTGGGAAAACCTTTGTTCAAGCTCGCAAATCTCGCCGAAACATATGTGAGAGCATACTTTACCACATCGCAGCTTGCGACTCTGAAACTGGGCGATGAACTTAAGGTCATTCCTGACGATGGAAGCGCAAGTCCAAAGGAATATACCGGCCGTGTGATATGGATTTCTTCACAGGCTGAGTTTACTCCTAAGGATATCCAGACGAGGGATGAACGTGCCGAACTTGTTTATGCCGTGAAGGTTGCGGTACCTAATGACGGGTCCCTCAGACTCGGTATGTATGCTTACGTAAGAAAATAAATTCGAAGAACATGGATGCGACGATTGTTGCCGATAGCCTTTGCAAATCATACAAAGAGGTTGCGGCCATTAAAGATATCTCCCTGAAAATCGACAAAGGTGAGATTTTCGGTCTGATCGGGCCTGACGGTGCTGGGAAGACCACACTCTTTCGTATCCTTACGACATTGTCTCTCGCAGACAGCGGAACAGCAAGTGTATGTGGACTTGACGTGGTAAAGGACTATGTCAGAATACGTTCCGAAATCGGATACATGCCGGGGCACTTCTCTCTTTACCAAGATTTGAGTGTCGAAGAGAACCTTCAGTTTTATGCGAGCATTTTCGGGATGGATACGAAATCCAGTTATGACAATATCAAAGAAATATATTGCCAGCTCGAACCGTTCAGGAAAAGGCGGGCAGGTGCGCTGTCTGGCGGTATGAAGCAGAAACTGGCACTATGCTGCGCACTGGTCCACAAGCCTAAGGTCCTGTTCCTCGACGAGCCGACTACCGGCGTCGATGCGGTCAGTCGAAAAGAGTTCTGGTCAATGCTGAAGAGAATACGAGAAAGCGGGGTAAGTATTTTCGTATCAACTCCTTATATGGATGAGGCGGTGCGTTGTGACAGGATTTCAATGATCTCTGAAGGTCATATTTTGGGAAGCGGCACACCTGATCAGATTCGTGAGACATTCCCGGACAAGCTTTATGCGGCAAGCGGCAGTGACGTTTTCGGTATTCTCAAAGCCCTCAGGGCGATAAAGGACGTTAAAGACTGTAATTCCTTCGGGTCTGTCTGTCATGTATCTGTGGGTGATGGCGGACCTGATGCCGCGTATTTGGAAGGGGCTCTGAAGCAGGCCGGATTTGCGGACTGTAAAGTGGTCCCGATAGAGCCTGACATGGAGGATTGCTTTATGCGGTTGTCATAAGGCATTGACTTACATAGGGTTGTTTAGTAATCCTTAAAAAATGGCTTGGTGGTTTTTACTTGGAGTTTGACAGGAGATGAAAACAGATAACATTGACAAGAGCATTAGTGTCCGCGGCCTTACGAAGAAATTCGGGGATTTCACGGCGGTGGACCACATCTCATTCGATGTGGCCAAAGGTGAAATTTTCGGATTCCTCGGGGCGAACGGTGCTGGCAAGACGACAGCTATGAGGATTCTGTGCGGCCTCAGTCTTCCGACATCAGGAGATGGAACTGTAGCCGGGTTCGATATCCGGACCGGTCAGGAGGAAATCAAGAAACATATCGGCTACATGAGCCAGAGGTTCACTTTGTATCCCGACCTGAAAGTCTGCGAGAATATCGAATTGTTCGGAGGAATATACGGCCTGAATGACAGGCAAATAGAAGAAAAGAGAAGGTCAATGCTGCAACGTCTTGCTCTTGAGGAGGTCTCCAATATGTACGTGAAGGAAATGCCTCTTGGATGGAAACAGAAACTCGCATTCAGTATAGCGATGATTCATGACCCGGAAATACTCTTTCTTGATGAACCGACAGGAGGAGTGGATCCTAAGACACGAAGAAATTTCTGGGATATGATCAATGAAGCGGCCGAGTCCGGGATTACTGTTTTCGTAACGACTCATTACATGGACGAGGCAGAGTATTGCGATAGAGTTTCCATTATGGTGGACGGACGTATTGAAGACCTTGACAGTCCTGTCGCATTGAAGAAAAAATATGGCGCCAAAGATATGGACGGGGTGTTTGCACTTCTTGCCGGACGCGCTGAAAGAAAATAGATTATGAAATCGATATTATCATTCATCCATAAAGAGTTCCTGCATATATTCAGGGATCCGAGGACAATGCTTATAGTCCTTGTGATGCCAATCGTGCAGATACTTCTCTTTGGTTTAGCCATCAGCACTGAAGTCCGAGATGCCGTTGTCGATATTGTGGGAGACTCGGGCGATGCGACTATCCGTGAGATTGCCCCGAAGCTAGAACACAATACCAGCCTGAGTCTGGGCCGGTACCTGGATACTCCTGCGCAGGCTGAAGACCGTCTGAAGAAAGGAAAGTCCAAGGCGGCCATCATATTCGAAAATGAATATGACCGGGAAAGGGGTTCAGATAAGGGTGCGTCTGTCAGTGTGATTTGTGACGGCGCAGATCCGAACACTGCCCAGATGGTCGGCAATTATGTAAAGTCCGTTTTACTGGAAGGACATTCGGTTTCGCTGCCGAGTCCGTCTGTGAAACTGGTCTATAATCCGTCGATGAACTCCTCATACAATTTCGTTCCCGGTGTCATGGGCCTGATTCTCATGCTGATATGCTCCATGATGACGGCCGTTTCCATTGTACGTGAAAAAGAATTCGGTACTATGGAACTGGTCCTTGTATCACCGGTCCGTCCGGCCTGGATTATAATCAGTAAACTGATTCCATACATGGTTATCTCCATTTTCAATTACATCACTATCCTGCTGCTTTCCAGATTTGTGATGGGGGTGCCGATGAATGGAAGTTTTGTCATCCTTTCCCTTGCATCATTGATCTTTATGGGAGCATCACTTGGACTTGGACTTCTGATTTCGACGATTGCATCCACTCAGCAGACAGCCTTGCTGATCTGCGGAATTGGACTTACAATGCCGACCATGATGTTTGCAGGAATTATCTTTCCGTGTGAGAGCATGCCGTTTGCCCTGCAGCTTCTGTCTGACATCATACCGGCCAAATGGTATATTATAATTGCCAGGAAAATCATGATTCAAGGTGCTGGATTCATGTCGATTGCCCCTGAACTGCTTGTTCTGACATTGATGATGGTTTTCCTTTTATGGGTGAGTGTCAAGAAGTTCCAGACGCGTTTGAAATAGTGTTGGTTATTGATGCGAGTTTCGTGCTTGCGAAACTTGAGTTATAAAATGAATTGGCTATGGCTTTTAAATATTTGTTGAAAAAAGAATTCCGTCAGTTCCTGAGGGATCCTGGAATGCCGCGTATGGTGATGATGTTCCCGATTCTGATTGTGTTGGTCTTTCCCTTCGCGGCTTCCATGGAATTGAGGAATATCAAGCTTGCTGTCATTGACAATGACCGTAGCAGCGAGTCTTCCCTTCTGGTCGAGAAATGCGTGAATTCGGGTTATTTTATCTTGCAGGATATTTGCGAGACTCCGGAGAAGGCAAGGTCAATGATGGATAACGGTGACATTGACGCGACTCTTACTATAAATTCCGGGTTTTCGAAGTATATGGGCGGTGGAACTCAGTTGTCGGATCCTTTGCCAGTAGGGATTGCGGTCAATACGGTCAATGGAACTCGCGGAAGCATTGGCTCGAAGTATCTGACAGGTTGTATCTCGTCGTTTCTGGTAAGCACTGGCGGTCTCGGGGCTGGTCTGGGGGCGTCCGGGGCTCAGGTTGCTGCTCCGAATATCGATGTCTCATACCTGTTCAACCCATATCTGGATTATAAATTGTTCATGCTTCCGGCATTGATAGTGATCTCCATCACGATGATGTGCGGATTTCTGCCTTCGTTGAATATCGTGGGCGAAAAGGAGAAGGGAACGATTGAGCAGATCAATGTTACTCCGGTGCGCAAGAGTACGTTCATTATATGTAAGATGATTCCGTATGTGGTTGTGGCATATACGATTCTGTTTACCTGTCTTCTTCTGACGCGGCTCTCATATGGCTACAGCTGCCAGGGGAGCGTCCTGCTGATTTCCCTGTTTACATTGGCCCATATTGTCGTGATGGCTTCGTTTGGGCTTCTTATTTCGAATTTCAGCGATAATACCCAGCAGGCGATGTTCGTAATCTGGTTTTTCAGTATGGTCTTCATGCTGATGAGCGGTATTTTCACACCGATAGAGTCAATGCCGAAGTGGGCGGAGATGATTACTTATGCAAATCCGCTCAGATATTACGCGGATGCCATGCGCTCCATTTACCTTAAGGGCGGCGGTCTTCCGGATACGTGGTTTGACCTGGCCTGTCTTATGGGTATCGGTTCGGTTACTACTCTTTGTGCTATAAAATCTTATAGGAAAACATCATAATCATCTACAAGCAAGTTGCAATAGTGGCCGAACTTGCAGATATCTCGATTATTCACTACCTTTCGGAATATGGCTCACTGTGCGGAATACAGTGATTGGCCATATTGGAGTAAATAATTGATAACCTATTGATAATCTGCTTGTATGAAGAAGATACTTTCCTTTGTCGCATTGATGCTCATCGGCTTGTCGCATGTGAATGCACAGACTGTAATGGTCAATTTGCTCGCTCCGACAAGCAAGTCGAAATGCGATGTATATAAGTCGAACGAACGCTCAGTTTCCATTAGCGGATACAATGTCAAGTGGGGATTTACGCTGGGGTCTCCATCCGGCGGATTGATTGCCGACAATGTCCCGGGAAAGGCTGTGTTCAACCTTAAGGGTGCTTATAGCAAGATGACGCTGATTATGGGGCCTTCAGCTTTGGGCTCGTATGGCTCTGGCAATTCTATTGTGACTATTTCGGGAGATGGAAAAAGACTTCTGGATGAGGTTGTTTTCGGATATGATGCCCCGAGGTTTTATACTTTCGATGTTGCGGGTGTCAATGAATTGACATTCACTATTCCACGAGGAAGCCTGGACGTGGCTTTTGGAAATATCAAGTTGTGGAAGGCTGGCGTAACTCCATCCAATCCGAACACGTTGCTTTCAGCTTTGCCGAAGGGAACTGTAGATATGATGAAAACTAATCAGCTTTATTACATGAAGGGAAATGGTGGAGTGAAGCCTGTCGTGGGAGACCGGTTCAAGTCAAGCATGTCCGAGGTAAAGACGATAAGCATCACCCGTAAGGATTATGATTCCGGAATCCAGTTCTCTGTATCTCAGGCTCTTTCGGGAAAGGAACAGGGAACCGCCTGCTTCTGGCTTGACAAGAGGTATGACAAGGTTTCATTCGTTGTGGGACCGAGAGATAACCAGAGTACCAACTCCAGTGCCTGGCTTATCGTAAAGGCGGACAAGAAGACAGTATATGAAGGGATGATAACTCAGAGAGACCTCGCTAAACAAGTGGTGGTCGATGTGAACGGAGCTACGCAGTTGGCATTTACCTGTGAGTACCGTAACAGTGATTTCCTCGGAGGCATAACATACGGCGTAGTGGATATCAAGGCTCACCCTCAGGGTGATGCATCTGTTCCTGCGGAGGGACTTGTCAATTCCAATAGGGACAGGATTTCCAAACTGCCGGATATCTGCCCGCTTATGTCCTCTATCAAACCTTATTCGGTTCGTGGTGTCAGTGCTGCAAATAATACTCTGTTCGAGGGCGAATCCCGTCATTATACATTCTCGATGGGTGGTGAACGCTATTGGGAAGGCCTGCTCCTGACGACAGGCAATACGATGTTGGGGGACAGGGTGGATTCTTATGCGGAGTTTGACCTGGCAGGGGAGTATGACTGGATCAGTTTCGATGCTGGATGCCTCAGCAAGAATCACGTATTGGATGATGACAATCTCCGCATCTATGCTGACGGACAGCTTGTATTCGACAAGACCATATACTGCACATGGCCTAACCAGCATCATGAAATCCCCGTTTCCAAGTGCCGCACGCTCAGGTTCGAGAAGATGGGCAACGGAAAGAACAAACAGACTATCATAGGTGTGGGTGACATTATTCTCTATCGTGGCAAGCCTGTTCCTAACAATGTGTTCGAGCATGACGTGCCGGACTGCCCGTTTGAGACAGACCTGATAGACCTTTGCGGCAAGCCTTATTTCCATTATGTCGGGAGGTATGTAAGTGATTTGACCGGATTCAGCATGGACGAATGTTTCCACGACGGAAGCACTATCACGAAGTATTTCCAGATGAAGGACGGAAGACAGATCAACAAGGGTTTCATGCTGGAGACGAACATTCCTCTCGGACTGGAGAATGTGACGGTCATGGATGCCGTATTCATGGCATTGACCGGAGTCGGTGCGACTATCAGCGGCTCTGACGTTGCGGCATATACAGGCGTCAGCGGCGGAGTCTCAGGTGGAACTCCGACGGCAGGCATCTTCCTGCTCCTGGAGGACAAGAACAGCAAACAAGCTTCTGCTGCGGCGTTCAATCCTTATGGCGAATATGAGAGCTGTACTTTCACTGTTGCCAACAAGATGGAGCACATGGATGAATTCGATGATGTATTCCAGAACAGGAGTGAAGAAGCGGTGAAGAATCCTGTCAAGCTCAATGTATTTGCTGATCAGGTACTTGTAGGGGAGTTCTGGCTGGATAACAAGATGCAGCCTCTCACGATTACAGTCCCGATCTTCAAGTGCCATCAGCTTATGTTCTGGCTTGAGTGCGGGGACAAGCGCTCGGGGCAGTATGTCTTCTATGACTTGAAACTCAGCAAGGCGCCTTGCAACATTGAGATTCCTTCTGAATATACTCCTTCCCTGAAGGTTCAGTCCGAAATGGATGCCAAGTCGGGGACATCGGATCATGTGCAGGATGACAAGAAATCCAAGAAGACGAAACAGCGGCTTGGAGCATCTGGACTGTTCCGGCTTTTGGGGCTATAAGCAAACAGGAGGGTGTGTCATAATGCCCAAATAGAAAGGTTTACCCCTGCTACAGATAACTGTAGCAGGGGTGATTTCTTCGAAAAGGAGTTTTGACACACCTTCCTGTTTTGTAAATATATGAATGTCAATGTCTTTAGAGGCTCTCTCTGAGGACCCGGATGACTTCGTCCCTGCTGAGAATATAGTATCCGCCTTTGCAGATAGGGCATGCGTCGGCCATGCCTTCGAGAAGCTCAGGTCTTGCTCCGCATTCTGTGATGTTCATGGCAAGTCCAAGTTCACGCATCCAATTTTCCATAGTCTCCAGACCCTCCATTGCAATCTCCTCGTCTGTCTTGTTACCTGTCGTAACGTTCCAGACATTGACGGCAAGTCTTCTGAATCTGGCGACTGCATCCGGGGCCTTTCTTATCAGCAGGCGATAGTAGGCTCCGCTCACGGCCGAGAGAGTGTGCCCGTGTGTCGCGTCAGTGTATGCTGCAACCGCCTGTCCAAGCATGTGGACCATCCAGTCTGTGGCTTTGCCTCTGTCAATGAGAGAGTTGAGCGCCCATGTGGCGGTCCACATGATGTTTGATCTGGCCTCGTAATCATTGGCATTGACAAGAGCCCTGCGCGAGCTGGTGACGAGCGAACGCATCAGTCCTTCGGAAATGTAGTCGCTGGTGTTGTCGTCGTTGCCGGAGAGATACTGCTCCAGAATGTGGCTCATGATGTCGTAGATGCCTGCTACCATCTGGTATTTCGGGACGGTGAACGTGAATGTCGGGTTAAGGATGGAGAAATCCGGGTTGCGGAAATTGTAGTGCAACTTAAGCTTCTCGGTGTGGTTTGTGATGACTGAGCAGTCGTTCATCTCTGAGCCTGTGCCTGCCATGGTGAGCACGCAGCCTACCGGTATCCAGCGGCATGTGAGAGGCTTCCAGTTCTTGAAATAGTCCTCCCAAGGGTCTCCATCATGCCATGCGCAGCCGGCCACCGCCTTGCAGTAATCGATGGTGGAACCGCCGCCCACGCCGAGGATAAGGTCAATGTTTTCCTGTCTTGCGAGCCGGGCACCTTCTATGGCTTTCTCAATGGTAGGGTTCGGCATGACTCCTGACAGTTCGACTACCTGGCTTCCGGCTTTTTTCAGTTCCGCCATCACGAGATCATAGATGCCGTATTTCTTTATGCTTCCTCCGCCATAGACCAGCATGACCTTTGGCCCGTAGTTCTTCAATTCTTCGCTGAGCTTGCTTAATGAATCCTCTCCGAAAATCAGTTTCGTGGGGTTATGGAATGTGAAATTGCCTAACATGGTTCTTGTTTTTTTGTAAAGATAGGGAGATTATCCTTAGGAACTGCTACCATTTTTACGGAATTTTCAGGAGAATGCAATTCGTATGGGCGGATTTGCGTAAAAATGTGCCAAATTGTTAAGAGTATTGCGGTTTTTATGAATAAATTGAAATTTATATCGTAGTTTTTGCTTATGATTTCTTTTAATCTTATATTTGTGCATATAAACTAAAACAATTTACAAACAGATAACAATAATTCGTTATGAGCGAAGAGAAATTCAGAATTGAATCTGACCTTCTTGGTGAACTTCAGGTTCCTGTTGATGCCTATTACGGTGTTCAGACACAGAGGGCTATCAATAACTATAAGATTTCCAACACCAGAATGTGCGATTACCCTGAGTATGTCATCGCAATGGCTTGCATCAAGCTGGCTGCTGCGCAGACTAATAAGGAACTCGGAGCCATGGATGGAAAGATCGCTGATGCTATCGTAGAGGCTTGCCGCGAGATTATCGACGGTAAGTTCCACGACCAGTTCCCTGTGGATATGATGCAGGGCGGTGCTGGAACATCTGTGAACATGAATGCGAACGAGGTTATTGCCAACAGGGCTCTCGAAATCATGGGACATAAGAAAGGCGAATATCAGTTCTGCTCTCCTAACGATCATGTGAACTGTGCCCAGTCCACCAATGACGCATATCCTTCAGCATTCCGTTATGCCTTCATCAGAATGAACAGAAATCTGGAGAAGGCTCTCAAGGATCTCATCGATGCATTCAAGGCAAAGGGTGAGGAGTTCAAGGATGTGATCAAGATGGGACGTACACAGCTTCAGGATGCCGTTCCTATGACATCCGGCCAAGAGTTCCACGCTTATGCGACCAACCTCGAGGAAGAGGTTCTCAATATTGAGAGAAATGTGAATCTCCTTTATGAAATCAATATGGGTGGAACAGCAATCGGTACCGGTCTTAATGCGAAGCCAGGTTTCCCTGAGTTGTGCGCAAAGAAGATGACCGAGCTTACCGGCGAGAAGTTCATCGCTGCTCCGGACCTCGTGGAGGCTACTCCTGATACAGGTGCTTATGTAAGTTACTCAGGCGCTCTGAAGAGACTTGCCGTTAAACTTTCCAAGATTTGCAATGACCTCAGACTCATGGCTTCAGGTCCACGTTGCGGTTTGAAGGAAATCAATCTTCCTCCAATGGCTCCGGGCTCGTCTATCATGCCTGGCAAGGTCAATCCTGTTATCCCTGAAGTTACCAACCAGGTTTGCTTCAAGGTTATCGGTAATGATATGACAGTTTCATTTGCGGCAGAGGCCGGACAGCTTCAGCTCAATGTTATGGAGCCGGTTATCGCCGAGTCCATCATGGAGAGCATCACTTGGCTTACCAATGCCATGAACACTCTTCGCGAGAAGTGTATAAACGGCATCACCGTAAACAAGGAACGTTGCTATGAAATGGTCAAGAACAGTATCGGTATCGTGACAGCCCTTAACCCTATCATCGGTTATAAGGCCAGCACGAAGGTTGCCAAAGAGGCGCTCGAAACCAACCGTTCAGTCTATGACATCGTCCTCGAAAGAGGGATCCTCACAAAAGAGGAGCTTGACAAGGCTCTCGATCCTAAAAATATGATAGGATAGTTAGTTGTTAAATAATTATGTGTGACGGCGGCCTGCAAAGAGAAATCCTTGCAGGCCGCCAATTTATATAGAGTTGCTGTCAATCTGGAATTAAGAAGTTCGGTTCATTATTTTCCACCGCATAAAATGGGGACAACGTAAAATCGGTGTAAATATCGGCTTGTTTTTACACCGTTTTGACAAATATGATGAAACGGTGTAAAATCAGGCTGTTTTTTACACCGTTTGTTCGCTATTCAGCTACGGAATGCTCACTTACACCAGTAATAATCCTTTATGTCGAACTATCCGACAATTTATGCTGTGGAAGTGTGAGGTGTATTCTCATTGATGAACAAAATAATAATAAATCTTACTCAAAAATTTTTTATTTAGCGAAATAATTGCTAATATAGTGTTAAAACGTTATAGATATAGGAATGCGGATATTTGCTTGTAACAATATAGTTCACATTTAACACCGTAACAGTTATGGAAAGGTACCTTACTTCTCTAATTATGCTTATGGCAGCAACGTCTTGTGCTCTTCAAGAGAGTGCGCAAATGGAATCACAGTCTTCTAACAACTTTGAAATGACACTAGAATCATTACTTTTACCTACAACCAAATCTAGTTTTGACATTGTACAAGATACAGCTTACGTTCGAAGTAAGCTACAGTCCGATCAAGATATTTTTATGATGAGCATGGTGATTTTTAAAGATAGTTTGTATGTGTTGTCGATTAATGAGGAAGATGCATCTTATCTGGGAATTTCAAAAGAGATATATGGACGTTACATTGATTGTGTGACCCGCTTGAATGAACAATTATAAATGAATCCACTATGAACGCAATTAGACAGACCGCTCGATATTTTACATTGTCAATACTATTGGTTATAGTTATTAATATTGATGTGTATAGTCAAAGGGTTATAACGGATAATTTAGCTGTGCGATCTTCAATTGATGATATGTTTAGCGAATTAGACAAATCGAGAGTTCCAACTGGCTTACTCCTAGATTACGCTATTGACATTATTGAATTTGATAAATATGATGGTCGGGAACTAACTGATAGTAATTATGTCTCTATTTCAGTGCTTGGCGACATTCTTAATTGTATCAATTCAGCATCGGTGACAGGGAAGACACCAGTTGGCGATGTCGGGCAGTTTATTGAAAGTTTTACAGGAAGTTGCCGGGGAAATAATATTCCAATCGGTCTTGCTTTTTTTAGATATAACTATATAAAAGAGAATGTCCTAGAAGATGGACTTTTAATTTACGATGAAGCATCGGAAAAGGCGTTTGATGCTTATCGTAATGGTGAATGGCAGAATCCCTATGGTGAAAGCTTTATTGCAGCGTTTGCTCCAGCTGCTGATATTATTACATCTTTAGATGTTACCTATGAATTTCAGGATGTAAATATTCTTAGCAATATTATTGATAGTTATGAAATTCAATTTGATGCAGGTGATGGTTTGGGATACCGGAGGATGGTGTCGGGTAGTAGTATTAGTATCAGATACAGTGATTTCGGAATCAAAGATCTGAAGATGCTTATTAATCATGAGGAAAAGAATATTGAATTACATTCACAAATTTATGCTACACCTCCCGTTATTAAGACACTTGATACAAAAAAGCCAACTAGTATAATATCAAAAGAACTAAAATACAATGGTGTTTCTGTTGAAGCCCAAATGTCATGTTATTTGATATCTGACAAACTGACAAAACCTTTCATCGTAGTAGAAGGGTTCGATCCTTGGGAACTAATGGAAATGGCAGGTAAGCATAGTATTCGCGAAACGGTTAATCTAGGTTGGACAACTCATTTGGAGTTCTATTCTGATAATAAAGAGTATCTCAATAATTGTGGCTACGATCTTATTTATATAGATTGGAACAATACTAACGCTGATATTAAAGCAAATGCACAGCTATTAATAGCATTGATTCAGGAAATCAATTTAATGAAGTTAAAGGATGAATGTGTCGAGCCGAGTATTCTTATGGGACAAAGTATGGGGGGACTAGTATCCAGATATGCCCTATGCAGTATGGAGAACGATGGCCTCGATCACCAAATCAGTACTTTTATATCCCATGATACTCCTCATCTAGGAGCTAATATACCACTGGGTGCATTATATTTCGCACATCAGGCGTTTTGTCTTGTTCACGGATACCAAAGTTCCATTAACTTGGCTAATTTGTTTACCAATAATAAGTTTTCGAAACAAGAGAAGATTTTGTATAATACCCTATATTCCAAATCAGTGAGACAAATGCTGATTAATTATGTTACACCATCTGGAAAATTAGATAATACGGAGCATGATGAATGGCAGAATGAATTGTTCCGCATGGGATTTCCAAAGCGGACCCAAAACCTATCTATTGTTAATGGACGAGCATTTACCAAAACGTGGGCATATGATTCTCATTATTTGTACGTAGAAGGCTCTGCCAAGACAAAGTTTTGGGTTGAGTTTTTCGCTCCAATCTTAAATCACTATACAGGCAATTTATTAAGTGGCTTCTTATATTCAATAGACCTTAAAGCATTAAGAAATACTATAAAATGGTGGGGGTCCAATAAACTTTACTTTAATGCGGAAATAAACCCACTGTCTTCGCAAAATCAAAGCCGTACACTATCTGAAATTAATCTTAAATTCCGTAAGAAATACCTTTGGCTTGTTTCCAAAACATATACACTGTTTTATGATAAACGAACAATGTCATTAGGCAAGCCAATATTGTACGATGATATGCCGGGGTCTAAATATGAACTTAGTTGGTATGAATCTGACGATGAATACTATAAAGCAGAGGATACATGCAGCAATGCTGTAGGCAAACTACAATATAAAGTGGGTGTGGTTGGTCAGTTTATGTTCATTCCAACCGCAAGTGCTCTTTGTGTTGGTAATAGCGGGAAAATAGATGAGAATTCTTCAATGACAGATTTCTTTTCTACACCTCCGTTGAAACAGTCATGTCCATTTGATGCGTACTATCTATATAAAAATGCGGACACCCATATTAGCATTTCCAGTAGCGTATTTGACTGGATTAAACAGCAAACTTCTTTAGAAATTATTGGGCCTCAAAGAGCGGAGTCTGGTGACAAATTCTATGTTAGAGGAATGTCTGGAATGAAATTTTCTACGACAGATAAAACCAAGGCGGATATCAATAGCTCAGGAGAAATACGTGTCATTGGCTCAGGTTCAGTTGGCATAATAGCTGAAAAATATGATAATGGGGAAATGTATCGTGTCCGAAAGGATATAATTGTTGATTTTCCCGACATGTTGATTGACTATAGCTATAACATTACCTCTGGTTATACTGCGAAGGTGCGTATGCTAAATGTTTCCGATATGGAATATATTGACAAGATGGTTTCCGCAGGCGAGATTAAATATGAATGGATAGTATTTGAAGATGGTAAGATGCAATCGTGGATTACGGAGCAACGAACATTTTCACATATTCCATCGGATAAGGGTCTTGAGAAGATTTGTGTGAGGCTTGTAGATGGTGAAAAGAAAGGCACTTTATTTTCAGTCATCATTGATGATCAAGCTATATTTAAACTCACATATCCATATGTTATCATTAATTCTGAAGGGGTGGTAATTGCGCCACAACAAGATGGATATATTGGTCCAATGAACTCCAATTATGTGTTTTCCATTATGTTTAATGCTATGCCATCTGGAATAGATTCTAACTCTAGAAGTGTTTTTGAACATATGAAGGAAAGCGGTTGTTATATAGATTATATGCAAAGATTCATTTTACCCATGTCACGTGCAGCAGCCAATTCTTATTCTTATGGACCTTATGTATCCGAGGAAAATCGATGGGAATTTGACTTTTTTAACTCTTCATCTTTCTTAAATGCTCTTCGAGAGGGTAAAAATAGCAAAGAAGAAAAGATAATAAGAGAATATTCTATAAGTTTACACGAGCCATCTGATAGAAAACAATTAATACAAAATTTTAAATTCATAGTCTTGAGTAAGCCAAACTTCTTGGTAGTAAAACCTTTGCCAGACCCTGACCCTGATATTCCGATAATAAAACCTGTTATTTAAATTATTTAAAACACTGAGGATATGAAAAGATTTATACCACTGCTCTTTACCTGTTTGATAGTTTTGACGTCAATGTCAGATTGTGAAAAATGGTATGAGAACAACGACGAATCCATTTATGTTGACGTTAATGGAAAGACTTTAGGCTACACAATGCCACATTCCTTTATATTGGGAGGCGGATATGTGTTTGCATGGGTCCGTCATTGGGATGAAGACTCCCTTGCATTTTGGATAAATGCATCTCCTGTAACTATTTTTGAAAATAAGTATAAGGACGCAATCGACTATAACGTGTGCATTCATACTAAGGGCGATATTGAATTGAACAAATGGTATCCGTTATTTAGAAGAGAGCGTAAAGATACCGACTGCAACTATGCCTTGTGGTATATTGGCGGAGACATATATAGTATTTTGGATGGCTTCCTAAAAATCACTAAGATTGAGGATGGACGTCGCGAGATGAAGAAATATAGTGGCGAGTTCTGGTTCAATGCGGTAAACGACAATGATCCTAATGACATATTGATAGCAAAAAAAGGATGGTTCAAAAATCTTCGTGCGCATGAATATTTTGATAATAAACAAGAGGAGAAGCCAGATGTTGAACCAAATATTAAGGAATAGTTATGAAGAAATTAGTTGTATTGATGGTGACATCATTCATATTATTGACGTCAATGTCAGACTGTAATAAACTTCTGACCGAATTGAGTTCCTTGGAGAAACTCACAGTTTCTGCAGAGATTAATGGAGCAAAGTTCTCCGGAAATACATTTGACAACGACAAAGTGGAGTCTGATTTGATATCAGTGTCCTGGGCGGACTCTGTAGCCTATATTTTATCAGCGGACATGACTAAGGAAGGTCAGGACATTACTTCTGCTCCAGTCTATTATGTGGTTTTGAGAATCAGCATGAAGGTAAAGGGAGATTTGAAGTTGGATAAATGGTATCCTCTGGACATAGATAGTGATTATATCTATGATATAGATGCAAATCGACATCGTATAACCGAAGGAATGATGAAAATCAAGAAGAATAAGAAAGGGCGATACGAGGGCGAGTTCTGGTTCAACTCAGAATCTACATATGAGCGGAGCGAAAATAAGAATCTGACAGTCACAAAAGGAAAATTCAAAAACTACCGGATTGAAGCACATTGATGCTACTGAGAAAGCGGCATCGTAAGAGTGAAAAAACAGAGCTCATCCTGAATGTCGGGCTGAGCTCTGTCTTGAGTTTTTGTTATTCCTGTAACCATTTGTTTATCAGCTGGATGATTTCCTGCTGGGTTTCTTCCGGGAAGGACTTGATGCGGGTGTAGTGGGAACCTCCTTTGCAGAGATAGACATGGAGATTTTCCTTGTTCTTTGTAAGCGGAAGCCCATAGACGCCGGTTGCTGTCCAAGGGTCCTGTTCGCCGTATATGTAAATCATCTTAGGGTCGTTCTTGCTCAGGAAACTGACAGTGTGCTTGTAGAGTTCAGGAGAGAACTTTATGTCCTCCGCGTCGGTCGGCAACATGAGACGCTTGAGATATCCTTTGGATGTCTTGATGCTCAGATATTTCTTGAATGGCTTGGTGTAGTAGCCATAGTATCCCAATTCACGGGCAGCCTGGACATTGAAGGAAACATTGCCTGTCTGGTTTGTGAAATAATTTGGCTCGCTGATTCCCATCAGATATCCGAAGAGCTGCTCGTCAGTCGCTTCTCTGGTAGGAATCCTGTCAACGTTATATCCCCACTGCCAGAAAGCGAATGAATACTCGAGTACGCAGAAGTCGAAGACATTCTCCAGCGGCTCTTTGAATGTGTATTTCATCTCCTTGCAGTATTCTTCCATCAGTGGCATCAATGCTGCCTTACGCTCGAAGAGAAGAGTCTGGAAGTCAATTACTTTCTGCCTATTTTCCTTGGTAGAGACCTTATCATTGATAAATATCTCCGGTCTTACGTCCTCGAGGGCTCTGTTCAGCGGAGCTACGTAAGGGACTGAAATGTCCACATCGTCAGGGAAGTATGAGCGGTAGAACATTGTGGTCTGCCCGCCTTTGCTGATTCCTGTGGAAATCCATTTGCCGTAATACATCGCGCGGAGGGTTTCATTGATGTGGTGCAGGTCGTAGAGCGAGTTCTCGACTGTAAGGTAATCCCAGTTGCGCTCCTTTGGCATTGACTTGTCGAAATAGCGGTATTCTGCGAGGATGATGTTAGTGTCGAACAGTTTTGCCAGTTCTTCGATATAGTTGCTGTAGAGTGCATATCGTCCGTTGTAGCCTTCTGTCACGAAGACGGTAGGGCGGTCGAATCCGCGGTGGCACAAAACGACTCTCTGGTCGAAGTCGCCTTTGGATGCGTCCTTCGCGTCGAGTTGCTGACGGATGAAGAATACATATTTCTCAGGGAAGTGTGCGGATTCAAGCGTTTCGACGTTGCTTACTCCTGGTAGTGCGGCCAGACGTTTTCCGGCCTCTCCGAGTTCAGTTGCCAGCATCTGCAGCGGCAGGATGAACGACAAAACCAGCGACAGGGCTGTTTTTGTGCTAAGAAATGACTTTCTCATAAAATGTGGTTGTTAGTTAAATAATATGTGGTTTTCTATCCACAAAGATACCAAAAAATATTCTTATGAGTCCAACATTTAACTTATGTGTTGGCGCGATTTTAAACTTAAAGTTGCATAAATATGAAATATTTGATATATTTGGACTGAAATGAAAACGATTACATCTAATATGCTAAAGTCTTTGCGTAAGTCCAGAAACCTTACGCAAGAGCAACTTGGCGTCTTGGCCGGAATGTCCAAGTCTCAGATTTCTAAAATGGAGAAGGGAACTTTAGGTAGTGAAGAGACTATCTTGCGTCTGCTGGAAGCGCTCGGCTATGAAGTGAAGTTCACGATTGTGGATAAATATGCAAGTGAGTGTTCTGAAAAAGAGCGTATTTTGGGGATTCTCCGGGCCTTTAAGAGAAGTCAGGGCGCAAAGTACGGGATAGAGAGTATGGCATTGTTCGGGAGTTGTGCGAGAGGAAAACAGGGAAGTGATAGTGATGTTGATATCCTTATTTCAGTTAAGAATCCATCGTTGTTTGTTTTATCTGAGATAAATATCCTTCTGGAGTCTGTCCTGAAACGTAGAGTGGATTTGGTGTCAGAGAAAGCTAAAAGTCGATATGAATTTAGGGCGAATATTGAAAAAGATTTGATATATGTGTAGTGTGAAAGAGAGAATCAGGACCTACCTGCGTGTGTGTATTGATGAAATGGACTTGATCGAAAAAATGTCTGTCTCGATAGAGTCTCCTGAAGACTTTGGACAGAGTATAACAGGAATGACGGTATTCAGAGCCTGTGGGATGAGCCTTCAATATATTACCGAAAACTTTATCAAAATAAGGAATAAGGTTTCCGAAGAGTTTTTCTCGCCCTATAAACAGGTGCCTTGGAAAGCGGTCTTTGGTATGAGGAATGTTTTGTCTCATGAATATTCAGATATTGATGATGAAGCAGTCTTTAATACTATACGGAAAGACCTGCCTGTGCTTAGAGAAACGACCAACAAGATGCTGGAGGACCTTGAATCTGGTAAACTTGACAAGTTTTTACAGGATTGATGTTCATGGTTGACAAATGCTGTCTGAGATGAAAAGAAGTGCTTTATATTTCGTGGCTGCGGCGCTTTGGGGGATACCCGGTGTCATCATAACTGTCAAGGGTGTCAATGCATATTTGTCAATGCCTTTGCGGGAATTATGGTGGCTTATATCGGGCACTGCCGTGGTTCTGGTCTGCTTCTTTTTCATGTTCAGGAAAGCCGTTGACAAGTATTCGGCTCTTATCGCCGCACAGCCGGAAAAAACGAGCATCTGGCATACATTCCCGCTTCGGGGATGGATTCTGATACTATTCATGCTTTGTCTGGGCATGGCCCTGAAATTCATTCCCGGGATTCCACTTGAATTTACGGCATCATTCTATTCGGGGCTGGGTCCGATGCTGCTCTTCGCCTCAGCCAGATTCCTAAGACATAATCAATATCCGACCAACTAATAAACAGAACATTATGAATGCAATAGACATAGCTCTCCGCATTGCGACTGCCGCTCATGCGGGACAACTCGACCGTGACGGACATCCTGTGATTCTCCATCCGTTGACAGTAGGACTGATGGGACACACAGACGAAGAAAAGATAGCCGGGTTCCTCCATGACGTGGTGGAAGACTCTGACTTGACCTTCGATGATCTGCTCAGGGAAGGCATCCCGACAGGCATTGTCAATGCCTTAAGGCTTCTTACCCACGAAAAAGGAACTGATTATTTCGAATACGTACAGAATATCATTGACTCTGGAAATCCTATTGCCTTGCAGGTGAAATTCAATGACTTACGGCATAACTTTTCGCGAGGGAAGGCATATCCTGACTTGCAGGCGAAGCATGGCAAGGCATTGAAAATGGTGCAGACTGCCATTGATAATTGCTCTAAGATTGACCTTTACCATGCGCCGGCAGGCGATGGCATTGAGGTCGGAATTTTCGCCTGCGGTTGTTTCTGGGGTACTCAGCATCAGTTCCAGAAGGTGCCGGGTGTGATTAATACCCTTGCTGGTTATACTGGCGGGAAAGAGGCTTTTCCTACGTATGAGGACGTAAGGGCGCACAGGACTCATCATGTGGAGGCCGTAATCGTAGAGTTTGACCCCAAACTGGTTTCCTACGAGAGTCTCTGCAAACTGTTCTTCGAAATTCATGACCCTGCACAGACGGATGGCGTCGGTCCGGATCTCGGTCCGCAGTACAGGAGTTGCATCTTCTATCGTGATGACAATCAGAGGAATACTGCTGAACATGTTATGCAGTTGCTTCGCGACAAGGGGTATGAGGTCAATACTCTGTTGCTGCCTGAAGAGCCTTTTTACATCGGCGAGTCTTACCACCAGCGATACTACGAAAAGACAGGTGGAGAGCCGTATTGCCACATGAGGACAAAGAAGTTCTAAGGAAAACTATAGGTTGTTCCTGTAGATGACGCTTCCGCTTCCCTGATGCGTGGCGAGAATTAGTACCTCTGCAATCTGGACATGTTTTGGGGCTGATGCCGCGTAGAAAGCGACGTCGGCTATATCCGCACCAGTAAGGGGAGTGATGCCCTTGTAAACCTTGTCGGCCCTTTCGTTGTCGCCATGGAAGCGGACGTTGCTGAAATTGGTTTCTACAAGTCCCGGCTTGAGGTTCGTGACACGGACAGCGGTTTCGGCCACATCGATGCGCAATCCGTCAGTGATTGTCTTCACGGCAGCCTTGGTCGCGCAATATACATTGCCGTTGGCATAAGCCGCGTCACCGGCAACACTGCCGACATTGATTACATGTCCTTCATTCCGTTTCACCATGCCGGGGACGATGAGTCTGGTCATAGTCAGAAGTCCCTTTATGTTGGTGTCTATCATTGTGTTCCAATCCTCAGGATCGCCTTCATACTCTTTGTCAAGGCCGAGAGCAAGGCCGGCGTTATTGATGAGGACATCGATTTTCTGCCATTCCGGTTCGAGTGAATCAACAGCGGTTTTTGCTGCCTCGGCATCGCTTACATCGAATACCAATGTCTTTACCTTGGCTCCATCTGCTTCCAATTCAGCCTTGATTTCAGCCAGTTTCCCTGCACGGCGGGCCGTTAGTATCAAATTGTAACCGCCCTCTGCAAATTTTCTTGCGCAGGCTTCTCCGATTCCGCTGGTAGCTCCTGTTATTAATGCTATCTTTTTCATTGATTATTAGTTGTTTAAGATTGATTTTCCGGGTTTGTCGATAACGTGTTCTGGCATTGACCTGTATTCTTATGGGTTTTCCTCCACTCGCTCGCAGACATTCCTGTGAATTTTCGGAAATCTGTGTGGAAGTTGCTGCTGTCGCTGTAGCCGATGGCTTCGCTGATTCTTTCCGCTTTCATCTCGGGGTGTTCCAGCAGCATCCGGCTGGCATCATTGAGACGGAGTCTGTTTCTCCATGAACGGAAATCCATCCCGTGCTCACTCTTCATGAAGGCGCGCATGGTCGCCGGGTCGGTGTCGAGATTCTCCAATATGTCTTTATATGGTATATCCCTGTGTCGGTATTCTCCGGCGGCGACCCATGATTCCAGTTTGTTCCGCAGTTCGATTATCTGGTTGTCAGAGATATTGGCGGGATTTTTATGTGAGGCCTCAGAGGGTTGTTCTGCAGGTGGCGTCTCTGTGCTGTCCTGACTGACGGCAGGAAGTATGAAAGATGTGATGTTTACATAGCGTATCATGCAGATAGCGACGATGGTATAGCAGATGAGATATGCAGGGACGAAGATGGAGTAGAACCACGGGCCTGTAACCAGGGTGCAAAGTGCCATCACTCCTATTATGAGCATGAGAATGAAGCCTGCCCGAATTCCTCCGAGTCTGGGAGAGAAGTCGTCTGCATAATAATCGTTCAAGTCATTCAGTGTCATGTTCTGCGACTTGAAGAAGCTGATGCTGTACAGGACAAGTTGCAGTACCAGAAGAGCCGCTCCTGTGTAGAAGAAGACAGGATATATCCCCGGAAAAAGGAACATGACGAAGTAGAGCAGTGCAGTGATGAGGCTGATTGCCGCCACTTGTAGTCCCACCCATTTTCCTGTAACCACATCCGGACGGATGAATACCAGCAGGGTCCCGGTCAGAAGGAGGGCCTGGAATGCTGCAACTATCATGGTGTTCAGTCTGTCGAGGTCCTCATCGTAGCCCGTGAAATAGCAGATGAAATTCAGAATTGAAAGTGTGATGAATGATGCCGCCAGTGTCGCTCTGGCAGTCCTGAGTTTCCTGAACTCCTGCTTTGACGGGATTTTGATTCCTATGATTGACACGGCAAGGGCGGCAATCACCCCTGAGGCCAAGAGCATCAGGTCGCAATATGTTTTTTCCATTTCAGTTTCCGTATTATGTCTTGCAAAGATATGGTTTTTCGCAAAAACTGCGTAGTTACGGACTATGTTTAATCAAAAATAGTGATTATAACGTCTCCGGAACGTATATTCGTCAACGATTTCTGTATCGTAATCCACATGACCTCTATATAAGACAAACTGTATGAGAAGAATTATTTATCAATTTGTTGCATCATTGGCATTGACTTCAATGTTGGTGTGTTGCGGTAAGGAGAATGTCAATGACAGACCTTCTCCTGAAGAACCGGGGAAGGAGGAGCCGAAACCGGAGGAGAGCAAGCCTGAAATCAGTTTCAAGTTTGACATTGAACCATATGTAATCGCTTCTTCGGAAGATTCTGTCGAATGTGCCTGGACTGAGGGCGACGCTGTCGGTGTATATGCATATGATGCCGAATCTGATGAGTTGGTTTTCGGGAACAAGAAATTGACATTTGATGGCAGCAATTGGGTAGGAGACAAATTGTGCTGGGAAAAAGAATCGCTGAGATTCTGCGCATATTATCCGTTCGACGAGAACAATACTGACCCTACCGCAATCTCTGTCAATGTCAAAGAGGACCAAAGCAGTGAGAATGATTACAGGCTCTCTGATTTTCTGGTGGCCAGGAATGAGGATGGAGTCAAAATCGGAAGCGACGTCAAGCTTGAATTCAGGCATGAGTTCGCTATGATCCAGGTGGAAGTGCCTAAAAGCAAGTATTGGAACATTGATGGAAAACTTGAAGTCAGCCTCTGCGGAGTCGGGACTCTCGCCGAAATCAATTTGCTTGAGGATAGTGACGTTTCAGCCTCGGTAGCGGGAACCGGGAGTTCTGAAGGAAATGTCAAAATGCATCTCTTCGAGTTGCCGGGTGAAGAGAGAAACAATTACATTTATCGTGCTGTCATTCCGGTTCAGACGCTTGGAGGCGGCACATCACTGTTCAGTTATGTTACGGATGGCAAAGAGTACAGGTTGGGCGGTCCGGTCGGGGATTATGCCCTGAATGCCGGGAATGTGAAAGTGTTCAACCGCTCATTGCCGGTGGATTACAAGCATCCTGATGTCATTCAGATGGTTGTCGACCAGAAGGGTACTTATAAGTTTCAAGGTGATGGACTGTGGTATTTCCGGATGGGCAGTCCGAAAACTGAGGAAGGACGGAATAATACGAATGTCGAGAATCAGCATAATGTGCATCTGGCCCGCAGTTACTATATGGGCAAGTATGAAGTTACCAATGCCGAGTATGCGTCTTTTCTGAATGACAATAAGATAGGAAGCGACGGCATATGGAACGGATGGGGCGATGCGGAGAACAAATCGAAAGTCCTTGTGAGGCAGTATGCCAAGTTCGGACTCATATGGGACACGGAACTTGCCGAATGGAAGCCGGCTGACGGATATTGTGATTGCCCTGTCGTCAATGTCAGCTGGTATGGAGCGAAGGCTTTCGCAGATTGCGTGGGTGGAGCGCTTCCGACTGAGGCGCAGTGGGAATTTGCCTGCAGGGGAGGTCTTGAAGAGACGCCTTTCGGCCTTGGAAATGGTCAGGACCTGACAGGGGAGATGGCGAATATCAGGTCGGCCGGCAGGGGAACAACTGCTCCGGTAGGTTCTTATCCCCCTAACGGGTTCGAACTGTATGACTTGCATGGGAATGTTTCAGAATGGGTGGCGGACTGGTTTGACGTAAATTATTATGGAGGTTCGGGCGGATTTGCCTGGAATCCGACAGGTCCGAAAACCGGAACCGACAAGGTTGTTCGTGGAGGGGACTTCACTATGGACAAGCTCAGCTGCCGTTGTGCAGCAAGAGTATATTGTTCACCTCGGGTGACAAACATGCTGATTGGATTCCGTGTGTCTTTCGATCAGGATATGAAATGGGAATAAATGAACTTTAAATATATGGTAATGAAGAAATTAGTTTACTTTTTAGCTCTTTGGACCATACTGTTGTCCGGAGTGAGCTGCGACAAGGATTCAGACAAGGATTCTGCGCCTGTCCCTTTGTATGTCAATACATGGGTAATTGAAGGTATCGGTGAACTTGGAGGAGCGGATTGCTGTCTCTATCAATTCAATGCTGACAAGACGTTTAACTCGGGTTTCGTCGTCAATGAAAAATTACTGGAAGTCCTTAGGAGTCAATACTTGCCGTCCTCTGATAATCCCGAAACTGATGGAAATTCACGTAAACTTCCGGAGGAAGTTATCGAAATGATCAAATCGATCAAGGTCAATGATGTTGTCACAATTCTCAAGGGCCTGTATGTGGAGATTCCCGGAAAGAATAACGACGTTTATCTGTCCACATTCAGCATTAGAAATATTGAAGGTATGGAATATCCGGTTCCGATGGAGAATGAACTTCATTTGACAAACATTTCCAGGGAATCAATGGTATTCGGTAATGAATCGTCCGGTGAAAAGCCATTCACGGTGAAGAGCCTGTCTTCTTCCGGCATTACTGTCGGAAAGACAGTTGACTTGACTGAATTGTTGGGTATGTACTAAAGATTGAAAATATGAAAAGATTGATATACAGTATATTGGCATTCGCTGTTATTGCAATGGCCAATGCATGTGACAAGAATGGCTCAGAGCCGGATGACCCGAAACTATATGTGAATACATGGGTTGTCAATTTCTCGAACGAGTTCAGCAGCATCATGCAATTGAATGATGACGGAACGGTGCTCTTGGGAAATGTCTTTACGGAGGAGACCTTGGCTGAACTCAAGGGGAGCATTGACATGGATAAACTGACTGAGGAGCAGAAGGCTCTTGTCGATGGCATCAAGGTGAACGACGTCTATTCTTTTAATGGCTGGTATTCCATGAAGAGGAACTCTGACGGGAGCATGGCGTTCTGCCTTACATATGAAAATCTCTCTGATGACGGTCCTCAGGCAATTCCTATGGCGTTCTATGTGAAGGAGGTTACCGGAGACCACATGCTGCTGTTCAACGGCGATTTCGATGAAAACGACAATCCGAAGTACATGGAGGCTGTGAGACTGGAGAAATCTTCAGTCACTCCGGGAACCTACTATGACCAGAGGGTCATTTCTGAACTTCCGCACATTGGAAATGTGGATGCGGAGGTCCAATAGATTGGCATTTCTGGTTTCGCGCTTGCGGAACTCGAGTTAGCATTAATATTTTTGAGTCGTCCCAAAGTCTTCGTTGGCTTCGGGACGATTGCCGTTTAGGACATTATGACATTTTATATATATTTGCGGCTTGATGTAAATTTCAAACAGTATGCAAACTCTTAAAGAATATATCGAGTCGGAAATCATTCCGCGTTATGACAATTTCGATGGAGCCCATAGGCGGGACCATGTAAGAAGTGTGATCGGGCAGAGCCAGGAACTCTCCAGATATTATGATGTGAATCCTGAAATCCTTTATGCAGCAGCTGCTTATCATGATTTGGGCCTGTGTGAGGGAAGAGAGAAACATCATCTGGTCTCAGGTAGGATCATCCGGGAGGACAAAACGCTTCTCAACTGGTTCTCCGTCGAGGAAATCGAGGTCATTGCAGAGGCTGCAGAGGATCACAGGGCTTCCAATGAGACTCCTCCCCGCAGCATCTACGGCAAGATTATCGCTGAGTCGGACAGGCTCATTGACCCTGAAACAGTCATCAGACGCACTGTCCAATATGGTTTTGCCCATTACCCGCAGATGAACCGCGAACAGATGTGGGAGAGGACATTGACACATCTTCAGAAGAAATACGGGTATGGCGGTTACCTGAAACTTTGGATTCCGGAGTCATCAAATTCCTGCCGGCTCGAAGAATTGCGCAAAATAATCGCTGATGAAAAGAGGCTGAGGTCAATGTTTGATCGCTTCTACGACGAGGAATAGTCCTGACATTATGGTTTACTTGGGGGGATACTGTCCGAAAAGTCAAACATTCCTCAGTGACAATCGCGAATCCGCTTTCGGCCTTGGATAGGGGTACGGAGTATTTCAGTCTCGCGAGGACTATTCTGACGGCCTGGGGTTGTCAATATTCGACCCTCTTGACAACTTCGCTTTGGTGTTATTGGTTGATTTTCAATTATTTACACGATTTGTGCGATGCCAAGAGGTGGCTTTGAAAAGGGGTCTTGACAGATAGGAAAATCTGTCAGTGCTCATTATGACATTGATATAGAACACTTTGGCTGCGGGAATAGAAAACCGGCGGTTGTCAAGAGGGTCGGAAATAAGATATGTTTTGCTCACTTTTTCTTATATTTGCATATAGGCCTCGGGAGTTTCGATGAGCCGTTACTTAGTTTTAACCTTAATAATCATTGACGAATGAAATGTTCAAGATTTCTCGCCAGTTTGCTGGCGTCTCTGGTCCTTGTCGGCTGTAACAACAAGGACAACCCGACTCCACCGGAAACACCGGATCCTGAAATCGTTCCTAAAGCTGACCTGGAATTGGTTATGGACCGTACCACCAAGGTGCTTTATTATGGAGACCGCAAGACAGAAGGAGTATTCAATTACTATGTCGGTCTTGGTGACAAGGAATTCATTAAAGATAATGAGGGCGACGATGCCGCTCCTGCAGACGGTCATATCATTTTCTTCGACATATATGCATCGGAAGGCTCAGACTCATTCGAAACGGCCGTACTGCCTGACGGCAAGTACACTATCGCGGAGACCAATGCTGCGGGCACTCTCAATAATTATTATACCCGAATGCAGGTCAATGTCGAAGGAAAGCAGACCAGTGTCGATTTTACTGAAGGTTATCTGGAAGTCAAGACTTCGGATAAGGGAAAGATACTGAAGGGACTCTTTACATTGAAAGACGGCTCTACAGTCAGCTGCATATATGAGGGTCCGCTTGCTTTCGGAGACCCTAATGCAGGCTCTGAGCCAAGCGAACAGATCCCGGCATTGGAGGAAGACATCAATGTTTCTTTTGCTCATGCTTTCGGGGTTTATTATGGTGATAAACTCGGCTCCGGCACGGACGGGTATTCTGTAGTTCTGACCTCACCAACGGCGGGCAATGACGGAGTTACAGTATCCGGAGGTGCAGTAGTCGGACTTTCCCTTACCCTTGAAAACAGTCCGGTCATCTACCTTAAGCCTGGCATATATACTGTTGCCGATACCTATGCGGCTGGGACTATAGAACCGGGATTCTCGCTTTTGGGAGAGTACTACGGCTCGATCGCCGCTACCGTCGATGCGGAAGGGAATATACTTTCCCAGAGCGGCATTGCGTCAGGAACCGCACTTGTCAGTGAATTCGGTGATACCGGTTACAGAATCGAACTTGAGCTCGTTACTGACAACGGAAAGTCGGTGAAGGGGGTATTTACGGGAGACATTGAATTTACGGACGAATCTCCGAAGGAAGAGGCCAACACGACTCTTACTGGAGACTATACTCTGAAACTTCCTGCGGAGACAACTACCGCTTCCCTTGCGTACTATGGGGATTATCTTGGAGTCGGTCTGGCCAACTGGATTCTGTCACTGGAAAATGCCAATGGCGATGCGATTGACATTGAACTTCTTACGGAAAAGGCTTCCACTACCGAAATTCCTATTCCTGAGAAACAGTATAACATGAGTGTCGACAATCAGACTGTCGGTTTCGTAGCAGGTAAGACTTCACCTTTAGGACAATCCGGCACATGGTATTGGGATCTTTCCACTCTTGATTCAGATGGCTACCTTCATGGCTATGCGGCAGCTATCGACGGTTGGGTGAAACTGGCCAAGGATGGGGACAAGACCACTGTCAGCTTCGAATTTGTGGATCCTGCATACAACTTGTTCGGCGGCTCGTGGACTGGCGTCATTCCTGCGGCAGTGGACAAGAGTAATCTGGCAGGCTCTTCGTCAATCAAATTCCGTATGTCCCATAGGGCGCAGCCGAGTATTCGGAGAAGGGCGAGAGCAATGTCATGGTAGGCGCTTCCGCCGGGGATATCAGGCTTCTTGCTGAGATGACCAGGCAGGTGACTGTTGCTTAAAATAGAATTCCCGCCATCGTGCTTCATGAGAAAGACGATGGCGGGAATTTATTTATGGATGGGCGCGTATGATTATTCTGCGGTGAATTTGATCTCTGCGCCCTTCAGAAGTGGAGAACTGAACGAGACATTGATTTCTCCCGCTTCTCCGGTAGTCTGGATATAGGCCAGCAGGCGTCCGTTATAAACTCTCTGCCGGTTGTCACGGTAATCTCCCATGTCCGTGTTGTCCGCGCCTTCGAGTCCGAGGAGTCGCGCAGGACCATCCACAGTGCAGGTGATGTTGTTGTCTGCCAGTTTGACCATGACGCCATTCTCATCGACGACTGTAACTATGATGTGTGCGGTGGCTTTGTCTTTGGACAATTCTGAGCAGTCGGAGATTACCCGCAGGGCATATGGGCGGCCGGATGTGGTGATGGAGTATTCCGAGATGACGTTACCGTCTTTGTCGCATCCTTCAGCCTTGAGTGTGCCTGGTCTGAAAGGTATATCCCACCAGATGATACCGCTCTTGTCATCGTAAGGCTTCATCTCTCCGACCTCCTTGCCGTTCAGAAGGAGTCTTGCCTGAGCTGCGTTGGTATAGCATACTACCCGGATTTTCTGCTCAAGTGAGTAGTTCCAGATGTCCAAAGCGTCCGGGGACAGAAATGTCCGTCCGTTTCCATTACGTGGGGCCGGCACCGGATATGTGCCGATGTAAGTCATCGGGCTGGTGCTCCACATTGAAGCGCGGAAGTATCCGTTCGGCTTAGGGAAACTGGCGAAATCGAGCAGTCCGGTTCCCAGTCCTCGTGACGGCCATGGTCCTGACTCTCCGAGGTAGTCGGTTCCGGTCCATATGAACTGTCCGAAGATGAAATCTTTGTCACGCACGGCCAGCCATGCGTTTCTGCTCCGTCCATTCTCGCTGCCGTAGATGACTCTCTTCGGATAGGTGGCATGGTCCATGTCATATCGGTTCTCTGTGTAGTTATAGCCTACCACATCTACTGCATCAGGATACTCTGTTTCGTTGGACATTACCACTCCGGCAAGTGCTCCGGTGGTCGGACGCGAAGTATCGACGGCGCGTACGCAGGCAACGAGTCTCTTGGCTATCTTGCCGATGCGCATGGCATCAGGTGCATCAGGATTATATCCTCCGAACATTGGCTGGTTTATGCCGCTGCTGTTCAGGATAGGGTGCGAATACGGGTCGTTCGGATAATCGACTTCGTTGCCGATACTCCAGAGGAATATGCTGGTGTGATTCCGGTCGCGTCTTACCATGTCGGTGATATCCTTCTCAATCCATTCTTCGAAAAAGTCGAAGGACCCGTCATAACTTGGAGTTCCTACATTCCATCCTTCAATCCATTTGCGCTTAGGGAATTCCCATTCGTCCGATACCTCGTCCATCACGAGCAGTCCCATCTCGTCGCAGAGGTCGTAAAGTACAGGTGCCTGAGGATTGTGGCTCATGCGGATTGCATTGGTGCCGATAGCCTTGAGATTCTCCAGACGCCGTCTCCAAACTTCTTGTGGTACAACAGCACCGAGAACTCCGGCATCATGATGGAGACAGACTCCTTTGATTTTCATCCAGTCCCCGTTCAGGGCGAAGCCTTTGTCCGCATCGAATGTGAGGGTGCGGAGTCCGACTCTGGTTTTGCTTCCGTCAATCTTCTGTCCGTCAGAAAGGATATCTGTCTCAAGGGTGTAGAGATATGGCTCGTCAAGGTTCCAAAGATGCGGGTTCTTGACTCTCAGCTCTGTCTCGACTTTACTCAAGCCGGCTTCTCTGTCATTGACCGTGACTGTCCTGCTTGCGACAAGATTGTTGCCGGCATCGTAGAGGCTGGCTTTTACTTCGAGTTTTGATTGTACGGCCATATGCTTCTGTATCTCCATGTCCACTGATACTGTAGCCTGTTTTTCCGTGATGGATTTGGCGTGCCAGCCGACTCCCCAGAGTGAAAAATGTGTTTCGGGTGCGGATACGAGCCAGACGTCACGGTATATGCCTGAACCGGTGTACCAGCGTGAATCCGCATATCGGCTGTGGTCCACTCTCACTGCAAGTACATTCTCTCCGTCTTTGAGGTAAGGTGTCAAGTCGTACATGAATGACACGTATCCGTTTGGACGTTTGCCGAGAAGCTGTCCGTTAAGGTACACTTCGCTGCGGTTATAGACGCCTTCGAAATAGATGTAGTGTCTCGGTGCGTCGTCGTTCACAGTGAAATGCTTGCGGTACCAACCGATGCCGGCGGGGAGATATCCCGTGCAGCTTGCGAGTGTAGGGGAGAGACGCCCTTCTATGGACCAGTCGTGAGGAAGGTCGAGTGTGCGCCAATCTTTGTCATTGAAAGAATTGTCTTTCTGGTCAGGAGCGTCGGTGAGGCTGAACAGCCAGCCGTCATCGAATTTCATTGCATCGCCGAACGAGGTCTGTGCCTGTGCCGAAATGCAGGTCAATGCTGATAAAAGCGTGACAATCAAGTGTTTTGTGGTCATGTCGAGATCTGATTTGTCCAAATGTCATAAATAAAGCCGAAGCCTGCAAGTGCAGTCTCCGGCATTTGTGATGTTGTGAGATTACTGGCGTCTGGCCGGGTTTTCCGAAAATGCGATTTCCCACGCTTCAGAGAAATTGCCTTTTTCGACGGAGACCTTGATTTTGCTTGAAAGCAGGCTCTGAGGGTCCGCATTCAGTTTGAGAGCAAACTCTGAACGGCTCTTTTCTTTGCCCAGATCCACGATTGTGGTCTTTCCGTTCTTCGGATTTGTCCAGGAAATCTTGCCGGTTACTCCATCTTCGAGTGGCTGGTAGAGTCTGATGTTGAGGACGTCGGTTTCCTTGATGCCGAACTCGAGAGGGAAACACCATTTCGCCCATGCCACGGCAGATGCATCTCTGGCGTCTGCGTCCTGGGCGTCAATGGCTGCTTTATCAGCGAATACTCCGCTTCCGAGATACTCGAAAGCACCGACATCAGGATGACCGTCATTGACAGGAAAACCGAAGAAGTCGCGTCCACCGTTATGCGTCATATGGGTTCCCGCATTGATACATGGAGAGTCCTTCTGAAGCATGTACCCCTTCAGTGTGCCCAGACCTGTTCCGCCTGTGCCGGGGTCGACAAACTTAGGGTCTGCCACGATGGCTTTCGGGTCGTCAGGTATGCCGTTTTTCCATGGTCCGAAGTAGCAGTTGTTGAGGAACAGGCTGCCGGCAGGGAGATCAGGCTTCAGTGTGTCGTCGAAAGACCTGTCCCAAGCGTAACCGACTGACCAGGCGGTGCGGAACTGTCCTTGTCCAGTGGCGTAGAAGATGTTGTTGTAGAAGTGGGCCCCGAGGTCGTTTATATCCTTTGCCTTCTCAGGATGGTCACCCCTGAAATACTCAACTTCCGAGACTCCATGGTCCACATAGAACACGTTGTTGTAGAGGACGTTGTTGTCGCTCTTCAGGCTGCCCTGCATCTGGACGAGATGTGTCTTGTCGTTCTCTGAGATGTTGTATCTGGCAACATTCTCGAAAATGTCGTACATCATGAGCAGGAAGCCGTGGTTTTCCTTGCTGTAGTTGTATTGTGCGATGCAGCGTTTGCAATAGAAGTCGAAGTCATAAGCGAAACCGTCTCCATTTCTGATCTGACGTCCGGTGTCATAGACCTCGTTGAATTGCATGATGGTTTCTTCACAGCCTATGATCCAGCATGCTGCCGTATGAGGCCACCAGCCTTCGCCTTTCTCTACCCAACCGTTGTCTCCTGGGAGGTCGAGCAAACCTGAACGCATACAAGAGCGGTGGATTTCATTGAATTCGACAACAGCTCTGAAAGAACTGCTGACTATTATGCCGTCGCCGCCGAGGTTGTCCATATAATTGCGGCGTACACGGAGTTTGTCAATGCCGGTAGTTGTGATGCCCACCTTGTCCACCCTTTCAATTCTGTTTCCTTCGATGAGGACGTCTTCCAGGGTTGAGGCGTTCTGTGGAGATGGAAATCCTCTCCAAGGGCGCATCACGCCACCGCTGATTGCCGCGCTGCGCAAGCGCGTGCCTCCCATCTGGCCCCAGATGTCGTGGATATAGTTGTCCTTTATGACAATGTGGCTGAATGCTCTGCCGGGCTCTCTTTCGTCGATGAGGATGCCGTTGCGTCCTACGCCCACCTCAGGAGGGAATCCGCTTGTGATTTCAAATCCGACAATTTCGAGTCCGTCGGAGTTGAGTATTGTGATTGCCGTGCCTTCTTCCTTTCCCATATTGATGACAGGACGTCCCTGCCCGTAACCTGAGAACACGATAGGCTTTTCAGGTGAACCTGAACTTTTGATTACCAGGTTGCCGTAGAACGTGGCACCTCCTTCGAAGAGAACACGGTCTCCGGCCTGGAATACAGATGCATTGACCTTATCAATGCTCTTCCAGGCATTGGTGACGGAAAGTCCATCAGCGTTGTCATTGCCTTCCGGTGACACGAAGTAGGTCTGGTCTTGCGCTTGTAGCCCGAACGCCGCAATAGCCAATATTGCGATTGTTGTACTGATTCTTTTCATTACCATCTGTTCCTTAGTTCAACTTCCTTGACTGGAATCTCGAATTCTTCACTGAATGAGCCGTTGGTGAGCGATACCTTGACCTTTGTTCCGTCAGGGACGGAGACATTGGCATTGACAGGGATTGCAATTGTCCTGCGGTCTTTCAGTTTGGAAATGTCCAGTTTGTATGTTTTTCCGTTGTCTGTATTTGTCCAGCTGATTTGTCCTTTTATGTCGTCCGTGATCGGCTCCCGGAGACGTATGGTAAATCTGGATGGACCGTTGGTCGCTACGACTTTAGGGAAACTCCATCTGGCCCATGCTACAGATGAAGCTTCACGTGCAGCCTTGTCAAGTGCGGCTTCTTTTTCCGGGTCTGATTCAGGAATGCTTCCCAGATATTCGAAGGCTCCGATGTCTGTCTTGCCGTCAGTTACAGGCTGTCCGAAGAAGTCGCGTCGTCCGTTGTCAGGAATATATGTTCCTGCTCCGATACATCGAGAGTCCGGGCGGAGCCTGTATCCGGCGAGGGAGCATAATCCGTCACCACCGGTTCCCGGTGCAATGAACTTAGGATCTGCTACAAGTGCCTTAGGATCATCAGGGATGCCGCTCTTCCATGGGCCGAAGTAGCAGTTGCTCATGAACATGCTTCCTGACGGAAGGTCCGGTCTGAGGGTATCATCGAACTCTCTCTTCCATGTCTCGCCGGTAGAATACGCGGTGCGGAACTGTCCTTGTCCGGTGGCGTAGAAGATATTGTTGTGGAAATGTGCTCCCAGATCATTGATGTCCTTTGCGGTTTCCTTTTCGTTGCCTCTGAAGAAATCCAAATCGAGAAGACCGTGATCGACATAGAACACGTTGTTGTACAATATGTTGTTGTCATCCTTGAGGCTGCCTTGCATCTGTACGAGGTGTGTCTTGTCGTTTTCGGAGATGTTGTAGCGTGCCACATTCTCGAAGATGTTGTACATCAGCAGAAGGAAACCATTGTTCTCTTTGCTGTAGTTGTACTGTGCGATGCATCTCTTGCAGTTGAAGTCGAAGTCGTATGCGAATCCGTCACCATTGTAGATGTTGCGGCCCGTGTCATAAACTTCATTGAACTGCATGATGGTCTCTTCTGTATCCTGAATCCAGCAGGCCGCGACATGCGGCCACCATCCGTCATCGCCTGGAAGGTCCGGTGCCCCGGCCCTCATGCAACTGCGGCGGATGACATTGTATTCGATGAGGCCGCGATAAGGTCCGTTGACGAATATGCCGTCGCCTCCTATGTTGTCCATATAGTTTTTGCGGACTACTACATTGTCACGGGCTCCCCAGCATACGATGCCGCACTTGTCGACGCGCTCTATCTTGTTGCCCTCGATGCGCACTTCATTGATTGTTGACGGTTTATATGACGGGTCCAGGAATGACTCGCGGTTACGCAGAATCCTGACAAGAATGGCGGAACTGTAGTAGCCGACATTCTCTCCTCGTCCGCCCATTTGCCCCCAAATGTCGTGGATATAGTTGTCCTGTATGACAAAATGTTTGAGGTTGCGGTCAGAGCCGGATGCGGTTACTGATATGCCCTGTCGTCCGACTCCTATCTTGAACGGGGCCTTGGACGTGATTTCCATGCCTTTGACTTCCCAGTACGAGATGTTTTCGAGCAGGATGCCGGCGCCTTCGGCTTCTCCGAAGTCAATCACCGGGCGTTTCTCGCCTCCGAATGATGATATGGTTATCGGCTTGCCCTCCGAGCCGGAGCCAAGGGGCTTGAGTTGCCCCTTGAAGACTGCTCCTGATTCGAAGAGAATCTTGTCTCCCGGCTGGAAGACCACGGTGTTGACCTTGTCGATGGTTTTCCATGCACTCTCTACCGAGAGGCCGTCTGAACCATCGTTTCCATCTGGGGATACGAAATACGTTTTTTCCTGAGCGGAAATTGACAAGGTTGCCAGCATGGCTGCCAATGACATCGTGATTATTTTGTTCATCTTGTAAACTTTATGCGTTGTTTGACATTGACATTACTTGGTGTTGTCCCTGAAGTATTTGGTCCAGACGCTGGCCTGGTTCAGGTCAAGTGACTCACAGAAGCATTGATGTGCCTTTTGTCTGTCTCCAGAGGCGAGGTGAACGAGTCCCTGGAGGTAGAGGTTGCGTGCTTTGATGACGTTGCTTGATCCATCTTCGCCGAACTTTGAGTAAATGTCCACTACTGTGGTAGCAGATGTGTTCTGGCTATCGATGTAGTCCTGGATCTTCTTCAGTGTGGCTTTTGCTTCAGTCTCCTGACCGAGTTCCTTCTGGGACATTGCGACGAAATAATATCTTTCATCGATGTATTCACCTCTTCTGGAACCGGCTGTGAGAATGCATTTCTCGAAAGATTCGCGTGCTTTGTCTTTCTGTCCGAGAGCCTTGTATGCAAGTCCCTGATGATATGCTACTTTTGCCACGAGAGGTCCGTTGGAGAGTTCATTTGTCTCCAGATTGCGAGGGAATGTGCCGGCTGCCAGGAAACTCTCAAGTGCTTTGCTGTTGCGGTGTTTTGCCAGCTGGGAAAGACCGTAGAGAAGGTTGGCATCCACGAACTGCGTATATACTGTCGAGCCGCCTTCCCATACGCGGAAGTGTCTGTTCTCCAATATGTCGAGAGCATCGCGGTACTTGCCGTTGTCGATCAGAAGATAGACGAAACGTGATGTGGCGTCATCAGATTTCTCGACGGTCTTGCGGTATTTCTCCATACGGGCAAGTCTCTTTTCTGATGGTACGTTGAGGGCAGCCTCCACATCTTCCATTTCCTGGAAGAAGATAGGGTTGGAACTGTCCGCATTGATGGCCATATTGTAATACTTGTCAGCCAGATTTTTGTCTTTCAGGTACTTGTATGCGGAGTGTCCGAGGTTGCGGAATGTCATTCCGAAGTTGCTGTTCAGCTCGGTAGATGACTTCCATGCTGCGATAGCCTCGTCTTTACGGTCATAGTAGTACAGGAGATTGCCGAGATAATAGTATGCCTTCCAGTCAGTTGGGTTCTTTTCCAAAACATCCCTGAGCATTTCCAATTCTTCGACGCGGAAGGTGAAGCAGTAGTCCGGAGACATCTCGGCAGCCTTGCGGTAATAGTCCAGAGCTTTGTCTTCGTGACCGGCCTGTGAGCTGTACCATCCTGCCATATAGTTCAGGAGTGGAGAAGCCGTGAAAGGCTCGACAGCATTCTTCTGCATAGGAGTTGATGAGTATGGAGTTCCGTTCTCCATTGCAAAGTCAAGTATTGCAACAGCATCGTCCCATGCACCTATGGCATTATAGAAGGTTGTCACTTCAATAATTTCCTGGAGAGGAATGCCCATGTGAGTGATGGCGTGCTTGGCAAGATCCTTATTGTCCTGAATACGGGCTTTTTCAATGATACTGAGGAAGTCTATAGGGTCGGAAGCTATGTTCTCGTCCAGCAAAGCGACGGCTTCGGCCTTCTTGCCCTGTGTGCTCAGGAAATGTGCTTTGATGAATTTGCCCTGAGTGCTCTTTCCGCTCAATGCAATGGATTCATCGATAGCTTCCAGGGCATCTTTGACCTTGCCCTGTTTCCAATACATTTCTGCGAGGTAAAGATAGGACGCAGACTGGAAACCAGGAAACCAGGTTGACTTCCAGAAGTAGCTTTCAGCTTCGGAAATCTTTCCGAGTGCGCGTGCAACTACTCCGGAGTAGTAGAACATCTCACCATCCTTCGGGTTCGTGTGGTAGATAACTCCGGTTTTGGCGATTTCCGGCATGTAGTGCAATCCCGTAAGTCTCTTATATGCGCGGGAAAGGTATTTCTCTGCAACTGTCCATTCTGCTCTCTTGGCATAGTAGATTCCGAGATTGAGATTGACACGTGAATCGAGAGAATCGCGGCGCAGAGCCTCTTCGTAGTAAGGGAGAGGGTCGAGGCGTGCATTGTGGAATTCCTCCAGTCTCTGTCCCGCGAGGAGGAGTTCTTCGACAGAATTGTACTCTGACGGCTGCTTCGGACGGTCTGCAGGATGCGGCTTGGTGTATTCCTCTTTCTCTGCAGGAGACCAACTTACGAGTTCGACACCATTGCTGTCGTAGAGACCGGCGAAAAACTCGCTGTCTTTCAGCGTTGAAGACACCTTGATGTTCTTGATATAAGGAGTGTCAGGGTCAATGTCAACAGTTTCTTCAGAAATTACGTCGCCGGCGGCTTTGATGATTACCTTGGCCTGCTTGTAAAGTGCCGTAGAGTTGAATCCCACCATGAAGTTGTCAGGTGATGTGCGCTCTATGTTTACGGCTCCTTCCAAATTGACGTTCTTGGCTCCGCCGATACCTTTGATAGGATACCAATACTGTTTTGTGACTCTGACTTCATTAGGTCCTATCCAGCTGTAGTCTGGCTGGTTGTCTGAAAATGTTCCGACCATGAGTTCGAGGTAGGCTCCATCCTTTTCCGTCAGCATCTCATTCCAGACGCTGTTGGTACCCCACAGGAAAAACTTCTTTCCAGGTACGAGATGGTGGTTGGCCCAGTGTGCCGTGCCGGCATTCTTTCCGAAATCGTAGCCGACCAGATAGTCCTGGGTATAATTGACTGCGAAAGTAGAATTCGCGTCTTTGAAATTCTTCCACCAGCTGTTGTCTGTCGGTTCACTGTTTCCCCAAATGGTGTTGTATGGCCAGTCGGTGTACTGCACCTTGCTGTGGGCAGTACCATAGATTGTCTGAGGAGGGAACTGGACCTGATAGTTCTCATCGCAGTGCACGGAAACATTGGCCCAATAGAGGAAACTCTGCATGATAGGGGTACGGTTCTGCATCTTGAATGTCGCCTCGACATAGGATTTGCCGGGGAACATTGTAAGGCCTATAGTCCATTTGAGCCTCTGGCGAAGCTCGGTTTCTCCTATCCAGATAGTCTTGCTTCCATCCTCATTCTCAGTGATTTCATATCCTGCGTTGAGGGTGGAAGATGCACGGTGGTGGTGAGGAATGTTCCACTCTACGCCACCGGAAATCCATGAACCGATCATTCCGATGAGTGCCGGCTTGATGACATGCTGGCGGTAGAAGAAATTGTAGCCTGTCTGTTTGTCTTCAGCCTGGAAAATCCTGCCTCCGATTTCCGGAAGCACACCGATTTTTGTGTATTCGTTCTCGAGGGTGAGGTACTTGTAGTCCCTGTCGACTCTCTCATCTGTGAGATTGTCATACAGAGCATATGGATATACGTGACCTGCGGCTCCCTGGTAAGTTCTTCCGTTGAAGAAATATGGATATAAATCCGGATTTCCTACCAGGTAAGTAGGTATGGTCTCCTTGGTCTCCTTCGCTGTCACCTGACCCTGGGCATTGAGGGCAAATGCAGATGAGAGCATCAGGAACGTGCTGAGTAAGATTCTGTTGTTGATCATTTTTGTGTTTGAATTATTAGTTTATAGAACTTAATAGCCTTTGTTCTGCTCGAGTGTCTGGACACCCTGATAGTAAGATGCTGTGATTGCAGCCTGCGGTATAGGCATGTGCTCGTGAGTCCCTTCAATGAAGTTCTTGCCTTTGTACTGATGTGTATTGTCATTTCCGTACTTCTGATAGTATGCCTTCATTACTTTTCCTGCTCTTCCGGTGCGGGCCAAATCCCAGTAGCGGTCATATTCCATCGCCAATTCGACTCTTCTTTCATGGTAGATGGCTTCAAGTAGTTCTTCTTTGTTTGTTGTCGTGACCTTAGGCAGTGCGGAAGGGTCGTCACCGCTGCGTCTTGCCCTGCCGCGGACTTCTTCGAGATAGTCAAGAGCTTCTCCTGTCTTGTCAAGCTGGCAGCATGTCTCGGCCATATAGAGCAAGATGTTGGCATATCTGAGAATGATCATGTTTCTCGGAAGGTCATCCTCGTTGCTTTCTTCAGTGCGGTATGAGAAAGGTACATATTCCTTCTTTGACTGATAGCCGCTGTCGCTTGAGAGATTGAAATGGGTGTGTCCGTCGTAAAATTCGTTAGGGGCAATCACTGTGGCCTTCAGACGGGGATCACCAGGCTCGAAGGCGTTCACGAGGTCAAGGGTAGGGCAGTGGAGTGACCATCCTGTCCATTTCTTCAGATATGGCTTCGGTGTACCGTCTTCATTGACATTGGATGGGAATTCTTCCAACAGCTTTTTGCATACGAACTCATACTGGTCAGGAGTCAAAGTTGTCGTGGATTTGTTCAAGTCGGCGAGTTTGATTCCTGCATCGTGTCCGTAGAAACTCATCATGTTGCCGTCATTTGAGTCTCCCCAGCCTGTATGGGAAGTCCTGAACTGTATGGAGAATATGATCTCACGTCCGTTCTGGTGCTCCATGTCGAAAATATCCTCATAACGGGGTTCCAGACTGAACCAGTTGCCTTTCTCAAGTTCCTTTATGGTGTCGTAGGCCTTCTGCCAATCCTCTTGCTTTTTGCTGTGGCTGGCATGATATACGTATGTTCTGGCGAGCATTGCAAGAGCGGCTCCTTTGGTTGCCCTTCCGATATTGGCCGCATCCCAAGTTTCAGGGAGTCCTTCAGCTGCATCCCTGAAGCCTTGCTCGATGAATTCCCATGTCTCATCCTCAGTTGCACGAGGCTTGTAATATTCTTCGTATGTGAGTACATGATCTACCAGAGGAAGACCTCCGAACTGACGCGCCATGTCGAAGTAAACGTAACTTCTGAGGAACTTTGCTTCAGCAATATACTTGTCGGCGTTATGGATGTTGTTCCTGGTTACACTTTCGATCAGGTAATTTGCATTTGTCACGACTTGGAAATCCTGGTTCCAAGTGTTGTTGCCTGAGTATGAATTCGTCGGCAAAATATTGAACTGGATCAATGATTTGGCATTTCCTGCCCATGCTACACCATCTGAGCGGGAGTTGCCGAGCTGAGAGTCGTCTGACAGATTGTCTCCGAGATGAAGATAGTGGTAGAGACCGAAGTTCTCAGTCATGAAGACGTGATATATACCCATGAGGGCTGTCTTCGCCTCACCTTCCGTAGTATAGTAATTCTCTACTGTGAGATTGACAAGAGGATTTTTTTCCAAAAGGTCGCTGCAGGAACAACAAAGGGCAAGGCTCAATGTTGCCATCATTATTTTATGTATTCTCATAAAGCTCTAGTTATTAAAGGTTGATATTGACACCGATGACAAAAGTGCGAGGCTGCGGATATTGGCCTGCATCCACTCCGTTGTCTGAGATTTCAGGGTCGAAGCCTGAATATTTTGTCAATGTCAGAAGGTTCTGGGCTGACAGATATAACCTTAATGACGGATTTCTTTTCGCTTTGAAATTGAATGTGTATCCGAGTTGGAGATTCTTGAGTCTGAAGTAAGAACCGTTCTCGACATACATTGTTGATTGCCACCAGTTCTGGCTGTTTCTGGCATCGTCTGAATCATATGCGAGCGAAATAGGGCGGGAATTGGTCGAGCCTTCTTTGCTCCATCCTGATTTGTATGCTGACTTGAGTACATTCTGTCTTCCGTCGAACTTCTCGAAGTAGAACTTGGATGCATTGAAAATGTCGTTGCCATAAGTTCCCTGGAAGAGAAGGGAAAGGTCGAATCCTTTCCAGCTGGCATTGAATGACAGACCGTAAACCATCTTCGGGTTAGGATCTCCGATGACCGTCATATCGTCACTGCTGATTTTTCCATCGTTGTTGGTGTCAGCAAATATGGTGTCTCCTGGTTTTGCACCCGGCATGATGACAGTTCCGTCCGGACTTTTGTAATTGTCGATTTCCTGCTGGTTCTGGAAGATTCCAAGCATCTTGTAACCGTAGAACCGTCCGTACGGGTTACCTACGGTAGAACGAATGATATTGTCAAACTGGCCCTGGAAATCTATCAATGCGTAATCGTATGTGATTCCGTTGGACTGAAGAATACCTGAAGTTCCGAGATTGGTTACGGAGTTCTTGACGAAGGATGCGTTGGCTCAATGCTATATGAGAAGTCACCGATATCGTCTTTCCATCCCAATGCTATTTCAAGTCCTTTGTTCTGCATTCCTCCGACATTCCTGATAATTGAACTTGTTCCGGCAACGCGCGGAACAGTCTCGTTGAGAAGGATATTGTCGGTCTTGCGGAGATAGATATCGAATGATGCTGTAAGTCTGTTGGTCAGGAAACCAAAATCAAGTCCGGCATTGTACTGCTCTGATGTTTCCCACTGGATGTCTTTGTTTCCAAGGGTGCTCAGCAATACACCGTTGATTCTTTCCTTGTCGCCGAGTACATAGTACTGGTTCTGGGAGATTGAAGTCTGATACGGATAATATGAAGAGATACGCTCGTTACCTATCTGACCCCAGCCGAGTCGGAGTTTGGCCATGTTGAACCATTTGGCACTCATGTTCTTGAAGAAAGGTTCTTCAGAAATCTTCCAAGCGAAAGCTCCTGAAGGGAAATAACCCCATTTCTTGGAACCGACGAATCGGGATGAGCCGTCAGCACGGAAGGATGCGGTAAAGAGGTATCGGTCGAGAAGATTGTAGTTGATTCTTCCCAAGTATGAGAGCATTCCCTGTGCTTCAGCACCTCCGGTAAGTGACGGACTTGTATCTGATGCGGCATCGAAGTAGCGGAACTGTTCAGCTTCGCTAGGAAGATTTTTCTTGTTGCCTGCATACCACTCCCTATAATAGTCCCTTGCGGACATGGCCGCCATTACAGAAATGTCGTGTGCGCCGATTTTCTTGGTGTAGGTCAGCATGTTCTCCCATGTCCAGTCTTTGCTGAATGTCGTACTGCGGTACACTTCAGTATTTCCGCTGGCGATATTGGACGTCTCAGTGTAGATAGGTGTGAAATTGGAACTGAGTATGGTCCTGTAATTATATCCGAAGCGGGATGTGAACATGAGGTCTTTGGTAATCTTCAAGTCAGCATTGAGGTTCATCATCAGGAAATTGAGATTGCTCTTGGAGTTGTTTCTTGCGATTACTCCAGCCGGGTTTGCCAGGCGGAATGCAGTAATACCGCTATAATAGTCGGTTACGTCATTCCATACGGGTACATCAGGCGGAGCAATGAGAGAAGAAAGGAAAATTGTCTTATTGTTGGAACCATTGGCACCGAGTGAATTCGTTTTCATGAATGATCCGGTGAAGGAAGCCTGCAATGTCAGAATCTTAAAAGGCTTGTACTGTGTCTTCTGAGAGAAGTTCAGACGGTCGAAAGAAGTGGATTTTACCGTTCCCTGACGATTGAACATATTTGTGGTAAAGACAGTAGACAATTTGTCCGAGCCTCCTGACAATGTTATACTGTGATTCTGATATATGCCGGTACGCATGACCTCTTTGAACCAGTTCGTATTGGTTGCAATCGATGACGGGTCGTCATACTTGGCAGGCAGTCCTGAATTGCTCCTTACATAATTCGTGAATTCCGCGTATTCGGATGAACTCAACATCTCAGGTCTCTTAGGTGTCGCTTCAACTCCGAACTCACTTTTAACATTGATTTTCAATGCTCCTGCCTTTGCCTTCTTTGTGGTAATCATGACGACACCATTGGCGCCGCGTGAGCCATAGATGGCACAAGCTGATGCGTCTTTGAGAATTTCGATGGACGCGATGTCATTAGGGCTAAGGTATTTGATGTCTGACAGAGGAAATCCATCTACTACGTATAGCGGGCTTGATCCGTTAGGTGAACCGGTTCCACGGATTTTGATTTCTGCCACAGCATCAGGGGAACCGCCTGCCGTTACGATCTGAACACCGGCTGCGCGGCCCTGGAGAGCCTGGATCGCATCACCTGTGGATGCTTTTTCCAATGCTTCTGCACTGACAGAAGAAACTGAACCTGTCAAGTCGCTCTTCTTTACGGTACCGTAACCTACCACGACGAGTTCGTCCAGCAGATTCTGGTCTTCCTGAAGTGTGACGTTGATGGTTTCGTCTGTCCCGACAGTTACTTCTACTGTCTTATATCCGATGAAGGAGAACTCCAGGGTTGCTCCGACAGGCACATTTGAAAGATTATATGATCCGTCCTGGTTGGTAATCATACCTGTGGCTGTCCCCTTTATAAGGACATTGACTCCGGCCATAGGTCCAAGGGCATCCTTGACTATACCCTTGACAGTGTGCGCGTTTTGTTGTGTTTCTGCATAAGTTGGAATTTCCGCGTTTGCAGGTGCTCTGCAGATGCCTGTCATCAGCATAGCTACTAATAACAATCTGATCTGATTTTTCATTTTGCGGCTGTTTTAATGTTATTTGTAAATTATCGGGTCGCTGGTTTACGGCCTTCGACTGATATATTAACGTTTTATATATACAAAAATAGTCGAATTCTGTTCAAAAACGTCGATAGCTTGCTTTTGACATATTCAGAGCGCTTTTTGAACGAATAACGACGGTATGCCTGAAAATCGCCAGTCTCTCATTGTCAAAGTTTTTCTATCTTTGAAACGAAAAAGTTTCTCAGTATGTTGCGTCGAATTACAACTCTGTCAGGTGCCGTCGCCATGTTCCTGATTTGCGCCTTTCTGCCGCTTGACGCCAGAGAGGTTTCCAGTTATTTCTCCACTTCATGGACTTCTTTCAGGGATGAACTTCCGAGCGACTATATTCTTTCGATGGACTTTGACAAATATGGTCGTCTGTGGATAGGTACGGAAAACGGAATGGCTAGTTTTGACGGCACTGTTATTTCCAAATACATGAGGGGGACTGGAGCCGTCTCGGGGAATGAACTTAATGCGGTACTTGCCGACAAGTTCTATGATAGAGTTTGGTTTGCCACCAAGCGGGATGGTCTCGGTTTTTATGACCTGCGCACAGGAAACTCTGTGTTTTTCCGGCATGACAAGGTCAATCCTAATTCTCCTCTTTCTGATGAGATTACGTGTTTGCGTCAGGATGATGCAGGAAATGTATGGTTCGGTACTTATACTGAAGGAGTAGGAAAGTATAATGTGGAAACCGGAACATTTACCGCATTTTGTCCCAAGAACGTCGTGGGGATGGCCGAGGGCAATGTGTGTTGTATCGAACTTGCACCAGATGGAAAAATATATGCAGGATATTTTGCGGAAGGCTTCATGGTAATCAATCCTGTTTCTATGACGGCAGAGCAATATATCCGCACCGGGAAGCCAGGATGCCTGCCGGACAATGGGGTAGGATGTATCGTCATTGATAAGGATAACAACGTATGGCTCGGGACCGGTCGCGGTCTGGCTTTATTCCGTCCTGTCACCAAGGATTTTACGGTTTTTGATTTGAAATCTTCCGGATTGCCGAACGGGATAATTTTCTCTATAATGCGTACATCTGACGACAGGATACTGGCATCCCCAGACACCAGAGGACTCTGGGCCATGGACCTTGACGCGTTGGCTGGAGGAGACAAACGATTCCATCAGGTGATTATGCCGGAAAGAATGAGTGATATCGGAATACGCTCGATGGCGGAAGACAGATACGGAAATGTTTACCTTGGCTCGGCCGGAAAGGGACTGTACTATAAGTCATTGAATCATACGGGTATTTTTACTGTGTGTCATCCGGAAGATTTCAAGGAAAAACTGGTCAGGGGACTTGATTTTTCTGATGGCGGACTCTTGATGTCAGGAACAGATGGGGGTGGACTCTGTCTTCTGGATTCGAAGACTAATCTTGTGAAACGGGAAGTTGCCGGTATTCCTGACAAGAACATCATATCGATCTTCAAGGACAAGTCAGGACTATATTGGGTGGGCACGTTCAATAATGGTGCGGTCGTCGTGGACAGTACTCTTAAAGTAAGGGCAACTATGTCAATAGGAGAGGTGAGAGACTTCTGCGAATCAAAGGATGTCATATGGGCTGCATCTGGAGTGTTTGGGCTTTGGAGTATAGACAAGAATACATTCAAAGCGACGAGGCGGCTTTATACGGGCGACAAGTTGGATGACCGTTATCTCAAATCAATTTGCATTGACAATCGTGGAAGATTGTGGGTCGGCTCTTATCGCGCCGGGCTCTATGTATTTGACTCTGACCTGAATCTTGTGGCCCGGTTCAATAAAGGAAATGGGTTTATATCAAGTTCTGTCAATGACATTTTTCAAGATAGTCGGGGCCGTGTCTGGGTCGGTACGGACAATGGACTTATCTGCTTTCCTGATCCTGATACTTTCTCATACGAGAAACAGTATGCCGTCAACAGTTCTTTGAGTTCGGAAGCGATAATGTCTGTAATCGAGGATAAGTCAGGTACTATATGGTTTTCTACGGCCAAATCCATAGGCTTTCTGAGAGACGGAGAGGCTGTGGACTTTTCCGGAGATCTGAGTTTTATGCATGGCTGTTTCTCCTTTGGGGCAGTATCTATCCGCAGGGATGGTCTGATGGCTTTCGGCTCATCTGACGGAATCATATTTCTGGACAGGTCTTCCATCGATTTCGACGGAGAGTCCGATGTCCATCTTTCTTCGATAGTTGTCAAGGACAGCAGTAATCCTTCTGAGGTCAAGCAGAACACCATTCTGATGCCTTTTTCCAAACAGGTGACCCTGAAGTGGCAGCAGAACAATATTACTGTCAATTTTAGCGCTGATGATTTTTCCAAGGCGGACAATCTTCAATACTTTTACAAGATTGACCAGATGGACAAGAATTGGCATCGTGCGTCCGGTCATTCATTGTCTTTTCTCCAACTGCCCTCAGGTGAATATACGCTTCGCGTACGCGGCAAATATTCTTGGAGCGACAGATTCGGGAAAGAGGCAATTGTCAATGTCAGGATTTCTCCTCCAATTTGGTTTTCGACTGTAGCACTGATGCTCTATGTATTGATTTTCTGCGTATCGTGTTTCCTGATAGCTCGTGCAATAATCATCCGTCGTATGGATAAGGCAGCGATAGAACAGGTTCGAGAAGTAAACGAGGAAAAACTGAGATTCTATACCAATGTTACACATGAACTAAAGACTCCGCTGTCCCTGATTATAGGTCCAGCTGAAGACATGATGTCCGATAAGAGTCTTGACCCTGGTGCAAAGCACAAGTTGTCGCTTATCTACAAGAATGCCGGGAATTTGATGGAACTTATCAATAAATTGTTGAATTTCAGGATGGCCGAGACTGACAGCATCCGTTTTAATCCGACGAGGGGCAATTTGGGTGCTTATATGTACAATATCGGCAGAGTGTTCTCGGAGTCCAATACGAACAAGAACCTTGAAATGATTCTGGATATCGACAATGGTGTCTTTATGGATTTCGACAGGGAGATAATAACATCCGTACTCAATAATCTGTTGTCCAATGCGTTCAAATATACGAAGCGAGGGCAAGTGACACTGAGCCTTCATACGAAAACCGAAAACGAGAAGGAATTTGCCGTAATCAGTGTTTCGGACACCGGAGAGGGAATAGCTTCAGACCAGATTGACAAGATCTTCAATCGCTATTACCGGGTTCCGGGCAGGGAGAATATCAATGGTTCAGGAATCGGTCTGGCCATTGTCCGGAAATTCGTGAAACAGCATGGAGGAACAATCAGCGTTGAGAGTGTCCGCGGCAAGGGCAGTTGTTTTACTGTGCTGCTTCCTATGTCATCGGAAGAGCATACATCTGACATTCATGTGAGTCTTGATACGGCCACATCATCAATGCTGAGAATTCTCGTTGTCGAGGACAATGCAGATATACGGGATTATCTTTCCTCCATTCTGTCAGATGAATATGAAGTGCTCACGGCCTCAAATGGTGAGGAGGGATTGTCAGTCGCCATGAACTCGGTTCCCGACATCATCATAAGTGACATCATGATGCCTAAGATGGATGGCCTGGAAATGTGCCGCAAGATTAAGGGAAACATAAATCTAAGCCATATCCCTGTGGTGCTCCTGACCGCCAAGGATACTCTTTCCGACAAGAGCGAAGGCTATAAAGTGGAAGCCGACTCATATATCACCAAGCCTTTTACGAGCGAGCTCATAAAGGCTCGTGTAGCCAATCTTATATTTTCCCGTGCCCAGATTGCCCATCAGTATCTTAAGCGGCTCAATAATTTTTCCGCTCCGAAAGTCGAAGAGAATTCAGGATTTTCACCTCTTGACAACAAGTTCTTGAGTAAGCTGTCTTCCTATATCGAGGATAACATGTCGTCCGAAATGCTGGATATCAATAACATGGCATCCTACATGAACGTCAGCGTTTCTTCGCTTTACCGCAAACTGAAGAGTCTTACAGGAGTCTCTGCCAATGATTATGTCCGTAAAATCAAGCTCCGCAAAGCTGCCGAGATGCTATCCTCCGGGGAGTTCAATGTCTCTGAGACAGCATGGAATATCGGAATTAGTTCGTTCTCCTATTTCCGTCAGATATTCAAGGAAGAGTTCGGCTGCACTCCATCAGAGTTCAAAAAAAAGAGTTAGATTTATAGCTGACAATTATTGATAGGCGGGAAACATGATTTACATTCAGCACTATAATTCTTGTCTAGGCGGGATTACTCTTGCCAGTGATGGAGACGCCTTGACAGGACTGTGGTTTGATGGGTAGTGCAGTCGGTCATAATCCCATTTCTCACATCATACCTTGCCATAGGGTCGTTGGCGCAGACGGCAGTATGACCGGTTATGCCGGAGGAATCGACAGGAAGATTAAACTGCTTGGACTGGAAAGTTCGGCCTGTGTCGGGACGATGCCACATTAATTCTGGTAACATGTTGGCTTACAGTGTGTTAAAAAATGAGGTGTGGATTATCAGCTAAAAAATCTCAGGTAATCTACGCTGAAAAAGAATGGTACTTGATTACCAATGCGTTACACGGATGCCTGTGGCATCGTCCCGCAAACGTGTTTTGTCCGTCGTGACGTGTTGCAAACGGATAATTGTTAAATTAGTGGCAACATTGACAATTATGTCAATGTCAGTGTCTTGCAGTAAGGAAAACTCGGCTGGTTTTATCTGGTTGCTGTCAGAGTCGGGGACAGTCGATTACAGTGCCCAGAATGTTCAACTCGGATATAAGGTAATCATGGACAATGGCTCGTCTGTTTGATATAAAGCCTAAAGAGGATTAACAATATGAAGATCGAAGAGGCTATATTGTATGTGCTTGCAGAACGGAACGGTGGTTTGCGGACGGAACAGATTGCAGAAATCATAAATAAGAGACGACTTCATGTCCGGAAGGATGGACAGCCTGTGACTTCAGCCCAGGTTTATGCGGTAGTGATGCACTATCCGGACATATTCGTTAAGGCCGAAGGGCGAATTATGCTGATGATATGACGTTGTTATTTTGTCAGTATATAGCGCAACGCTTCCATAGGGTGGTGGAATATCATCCGAGGTCCGCTGAACCTCATGACTTCGCGTATCTTTTCCCTCATGTCTGGACGGTAGCAATGGACATTGCACTTGTGGCATTTGGTCTTTCTTTCACCGAACTTGCATCGGTCGAGTCTGGCTGTTGCATACGTCAGTAATTCTCTGCACTCCACACAGAGTTCCTTTTTGCCATGCTTTTTTCTGCACCACAATTCGATCATGTGCCGTACTGTGGTCTTCTCCCACTCTATTCGGTTCATTATGTGTTTGTATTATTCTGCTTGCAAAGTCGAAGGTACGACTTAATCTGATAATATCAATCATTGCGGGAGACTTTTCTCCGTTTTTCAGTCAGTTTGACTGAGGCTGACTGATGAATTCGATGGAGATTA
>ERZ1026772.59-NODE-59-length-80057-cov-7.221469_pt1 | contig 80057 bp, 84 predicted proteins | sample MGYA00380124_ERZ1026772 | MGnify/ENA primary metagenome ERZ1026772 (study PRJEB33269, sample SAMEA4719760) | human gut metagenome | biome: human-associated habitat; feature: organic feature; material: feces | place: Cameroon | collected 2013-10 ...
TCTCTTAACTATACTATATTCAATTGAATTAAGAATACGTAGAAAAGTATATGGAAAATCACCGACTTTTATATATTTAGATGAAATAGAACTTGCCCTTCATTCTTCTTCATTAAGAAGATTAATAAGTTTCTTTAAAGAAATATCTAATAAAAAAAATTTTATGATTCTGTTTTCGACTCATTCAATTGATATATTAAGGCAACTTCCACCGAGCAACATTTATTATTTGCAATTATATCATGATGGTAGTCTTGATTTGATCAACCCATGTTATCCTGCTTACGCAGCACGCTCTTTGGAAGCATCAACATATGGTTTTGATTTTTTATTTTTAGTTGAGGATATTTTAGCAAAACAAATTGTAGAACGAATAATTCGGGAAAAGAGGTTGTTATCTAATAAACGAGTCCTTGTTCAACCAATCGGGGGATGGCATCAAGTTTTACGATATGCATATGATATTATTAATACTCACATGGTATCACCAATCACAAAAACCAGAGTAATTTTAGATCGTGATATAAAACCATCAGTAGCAAGCTTTATTAGAAAAGAAAAAATAGGATTTGAAACCAGTCCTGCTTATTTACCAATTAAAAGTTTAGAAAAATACCTTCTGGAAAAATTAATAAACAATGTTGATAAAGCACTTTTCAAAGAGTTAAACGATTATGTATTTTTATCAAAATCTTTAGATTTAATAATTAAAGAGTATCTTAATGGCATAAAGAATCAACCACCAAAAGATCCAAATTCAATATCAACAGGAAAAGCATTATACGGAGTTATAAGTTCTGAATTAAAAAGAAGTGGAAGAACTGAAAATGATTTGATAGAATGTGTTGTAAACTATTTATTTGTATCAAAAGATGATAATGATATTAACGAATTATGTGAATTTCTTCAAAATGAATTATCATAAATATAAAAAATAAATACTTTTCATAAACAACAATAATAAAAATTTATAATTGGTCACATTTTCAAGTGCAGGGTCACATTTTTGGACAGGTGGTCACATTGTATCAAATATGCTGTACAAAGACATAGTAAACAAGCCGTTTTCGTAAGATTACGGCTTGTTTTTGTTGAAATTTGATACATTTTGCAATAGCAGAATTTTGGCTATGAAATAGTGCAAAGTTATTGAAAAGCAGTCTATGTAATGACAGAAATATTTGATTTATCAAGCATCAACATTCCCTACGCTGTGCTGTACGAACAAAATTTAAGCAATATAGCACACAGAATATTTTCGCTGTTAGTTGCGTTTTTATCGATAATTTATCTGCAAGCTCTAAGCGAAATACTTTTAAGACCTAATTATTCATCGAAACCGACATTAAAGCAATCATTATGTTTTGTATTGCTAAAAAACTGCAACTGTGATATAGTATATACAAATTATAAATATGAGGAATAAAATATGATTAAGAAAATAAAAAGGCTGTTCAAAAATATTTTCAATCCATATTGGAGAGCAAAGTGCGAATACATAAAATATGTTGACGATATGCCGATTGACGACAAGCTTATTTTACTTGAGTCACAGCACGGAAAAGAATTTAACGGAAACATTTTTTCTATGATTAAATATCTTTGCTCGGCTGAAGAATACAAGGATTACACAATTTGTCTTTCCTGCACAAAGTCGAGCCGTGAAGCGTTTGAAAAAAAGGCGAAGCAATACGGAATTAAAAACCTTACTTTTCTGACCTTATCCACAAAGGAATATTTCAAGGTGCTTGCAAGCGCAAAATATTTAATCAACGACAACACCTTTTTACCTTTTTTGATAAAAAAAGAAGGCCAGATATACCTGAACACCTGGCATGGCACTCCTCTCAAATCGCTGGGCAGAAAAATCAAAAACGATGCGGTAAACATCGGAAATCCGCAAAGAAATTTCGTAATAGCGGACTGGCTCTTATACCCTAACGATTACACAAAAAAGCACATAATCGAGGACTATATGATTGAAAATATATCAAACTCGAAAATCGTTATGGGAGGTTATCCGAGAAACGACATTTTCTTTGATGACAAAAGAAGAAACGAGTTAAGACATTCGCTGGGCTTGGAAGAGAAAAAAGTTTATGCATATATGCCGACCTTTAGAGGAACGGCAAGAGAAGGCACATCCGACGACAGCGACAATTTTATGCTTGAAAGTCTTCGTGCGCTCGACAAGGAGCTTTCGGAAAACGAGGTGCTTTATCTCAATTTGCACCCTGTTTCGAGAAGCGTAGTCGATTTTGATGAATTTACAAAAATAAAACCTTTTCCGAGCGAGCTTGACACATACGATTTTCTTAACATTGCAGACTGTCTTGTAAGTGACTATTCAAGCGTGTTCTTTGATTTTGCCTGCACAAAGAAGAAGATTATTCTTTTCACATTTGACAAGGAAGAATACCTCAGAGACAGAGGCTTATACATTTCACTCGACGAACTCCCCTACCCACAGGTTTCGGATTACAAGAGCCTGCTTGACGAAATGCGTAGCGGCAAAAACTATGACGACACGGACTTTCTCAACACATTTTGTCCTTACGACAACATTAATTCATCAAAGCAACTCTGCGACCAAATCATTCTCGGCAAGGACTGCGGGTTAAAAACCGAAAATATGCCGAATAACGGCAAAGAAAATGTACTTATTTTTGCAGGCAATCTTGCTCCGAACGGTGTAACCGCAGCGTTGAGAAACCTTTTGACCATCCTCGACAAGGAAAAACGCAATTACTACATAAGCTTTAAGCAATTGGCGGCAGCAAGATATGCAGACAATCTGATGACATTTCCGCAAAATGTATCTTACTATGCGACGATTGGCGGATACAATCTGACGATTACTGACAGAATCTACAAGATTATGTTTAGATTCAAACTGATTGATGTAGAAAAATATCTAAAGCATTGCGGAAAAAGAGTCAAACAAAATTTTGACAAGGAATTTGCCGCAACGAATTTCAGCACCTACATTCAGTTCAGCGGATATGTTCCCGACCTTATACTTAAATTTATGCAGACCGACAAGAACAGCGTTATTTATGTTCACTCGGATATGATTAACGAAATTAAGCAAAGAGGCAACCAAAGAGCAGATGTACTTAAATGCGCTTACTCGCACTACGATAAGGTTGCAGTGGTAACGGAGGACATTATTCCGCCTACAAAACAGTTGAACGCAGGCGACAGAATTTGTTTGGCAAAGAATGCGATTCCGTACAAAGAAATTATTGAAAAATCGCTTCAAGAACCACAATTAGACGAGGTTACAGAATGCTCGGTAAGTCAAGAGGAAGCAATGGAATTTCTCCTTGACAAAAGTACAAAGAAATTTATCACCGTCGGCAGATTTTCACCTGAAAAAGGTCACGACAGACTTGTAAACGCATTTGAGAGCTTCGCAAAATCACACGATGACGCAAGGCTTGTTGTGCTTGGCGGAAGTTCCTACGATAACCATTACGAAAAACTGTTAAAACTAATTCAGGATAAAGGTCTCACCGACAAGGTGTTGCTGATAATGAATGTCTCAAATCCTTATGCGTTGATAAAGCTTTGCAATTATTTCGTGCTTTCATCACATTACGAGGGCTTCGGTCTTGTTTTGGCAGAGGCGGATATTGTAGGCTTGCCTGTAATTTCAACTGATATAACCGGACCGAGAGGCTTTATGCAAAAGTATGACGGAACATTGGTTGAAAGCTCGCAGGAAGGCATTGAAAAGGGCTTAGAACTTCTTTACAACGGAAAAGTGCCTATGCTCAAAACAGATTATGAGCAGTACAACAATGAGGTCATTGAAGAATTTGAAGCACTGCTTAAAAAATAACACCAATAAAAGCGATTGTGTTTGATTTATCAACACAACCGCTTTTATTTATACCCTTTTACTTTTGAACAATATGCAAAAAGCATACGAAAACCAAAACAAAGTATTCAACGAAAAGTTGATAAATATTTTAGCATTTAAGGGGTTGAATAATAGTATAGATAATGTTAAAATAATAACGAAATTAAATGAGGAGGAAATGAAATGGCATGTTTTGCGGTTCCTGCCGCTGAGGCAATTATCATAGGCACAGCCTACCTGATTGCTAAGCACAAGGAAAAGAAAATTGAAGCTCCGACTTTTACATATAAAGCAAAGGACGGTTCTATCGTCACAGGCGAAAAGGTTAAGCTTTCAACAAAGCTTTCTTGGCTTCTTTCGCTGTTGACAGGCGGTGCATTCCTTTTGGCATACGAACATATATGGCACGGAGAGGTAGTGCCGTGGTTCCCTTTTTTAACAAATGCGGCTAACCCCGCCGACGCACAAGAAATGCTGCACGAAATGGCGACCGTCGGCGTGCTTATGGCTGTGCTTGTAACGCTTGTGTGGGCAGTAATGTTGGGAGTTTGTGCTTTGATAGAAAAAAGAAGTGCAGGCACACAGAGCGTAAAGGCAACAAAATAACAAAAGCGGAGAAACAATATGACACTTTTAATAAGCGTATTCGCTGCTGTCATTGCAACCGTCGTTTGGTATGCAAAAGCGCCTAACGATAAAATGATGACAAACGTACTATGCTATATGTATTGGGGTGCTTCGTTAATGTGGCTGGTTGATGCCGTATTCGAGTATGCCGAGCTACACGAGCAATACTTTACCCCTGCTCTTGAGGATATGCTCAACGATGCGTTTTTAGGCTTATCGGTTGTTGCACTCGGTCTTGTGATTTGGATTATAATTTTACTTATCAAAGACCCAAAGGGCGTAATCAAAGACGCTCTGTTCAAGAGAAAAAAATAATTTATTAAAGCAATTCCCTACTGAACGACATTCTTTAGGGATTGTTTGTCGGCACAATTTGTTAATTTATTAACAACCATGTCACAAATATTAAAAAATATGATAACAAATAAGTGATATTATTATCACAATAAAAAGTGATGTAATGTCGCTAATAAAATTTTGGAGGGTTTTATCATGGCAAACAGAATAGTATTAAACACAGTTTCTTATCACGGCAAGGGTGCTATCAAAGAAATAGTACCTATCGCACAGTCAAAGGGTTACAAGCATATCTTCGTATGCTCCGACCCTGACCTTATCAAGTTTGGTGTAACATCAAGAGTTACCGACCTTCTTGACGAGGCAAAAATCGCATACACCGTTTATTCGGGAATTAAGCCAAATCCGACTATCGAAAATGTTACCGACGGCGTTGAGGCATTCAAGGCTTGCGGTGCAGACGCAATCATCACAATCGGCGGCGGTTCTTCAATGGACACAGCTAAGGCTATCGGCATTATTATTGCAAATCCTGAATTTGCAGATGTTCGTTCTCTTGAGGGTGTTGCGCCTACAAAGAATCACGCAGTACCTACAATAGCAGTTCCTACAACAGCAGGTACAGCAGCAGAGGTTACAATCAACTATGTAATCACCGATGTTCAAAAGGAGAGAAAGTTCGTTTGCGTTGATGAAAACGACATTCCTGAATATGCAGTTGTTGACCCTGATATGATGTCATCAATGCCAAAGGGTCTCACAGCTTCAACCGGTATGGACGCACTTACCCACGCTATTGAGGGTTACACAACGCTCGGCGCTTGGGAAATGAGCGATATGTTCCATCTTGAAGCTATCAAGCTTATTTCTAAGCATCTTCGTGGAGCTGTTGAAAATAAACCTGAGGACAGAGAGGGTATGGCTTTAGCTCAGTATATTGCAGGTATGGGCTTCTCTAATGTAGGTCTCGGTATCGCTCACTCAATAGCACACACACTCGGCGCACACTATGACACACCTCACGGCGTTGCTTGTGCTATGATGCTTCCAATCGTTATGGAATACAATCAGGAATGCACAGGCGAAAAGTATAGAGAAATCGCAAGAGCTATGGGCGTTGAGGGCGTTGACGCTATGAGCCAAGAGGAATACAGAAAGGCAGCTATCGACGCTGTTAAAAAGCTTTCGGCAGATGTAGGAATTCCGGCAGTAAACGAGAAGGTTAAGGAAGAAGACTTAGATGTTCTTGCAGCAGACGCATATGCAGACGCTTGCCGTCCGGGCAACCCTAAGGATACTAATGTAGATGACCTGAAGGCTCTTTACAGAAAGATTATGGCATAATTATATTATCCCTGTCTCCATTTGGCGGCAGGGATTGTTTATGTAAAATCAAGATACAAACATAAAAAATCTGTGGTATAAAAATACCACAGATTTTTTTATTATACAAATTCTACAAGAAGCTTGATATGCTCACCCTTCAGAGATGAACGCTTATTGGCACCCGTCGGTACAGGACCGCAAGCGTTAGAGCCTGCTCCGAGCATATACGAATCAAAATGAAGGCAAGTAGTATTACACTCCTGAAGCTCCTCGTTGTGTCTTGCTTTAGCACACTGGCGTGAAGAATAATGGTCTGCCGAGAACACCATTCTGCCGTTAAGACAAGTAAAGCGTAAGCCCTCGCCCTCTGCATTTGTAACGCTTGCCCAAAGGGTGTCGCTGCGCATAGAGGATTCCTGAGGTTTAATATACGCCTCGTGCATATCGGCAACCTTAGACTTATAAATCCCGAGCAATGCGTGTTGCTTATAATCGCTGAGATTCGGCTTATCGCCCAAACCGTAATACTCAACCTCATCAAATGCCTTAGGCATTTCAAGAGTAAGTCCAAAGCGTGGAGCAAACACAAAATTCTTAGACGACTTACAGCTTGCGTCAACCTCGATTGCACCGTTTTTATATACAGAATAGATTATATTAGCTTTAATAATATTCTTTGCCTTGGCCGAATTAAGTCTGTAATCATATGAAATCACAACCTTATTATATAAAATTTTATAAGCTTTTTCGGCAGGCACGGTCTTAATCGGATAGAGAGCTTCGGTATCAAGTCCAAGCTTAGTATAAATTCTATTGAAATACATATCATTATCAATCGGCGCTCTGTAAACGCTGAGGCCAAAGCCCAAACCGTCGCCGAACGGAGCCGTGTTGATATACTGCTTGCCGTTTTTGATATAACTTACTGCCCTGCCCGATTTTGTATCAAACACAAATTCGCCGTTATCAAAGTTTACAATAACCTTTTCCTGTGAGGTTTCAACTCTGCAAGGCTCGTTAGGTGCGTCGGCAGAGATATTGTGTTCATCACAAAAGTCAACGAACTGCTCCGAAGCAATTTCTTCGCCGTCCTTCATATAGGTAAAAACAAGAGCCTCATCACCGGACTTATGCTCAAACAAAAGAGCAACACTCTGTTTGAAATGCGGTTCAATATCAAGCTCAAACTCGCCGTTTTGCTCGCACACGCCGTCTACCAAATATGACCACTCAACCGTAAATTTTGCATTTGTAAAACAGTTGTAATTATAAAATTCATATGTATCATCGCCCAGAGCCTTTGCTCTTACGGGACGATAACAATTCTTCATCTGCAACGCACCCGAATGCGGAGTTCTGTCAGGGAAGAACAAGCCGTCAACGCAGAAATTACCGTCGTGCTTATGCTCGCCGTGGTCTCCGCCGTAGGTGTATTTATACCTGCCGTTTTCGTGATAAGCGGCATGGTCGGCAAATTCCCAAATACAACCGCCCAAGATATTATCAGCCTTCAAAATGTACTGCACATATTCCTCAAGCTCACCTGCGCCCAAGCCCATTGCGTGCGCATATTCACACATAAAATACGGCTTAGTGTAATACTTTTTAAGCAGTCCGGAACCGTTTGCAACCTTTTTTACAAGCGGATGCCACGGATACATCTGTGACACAACATCATACGCCCAGCGTTTAGTCCTGCAAACACCCTCATAATGAATCGGAATATCGGTACGATGCTTTAGCTCATTATAGCAAAAATCCTGATTGAGATAACCGTGTGCCTCGTTGCCGAGCGACCACATTGTAATTGAGGGATGGTTCTTATCACGCTCAAACATACGAAGAACTCTGTCCCAATATCTCGGCTGCCACATCTCGTTATGTGAGCAGGCGCCCGGCTTATGCATTTCAACCTCGCAACCGTGAGTTTCTATATCCGCCTCGTCAACGACATACACACCGTACTCATCGCACAAGTCAAGAAAAATCGGGTCGGGAGGATAGTGAGAAGTACGCACGCAATTAACATTGTACTGCTTAAATATGCTTACATCCTTTTCCATATCCTCAACAGTCATAGCAAAGCCCGTTTTAGGATTAGTGTCGTGATGATTAACTCCGAGGAGTTTGATGTTTTTATTATTAAAGGTAAACACATTGCCTGTTATTCTGATATGCTTAAAGCCTATCGGACGACGGACGAGTTGAACTATTGAGCCTTCAAGCGAAAGCGATAAAACGAGAGTATACAGTTTTGGACGCTCAGCCGACCATTCCTCAACCTTTAGATTTTCAAAGCTGATAGGTGCAATCTCCTCGCTTCCGACATTGACAGACTTTGACACCATCACTCCGTCGTCGTCAAAAAGAGTGGCACTAAGTTCGCAATCATCGGTAAGCTTGAGAGACGGAGAAATCAAAAGATTATAGGTGAAGTCGCTGTTGAAATCAGTTTTTGCCTCAAAATCGTAAATACTGTTTGCTGTGTACTTATGCAAAAGCACATCTCTGAAAATACCGTTATCTCTGAACATATCCTGACATTCGAGATATGTACCGTTAGTGTATTTATGATTTACGACAACAAGATGATTTTCGCCCTCGCAAAGAAATTCGTCAACCTCAAACTCTGCGGTATTATGGCTGCCCTCGCTGTATCCGACAAATTTGCCGTTAATAAAAACATCAAGGCCGCCTGCGACGCCGAGAAAAGAGAGAACAAAATTTGAATAATTCTCATCTCTTACAAAAGTTCTGTGATAAACTCCGACAGGACAATCAACAGGAATTTCAGGCGGATTAGGCTTAAACTGATAGCGTGAATTTACATAATACGGTTTTTCATAACCCGTATGCTGCCACACTGACGGAACCGTCACCTTATCAAACTTAGCATTATCGACATCAAACTCAAGCGGAACAAGGCTTTCTCTTTCATAATAGATAAAATCCCATTCGCCCGAAAGCACATCAACAGCCGACGAGCCGTATCTTTCTGTTCTTATATCTGTTTTCGCCATTTCCTCGGGTGCAGAAAAAGATATAAAATATGAACGGGGATATAAAACATTTTCCTTGTAAACATCAAAATTAGAATAATTATCGTTTCTCAAATTAAATTTCATATATTCTCCACCTTATTTAAGCTTTGCAATAGTTACGCCATCCTCGCCCTCGCCGTATCTGCCGAGTCGATATTCCGCAATGTTAGGATGGTGCTTTAATTCCTCGTCAACGGCAGAGCGAAGAACGCCCATACCTTTGCCGTGTATAATTCGTATCTCTCCTATACCGTTGAGAACGCATTTATCAATAAACAATCCAAGATTTCCGAGTGCTTCATCAGCCGTTTGACCTCTTAAATCAATCTCGGTTTTAACATCCGCATCGGCTCTGGAGGTTGTACGGTAAAGATTACGCTGCGGTTTAATTTCTTTTTTCTTCTTTTTTTCAAGAAGTACAAGGTCAGCCATTTTAACTCTGGTCTTAAACATTCCCGACTTAACAAGAACATTATCATTTTTAACCTCAAGTACCTCGCCCTCACCGATGCCACGAATAACAACGCTGTCGCCTGCAACAACAGGTCGTGGGAGCTTATAATCCTCGTCCCAATTATCAAGCAGTTCCTGCGGATTAACCAAATCGTCCATCTCGCCCATTCTGCTTTTAACGGCACGCCTTGTTTTTCTGGCAATCTCTGCGGCATTTTGCGGCTCGGTTTCCTTTTTAAGCTTTTCAAGCTCCATAAGGAATTCCGACGATTGCCGTCTTGCCTGATTAATAAGCCTTTCAGCCTCGTGCTTCGCCTTATCAAGCTCACGCTCTCTGAGGGTATTTATTTTATCTTTTTCGCTCTGTGCCTTAGACAAAAGCCTATTTGCCTGTTCGGTAGATTTCTCTGCTTTTTTCTTTTCCTCCTCGAGTTCAAGCCTTGCATTTTCAAGCTTATCGAGAATAGCCTCAAAATCTCTGTTTTCGCTGCTGACAATTTCTCTTGCATGATTAACAACCGCCTCGTCAATTCCGATACGAAGCGAAATTGCAAACGCATTCGAGCGACCGGGTACGCCAATAAGCAATCTGTATGTAGGCGAAAGCGTTTCAACATCAAACTCACAGCAACCGTTTATTACCCCATCGGTATCAAGCGCATATGCCTTTAGCTCTGCATAGTGAGTTGTTGCGGCAATCTTAGCGCCCTTACTTCTGAGTGCTTCAATAATAGAAACAGCAAGTGCGGCGCCCTCGGTAGGGTCGGTTCCTGCTCCAAGCTCGTCAATAAGCACAAGCGATGAACAATCCGCAACAAACAAAATATGCGCAACATTTGTCATATGTGACGAGAATGTAGACAGGCTTTGCTGTATGCTTTGCTCGTCGCCTATATCCGCAAGCACTCTGTCGAAAATCGAAACCCTACTGAAATCATCGGCAGGAATGAAAAGTCCGCACATTGTCATAAGAGTGAACAGACCAATCGTTTTTATAGAAACGGTTTTACCGCCCGTATTCGGTCCTGTTATTACAAGAGTGTCGTATTTTTCGCCCAAAGAAATGTCAACAGGAATAACCTTATTTTTATCAATAAGCGGATGTCTTGCCTGCTTAATATCAATTATTCCGTCAGCATTGACAATCGGCATTGTAGCCTTCATTTTATTTGCAAGATGCGCCTTGGCAAAAATGACATTCAAATCAACAGCCGATTCATATCCCGACTTAATTCCATCGGCAAAGCTACCTGCCTCGGCAGACAGTTCAAAGAGAATACGATTGATTTCCTCTCTCTCCTTGCCCCTGAGAACTTTAATTTCGTTATTCGCCTCAACCACCGAAATAGGTTCAATGAACACCGTTGCACCCGACGACGATGTGTCGTGAACAAGACCTTGCACATTTCCTCTGCACTCCGCCTTTACGGGAACAACAAATCTTCCGTCACGCTGGGTAACAATAGCCTCCTGCAAATACTTTGTATAGTGAGAGGAATGAATCATAGCATCAAGTTTTTCTCTGATAGAAGCCGATTTAGCTCTGATTTTTCTGCGTATATCATAGAGAGTGTCGGACGCCTTGTCCGATATTTCGTCCTCGCTGATAATGCAAGCAAAAATTTTATCCTCTAAATATTTATTAACACAGATACCGTTAAAGAAAATATCAAGCGAAGTATTTACACCGCTGCAATGACTGCGCCAATCGCTAAGCACACGCATAGAACGCAGAGTTGCACCGACAGACAAAAGCTCCGAAGTGTTAAGTGCGCCTCCGGCAGCCGCCCTCGCCAACGCTCCGTTTACATTTCGCAATCCCGAAAACGACGGTGCGCCGAATCTTGCAAGCAATGAATGAGCGTCCTGTGTTTGCTTTAACATATTGCAAACGGTGATGAAGTCGTTACTCGGTCGAATTTCCTCGCATCTTTCCTTAGCCTCATCGCAAGACGCCTCATTTTTCAGCATCTGTAAAATTTTATCAAGTTCAAGTGTTTGTAAATTTTTATCCATAGTTATCAAATAATCTTTTATAAAAATCCAATGTAGTAAGCCTTGCGTCAATTCGTGAAAGAAGATATTTTTCGCTGATTTCGGAGAGAATACGCATATTCTCATCACCTATGTTAAACGAAAAAATCTTTTTCAAATCCACAAGACAAATATATCTAATCGCCTTTACCACGGTAAGAGGCATTTCAATGGCATTATTTCTAAAGCAATCCTTACAGTATATACAGCCCTCCGAAACATCGAAGTACATTATATCGCTCTCATACTCGCCGCAGCGATAGCACGCAAGTATATTGGGCATATATCCGGCAAGCGCCATTATTCTGAGTTCAACCACCGATTTAATCAGCCTATGCTCTTTTTCGCCCTTGCAAAGCAAATGCAAGGCATTAAGCACAAGCCTGAGCATTTCGGGCGCAGGCTGTTCCTGTGCGCTCAAAAAATATGTAAGCTGTGCAAAATACTGAGCAAGAGCAAAAGCCTCAATATCATTTCTTAAATCAAAAAAGATTTCGATAGCGGTAGCATTATCCACAACATAAGCCTCTTTGCTTCTGTACAGAGTAAACTCGCTGTACGCAAAAACAGAGGTGGCAGAAAGGTTTTGGCTTCTTATGCTCTTTGCCTTACGGACAAACGCCTTTACGATACCGTATTCGGCAGTAAGAACGGTTATAAGCCTATCGCTCTCCCCTATCGTCTGTTCTTTTATAACAAGTCCCTTTGTTTTCGTTTGCATCCGTATATGCTTCCTCGTCCTTATCAGCACAGCTCTTATAGCTGAGGTAATCGGCAACACTGCCACTCATTACAAATCTGTTCCACAAATCATTTTTCATCATATATCACCATATTGGTATTTTGCCTATATGGTGTCACATAATTTATGCCAAATTAATCCAAGCCGAAATTATGAATTAAACCCTCTCGATTTCGCCAATCCTCTTTAACCTTAACCCAAGTTTGAAGATTGACCTTTATGCCGAAAAAGCTCTCTAAATCTTGGCGGGCATAGGTAGAAATCTTTTTGAGCATAGCGCCCTTTTTACCGATAACCATACCCTTATGGCTCTCTCTCTCACAATAAATAATTGCTTCTATATCCAAAATATCCCTATCCTCACGCTCACGCATTTTTTCGATAGAAACAGCGATTCCGTGCGGAACTTCCTTATCCATAAGACGAAGGATTTTTTCTCTTATCATTTCTGCTGCAAGCACTCTCTCGGGTTGGTCGGTAAGAGTATCGTCGGGGAAGAAATGAGGCGACTCGACAGCAAGCTTATCAAGCTCCTGCAAAAGCTCGTCAACATGCTCTCCCGTTGTAGCGCAAACAGGAACGACAGCCTCAAAATCATAAAGTGAGCTAACCTCAACGATACGATTAAGAAGCTCCTCCTTATCCTTTAGCATATCAATTTTATTTATAGCCAAAATGACAGGCACATTAAGCTTTTTGAACTTTTCGATAAGCTCGTATTCACCTTTTTTAATTTCGCCCTTAGCCTCTACAACAAAAAGGCAGGCGTCAACTCCTCCGATAGAGTCACCGACAGCCTGATTCATTTTTTCGCCAAGCTTATTATGCGGTTTATGATAGCCGGGAGTATCGGTAAAAACGAGCTGAGTTTCGCCCGTTGTGAGAACGCCCATTATCTTTGTTCTTGTAGTTTGCGGCTTAGATGATACAATAGCTATCTTCGTGCCGAGCATTCTATTAAGCAGCGATGATTTGCCGACATTAGGGCATCCCACTATCGCTGTAAAAGCTGTTTTTGTCATTAATTATTCCTCTTCCATATAGTAGCTGTTATCACGCTTCAAACCGATTTTTGTAAGTACGGTTTCCTCCTTGCTTCTCATTCTGCTCTGCTCCAGACCTCCGTTTTCGTGGTCGTAACCGAGAAGATGAAGCATAGAGTGAACGGTCAAAAATCCGATTTCTCTTTGAAGTGAATGATTATACATATCAGCCTGCTCCATTGCTCTTGAAACATTAATTACTATATCTCCCAAAAGCAATGCGCCCGTGTCCATATTCTTATCATACTCTCCGTTTTCACCTAAAGGGAAAGAAAGCACGTCTGTTTCCTTATCAACATTTCTGTACTGACAATTCAGTTCCTTGATTGTAGGGCCGTCAACAAATCTCACGCTAACCTCTGCGTCATCATTAAAACCTTCTTCTAAAAGAACGGCGTGACAGCAACGACGAATGAGCAGTCTTATGCCCTTAGGTATGGCAACCTCCTTTTGGTCATTGGAAATAATAACCTTAACCTTATTCATTTTATTATCATTCTCCTTTGTTATGTTTGCGATTGGTTTTTTCATCATAGCGTTCGTACGCCTTAATTATATCCTGAACAAGCCTGTGTCGGACAACATCCTTTTGGCTGAATTTAACGATAGAAATATCGTCGACATCCTTCAGTATATTAAGCACGGTTTTAAGTCCCGACTTTTTACCGTCGGGGAGGTCAATTTGGGTTATATCACCCGTTACAACCATTTTTGACCTAAAGCCCAAGCGGGTTAAAAACATTTTCATCTGCTCGGGTGTTGTATTCTGTGCCTCATCAAGAATGATGAAGCTGTCGTCAAGCGTTCTGCCTCTCATATATGCAAGCGGTGCAACCTCTATTGCGCCTCGCTCCTGATAGTTTTGAAAATTCTCTGCTCCGAGCATATCAAACAGCGCATCATAAAGAGGTCTAAGGTACGGGTCTACCTTACTCTGCAAATCGCCCGGCAAAAAGCCAAGCTTCTCTCCCGCTTCAACCGCAGGACGGGTAAGAATAATTCGATTTACCTCCTTGGCTCTGAATGCAGTTACAGCCATAGCGACCGCAAGATAGGTTTTACCCGTTCCGGCAGGTCCTACGCCGAATGTAATTGTATTTTCTTCTATCGCCTGAGTGTATTTCTTTTGTCCCAAGGTTTTAGGCTTAACAGCCCTGCCCTTTGCGGTGATACAGATAGAATCGTTTGTCATCGCAGGAAGCTTATCCTCATTTCCCTCGTTCACAAGAGATAGGACATATCTGACATTTTGGTCGGTAAGCGTTTCGCCCTTTGATATAAGCAACAAAAGCGAATTGATTGCTCTTACTGCCCGTGAAGCATTTTCTGCTTCTCCCATAATTTTAAGCTCCGAGCCACGAGAAACAATACTAACTCCAAGCTCTTGCTCAATAATTTTGATATTTTCATCAAAAGCACCAAACAGCGACGCCGCCTGTTCAACAGCGTCAATCTTTATTACTTGCTCTGTCATATATCTCCGCCTTAACAGTATCTATTCTCTTATCGGTAACATCGCATACGGTGAACCTAACTCCGCCGTATTCAAGCTCCTGACCCTTACTTTTTTCATTCGGAACAGTTCCCAACTGATTAATAATAAACCCTGCGACTGTGTTATAATCCCCGTCAGGAAGTTCAATACCGAGTGCCTCCTCGACATCCTCTATATCACACGAGCCGTCGAAAATGTAGGTTGAGGAATCTATCTGACGAACAGATTGCTCCTCATCGTCGTACTCGTCCTCAATTTCTCCCACAAGCTCCTCGATAATATCCTCCATAGTGACAAGACCGGCAGTACCTCCGTACTCGTCAACAACTATGGCAAGCTGTATTCTCGTTTCGGTCATCTGCTTAAACAGCTTTCCGCACGGTATGGTTTCCGGCACAAAAAGAGGTTCACGAACATAATCGTCAAGTTTCTCGTTCTTAGGTATTTCCTCTCCGATGAATTTGAGCAAATCCTTAACATAAACTATACCCTTAATGTTATCCAAATCCTCGCTGTAAACAGGGATTCGTGAAACGCCCTCATCAATCGCCACCTTAACCACATCAATGATTCCGTCGTCTGCGCCGACAGCGGCAATGTCCGTTCTGTGGGTCATAATATCGCCTGCCGTTGTATCATCAAACTCAAAAACATTATGGATAATATCACGAGTGGATTCCTCAAGTTCTCCCTCGTCCTCATCGACAAGCTGCTTGATTTCGTCCTCTGTTGTACTGTCCTTTCTAAAAAAGCGTCTAAAGCCACCGCTACCCATAAAGGCATATTCCTCCGCTATAAATATTATTCATAATATTATAATATAAAAATTAGAATTTGTAAAGCATCTTAATTTATGTTAATATATACAAAATGCTTTTCGGAGAACAATATGTTAGAATTTATAAAAGAAGCAAATGTTTGGGACACTCTCAGTCAAAGCGAAAAGCCTCTCGTTTTATACGGAATGGGGCTTGGCGCCGAAAAAATAATGGCGGAGCTGGCGCAAAGAAATATGCGAGCTGACGATATTTTTGCAAGCGACGAGTTCGTCAGAGGTCACTCTTTTAAGGGCCACAAGGTGCTGAAATACAGCGAAGTGTGCGAAAAATACGACGATTTCAATGTTGTACTTTGTTTTGCCAGTCACATTGACGAGGTGATAGAGAGAATTGCCGCAATCAATTCGGAACATACAGTGTTTGCACCCGATGTTCCCGTTGCGGGCGGAGGACTTTTCACCCGTGAATACATAGCAGAAAATGAGGCAAAATTCGACAAGGCATACTCACTGCTTTCAGACGAAGAGAGCAAAAAAACATACAGGGATATATTGAATTTCAAGGTGTCGGGAAAAATAGAATATCTGCTATCCTCATTCTGCGACAAAGACAAGGTTTACAGCGATATTCTAAAGCTCAAAAATGACGAAGAAATCATAGATTTGGGCGCATACGACGGCGACACCATTCGTGAATTCACTAAAGCGACCAACGGAAAATACAGGCACATTACAGCACTTGAACCCGATTCAAAAAGCTACAAAAAGCTAATAAAAAACACCGACGGTATGCCTAACATAACAGCGCTGAATATGGGAGCTTGGAGCAAAAAAGACACGCTTATTTTTAGTGCGGACGCAGGAAGAAACAGCAAGCTTTCGTCTGAGGGGACAAGTATTGAAGTCACCGATGTTGACAGCCTCAATTTAGCACCGACATTCATAAAAATGGATATTGAGGGCAGCGAAATGAGGGCGCTTGAGGGTGCTGAAAAAACCATAAAGACCTATACGCCAAAATTATATGTATGCGCTTACCACAGAAACGAGGATTTATTTGCACTCCCTCTTAAAATCCACGAATTAAATGACAGCTACAAAATATATTTCAGACACAGCAAATATATTCCTGCGTGGGAAAGCAATTTTTACTGTGTGACAGAATAAACAACACAAATCAAACTCAGAAGTCAGAACAAGTCCGAATAAAGGACTTGTTCTTTTTCTTTTTTCTCACAAAGAAAAAAGGCAATCCGACAAGCCGTCGAATTGCCTAAAGCTATATAAATTTTAGTTTGCGGCAGGTGCTTCGTCCTCTTTCTTTTCCTTGAGAAGAACAAACTTCTCCATCGGGAAGAGGAACACCATCTGAACAAAACCTGCTGCCAAGCCTGCGATAGTTCTTGCAAGAGGTTGAATCCAAGCCCAATCAATCTTTGCGATAATACCTACAAGCCAACCCTGGAACCAGGTTGAGAAGAGAATAAGAGCAATCATAATTACGATATAGATTGCGAAGTTATACCACGGAGCATCGCTCTTAAAGGTAGTCTTCTTATTCTGATAGAAACCGTAGATGTTTGCAATAAGGTTAGAGAGGAAGAACGGAAGAAGGTAGCCCCAGGTTACAACACCGTTTACCACATACTTACCGATTTGCACAACGCCTTCTTCAGTTGAGGCATCAAAGATTACATCGGGTGCAAAAATGCCCTGAAGGAAGGTCGGTAATGTTGCCGTAACTCCGTCAAAAATGAGTGGAAGAACATTAGCGAGTACAAGCTGAATAATAGTAACGAGTCCCGATACTACGAGAAACTTCACAAGCTGCCAAAGAGTCTTAATGAAAGAGCCTTTTTCCTCAGCTGCCCCATCAATATCCTTAAGGCTGATTTTTTTCTTTTCGTCTGCCATAATTTTACTCCTTAAAAAATGTGTTTTCTATGTAAATGGCGAATTTACTAAATCATTATAACAATTTTTATTTCAATATGCAACAATTATTTTAGTAAAAACATACAAATATTATGAGAACAACAATCCAAGCATAGCGGTGCCTGAAATTGCATGAATAATTGCTATAACCGCCCACACGACAAGTGCGACTAAGCCGACAACAATTGCAAGCAGAAGGATAACAAGAAGTATAACAACAAGAAGAACGAGTCCGCCTTTTTTGCTCTTTTTAACGGTGTCTTCCTGCTTTTTCTCCTCAAAGGCAGAAGCGGGGGCAGGATTTTCTTCATCATAAATCGGATAAAGCGGAAGCGTTGCTTTCTCGTCGCAATAGCCGCTGTTATAAAGCAAAGGCTCAAACAAACTTCTGACTGAGGTTGCGCCCTTGAGAATCTTTCCGACAGAAAAATGAATGGTATCAAGAAAACTGTCAACCACATTCAAAATGCCGCAGGTAAGTTTATATTCCCTGGTGTCGGGAGTATAGGGCGAATCGCCGCAGTAAAGATTTTGGATAAGCTCAAGGATAAAATCGACCACCTTATTATCCGCAATATCTGCAATATCGGCTTTTTTAAGACCGCTTTCTTTTTTGCAAAGACGCCAAATTTTCTTAAAGGTCAGCCGATTAAGAAATTTTCCGACAGGTTTAATTATCCACGCATATTTTTTAACCGTTTCGCCCGAAACGGAAAACGCAGGGGTCATCTCGGCAAGGCGGTCAATATCGTTGCCCATTGCCCACAAAACCTCTTTTATCATACCGAAGAAAAAGCCTTTCATATATTCGGGAAAGCTTTTTCCGTTGGTATCGATTTCGGGAACATTATCAACATAAACGGTTTGAACATCAATTTTTGCGTTAGCAGGGTCAAAGGTAACATTACGCATTGCCGGCGGACAGCCGATAAATGCGCCGCATGCCACATCATAGAACTTATTACCCTTTTTAGTTGTAACAACGCTTATATCGTGGACATGAGTATGCCCCGTGAGCATACAGCTAAGCCCCGCATCGGCAAAAATTTCTCTGGTACGCTCGTAATTTCTCTGCATATTTCCGCCACCGATTATATTATAAAACGGCGACGGTGAAATCATAGGATGATGCGTCATTGCAATAACAAATTGGTCATTCTTTTTTGCATCCTCGAGCTGTTCCAAAATCCAATTCATACAATCGTCGCTGAAGCCGGAGCCACGCTCACCCTCCGGCTTATAATTGGTGTCGTCATTAAGAGCAAACAGTCTGTAACCGGGAGCAAGCTGAACAACATAACTCATAGACTCCTTATGAGTCGCTATGGCCTCGCTCGGTCCGAAATCGTAGTACATTTCCCACAAATCATGTCTGTCGCCGACGGCAGGAACCTCTACTCTTTCATCTCCACGGCAGGCATAGGCAATACCGTCATCCTGATAATCGTGCGTTGCGGTAATTACATAAACACGCTTGCCACGCTCCTTTAACCCTCTGAGCATTTCGATAAATTCTTCGTGAGATTCAAGTTCTCCCTCGTGGGTGGTATCACCTGCAATGACAACAATATCAGTAGAAGTATCCTCACAAAGCATATCAAAGCCTCGCTTAATAACAAAGGGGCTGTCCTTTATCACCATTTGGGACTTGGACTCCATTTTGTCATAAGCGCTTCCCTGCGTGCCAAGCTTGCGAGAATAGTAATGAACATCTGTTATAAACTGAATTTTAAGCGGTTTGTTATTTGAACCAATGATTCTGTCAGACATTTTTATCCCCCTATGCTTTTTCTATCTTGACGATTCCCTGAGCAATCGAATTGTCAAAAGTAAGTTCCATACAGCCCTTATTTCTCATATTGGGCTTAATTTCCTCACCGTCAAGAGTTACCTTGTAGTCGTATTTATCGCTGAGAGTAACAAGCATGGAATAACTGTCGCTCTTTCCGTAATACTTAAAAGAGATTTCTGCACTGTCCTCAGTAACGGTTTGATAATCCGTCCACACATCAAGTCCCGTGGTAACGGTACCCGGCTTATAGTAAGCGTTTGCCCAAATAATAATAGGAGCAGAAAGTCCGCCAAAATTATGAAACCAGCCGCCACGACGGGTTTTGATTCCAAAGCATTCATAAGTATAATATGTAAAGTCTGTTTCCTCTCGCCACATCTCGAGCGCACGATTTGCAATTTCAAAAGCGAAATCCGTATCACCGTTATCAAGCATGGTTTTCCAAACAAACCATTGGTGGCTCATCCACACATTGCCGTTCCAATATCCATCATCAAAGTAATATGAAGCAGACATATCAACTGCGGAAACGCCTGCGTTTGACCACATTTCATTAGGATTTTTAATATGAGCGATAAGCCTTTTTCTTCTCTCTGCGTCAACAGAACCGGAAATCAGCGGATACACACCGTCAAAGCCTTTATCCCAATTTTCTCCCTCGGGAGTTTTCATAATATAAGGAGCGTTTTTATCCTTATCGTACATTGTATATCCGAAATAGCCCGATTCCTCGTCCCACGCAAGCGTGTTAAGGGCTTTTTCGCTGTATTCAATATCATTTTCATATACAAAAACATCGTCGGTTTTGCCCAAATAAAGAGCAACCGCACGCATAATTTTACCTGCTCTGATAATCTGTGCGGTAGAAAGGCACGGACAGGAATACTCCTCAGCTTTGTCGGCAATCATTTTTACCTGAGCCGGATAATCGTCCATACCCGAACAGGAATACCAATAATCATATGTCGTCAGCAAGCCGTTGCCGAATTTGGCGCAGGTTGAATTATTGGTTCTGCCTCGCAAAAATTCATAATATCTACGCATTTTATCGTACATAAAATTCAACTCGGACTTATTTTCAGTACGCTTCAAAAGCTCAAAATACTCAACAAACTGAGTAGGCACAAGCGAGCCGTGAAGCAAGAAGCAAAAGTCGTTGTTGTCCTCGTCACACAGGTACATATCAAGAGCATATCGGCACAATTCCTCAGAAAATTCAAGAAGTCCCATTCCGATAAATCCGCTGTCCCATGTATAAAAGCTGTCCCATCTCTTGCCCGGAGTGTGGTGAATTACATTTTTGCCGTGGCAATACACGGGATAAACAGTATTTGTTAAAAGAGTAGCTCTGAGAATGTCAGTTGAAAGAGCATATTTTTTGCCCTCGTCATTAAACGCTTCGCTGTCGCCCGCAGGCTTTGAAGCGTTATAAATCCATTCGTACTCCTCGTTTGTAAGAGGTTCAAAATCGCCCTTTGAAACAACAACATATTCGATATGCGTATCGTGCGGCGGTATAAAAATCGACTTAATAAGCGTGTTTTGGAAAAATCCGTCATCCGAATGCTTACGCTTGAATGAATTTGAAAATGTTTCTCTCAAATCGTCATATGTGTGGTCACCGTTAGACAAACGATTAATGAGCGCATCCTCAAGGCAACCGCTGTCAAGGGTACGAAAACGGGTGTTATCATTATTTGTAATAACCTTAAACGAACAATCGTTATAGCCGTAATCGAGAGTAACGGCATATCCGCCGAGATGCTTTTGCATTGTTATTTCAGGCTCAAAGCTATGAGGTATCGATACAACATCAAGCTCTGCGCCACGCTCACATACCGCAACAAAATCGAACTCGACACCTGCTCCACCCTTACTGACAAGCTCGATATTTTTTGCGTAATCAAGCACCGCAAATGCAAGCTCATCACTGTGCAAAAAAGTTACATCACTTGAATTTACGGTAAATTCGGCGTCACCGTCCGTCACCGTTTTATATCTCAAAAGCACAACCGGGTCGGCAATTCCGTCATCACTGAGTGTATAGCTAACCCTATCGCCTGCCTCGCAGCCAAACGGCTTTAGATTAAGATAATGAACATGGGCGTTATCGCACCTGTCTCCCAAGCCGTAGCCGAGATAAAATTCTTCATCCTTAAACATTCCTCTGAACATACCGTCGGGAGTTTCGTTATCCCACGGTCTTGTCACAGAATACGAAAAATCGTCGTAATCATTAGCCTTTTTAAGATTATATTTACCAAAGCTTGAATTTATGTAATGCTCCTTTGAGTTTGGAAATTCGAGCGACGAAAACAGATTAATTACCGTATTTTGTGACAGCTCGGTATTATTCACAAGCTCTATTCTTGCAAGATACGCCTCATCATTAATTGCGCAATAAGACACATCGGCATACAGCATATCTTTCCATATCAGCTCACAGCGGTAGGAATAATACGAATAATCGCTTGCACACTTCCACAAATGATAGGCTGACGGCACCGTAACATTCGGAACAGGGGCAGACGAATTCCACACAGTAGGATGAACGGTAAAATCAAAGCGTACCGCATCCGCAATGCTTTTACCGTTACTATTTTTCAAATTTCCCATAATTCTGGAAAGTCCCATATATTTTTTTGAATAAGGACCCCATACGGGCATAACAGATTTTGTTTTCATAAGTCTTCCTCACTTTGGTTATTTTCATTTTTTATTATTATCCAAACTCGTGCATTTGTCAACATTTCTTTATAACAATATTTATTGACAAAGAAGATGTAATAAAGTATTATATATACTGAATAATGATGACTGGAGAAAAGGTATGAACATTGATGAAAATATCAGAAAGATACTTATAGCTCTGCTTCGCAAATGGAAAGTTATAGTTATATTTGCATTAATCGGGGGATTAATCGGATTTTTCTACACCGCAAATTTCACAAAGCAGACCTACACATCTACTATTGAATTTCTTGCTTACGCAACAGACACAGACGGAGAATTGAGAGAAATCACACCGTCCACAAACACATCTGCTCAGGAAAGAACCAGCAACACAAGCAAGATGAATTACGCTATGAAAATGCTCGATACTTACATCGAGATTATGGGTACCAACGAATTCACGGCACAAGTTGCTCAGGACTTGAATGACAGAATCGCATCCAGCTATACAGGTTCTACTATCAAAAACGCAATGACCATTCAGGGTATCGAAAACACCGCTATGTTTAAGATTACCGTTACAACAGAAAGTGCGGATTTATCATACGAAATAGCACACCAGCTTGAAACAACAGTTCCTAAGATGATGAGCAAAACAAACAACGGCTTAGTAAGTGCCAGCGTTGAGGACAAGCCTGTTAAGGCATCTGCCGCAGGAAGTCTGGGATACGCAAAGAAATGTACGATAGCAGCGCTTATCGGTGTAGTTGTGGCTGCTGCATATATCATTCTCAGAAATATGCTTGATGTCAGAGTTCACTCAAGTGAAGAGCTTATTGAAAAGTATGACATTCCTGTACTCGGTAACATTCCGAGCTTTGAAATCAAGGCTTCACATAACGAAAAAGCGGACTCAAGCACTTATGCTGTGAAAGGAGATGAGTAATATGGCTAAGAAAAACAAACGAGCTATGAACGCAACATCATCCTCCCGTCAGCTTATCCAAAACAACACGAATATGGACCCTGCTCTTAAATTCAGAGTTGAGGAGGCATACAAAAGCACGAGAACAAACATAATGTTCTCGGTTATGAAAAAGGGATGCAAAACTATTGTAGTATCTTCTTCTGCTCCAAACGAGGGTAAAACAACCACCACAATCAACCTTGCAATCACCTTTGCACAGGCTAATCAGAAAGTTCTGCTCATAGACGGCGACCTTCGTAAGCCAAAAATTCATCACTATTTCTCAGTACCTAACTCACCGGGACTTACAAACTATCTCGGTTCACAGGTAGGCTCAAGCAACAGCGAAAGAATCAATTTGTTTTCTGTCATTCATCCGACAGAATTTGAAAATCTTTCAATACTCTGTTCAGGCTCTATCCCTCCTAATCCGGCAGAGATTTTGGGCAGCGAGCCTATGGCTGATTTCTTAAAGGAGATAAGCCACGATTTTGATTACATAATTATTGATACACCGCCGATTAATGTGGTATCGGACGCATTGCCGATTATCAGAGAGAGCGACGGAGTGGTTTTGGTTGTACGCTCAAATCAATCAACCCACCCCGAAATTCAAAGAACAGTATCTGCTCTTGAATTTATTGACGCAAAAATTCTCGGCTTTGTAGTAAACTTTGTTGATTCAGGTCACACAAAGTACGGCTACGGAAAATACGGTCGCTATCGCTACGGCAAATACAAAAGCTCGTACGGCTCTTATGGCTCATATGGCGGTTATTCCGGCTACTCACACGATTCGACAGGCTACGGCAGTTACGGCGGATACGGCTATGGCGGATACGGTCACGGCTACGGAGGATATGAGTCGGGTTACGGCTACGGTCCCGGTTACGGCTATGGTCCGATGAACAGAAAATAGGCAAATAAATGGTAATAAATAATTTAGTAGAAACTCATTGTCACATAGCTCCGGGAATAGACGACGGTGCAAAGGATGTTGAGACGTCGCTCAAAATGATTGACAGGCTCAAGCAGCAGGGCGCTGAAAAAATCATCCTCACACCGCACTATTATTCGGACACAATATCGCTCGACGACTTTTTAAGACGCAGAGATAAAGCGTTTAATGCTCTTTTATCTGCTCTGCCGAGTGGAAGCCCAAAGATAATTCCTGCCGCTGAGGTGTATATCAGTAACTATCTTTTCAATAACAATAATCTTGACGAGCTAAAGGTGGGCAATTCGCAATACATTTTAATAGAACACCCGTTTTCGTGCAGTTTTTCCGAAAACACATATGACCGTTTGATGAATCTGTACTGTGACTATTCGGCGAGACCGATTCTTGCTCACATAGAAAGATACCCTTCGCTTATGAGCGACACCGACAGGCTTGCAAGCTATATTGATATGGGTTGCATAACGCAAGTAAACATCAGCTCATTTTCGGACGCTCCGAGGAAGCTGAAAAAGCATTTGCTCAAGCTTCTTGACGCAGGATATGTTTATCTGATAGGCTCGGATGCGCACAATATGGACACTCGCCCGCCGGAATATGAAGCAGGCGTAAAAGAAATATTGAAAAAATGCTCAAGCGACACCTTGGATATGCTTATCAGAAACGCAAACGAATTAGTAAACGGCTGAGGCAATATAAAAACAAGTAATTTATTTAGGAAGTAGGCTATCGAAAGCACTGCATAAGGTTTAAGTTTCCCTATGTAATGCAACCGTTAAGTCTACTTCCTGTTTTTTTATCGTATAATTACTTGGTGATACAATGAAAGAAAAAATCAAAACGCTGTCAGCAGGATTGATTATTATAGCTCTTACTGCGATGCTGATGTTTTATTCTCCTCAGGCAAAAGCGGGAGCAATCAAAGGCGGTGAGCTATGCTCGGGAATAATTATACCGTCATTGCTTCCTATGCTGATATTAACCTCCACACTCTGCAAATCGAAAATATCCGATATGATTAATTCGTTTTTTGCACCGGTTACGCAAAAGGCTCTGCATTTACCTGCTCCATCGGCAAGTGCGATAATATTCGGTCTTGTCGGAGGCTATCCGACAGGTGCCGTTTTAACAAGAGAGTTGTATCAAAGCGGTGAAATCAGCAAAGCGCAAGCAAGGAGAATAATGCACTTTAATATTTGCCCGGGTCTCGCCTTTTCCGTAAATGCGGTCGGCTCTCTGTATAACGACCGTTCAAAAACAGGCTTTGTTATCTATCTCATATGTTTGTTTTCATCTCTTTTGACAGCGTTTGTCGAGGGGCTGTGGCACAAAAACGAACAAATCACGGCAAAGACCAAAAGACAAAGTATGAAATACTCAGATGCATTCTGCTATTCGGTCGGTTTGACGGCAAACAGTCTGTTAATAATGTGCTGCTACATAATATTTTTCTCGTCTGTAAATGAAATAATAAACATTCCCCGAATACTGACACCGATTATGGAAATAACGAACGGGATTTTCTCGTCACAAAAGCCGATACCCCTACCCTATTTATGCTTTTTTATGGAATTGTCGGGACTTTGTATTCAAATGCAAATTGCAGGAATTGCAAACGATTTCGATATGCACCCTTATGAGCTGATAGTCAGCAGATGTATTGCCTCGCTTATTGCCTATTTCCCGGGAAAAATATATGTCACGCTGTATCCCGAGCAGGCGGAGGTGTTCAGCAACATAGCCTACGCAACACCGAAAATCAGCAGCGTGAGTTACGGCTTTGCTTCGGTACTTTTGTTAGGATGTATCGTAATAGTTGCAGACATAAAAAACAGAAAATCTAAATTGATATAAGTCTCGCCATATGTTATTATATATTAAAATAACAACAGAGGGATAAAATGAAAAGGCTGACAGTTAAAATATCCGCACTTCTCTTAGCAATAGTTATGCTCTGCTCCTGCTCGGCATATACAGCAGTTAAGCAAAATGCACAATCTGCAGAAAGCTACGCATCACAAAGCGTTATATCAATCGACGACATACCCGAATACGGTACAAGTGCCTATGTTAAAATCAACGACAACAAACCCGATTTTGACGCAGGCAAATATGACGAGGCTTTTGAATACTACGGAGATTTAGACGAACTCGGTCGTTGCACCGTATGCTTTGCAAACATATCACAGGAGCTGATGCCGATAAAGGAGAGAGGTGCAATCGGCTCAATAAAACCTACCGGCTGGCACACGACAAAATACGACTGCGTTGACGGAAAATATTTATATAACAGATGCCATTTAATCGGTTATCAGCTTACTGCCGAAAACGCAAACGAAAAGAATTTGATAACAGGCACACGATACCTTAACATAGACGGAATGCTTCCGTTTGAGGACAAGGTGGCAGAATATGTAAAAGGCACAGGAAACCATGTGCTATACAGAGCAACGCCAATATTTAAGGACGACGAGCTTGTTGCAAGAGGCGTTCAGCTTGAAGCTATGAGCGTCGAGGATAACGGTGCGGGAATATGCTTTAATGTATACTGCTACAATGTTCAGCCCAATATAGAAATTGATTACAAGACAGGCGAAAGTAAATACATCGGCACAGACGATACATCGACAGACAGCGAAAAGCAAGAATTCATCGTCAACACCGCCACGAGAAAATTTCACAAAACCGACTGCTCAGAGGTAAAAAATATAAAGTCACAAAACAAGAAAGCGTACACAGGCTACAAAGAAAACTTGATAAATAACGGCTACACACCGTGCAAAAAATGCAATCCGTAGGCAAATAAATCAAGTGTTTATAAACTATTTACTTATTCTTAACTAAATAATTGATTTTTTATGATTATATAAGTATAATAAAAGTAGAATAATATCAGGAGGCTATATATGCCGGATTATACAAAATACAAATGTCCCGTCTGCAACAAGCAGTTTACCGACGGAGACGACATAGTTACCTGCCCCGAATGCGGTACTCCTCATCACAGAGAATGCTATAAGCTGACAGGGCATTGCGTAAACCAAGGACTGCACGAAAGCAATTACAACTTCATCGACAGCGAAAAGGAGAAACGCAAGGAAGAAGAAAAAAATCAAACAGAAAAAAGCTTTGAGGGCGAATACAGCGGAGATTATTATTACTCTCCCGAGGAGGACTTTGTTTCGCAAGCAAAGAAAGAAGCCCAAGAAAAAAAGCAAGATAAGTCTGAAAACGAAAAAGGCTTTTCACCGTTTCAAGTCACAGACTTTAATAAAACACAGTACAAGGAAAATGCCGAAATAGACGGAGTGAACATAAACGACATTGCCGCAACCGTCAGAACGAACGCACCCAGATTCATAGGCATATTCAAAAAACAATCGGACAGCAAAAAGAAAACAGGCTGGAATTGGAGTGCATTCTTTTTCGGCTCATTTTATCTGCTGTTCAGAAAAATGTATAAGCAAGGTGCTGCGTTTTTCTGTCTTGCTATGACAAGCATTATCGGCGGAGAGGCTTTTATTCTGAAATACGCTCCCGAATATGTTGCGGGTATACAGAACTTAGTCACAAAATATTCGACTAACCCTAACGGTATAAAGCCCGAGGAAGTACAGCAAATTATGCAAGCCTCCGATGCAATCAACGCACAAAAAATAGTATACACTATTTTGGGAATACTGCTTGTACTGAGAATAATCGAAGCGATTTTTGCAGATTATTTTTACAAAGGCACGGTGATGAACATCATCAAAAATGTAACATCACAGCTCACCGAGGGTGCAAGCTTTGCACAAACGGCAATATTCTTTATGCCGGAGCAAAATTTAGACCAAAACCAAATGAGAAGAATGTACCTGTCAAACAAAGGCGGTGTGACGCTGTTTGCTCCGTTTTTAGCGTACTTTATTATGTATATTCTTATGGCTTATCTGTAAACAATATTAAGGAGAAACAATATGAAAAAAATCAGAAAGGCAATCATCCCTGCCGCAGGCTTAGGCACAAGAGTTCTTCCTGCTTCAAAGGCTGTACCTAAAGAAATGCTCAACATAGTTGATAAGCCTGCCATACAATACATTGTTGAGGAAGCGTTCAACAGCGGCATAGAGGAAGTGCTGATTATAACAAACAGAGGCAAAGGAGCCATAGAGGACCACTTTGACCACGCCTTTGAATTGGAAACAAAACTTGAGGGCAAGGAAGACAAAAAGGATATTTTGGACGCCGTTAAGGAATGCTCAAAATTCGGTAATATCTATTTTCTCAGACAAAAGGAAACGGGCGGACTGGGACACGCTGTTTTATGTGCAAAATCATTTGTGGGAGACGAGCCGTTTGCCGTTCTTTACGGTGACGATGTAATCATCAGCGACAATCCCGTTACAAAGCAGCTTATTGACGCATATGAAAAATATTCAAAGTGTGCTGTCGGGGTTAAAGAAGTGCCGACAGAGAGCGTTATGAAATACTGCTCACTTGCAGTAGAGCATCTTGAGGGAAACAATTATCTTTGCAACGATATGATAGAAAAACCAAAGAGAGAGGAAATTCTCTCAAACTTCTCTATCCTCGGCAGAGTAATCCTCACCCCTGACATCTTTAACATTTTGGAAAACACTCCAAACGGTGCAGGCGGAGAGCTTCAGCTGACCGACGCAATGAACACTATCGCCAAAAGAGACGGCGTTATTGCGGTTGATTACGACGGCACAAGATACGATATGGGCAACAAGTTCGGCATACTTCAGGCAAATATCGAAGTCGGACTCAAGCACCCCGAGGTTAAGCAGCAGCTTTGTGATTACATAAAGGAAATAGCAAAAGAGCTATAATACTAAGAAGGACTACTTTATTAATGAACAACAACCAAAATAACTATTATTACAACCCCCAAACCCCTCCGCCGTATTATCAGATACCTACTCAGCAACAGCAGTATATGATGTATCGTGCGCAGGTTATGACGGAAAGAAAAAAACAGAAAAAGGAATTACTCTTAGTCGGTGTGGCATTAGGTACAACGCTTATTATGTATCTGATTTTGCAAACGATGGCAATCTCTCTTTTAAGTGCATTAGGGCTAAAGCAGGCATATCAATCATCTGCGCTTGTTCAATATTCATTCAACATTGTTGCAGTGCATTTATTTTCAATGCTGATACCGTTTTCCCTGCTTGCTCTTGTTTTGAGAAAAAACTTTGTAGCGCCTCTTATACCGACGCAAAAGGTCGGCGGTCTTAAAGGAGCCGCTTGGGTATCATTGGGTATGGCATTTTGCCTTTTGGCAAACATTATGACCTCCTCAATTATGAATATCTGCAAGCTTTTATTCGGCTACGAGCTTACTCAAAGCGAATATAACGACCCGAACGATATTTTCACCTGCATAATGATAGTTATTTCAACAGCCGTTATCCCTGCGATAATCGAAGAATTTTCGCTCAGATGCTGTACTCTCGGCGTGCTTAGAAAGTACGGCAAAGGGTTTGCGGTATTTATCGTAAGCGTTGTATTCGGTTTAATGCACGGCAATGTTATTCAGTTCATTTTTGCATTCACTCTCGGTATTATGCTGGCATATATTACAATTCAGACAAACAACATTTTAATTCCTATGCTCATTCACGGATTTAATAACGGAATGTCTGTTCTTAAAACCATACTCACCTTTGCAACCAGCGACACAGTCGCTACAACAACAACGACCGTACTGTTCTATATTTGGGGACTTTTAGGAATTGCGTCAGTCGTATACCTCGCCTGCACAAAATCATTCAAATCAACCAAATCACCTAAAAACCCGTACGACAACAGCTTTGGTACAAAGGTTTTATGTATGCTTCCGGGACTTGCGATACCGTTTGCGATTTTGCTTGCAATCACCTCGCAGTATGTCACAAAGGTATAATATGGAACTGAAATTTATGCAAAAAGCTCTTGAGCTTGCAAGAGAAAGCGCACTTGAGGGCGAAGTGCCTGTCGGCGCTGTAATAGTAAAGGGTGACGAAATTGTCGGCACGGGACGCAACCGCAGAGAATACGGTAAAAATGCACTTTATCACGCAGAAATCGAAGCGATAGACAATGCTTGTAAAGCTCTCGGCGGTTGGAGACTATGGCAATGTGATATGTATGTAACGCTTGAGCCGTGTCCGATGTGTGCAGGTGCAATAATTAATTCGAGAATAAAAACCGTTTATTACGGAGCAAGCGACCTAAAGGCAGGCAGCTTTGGCTCAGTAGCAGACTTCAATACCCTCCCCTACAACCACAAGCCCGAAATAGTTTCGGGAGTTATGCAAGATGAGGCAAGGGATATGCTCTCCGATTTTTTCAAAGATTTGAGAGAAAAAAAGAAGTCTGATAAATAGGTGTTGAAAATTAAGAGAATATATATTATGATAGTAAAGAGCGATGGCGCCTCAAGCACCGTCGCCTTTATATTTATTAGGAGAAGTCATATGAATATATTTGAAATACTCGGACCTGTTATGGTAGGGCCGTCAAGCTCGCATACGGCAGGTGCGGTACGAATCGGCTATGTCTGCAGTAAGCTGATGGGAGAAAGAGTAATCAGCGCAGACATTGAGCTTTACGGCTCATTTTTGCTCACGGGAAAGGGACACGGAACTCCGCAGGCAATAGTTGCGGGACTGCTCGGAATAACACCCGACGATGCCAGAATACCCGATTCGTTTGAAATCGCAAAGACTCAGGGACTTAAATTTACAATAGGCGAAGCAAAACTGAAAGAGGCTCACCCGAACTCCGTACTGCTTAGGCTAAAGGGCGAAAACGGAAAAGAGCTTGAGGTAATAGGCGAATCGCTTGGCGGTTCAATAATTAATATTGCGCAAATAGACGGCTTGCCTGCAAATATTTCGGGCGATTATCCAACGCTTATTGCAAGCAATATGGATGTTCCCGGAATGGTTGCAAAGGTGTCAAAGGTTCTTTATGACGCCGACATTAATATTGCACAAATGCACCTATACAGAGCATCGAGAGGAAAGAACTCGGTACTTATTGCTGAGTGCGACCAAGAAATAGAGGACAAGACACTAAATGACATCAGAGGTTTAGACGGAATAATGAAAGTGTCATATCTCGGAAAATAAGAAGGAATGAATATGCCGTACAATTCTGTAAAAGAAATCTTGAATACTTGCAAAAAGGAAAAATGTGAGATTTGGCAGGTCGTCTTAGACGAGCAGGTCAGTGAAACGCTTTTGTCAAAAAAAGAAACCTTTGAGGATATGAAAAAAATGTATTCGGTTATGAAACAAACGGTCGCCGAATATGACAAAGACGCAGTATCCTCAGGCAAAATGGCAGGCGGAGGCGGTGAGCTTCTCAGAAAATATAATGAAAAGCACAGCTCCACTCTGCTCGGAGATTTTCTTTCCCGTGCAATCGAATACGCTGTTAAGACTGCCGAAAGCAACGCTTGTATGAAGCGAATTGTTGCAGCACCGACAGCGGGAAGCTGCGGAATTATCCCGGGCGTACTGATTGCATATGAAGAAGTATTTGCAGAGGACGAAGAACGCATTATAAAAGCACTGTTCACCGCATCTGGAATAGGCAATGTCATAGCGCAAAATGCATCAATAAGCGGCGCTCAGGGAGGTTGCCAAGCAGAAATCGGAACGGCCTCGGCAATGGCGGCAGGTGCGCTCGCTTACCTTCAGGGCGGCTCCAACGACTGTATAGCACACGCTTCGGCACTTGCGCTGAAAAATATGCTCGGTCTTGTTTGTGACCCTGTTGCAGGACTTGTGGAAGTACCGTGCATAAAAAGAAATGCCGCCGGTACAACCAATGCAGCAACTGCGGCACAAATGGCACTTTCAGGCATAAAGAGCGTTATACCGATTGACGAAGTAATAGACTCTATGTATTCCATAGGTTGCTCGATACCTGCGTGTCTGAGAGAAACATCTCAGGCAGGACTTGCGATAACTCCGACTGCAATACGAATCGAAAAGAAACTAAGAAAAAATTAACACGCATAACAAAAACTCACTCAATCCAATAAGCGGAACGAGTGAGTTTTTTATGTTATTTAGTTTATTTTACAGCAGAGACGCTACCGTATCGCCCATCTGCTGAGTGTTTACCGGCTCAAAGCCGTCCTCGTAAATATCGGGAGTTCTCACCTTAGTAAGAGCGACATCAACAGCCTTTTCTATGGCGTCTGCAGCCTCGCTCTCGCCAAAGGTATAGCGGAGCATCATAGCACCCGAAAGAATCGTTGCAAGCGGATTTGCCTTGCCCTGACCTGCAATATCGGGAGCAGAACCGTGAATAGGCTCATACAGTCCGAATGTTCCCTCTGCAAGTGATGCCGAAGCAAGCATACCGATTGAACCTGAAATCATTGAAGCCTCGTCGGAAAGAATGTCGCCGAAAATATTTGAAGTAACAATTGTATCAAACTGATTAGGATTGCGAACAAGCTGCATTGCACAGTTATCAACATACATATAGGAAACCTCAACCTCGGGATAATCCTTTGCCGTTTCCTCCATAACCTTTCTCCAAAGACGGGAGGAGTCAAGCACATTCGCCTTGTCCACGCAAGTAAGTCTCTTTTCCCTTTTCATAGCGTACTCAAAGCCTGCTTTTACTATACGCTTAATCTCGGGATAGGTGTATCTCTCTGTGTCGTACGCTCCGACAATTCCGTTTTCCTCATATGTTCCACGGTCACCAAAATAGATACCGCCCGTAAGCTCACGCACGATAAGAATATCCAAGCCATCGCCGATAATTTCCTCTTTTATAGGAGAAGCAGATTTAAGCGGAGCAAAAATCTTTGCCGGTCGAAGATTTGCAAAAAGTCCCAAATCCTCACGAATTGCAAGAAGTCCCTTTTCAGGTCTGTTGTTTCCGGGTTGTGAATCCCACTTTGGTCCTCCGACAGCACCAAGTAAAACCGCATCACTCTGCTTGCAAGCCTTTGCGGTTTCTTTGGGATAAGGAACGCCCGTTGCATCAATGGCGCAACCTCCGAGAAGCTGATAGTTATAGTCAAACTTGAAGTCGAACTTCTCCCCTGCTTTGTTCAAAACTTTAATACATTCGTCAACGATTTCGGGTCCGATTCCGTCGCCCTTTAATACTGTAATTTTATAGTTTTTCATACTATCCTCCATTTAGCAAACATCAAATATGCCCGGCATTGTATCATCACGCATTGTGTCCTCTTGATCACGGTTGATGGCACAGATGATACCTTTCATACAAGCATAACCGATATTGTGGCTTACGCCGATACCGAATATGCTCTTGCCCGACGGTGTTTTAAGGTGAATATAGCTTATAGCCTTAGAATCCGAGCCGACGGAAATAGCATGCTCGTCGTAATCTATGAACTGATATTCTCTAAGCGGAGTTTTGTTCATAGCGTCACAGAAAGCCGCAACAGGGCCGTTGCCCTCACCCTCTATAACAACCGGGTCATTGTCCTTATATTTAAGCGTACCGGTAAAATGAACACTTGTAAGGTAAGCATCCTCGTGCTTTTCCTCGGTGATTTTATAATCAGCAAGCCTGTAAGGTCCGTTGACATTTCTGTATTCCTTTTGGAACAACTCGAAAATCTCGTCTGCACTAAGCTCCTTGCCTTTTGCGTCACAGGCATTCTGCACAACCGCACCAAACTCAGGGTGCATAGCCTTTGGCATCTTAATGCCGTAATTGTTTGCAAGAATGAACGCTGTACCGCCCTTGCCCGACTGAGAATTAATACGAATAATAGGCTCGTATTCTCTGCCAACATCCGCAGGGTCAATAGGAAGATACGGAACTTCCCAAAAGTCGGAATGACTATCCTCCATATAAATCTTGCCCTTGTTGATTGCGTCCTGATGTGAACCTGAAAATGCAGTAAACACAAGCTCTCCGGCATACGGCTGACGAGGCGGAACAGTCATTTTTGTGCAACGCTCGTAAACCTCTTTAATATCGTTAATGTTATGAAAATCAAGCTGTGGGTCGATTCCCTGAGTCCACATATTAAGCGCAAGCGTAACCAAATCAACATTGCCCGTACGCTCACCGTTTCCGAAAAGAGTACCCTCAATTCTGTCTGCACCTGCAAGCAAACCAAGCTCTGCGGCAGCAACACCCGTGCCTCTGTCGTTGTGAGGATGAAGCGAAATAATCGCATTTTCTCTGTTCGGGAGATGACGGCAAAAATATTCAATCTGGTCTGCATAGCCGTTAGGTGTCGAGCCTTCAACGGTTGACGGCAGGTTAAGGATAATCGGATTTTCTTTTGTAATATGAAGCTCCTGCATAACCCTGTGACAAATTTCGACAGCGTTATCCATCTCTGTTCCCGAGAACGATTCAGGCGAATATTCAAAGCGAATGTTCATATCGGGATTACGCTTTTTCTCCTGCTCGGTAAGCTCGTAAATCAACTTAGCACCATTGACGGCAATATCAATTACGCCGTCCATATCGGTCTTAAATACGACCTTTCTTTGCAAGGTTGAGGTCGAATTATAAAAATGCACAATGACATTTTTTGCTCCGTCAATCGCTTCAAAAGTCTTTTTAATAAGATGCTCTCTTGCCTGCACCAAAACCTGAATCGTAACATCATCGGGTATGTAGCCGCCGTCAATAAGCGTTCTTAAAATCTCGTACTCCGTTTCGCTCGCAGACGGAAAGCCGACCTCAATTTCCTTAATTCCGACATCAATAATCGTTTTGAAAAATTCGAGCTTTTCCTGCAAATTCATAGGGTCAACAAGCGCCTGATTACCGTCTCTTAAATCGACGCTGCACCACATAGGTGCTTTTGTAATCTGCTTGCTCGGCCATTGTCTGTCCGTAATGTCTATCGGCTTAAAACCGACATATTTTTTGTAACCTTCGTTCATAAATTTTCTCCTTTCAGTGTGTAAAGGATATAAAAAATCCCCTACACTATAAAGTATAGGGGCGTTATATACGCGGTACCACCCTATTTCAGCAGCGAATTTGCTGCCCTTTAGCATCTAACAATGCCTCAACCGATAACGCAGTCACACGGCTCGCACCTATTAATTACTATTCGGTACGGCGACTCAGCAGGGAGTTATACACCTAATATCGTTCATCGGCTCACACCAACCGCCGACTCTCTGATGCGGACATAAGGTCTTTATCTGCTTCGCAGTCTTTAAGGGTACTGTTTAATTTTCAGTAATTTTATTATAATCAATAGCTTTTTATTTGTCAAGCATTAAATCTTAGAATATCCGTAGCCGTTGCTGATTGCGTCTACTGCAATGCCCTTTTGGCAAAGCGGACAGCCGTGGGCAGGATATGAAATATAGTCCGGAATATCAGAGGTAGTAAAGAGCGAATCAACATTAACTCCGTTGATTTTGCTCTGCATAGAAAACGCAGCGGATGCGCCTGCAACCTTACCGCCGTAGTATCTTACGCTCTCGATAGCACGCTCAACAGTTCTGCCCGAGGTGATACAAGAAATAAGAATAAGCACATTTTTACCGTAAATCATTCTGCGTAGATTGTCACGGAAAATAAGGTTTCCCGCAGCGTCGTATTCACTTCCGACAACAAAAACCGTTGTGTCCGGATTAGGCGACATCATACTCGGCTTTGCAAGCTCCTCGGCAAGATAAGCACCGAGCGACTGGGTTTCATAAAGACACAATACTGTATCAACATCAATGTTGTTTTTTACATAATACTCTGCCATAAGCTTTGCGGCGTCTGATGAAACTCTGATGTTATGCTTAATATCCGATGTTCCTACATAATAATTGATATGATTGTTTGCCGAAATGAAGTGTCCCGGCATTACATGAATAAAAACATTCTCGTTTTTTGGTGATGTAAGAGTATAAACCTGTGCCATAAAAAAACCCCTTTTTCTTTAATTTTACAACATAGAGTTCAATATTGCAATAGGAAATTTTAATTTGATATTGTTAATGTTATGTTAGTAAGCGTTAGAAATCTCAACGCTCCCCTTAATAAGGGGAGATGTCGCCAAAGGTGACAGAGAGGATAGTCATTAATACTTAGAACGCTGTTTGGAACAGTTGGGCAAATCCCTCCACCACTTCGTGGTCCCCCTCCCTTGATAAGGGAGACAAAAAAACAGCTCCTCGGGTGAGGAGCTGAATTTTTTTAATTAAAGCGGGAAGTCGCCGTCGCTACCGCCGATAATAGTGTTATAAGCAAAAGGATTAAAAGTTTCATTACCATTATTACCATAACCACCAGTAGTGGAAGTAGTAATAACCTCTGAGTCCGAGAACAACACTACATTAATCTCGGGTAATTCAAATTTAGTCATTATATTATCCTCCCTCAATTAAACTCTACGGTCTGTGAAGTACCGTAAACTGTTGTTTTTTCGCCGTTCATCTCATATGTGAGATATGGCTTGAACTCGATTGACTTCTTATTATTTTTAAAGTTAGCTGTGTAAGTATACTCGTTACGCTGGCTGAACTTTGTAGCTCTGTTGTGAGCGCTCTTTACTGTTCCGTCAGGGAATTTTGCAACCAAATCAACACCTGTCTCAACGAGCTTTGCACCCTCAGGGAGCCAGAACTTAACGTTGAATGATGACGCATTGCCTTCTCTATAAGAACCGGTAAATCCGATTGTTGCTTTCATTACAGACGGATCTTCAACCTCTTTGATATAAAGATTATCAATATGAGGTGAGTAGAAGTCTACACCGTCAAAGTATGTGATAAGCTTTGTGCAAGCTTCATCTGAATACATAGCATACTTCTTTGACTGATCTGCACCAAAGAGGTAAACATAGCTGTCATATAAATATGAATTTACATATTTACCGTTGAGGTAAATACCGCACTTTTTAGCATCTGCAACAGGAGTGTAAGAAGCCTTTACAGCAATGTCTGAGCCGTCAGCAGTAATCTCTGCCTTGTCCCACTTACCGTTTTCATAGAACGGAATTGCAGGAACATCAACATCTGAGGTGTTGAATGGTTTATCGGCTTCTACATATCTAATAGCAACAATAGCATTATTCTTGCCATAGAAAGTAACCTTAGAATACTTTGTATCAGGCTGCTCGTTAGATACATAAGCTGTGATTGTAGCGTCAGCGGTAGCAATATGCTCGATTACTGCATCGGTAGAAGCAATAACAGAGGTTGTACCGTTTACATTTACAGTCCACTTAGAAACGCTTGTGCTTTGAGCATCCAATTTTACAGGATTACCCCACTCTGCTTTTTTAGAATCAGGAGTAGTAACGCCTGTATCGTCATTGACTATATCAAAGGTAATTGTAATAGTCCTCTTTTGAAGAAGAACTTCAGCAGAAACGATTGCATAAGTAGCAGCGTTTACTTGATCCTGAGAAGTAAACTCGGTTTGCTTGTCAATATGAGGCAGAATTGCAGCCTTATATTTAGCAAATGAAGCTTCTGTATACTTATTTTCGTTTGAAACTATGCTAAACGCTACATTGTTTGCTGCATTGTATGCAGTAAGGTCGAGCGCACTATATCCGCACTTTGAACATTTACCGCCATCAAGAGTATCGTGAGCTTCAAACTTCTCAGTGCCTACCTCTGTAAATGTATAATTAGTTGCAGTAGTCGGCCAAGTATACTCTGTCCACTTATGATTTGCTTTATCGTCTGCTGGGGTCTTCTTTGTTGCAGGAGTGTTATCAGGCTTGTTTGCAAGTGCCTCAGCCTCGTTCTTAGCAGGAACAACGGTAGATTTGTTATTAGCATCTACAAAAGTATAGTTGAATTTAAGACCTGCCTTAGCGTTATCATAAGCTGTTAAAGCGCTATTGATGTCATTAGCCAATGTCTGAGCCGCATTAGGAGCAGCAGAAGAATAAGTATATTTTGTGTAATCTGACGGGTCAAGATTAACAAGCTTTACACATGCATCTACATAAGCTTTAAGAGATTCAGCTTCATAATGAGCAGAGCCGATATTATTCATATTTTTAATATCCTGCTTTGCTGTGTTAACCTTATCAAGATAAGGCTTGTAATTTACAACAGTAATGCTGTCAGTAGATGCAAGATTAATACCTTTACTTGTATCAATATTTTTATTTGTATTAACTGTAGTATAAAATGTAACAGTTGGATTATAAGTCTTTACAGTTGATGTCGAATTATTTGAAAAGTTAGGAGTTACTTTAATCTTATTAGCCCACAGAGCCGCTTTGCCTCCATATCTTGCATCAATTTCATTTGCAGTAGGGGTTGTTGTAGAATCAGTGGTAAGTCTATAATTAGTTTGGTTGACAGTCCACATAAAATTCAAACGAGGAATGTTATTTTTTTGATTGCCATTTGTATAATCATTAGTAGATGATTCTTCAGTTTCATCCTTACCGTTCCACTGGCTCATTGCAAGAGATAAATCATCACCTGAAATAACTCCCGAATGTGCAATATATTTAGTTGCCCACGTAATACCACTTCTTGCAACAGATGCAGAAATCATAACAGGTACTGTGATTTCATCGTTGCCGTTACCTGTATAAAGTGCAACAGCGGTAGGAAGATACAAGTTTGCATAAGTAGAATTTGAGCCATCCCAAGCACTTGCAATTCCAACACTGCCTGTCGCAGAATAAGTTGTTACGGGTTTAGCATAAACCAAGCTTTTATAATGTTCATCGTAATTAGTGTATGTACCATCTTGCGGGAAAGAGCCATGTGCATTTGGCGAATATGGTGTAAAGTTGTCCAACTTGGTTACCATTTCATCAAATGTATAGTCTGTCTTAACACTGGTAGAATATGTGATAGTAACATTAGCCGGTTTAATCTTTGTATCAGTCCAACCCGATCTGCAAGAGTTATCAAGTTTGTCACCACCATTACCACCGGCAGTTTGTTGCATTATGTAAATATAAAATTCTTTGGAATTACTTTCAAGAACGCTCTTAACGGCATTTGAAATATCAACTGTCTTAACAGATGTATAGTCCTTAGTAACTGTGGTCAACTGATTGTTAATATCAAATCCAAATTTGCTTGCAGCTTGTGTATTAGCATATGTACCCGAACCGTAAGCAAGCGTACTGTCTGCCTGAGAGCTGTTATTTAAGTTAGCACCTTTAAGTCTGTTTGAATAATAGAAAACCAAGCCTTTACCGTCGCCGTCCCAGCTATCAACAGAAAAATTCAAATTCGCATAATCAATGTTCTTACCCTGAAGCGAAGAAATATCATATCTAATGATACCGACTGAAGTGTTACCTGCTTGCTGATCATTAACGATGTTAAACTGTGGGTTTTCCCAACGGTTTTGACCGCTATTATATACAAGAGTAAAACCGTTATTTGTAAAAACGCCTTCAGCCGCAAATGCAGTTATAGCCGAGAATGGCATAGCCGAAATAACCATAAGAACTGCAATAAGTGTTGCGATAGATTTCTTAAACATTTTTTTCATCTAAATTTCCTCCATAAAAATATTTTCCCCAAAATATAAAAATAAGGAATGAATAGAGTGCGAGCCTGTCCAAAGATGATTTATCATGCCTGACCAAGAGCAAAGCTCTTACACGCCGAGAGATTTCTCGGACAAATTGGCGCACTACACCCATATTTTCCTATACATTTTACCATATCAAGGCAGGACAATCAAGAGAAAATTTCATATTTTGTTAATAAATCAAGTTACAATTTTATGACATACTTGTGCAAAATTAACAAAGGAGAGCATTAGAAATGTCATTGCTCCCCTTGCAAGGGGAATCTCCCTTGAAAAGGGAGGCATTGGGGTTCTCAACTATGCTCATGAAATATGGCGGAATATGTTAGCCTCAATGGTTTATACTTGACACAATTGTTCAATTATTATATAATTGCTATCGGATAAGGAAAACTACCAGAAACGGTAGGCGGTTAATAATGCCCTCAAATGGGGGTGTTGCCCATGGAACAATTTGCTTATATTATACTCGTATTAGTATTCGCAACCGGTTACATACTGGCACTTAAAAAGAAATAACCGCCCGAAGCCTAGGTAACTTGAGCGGTTGTTTCTTACAACTATTCTTGACAAGAAGGCTGACCGTCTATCGGCAAGCTCCTTATCTATTTTTATTATAATCAAATAATTTAGCTTTGTCAACACCTTTAGAAGCAAACAGTATATTATAAAATAGAGTAGCGATTCTTTACAGAACTCGCTACTTTATTCATTTATTTTACAATAAGAGATTTGCCTGTCATTTCCTCGGGCTGAGGCATATGCATAACATCGAGCATAGTAGGAACTATATCTGAAAGTTTACCGCCGTCCATAAGTTTAACATCGCCGCAATTACATACTACAAACGGAACTTCGTTAGTGGTATGAGCAGTAAACGGTGAGCCGTCAGCTTCTTTCATCTGGTCTGCGTTACCGTGGTCAGCGGTAATAAACAAAGTGCCGCCGTTATCAAGCACAGCCTGATAGAGCGAGCCGACACATTCGTCAACAGCCTCAACAGCCTTAACGGCTGCATCAAACACACCTGTATGGCCTACCATATCGCAGTTTGCAAAATTAACGATAACAACATCATACTTACCGGAGCGAACAGCCTCGTTAAGTTTTTCACTAACTTCATAAGCGGACATTTCAGGCTTGAGGTCATAGGTTGCAACCTTTGGAGACGGAACAAGGATTCTATCCTCGCCCTCATTTACAGCCTCAACACCGCCGTTAAAGAAGAAAGTTACATGAGCGTACTTCTCGGTTTCTGCGATACGAAGCTGAGTCATACCGTTATTTGCAAGATACTCGCCGAAAGTATTTTTAAGCGACTGAGGCTTAAACGCAACATCAACATTAGGCATAGTAGCGTCATACTGAGTCATACAAACATAATTTACAGGGAAATACTTTCTATCGAAGCCCTTAAAATCAGGGTCAACAAAAGTACGGGTGATTTCTCTTGCTCTGTCAGGGCGGAAGTTAAAGAACACAACCGAATCGCCCTCGGCTACCCTACCCTCATTTTCAAGAGTAACGGTAGGAAGAATGAACTCGTCGGTAAGATTCTTTCCGTCGCCGTCAACGGTTTCATAGCTTGCCTCGATAGCGGCAACAGGGTCGGTATTATGAATACCCTCGCCGAAAACGAGCGCATCATAAGCCTTTTTAACTCTATCCCAATTATTATCTCTATCCATAGCATAGTATCTGCCGACAACGGTTGCGACCTTACCTACGCCGATTTCGTTCATCTTTGCCTGAGCCTCTGCAACAAAATCCTTACCGGAAGTAGGAGGAACATCTCTGCCGTCCATAATGCAATGAAGGTAAACCTTATCCTGACCAAGCCTTTTTGCAAGCTCAACGAGTGCGAAAATGTGGCTATTATGAGAATGAACACCGCCATCGGACATAAGACCCATAAGGTGAAGCGCCTTACCTGTCTCGACCGACTTCTTTACAGCGCCGACGAGAGCCTCGTTCTCGAAGAAATCGCCGTCCTGAATTGACTTTGTGATACGGGTAAGCTCCTGATAAACAACTCTGCCTGCACCCATATTAGTATGGCCGACCTCTGAGTTACCCATTTGACCGTCAGGCAATCCGACATCAAGACCCGAAGCGCCGATATAGGTGTAAGGATACTTTGACATAAGCATATCAAGATTTGGCTTTTTAGCGGCAGCAACAGCGTTGCCGAAATCATTTACATTATGGCCAAAGCCGTCCATTATGCATAGAACATTAGTTTTTTTCATTTTTATTATCTCCTTTGGCATCCGATAAGCAGGCTTAACCACGCTTAGCATATTTTTATTTAACAAAGTTGGCAAAGCGTTTTTCGTTTTTTGCTCAGTCGAGGTATCAACATACATCTTCCTTCGCAAGAAAACGAAATTCAGCCTACTTCTTGAATGCCTCATACTTGTATTAGTATTCTAAAATAGCGTGCAGATAAATCCACACGCTTAAATTTTAATTATTTAGATGCTGCTTTAACGATTACAGAGAAATCGTGAGCTTTAAGAGAAGCACCGCCGATAAGGCCGCCGTCTACATTCTCCTTTGATGTAAGTTCATCAGCATTGCCTGCGTTCATTGAGCCGCCGTACTGAATTGTAACACCCTGTGCAGCCTCGTCGCCGTAAGCCTCTGCGATAGCGTCACGAACATAGCCGTTACCTTCGTCTGCCTGGTCTGCGGTAGCGGTAACGCCTGTACCGATAGCCCAAACAGGCTCGTAAGCGATGATTACATTTTTAAGTTGGTCTGCAGTAACATTTGTAAGAGCCATCTTTGTTTGGAACTTGAGGAGAGTTTCTGTATAACCAAGCTCTCTCTGCTCAAGAGTTTCACCAACGCAAACGATTGGCTTAAGTCCCTTTTCGAGTGCTTTAAGAGTACGAAGGTTTACGGTTTGGTCTGTTTCGCCGAAGTAAGTTCTTCTCTCACTATGACCGATTACAACATACTCTACACCAAGTTCGAGAAGCATATCAGCGCTAACCTCACCTGTGAAAGCACCGCTGTCCTTAAAGTGAACATTCTCTGCACCGATTTTGATATTTGAACCTTTAGCAGCCTCAACTGCTGCCGGAACATCAACGAACGGTACGCAAAGTACAACTTCACAATCTGCGTCAGCAACGAGTGGCTTCATTTCGTTAATGAGAGCTGTTGTCTGAGCAGGAGTATTATTCATTTTCCAGTTACCTGCGATAACTGCTTTTCTTACTGCTTTATTCATAATATATTACCTCTTTTTTATAAAAGAATTTTAGTCTTTATCCTGAAGAGCCGCAATACCCGGAAGCTCCTTACCCTCAAGGAACTCAAGAGAAGCGCCGCCGCCTGTTGAAATATGGCTCATTTTATCAGCAAAGCCAAGCTTTGTAACTGCTGCTACGCTGTCGCCGCCGCCGATGATAGAAACTGCGCCGGACTCAGCAACTGCATTAGCAACTGCGATGGTACCTGCTGCAAAATTATCCCACTCGGAAACGCCCATAGGACCGTTCCAGATAACTGTGCCCGCGCCCTTAATAGCGTCACAGAAAATCTCCATAGACTTAGGACCGATATCAAGACCCATCCAGCCGTCAGGAATTTCGTCTGAGCTTACAACCATAGCTTCTGTGTTTTCGTCGTATTCCTTACCAACCTTATTATCGACAGGGATGAGGAAGTTTACACCCTTAGCCTTAGCGTCAGCCATCATCTCGCCTGCCTTTTCAATCCAATCGGCCTCAAGAAGAGAAGTACCGATTGAGTGGTCGAGGTACTTCATAAAGGTGTAAGCCATACCGCCGCCGATAATGATAGTGTCGCACTTATCAATAAGGTTTGAGATTACGCCGATTTTATCAGAAACCTTTGCGCCGCCGAGAATGGCAACAAGAGGTCTCTTAGGGTTAGCAAGCGCGCCGCCCATAAACTGAATTTCCTTTTGGATAAGATAACCGCAAACTGCAGGAAGATATGCAGCAACACCTGTTGTTGAGCAGTGCGCTCTGTGTGCAGTACCGAATGCATCATTTACAAAAACATCTGCAAGAGAAGCAAGCTCCTTAGAGAAGTTCTCCTCATTCTTTGTTTCCTCTGCTCTGTAACGAACATTCTCGAGAAGCATAACCTCGCCGTCTTTAAGCTCTGAAGCAAGCTTCTTTGCATTTTCGCCAACAACCTCAGGGTCTTCTGCAAGCTTAACCTCAACGCCGAGATACTCAGAAAGCTTCTTTGCAACAGGAGCAAGGCTGAACTCAGGCTTATATTCTCCCTTTGGTCTGCCGAGATGTGAGCAAAGAATAACCTTTGCGCCGTTCTCCATAAGATACTTAATAGTAGGAAGAGCAGCAACAATTCTCTTATCGTTTGTAATTACGCCGTCTTTAAGCGGAACATTAAAGTCGCAACGGGCAAGAACTCTTTTACCCTTAACATCAATGTCTTCAATAGTCTTTTTATTTAATGCTTCCATATCAATTCTCCTTTTTGAATTTTTAACGAATATATTATATAGCAAAAATAATGATAAATCAACAAAAAATCATAATTTGTGAAATATTTATCAATATTTTTATTCGCCGAAACCATATACTGTATTATTTTACGAATTCAAGCACCGTTTTAGTGATATTATCGGCAGAAAGACCGAACTGCTTGAGAAGCTCCTTAGCAGGTCCGCTGTGACCGAATTCATCATTTACTCCGATACGCTTAACAGGAGTAGGACAATTTTCGCTAAGGCACGAGCAAACAGCCTCGCCCAAGCCTCCGATTATGCTATGCTCCTCGACGGTAAGAACCTTGCCTGTCTTTTTTGCGGAAGCAATTACAAGTCCCTCGTCAAGAGGCTTAATGGTTGCGATATTGATTACCTCTGCGTCAACGCCCTGCTCTGCAAGTGCCTTTGCCGCCTCGATTGCCTCGGCAACCATAAGGCCGTTTGCTATAATCGTAACATCCTTACCCTCTCTGACAAGCTCGCCTTTACCGATTTCAAATTTATAATCGTCACTGTGGAATACAGGAACTGCAAGTCTGCCGAATCTGAGATAAACAGGACCCTCGTACTCGTAAGATGCCTTTACAGCCTGACGAGCCTCTACATCATCAGCCGGGCAAATAACAACCATACCCGGAATAGAACGCATAAGAGCGAAGTCCTCGCAGCACTGATGGCTTGCGCCGTCCTCGCCAACGCTGATTCCTGCGTGAGTAGCGCCGATTTTAACATTAAGATGCGGATAGCCGATTGAGTTTCTTACCTGCTCAAAAGCTCTGCCTGCCGCAAACATAGCAAACGATGAAGCAAACGGAACAAGTCCCATTGTACTCATACCTGCCGCAACGCAAATCATATTTGCCTCTGCGATACCACAGTTAAAATGCTGATTTGGATATTCCTTCTTAAAAATGCCTGTCTTAGTGGCTGCCGAAAGGTCAGCGTCAAGAACTACAAGCTTATCTGCACCCTCTGCCGCAAGTTCCTTGAGTGCATTACCGTAACTGTCACGGGTAGCAATACATTTAATCTCGCTCATAATCACGCCTCCAATTTCTCAAGAACGGCACTAAGCTCTGCCATTGCAATATTATATTCTTCCTCATTAGGTGCTTTGCCATGCCAGCCCACCTGATTTTCCATATATGATACGCCCTTGCCCTTAACGGTGTTCATAATAATTGCGAACGGCTTATCTGCCTTATGGAACAAATCAAAAGCATCCTCTAATGCGTCAAAATCGTTTCCGTCAATCACGGTAACATCAAATCCGAAAGCCTTGAGCTTTTCGTCGATTGGCTCAGCCGACATAACCTCGCTGCATGGTCCGTCAATTTGAAGTCCGTTGCAGTCGATAATTACGCAAAGGTTATCAAGCTTATACTGCTTGGCAAACATAAATGCCTCCCAAACCTGTCCCTCCTCGATTTCGCCGTCGCCGAGAAGTGAATAAACATTGACATCCTTATTCATATATTTAGCAGCCTTAGCCATACCTGCCGCAACGCTGATACCCTGACCGAGAGAACCTGTACTCATATCAATTCCCGGAACAGTATTCATATTAGGATGACCCTGAAGATAACTGTCTATATGACGAAGCGTTTTAAGGTCGTCCACAGGGAAAAATCCCTTATATGCCAATGCCGCATACAAGCCCGGAGCGCAATGTCCCTTAGAAAGAACAAATCTGTCTCTGTCCTCCCATTTAGGCTCATCTGCTCTGTATCTCATTTCTTTTCCGTACAGATATGCAAAAAGGTCTGCCGATGAAAGCGAGCCGCCGGGATGTCCGGCTTTTGCATTATAAGTACCCTCAATTATGCCCATACGAATTTTCGTTGCATATATTTCGAGTTCTTTTTTACATGATAAATCCATATAACTGACTCCTTCATTTATTATCGTCTTTATTGTAACAAATTATAGTTAATTGTGCAATAGAAAAATTAGTATAATACAAAGCTGTAATATTATTGATTTATCGCACCGTCTCATGTATAATTAAACTATAATTACACACACAGGAGGAGCTATGGAAACGAAATTACCAAAAGAAATATCGGATAACAAATGGATAAAACTTGTTATGAAGCTTATCCCTTTTTTACCGTTTTTGTCGGTGCTGTGGGTAAGAACAAACATTGACAGCGATACCTATTGGATACTTAAAACAGGCGAATACATATGTAATAACGGAATACCGAAAAAAGATTTTTTGACCATACACTCCGATATGGATTTGGTTGTTCAGCAATGGTTATCCGATGTTATATATTACAAAGCATACAGCGCAATGGGAGTTATGGGCGTGTTACTGGTAGTAATGGCGGCAATACTCATATTCGCTGCACTTATGTATAATCTGTGCAACCTTATAACAGGCAACAAGGTCAGGTCGGCTCTTGCGTCGATTTTAGTATGTGCATCAATGTCGGCGTCTTTTGTCACAAGACCTCAGGTATTCACCTATTGCATAATACTTGCAGAGCTGATATGCCTTGAAAAATACATCAAAGACGGTAAAATAAAACATTTACTGATATTGCCTGTTTTATCTGCGTTGCTTGTAAATTTGCACGCTTCAATGTGGACAATGCTGTTTATAATGTTGTTGCCTTATCTTGCAAACGCTTTGCCAATCAAGATAAAAGGAAAATCAATCGCCTGCTGCAAAATAACGCCTCTCATAGTAACAGCCGTTGCTATGATAATCTGCGGATTGATTACGCCATACGGTATAAAGGGATTGACATTCTTATTCACGACATCAATCGGAAACAAGGTAAACAGTTCGATTATGGAACTTACTCCGGTTGTGCTGTCAAAAAGCAGCGGTGACATTGTGCTGTTTCTCGTTCCTGTTCTTATCACCGCCTGTTACATTCTCCACAAGGGTGGTAAGACAACTCCCCGATATGTTCTTCTTAGCATTGGCACCGGTGCAATGATGTTTATGTACAGAAAGCTCGGAGCATACTTTATGATTGCTTCTGTGCCGTCTGTTTTGTATTACTTAAATGATATAGATATAATTTCATATCTTGAAAAGCTGAGCAAAAAAGAAGCACCGAAAAGCAAGAAAAAAAGTAACATTCCGCTTTTAGTAACTCTTATTTGTATTTTGTGCATCGGAATACTTGCTTACACCTTTATCGGGTTCGGCACAAATGTAAGCGAATTTGTTAAAAACAATGCTGCCAACGAAACAGCCGACGAAATCATAACGGCTATGGAACAAGATATGGCAGACAGCTCGATTACCAAGGACGACTTAGTGATTTACAACGGATTTAACATAGGCGGTTACTTGGAGTTTAAGGGGTATAAAACCTACATTGACGCAAGGGCGGATTCGTTTGTTGAGGAAGCTAACAATGATTTTGATTACCTTACGGAATACCATAACCTAAAAAGCGGAAATGTGTATTACAAAGATGTATTCGATAAGTACGATTTTGACTATGCAATAATCGGAACAACATATGAAAAGCCGCTTTATGTTCAGCTTGAACACGACAGCGATTATGAGCTAATCTGCGAAAACGACGAGCTGGCATTATTCAAAACCGTTAAATAAATCAAAAACCGTAAGTTCTATGCTTACGGTTTTTAACTTTCCATAAAACCTCTGAAACACGCCTATAAAAATTAATGCCTCCCTTAATAAGGGAGGGGGACCACGCTTGCGTGGTGGAGGGATAGTCATAAATTCACAGAACACCTATCTGTAATCAGCTGAAAAAGCACAGCATGGGCAGTTACGCAAATCCCTCAGTCAGCTACGCTGACAGCTCCCTTGAAAAGGGAGCCATAGGTGTGTCGAAAAACGAGATTCAGGAGCTTTATTGACAAAAAAGGCCTCGGCGAAAACCACCGAGACCTTTTTTATCTTTATTTCTTCTTATTTATTACTTGTTGAGTGCAGCCTTAACTGATGCAAGCTCGTCAGCAAGCTCCTTAGGAAGCTTATCGCCAAACTTAGCATAAAGCTCGTCAACACCCTTGAACTCTTCGTTCCAAGCGTCCTTATCAACATCGAGAATCTTATCAAGTTCTTCTTCAGTCATATCAAGACCTTCAAGGTTGATGTCCTTAGCATATGGAAGGTAGCCGATTGCAGTTTCCTGAGCGTCAACCTTACCCTCGCAACGGTCGATAATCCAATCGAGAACACGAAGGTTATCGCCAAAGCCCGGCCACAAGAAGTTGCCGTCCTCGTCCTTACGGAACCAGTTGACATTAAAGATTTTAGGAGCCTTATCCTCGTCAAGAGTCTCGCCGATTTCAATCCAGTGCTTCCAGTAGTCACCCATATTGTAACCGCAGAATGGGAGCATAGCCATAGGGTCACGACGAACTACACCAACTGCACCTGTTGCAGCAGCAGTAGTTTCAGAACCCATGATTGAGCCTACGAATACACCGTTGTTCCAGCTCTTTGACTGATATACGAGAGGAGTAAGCTTCTCTCTACGACCGCCGAATACAAATGCAGAAATCGGAACACCGTTTGGATTCTCAAATTCTGAAGAAAGGCATGGGCAGTTTGCAGTAGGAGCAGTAAATCTTGAGTTTGGATGAGCGCCCTTCTCTGTTGATGTTTGACCGTTCCAAGGATTGCCCTTCCAGTCGATAGCATTTGCAGGCGGGTTCTTATCGAGACCTTCCCACCAAACTGTATTATTATCAAGATTATGAGCAACATTTGTGAAAATTGTACCCTTCATTGTTGACTTCAAAGCATTAGGGTTAGACTTCATATTTGTACCCGGAGCAACGCCGAAGAAGCCGTTTTCAGGGTTGATAGCGTAAAGTCTGCCATCTTCGCCCTTCTTAATCCAAGCAATATCGTCTCCGACAGTCCAAACCTTGTAACCCTTTCTGAGGTATCCCTCCGGTGGGATAAGCATAGCAAGGTTGGTTTTACCGCAAGCTGATGGGAATGCAGCGCAGATATACTTAATTTCGCCGTTTGGCTTTTGGAGACCGAGAATGAGCATATGCTCAGCCTGCCAGCCCTCGTTCTTACCGAGATATGAAGCGATACGAAGAGCAAAGCACTTCTTACCGAGAAGTACATTTCCGCCGTATGCAGAGTTTACAGAGATAATTGTATTATCCTCAGGGAACTGAACAATCCATCTGTTCTCAGGGTCAACATTACACTTGCAGTGCATACCTCTTACCCAGTCATTGCTGTCGCCGAGTACATCAAGAACCTTCTTGCCTACTCTGGTCATAATGTTCATATTAAGAACTACATAGATAGAGTCGGTGATTTCGACACCGATTTTAGCGAGAGGTGAGCCAACAGGACCCATTGAGTAAGGAATGATATACATAGTTCTGCCCTCGTATGAGCCGGCAGCAATTTTATATAACATATCATATGCTTTGTCAGGAGCCATCCAATGGTTTGTAGGACCTGCATCCTCTTCCTTAGTTGTGCAGATGAGTGTACGGTCTTCAACACGTGCAACGTCGTTTACTGCAGTTCTGTGCAGGTAGCAGTCAGGAAGAAGCTCCTCGTTGAGTTTAATCATCTCGCCTGTTTCTACTGCTTCAGCCTTAAGAGCAGCAATCTGCTCCTCTGAGCCGTCAATCCACACAATCTTTGATGGCTTGAGAAGCTCTACTTTCTCGTCAAGCCACGCAAGGAGGGTTGGATTTTTAGTAAGATTTGATTCCATAAATCTGATCTCCTTTAACATTTTTGTCGTTTACAAATTCGGACTTCGGAACTGTAAAAATATCCTAATCCGTTAGTATGATTATAACTATTTTTATTATCGAATTCAATAGAAAGCGTCAAAATTCATTAATTTGTTACATTAATATGCGTTCTATTGATAATTTTTTGTCAATATTTTATACTGTCCAAAGGCATTGTCGCGTAGGCATTCAAATTTTCGCCTGCAACAGTACCCGAAATATACTCAAAATACCCCTGCGAAGCAATCATTGCCGCATTGTCTCCGCAATACTTTAACTCAGGAAGCGTCAAACTCCAGCCGTGTCGGTCGCACATTTTTTCAGACTCAGCTCTAAGCTTACTGTTGGCAGAAACACCACCGGCTATCACAAGCTTATTATACCCCAAATTTTCTGCCGCACTCTCAAAATTTGCAAGCAGGCAATCAACAACAGCCTTTTGAAACGAAGCCGCCAAATCCGCCGTATTAATTTCCTCGCCCTTTTGCTTTGCGTTATGCACAATATTAATTACGGCAGTTTTTAGTCCGCTGAACGAATAATCGTACGGTGCGTCGTGAATTTTAGGGTGCGGAAATGCAAAAGCGTTTTCGTCTCCGCTTGGTGAAAGCCTGTCAATGCTGATACCGCCCGGGTATTCAAGTCCCATTGTTCTGCCCGCCTTATCGAGAGCCTCACCCGCCGCATCATCTCTTGTCTTTCCTATAACCTCAAAATCGGTATAAGATTTAACCGCAACAATGTGGCTGTGACCTCCGCTGACAACGAGGCATAAAAACGGAGGCTCAATCGGGCAAGAAATATAATTAGATGCAATATGTCCTCTCAAATGATGAACAGGCACAAGAGGGGTGTCGGTGGCCTGACAAAGTCCCTTGGCAAAGCTCACGCCGACAAGCAACGAGCCTATAAGTCCCGGAGCAAAAGTAACAGCCACGGCGTCAATGTCCTTTATAGTGCAACCCGCCTGAGAAAGTGCTTCCTCAACAACACCGCTGATACTTTCCGCATGTCTGCGTGAGGCAATTTCAGGCACGACACCGCCGTACAGCTTATGTTCCTCAAGCGAGGTCGCTATAACATTTGATAAAACCTCTCGTCCGTTTTCGACAACCGCAGCGGCTGTCTCGTCACAAGACGACTCAATTCCTAAAATTTTCATTTTATTTCCTCTATTTACTAATGTGATATAACGCAAAATATATAATTTACAAAGTAAAATACTTTGTCATTATGACTGCGTCTTCTGTGGGGTCGGTATAAAACTTTGGGCGAATGCCGACATTTTCAAATCCGAATTTTGTATAAAGTGCTATTGCCGGAGCGTTACTTTTTCTCACCTCAAGAGTGACAAAATCCGCTTGAACACAGAGCTGTTCGTTTATGAGCATTTCTGCTATCCCCTGTCGTCTGTATTCGGGCAGAACGGCAACATTTGTCACATAGCCCTCGCCGCAAAAAACCTGCAAGCCCATATAGCCCACCGTTTTTTTGTCAAGCATTGCCACTAAAAAATGCGAGGTGTCCAAACCAAGCTGAGCCTCCAAATCCTCCCTGCTCCACGGGTGCGAAAAGCAAGCCTGCTCGATATTCAAAACACCGTCAATGTGGCAATCTCTCATTTTTTCAATAACTACATCAGTGTGCATCATACCATGTCTTTCCGATATTTCCGTCAGCCTTCAGCCTAACCTTCATACTGCATGCATTTTCCATTTCCTCACAAACAAGCTTTAATGCTCTGTCGGCATCCTTTTCGCTCACCTCAACAATAAGCTCGTCGTGTACCTGCAAAATAAGTCTTGCGTCCAACTTTTCCTCTGTAATTCTTTTATCAACTCTTATCATTGCTATTTTAATAATATCTGCGGCTGTACCCTGAATAGGCATATTACGAGCAATTCTTTCGCCGCCCGAGCGAACCATAAAATTAGAAGCGTTAAGTTCAGGCAAATATCTTCTGCGCTTAAAGAGAGTTTCGCTGTAACCTCTGTCTCGTGCAAGTTCAATAACATTGCTCATATACTCTCTGACGCCGTTATATGTGTTGAGATAATTGTCGATATATTCCTGCGCCTGCTTACGAGTTACACCAATATCCTTTGCAAGGCTGAATGCGCCTATACCGTATACAATGCCGAAATTAACCGCCTTAGCACTTGAACGCATCTGCTTTGTAACCATTTCAACAGGGAGATTAAACACCTGAGAAGCGGTAATGGTATGAATATCCGCACCGCTGTTAAAGGCATTAATCATATTCTCATCGTTTGCAAGGTCGGACAAAACACGGAGTTCAATTTGGCTGTAATCGGCATCAACAAGAGTGTTGCCGTCACTCGCAACGAAAAATCTACGCATTTCTCTGCCAAGCTCGGTACGAATCGGTATGTTCTGCAAATTAGGCTCAAGAGAACTGATACGACCCGTACGGGTTTCAACCTGATTAAAAGAAGTATGGATTCTGCCGTCGTCATCAATCGCCTTCAACAATCCGTCACAGTATGTTGATTTTAGCTTTGTAAGCGTACGATATTCGAGAATCAAATCAATAACGGGGTTTTCGTCTCTCAGGCTGTCAAGAACATCGGCATTTGTCGAGTATCCACTCTTAGTTTTCTTCTTGCACGGAAGTCCCAAATCCTCAAACAAAGCTATGCCAAGCTGTTTTGGTGAATTAATATTAAATTCGTGTCCTACCGCCTCATAAATAAGCGAGGTAAGTTCATCAATTCGTGTTGAAAGTTTCGATGAAAAAGCTTCTATTCCTACTCTGTCAACCGAAAATCCCACAACTTCCATCTTAGCAAGCACTCTTGCAAGCGGAAGCTCAATATCGGTAAGCAGATGAATTTGGTCTGCCTCATTAAGCAAAACGTTTGTCTTTTCAAACAACGGTTTTAGCATTGCGGCGGATGTTACATTTTCATCAGTTGAACCGAGAGCATTTTTATATTCGGGGGTTGCCACAGAATACTCAAGTCCCAAATGGCTGACCGAATAATTATTATCGGAGGGTTTAAGAAGATATGCGCTGAGCATTAAATCTCCGCACACATTTTCACATTCAACTCCGAGAGTAGCTGCAAGCCTGTGCAAATACTTTGAATTATAAGTGTATTTTTTGCAATTTTTATTAGCAAAGAAATTGCGAACAAAATACTTATATTCCGGAGTTTCCGACGGCATTACAATCACAGTATCGTCAAAAGCAAAATACAAATCACTTATGGCATTATCAATTATTACAGGATAAACATAAGCGTCATTGTCACCTATTTTTTCAAGCAAATAATCTGCATCAACGCAAGTAAGTCGCTCAATAACTCGACTCTGTGCAGGCTCATCGGGAGTAAGCATCGCATCATTTGCATTAAGGTTAAATTTATCAATAAGCGAAAAAAGTTCAAGCCTTACAAATTCTGCGGCAGCCGCATTTTTGTCACCGCCCGATATAACGTAATCATTAATATCGGTACTGACGGGTGCATCTGTAACGATTTCACCGAGTTTAAGCGAAAGATAAGCGTTATCCTTATCAGCTTTCAGCTTTGCACGAACGCCCGGCTTAACATCAATATCATCAATGTTTTCATATATATAATCCAATGTCTTAAAACGAGAAATCAAGTCGAGAGCAGTCTTTTCGCCGATACCCTTTACACCGGGAATATTATCGGAGCTGTCCCCCTGCAACGCTTTAACCTGAATTAAATCGTGAGGCTCAACTCCGTAAGCGTCAAATATTGCCTTTTCGTCCATAATGTCGGTTGACTTAGTTCTTGCAAGCAAAACCTTAACGCCGTCGTGAGCAAGCTGCAAACTGTCTCTGTCACCTGTTGCAAGGAAGCAGGCATCACCCTTTTCACGGCAAGCCTTAGCAAGAGTTCCGAGAATATCGTCAGCCTCCCAACCCTCACATTCAAGCACCTTAATCCCGAGAAGTTTAAGAATATTTTTAACAACAGGCATCTGCGCACGAAGCTCATCGGGCATTGCGTGTCTGCCTGCCTTATAATCGTCATACATTTTATGCCTGAATGTAGGTGCGTGCAAATCAAATGCCACCGCAATGGCATCGGGTTTGCATATATCTTCAAATCTTAGCATCATATTAAGAAAACCGTACACGGCGTTGGTATAATCACCCTGCTTTGTTGTAAGCAATTTAATGCCGTAAAAAGCACGGTTTATGATACTATTTCCGTCTAAAACCAATAAAGTCATAAAGATAACCTCAAAATATATAATATGATTTATTATACCACATTAGTTCTGTCTTTACAACAAAAAAGCACCCCGACCTTTTACAGTCGAGGTGTGCAAATTATAACAAATTAAACAAGCTCAATGATGCACATTTCTGCTGCATCGCCTCTACGAGGGCCTGTTTTAATTATACGAGTGTAACCACCGTTTGTCTCTTCGTACTTAGGAGCGATTTCATCAAAAAGCTTCTTAACAACATCTTCCTTAGTAATATAAGCAAGAGCCTGTCTTCTTGAATGAAGTGTATTCTCCTTACCGAGAGAAATCATTCTCTCAGCCATTGCACGAACTTCCTTTGCTCTGGTAACGGTTGTTTCAATTCTGCCGTTCTCAAGAAGATAAGTAACCAATCCTCTGAGCATAGCCTGTCTGTGGTCGGTTGGACGACCGAGTTTTCTGCTACCTGGCATTGAAATTCCCTCCTTTAGTCTTCTTCCTTGCTAAGTTTGAAACCGAGAGTATCAAGCTTGCCGATAACTTCGTCAAGTGACTTACGACCAAGGTTTCTAACTTTCATCATATCTTCTTCGGATTTGCCAATCAAATCCTCGACTGTGTTAATTCCTGCTCTCTTCAAGCAATTAAAGGAACGAACAGAAAGGTCAAGCTCTTCAATAGTCATCTCGAGAACCTTCTCCTTACCGTCATCATCCTTTTCAACCATAATTTCGGCATTGCCCATTTCCTCAGAAAGGTCAACGAAGAGGTTGAGATGCTCATTGAGAATCTTAGCAGCGAGTGACGCTGCCTCATCAGCCGGAATAGTACCGTCTGTTTCAACATCGAGAATAAGCTTGTCAAAATCGGTTTGCTGTCCTACACGGGTGTTTTCAACTGTGTAATTAACCTTCAAAACAGGAGTATAGATAGAATCAATAGCGATAGTACCGATTGGTAAATCCATAATCTGCTTATTACGGTCACAAGGTACATATCCTCTGCCATTGTCTGCTGTAAGCTCCATGCTAACCTGAGCGCCCTCATCAAGATATGCAAGATGAAGCTCCGGATTAAGAATCTCAACGCTGCTGTCGCACTGAATGTCGCCCGCAGTGATTTCGCCCTCACCCTTTGCGTTAATGTAAAGGGTTTTAGCTTCCTCGTCGTGAATCTTGAGAATAACATTCTTGAGGTTAAGAACAATCTCTGTTACATCCTCTTTAACATGAGGAATGGTTGAAAATTCATGTTGTACACCGTCTATCTTAACGGAAGTGATTGCATAGCCCGGAAGTGATGAGAGAAGAACTCTTCTCATTGAGTTTCCGAGAGTTGTGCCGAAACCTCTCTCAAGAGGTTCAACAACAAATCTGCCAACGCTTCTGCTTCCTTGAGTAGATAAATCTACTATTTCGATATTAGGCTTATCAATTTCGATCATCTAAAAGCCTCCTAAAAATAAGTTGTTTTGTTTTCGCTAAATAACAAATAGCAAGCTAATTATTATTTAGAGTAGAACTCAACGATTAAATGCTCTTCAACAGGAGTTGCGATTTCTTCTCTTTCAGGAAGTGCAACAACCTTTGCTGTCATATTGTCAGCGCTAACCTCGAGCCACTTTGCAGTTGGACGAGAAGCGTTAGCCTCAACAAGATTCTTAAACTCGTCTGTTGACTTGCTTGAATCCTTAACAGCAATAACATCACCGATTTTTACAAGGTATGACGGAATGTCAACCTTTGCACCGTTTACGGTGAAGTGAGCATGGTTTACAAGCTGGCGAGCCTGAGCTCTTGAGCTAGCAAAACCTGCGGTGTAAACAATATTGTCTAAACGGCTTTCGCAAAGCTGAAGAAGATTTGTACCTGTAACGCCTTCCTTACGCTCTGCCATAAGAAAATACTTGTGGAACTGACCTTCGCTTACGCCGTAGTATCTACGAGCAGACTGCTTTGCACGAAGCTGAAGACCATATTCTGAAGTCTTTTTACGATTTTGACCATGCTGGCCCGGTGCATAGGAACGACGCTCCAATGCACATTTGCCTGTATAACATCTGTCACCCTTGAGGAAAAGCTTCTTTCCTTCACGACGACAGAGCTTACAAGCAGGTCCTGTATATCTTGCCATATCAAGTAACCTCCAATTAATTATACACGACGTCTCTTTGGCGGACGACATCCGTTATGTGGGATAGGAGTAACATCTTTAATAAGACTTACATCGAGGCCTGCTGACTGAAGCGCTCTAATAGCTGCTTCACGACCTGCGCCCGGACCCTTAACATAAACTTCAACAGTTTTCATACCATGCTCTGTTGCAATCTTAGCTGCAGTTTCTGCTGCTGTCTGAGCTGCAAACGGAGTAGACTTCTTTGAACCACGGAAACCCATTTCACCGGCAGATGCCCATGATACTGCGTTACCCTGTGTATCAGTAATTGTTACGATAGTATTGTTGAAGGTTGACTGAATATGAACAACGCCACGTTCAATATTCTTCTTCTCACGCTTTTTGCGTGTTGAAGCTGTCTTCTTAGTAGCCATACTGAATATTCCTCCTACTTTACTTCTTCTTGTTTGCTACGGTTCTCTTTGGACCCTTGCGTGTTCTTGCGTTATTTTTAGAGGTCTGTCCTCTTACAGGAAGGCCCTTAATGTGACGCGTGCCACGGTAGCAACCGATTTCTTTAAGTCTCTTAATGTCGAAAGCAACATTTCTGCGAAGGTCACCCTCTACATCAAGGTTATTTGTGATGTAATCGCTAAGCTTCTTTACATCATCTTCTGTTAAATCTCTGCAACGAGTGTCAGGATCAACGCCTGTTGCTTCGATAATCTTGTCTGAGGTTGTTTTGCCAATACCATAAATATAGGTAAGACCGATTTCAACTCTCTTGTCATTAGGTAAGTCAACACCTGAAATACGTGCCATACTACAGTTTACCTCCGATTATTAATTCAGGATTAGCCCTGACGCTGTTTGTGCTTTGGATTTTCACAGATAACCATTACTTTTCCATTGCGCTTAATAACTTTGCATTTATCGCAAATTTTCTTTACAGAAGGTCTAACTTTCATTTGAATATCCTCCTTAAATTTACTTTGAACGCCATATGATACGACCTTTACTCAAGTCGTACGGTGACATTTCCATTGTTACCTTATCACCGGGAAGAATACGAATGTTGTTCATTCTGAGCTTTCCGCTGATATGGGCTGTAATAATGTGGTCGTTTTGCAGAGCCACCTTGAATGTTGTATTAGGCAGCGACTCAACCACAGTACCTTCAACTTCTATCATATCTGACTTAGACATCATTTTACCTCTCTAATAATTAAGTATGATGTTAGTATTATCCGGAATCACATTCCGGCGTAATCGCCTGCAATTCAACTTTGCCTATCGTCAAGCTCTCGTTAAAATCACCGGTCCGTTAGATGTGATTGCAATAGTATGCTCAAAATGAGCGCTATGCTTTCCGTCACAGGTTTTTACGGTCCAGCCGTCCGAAAGCTGCTTTACCTTATAGGTTCCCAGATTAATCATTGGTTCAATTGCCAATGTCATTCCGGGTGATAGTCGGATACCACGACCTGCGTGTCCGAAGTTCGGTACGCTTGGTTCTTCGTGAAGTTTTTTTCCAACTCCGTGACCTACAAAATCACGAACTACACCGTAGCCACGCTCTTCACAGTAGGTCTGTACCGCATTTCCTATATCGCCGATTCTGTTGCCCGGGACAGCAGCCTCAATGCCTTTATATAAAGACTCTCTGGTTGTGTCCACCAGCCGCTTTACCTCGGGAGAGCAAGTCCCGCAGATAAAAGTAGCAGCATTGTCGCCGTTATATCCATGCTTTGCGGCACCCAAGTCGATTGACACGATGTCTCCATCCTGAAGAACACGCTTCTTACTTGGGATGCCGTGGATAACTTCATCATTTATAGATATACATGCGGTAGCAGGATAACCACCGTAGTTTAGAAAGTTCGGTTCTGCACCGCACTTCTTTATGAAATCGTAAGCCAACTTATCAATCTCGTAGGTAGTAACACCCGGCTTAACAGCCTCGCCTGCCACCTGTAATGCTTGAGCCGAGATAATACAAGCTTCTTTCATAAGCTCCAACTCACGACTGCTTTTAAGCACTATCATGTTAATCCTCCAATGCAGCGAATACGAGCGATGTTGTATCCGAAACCTCTTCCTGTCCCTCTACAACCTTGAGCTTGCCGAGATTTTCATAGAAGCCCTTGAGAGGCTCTGTCATCTCGTGATACTCAACAAGACGGGCAAGTACAGTTTCAGGAGCATCGTCCTTACGCTGAACTAATTCTCCGCCGCAAGCGTCACATACGCCGTCTACCTTAGGCTTTTTATATTCCATATGGTAGGAATTAGCGCACTTTGAACATACTCTGCGGCCGGACATTCTGGCAATAATTTTCTCGTCAGGTACTTCAATATCAATTACCTTATCAATATCAATTCCCATATCCACCAAAGCCTGAGCCTGTGGGATAGTTCTTGGGAAACCGTCGAGAATAAAGCCGTTTTTACAATCGTCGTCTTTAAGACGATCCTTGATAATACCGATTACAACCTCATCCGGAACAAGCTGACCGGCTTCCATATAAGCCTTAGCCTTGAGTCCCATCTCTGTACCGTTCTTGAGAGCAGCACGAATGATGTTACCTGTTGAGATTGTCGGAATATTAAGCTTTTCACAAATCTTTTCTGCCTGAGTGCCTTTTCCTGCACCCGGAGCACCTAAAAGGATAAGTTTCATTTCATAACTCCTTTCGATTAATCAAGGAAGCCTTTATAATGACGCATCATCATCTGTGATTCAAGCTGACGAACTGTTTCAAGTGCAACGCCAACCAAAATGATAAGTGATGTACCGCCCATTGTAATGCTCATACCGCCGTCTTTTCCGCCCTCGGTGAGAGGAGGAATTGCTGCGTCGCAGATAAGAGAATATACAATCGGGAACAGAGCTACAACAGAAATCATAAGCGCACCGATGAGGGTGAGTCTTGAAATGATTTTAAGAATGTAGTCTGATGTTGGACGGCCCGGACGGATTCCCGGAATAACGCCGTTATTTTTACGAAGATTGTTCGCCATTTCTATTGGGTTGTACTGAATTGTACTATAGAAGTAAGCGAAGAAGATAATGAGAATGAAGTACATTCCTGCGTACCACCAAGAGTCGCTCTGGAAGGCTTTAAAGAACTTCTCCCAGAAAGTGCCTTCATACTTGCTGCTTGAAAGGAACATCTGAACAGTTCCCGGAAGCGAAAGAATTGAGGAAGCGAAGATGATAGGAAGAACGCCTGACATATTAACCTTGATAGGCATATGTGTTGACTGACCGCCATACATCTTTCTGCCGACTACTCTCTTAGCGTACTGAATAGGAAGTCTTCTTTCAGCATTGTCAAGAAGTACAATATACGCAATCATAAGAATGAAGATTACGATTACAACAGGAACGAGTATTTTGTATACAAGTCTGTCTGTTGCGATGTACTGGAATAATTGCTTAATGATGGTTGGGAAACGAGATGCGATACCTGCAAAAAGTATGATTGAAATACCGTTGCCGATACCCTGAATGGAAATCTGTTCACCAAGCCACATAATTACGGCTGTGCCTGCAGTAAGAACGGCAATAATTACAACTGCCTGGAATACTGCATCAAAGCCTGTGTACGCAGCACCGTTTACATTAGTAGCAAGGAAGCCCTGCGCACGAAGATAGAAGAAATAAGCGAGTGACTGTAAAAGTCCGAGAGCTACTGTCAAGAATCTTGTGATAGCTGTAATCTTTTTTCTTCCTTCTTCGCCCTCTTTCTGAAGGTTTTCCAAAGCAGGAATAGCAACAGAAAGAAGCTGAATAATGATTGATGAGTTGATGTACGGAGTGATTGACATAGCGAAGATAGTTCCGTATGTGAAAGCACTACCCGTCATCAAGCTCAAATAAGTCATAATAGTGTTGCCCTTACCAACATCAATTTCTTCAACGATGTTTACGAACGGAACAGGAATAACTGAGCCGATTCTGAAAATTAAGATGATAAAAGCAGTAAAGAAAAGTTTTTTTCTGATTTCCGGAATTTTGAATGCGTTAATGATAGTTTTAATCATTTACAGCACCTCCACCGTACCACCAGCAGCTTCAATCTTTGCCTTTGCCGACTCACTTACAGCAGTAACCTTAACGGTCAAAGCCTTAGTGATTTCGCCTTTGCCAAGCACCTTAATACCGTCGAGAGTCTTTTTAATAAGACCACTCTCGATAAGGCTCTGAGCATCAACTGTTGCGCCTGCTTCAAATCTCTTTTCAAGATCAGAAACATTAACAGTGGCATATTCAGTAGCAAAGATGTTGTTGAATCCTCTCTTTGGTACTCGTCTTTGAAGTGGCATCTGACCGCCTTCAAAGCCCGGGCGTCTGCTGTAACCGGAACGAGCCTTTTGACCCTTATGTCCCTTACCGGCTGTCTTGCCTTGGCCTGAGCCTGCGCCACGACCGATTCTCTTTACAGCTTTCTTAGAGCCCTCTGCAGGAGAAAGTTCATGTAATTTCATCTATGCGCCCCTCCTTATTCTACAATTGTTACAAGGTGAGAAATCTTAGCGATTTTACCCTGTGTCTGTGCATTATCAGGTTGTTCTGTTACATTGCCGATTTTGCGAAGACCGAGTGAGTGTGCGGTTGCAATTTGATCCTTCTTGCTACCGATTAAGCTCTTTGTGAGCTGAATTTTAACAGTTGCCATAATCAAATTCCTCCTTAACCCACGATTTCCTTAACGCTCTTGCCACGGATAGCTGCAACTTCTTCACCGGTTCTGAGCTGGCTCAAACCGTTGATTGTTGCTCTAACAACGTTGCAAGGGTTGTTTGAACGGATTGCCTTAGTACGGATATCCTTAATACCTACTGTCTCAACAACAGCACGAACAGGACCGCCTGCGATAACTCCGGTACCCTTTGGAGCAGGCATAAGAAGAACCTCTCCTGCGCCGAACTTACCCTTAATTTCGTGAGGAATTGTTGTTCCTCTGAGTGAAACTCTAATTACATTTTTCTTTGCATCCTCGATACCCTTACGAATAGCATCAGGAACTTCGCCTGACTTACCGATACCGAAGCCTACAAGTCCGTTACCGTCGCCTACTACTACAAGAGCTGCGAATTTGAAAATTCTACCACCCTTAACTGTCTTAGATACACGATTGATAGTAACTACTCTTTCTTCAAGTTCCATTGAAGATACATCAATTTTATTTGTCATAACAATTAACTCCCTTCCTTAGAACTCAAGTCCGCCTTCACGAGCGCCGTCTGCAAGAGCAGCGACTCTGCCGTGATAAACGTAACCGCCACGATCGAATACGCATTCCTTAATGCCCTTCTCTGTGGCTCTCTCTGCGATTTTCTTACCAACAGCCTTAGCTGCTTCAACGTTACCGCCGTACTGAGCAAATTCCTTCTCAACGGTTGATGCCTGAGCGAGTGTTACACCTGCTTCGTCATCAATAAGCTGAGCATAGATATTGCTGAGGGAGCGATATACATTGAGTCTTGGACACTGAGCAGTGCCGCTAATCTTTCCACGAACACGAACGTGACGCTTCTTTCTTGCGATATTAGAATCTTGTCTTGAAACCATTGTAATTCACTCCTTCCTTTATTTCTTACCTGCTTTGCCTTCTTTACGGCGAATATGCTCTTCAGCATATTTAATGCCCTTGCCCTTATATGGCTCCGGTGGTCTCTTTTCACGAACCTGAGCTGCGAACTGACCTACGGCCTGCTTGTCTGCACCGCTGATAACGATTGCATTAGCATTAGGACATTCAACCTTAACTCCCTCAGGAGCTTCCATAATAACCTGGTGTGAAAAACCAAGGTTCATTGTAAGAGTATTGCCAGAAGCTGATACTCTGTAACCAACACCGTTTACCTCAAGATTCTTCTTGAATCCCTCAGTAACACCTGTAACCATATTAGCGACAAGCGCTCTATACAAACCGTGCATAGCTCTGTGTTCCTTGTCGTCAGATGGTCTCTGAAAAGTAATCTCGCTGCCGTTTACTGTAACAGTGATGTCCTTATTAACATCCTGTGAAAGAGTACCGTTTGGTCCCTTTACGGTTACAGTGTTTGCGTCGTTTACGGTAACTTCAACGCCGGCAGGAATAACGATAGGCTTTAATCCAATTCGTGACATCCTTGCTGCACCTCCTTACCAAACGAATGCGAGAACTTCGCCGCCAACATTTTGCTTGCGAGCCTCTCTGTCAGTCATAATACCTTTTGATGTTGAAACGATTGCAATACCGAGGCCCTTCATTACCTTTGGCATATCCTCAACATTTGAGTAAATTCTAAGACCCGGCTTAGAAACTCTGCGAAGACCGGTAATAACCTGTGCCTTGTTTTCGGTATACTTGAGTGTTACACGGATAACACCCTGCTTTTCGTCGTCGATAACTTTATATGATGCGATATAGCCTTCATCAAGAAGAATCTGAGCGATTGCCTTCTTCATATTTGATGCAGGAATATCTACTGTTTCGTGTTTTGCTGAGTTCGCGTTACGAATTCTTGTAAGCATATCAGCGATTGGGTCTGTAATATGCATTGATATTTCCTCCTTATAAATTTAGCAATTCTCGATTTACCAAGATGATTTCCTTACGCCTGGAATCTCACCCTTGTGAGCGAGTTCTCTAAAGCATACACGGCATACGCCATACTTACGAAGATAAGCATGAGGTCTACCGCAGATCTTACATCTGTTGTAAGCTCTTGTTGAGAACTTAGCAGGCTTCTGCTGCTTTACTTTCATTGATGTCTTTGCCACGATAATCCCTCCTTACTCTGCAAACGGAGCGCCCATAAGCTTGAGCAACTCTCTTGCTTCTTCGTCTGTGTTTGCTGTGGTAACCATAATAATGTCCATACCACGAACCTTGTCAATCTTGTCGTAATCGATTTCAGGGAAAATCAACTGCTCCTTGATACCCATAGCATAGTTACCACGGCCATCAAATGAGTTAGGATTGATACCTCTGAAGTCACGAACTCTCGGAAGAGCGAGATTGTAGAATCTGTCAAGGAATTCATACATTCTGTCGCCACGAAGAGTTACTTTTACACCGATTGGCATACCTTCACGCAATTTGAAGTTAGCTACTGATTTCTTTGCCTTACAGATGATAGGCTTTTGACCTGTAATCTGAGTAAGGTCGCTGACAATAGCGTCTACTACCTTTGAATTTTCACGAGCCTCGCCGCAACCAACATTGATTACAATCTTGTCAAGCTTTGGGATTTGCATAACAGATTTGTATTCGAATTTCTTCATCAATGCAGGTGCTACTTCCGACCTATAAAGCTCTTTAAGTCTTGCTGCCATTTGTTATGTCCTCCCTTTCTTAAAACTCGTGTCCGCATTCCTTGTTTTTGCAAACACGGATGCCGCCCTTTTTGTGGCCAACTCTTGTCGGCTGCTTGCACTTAGGGCATACTAACTGTACCTTTGAAGCGTAGAGTGCAGATTCAACCTCTACAAGTCCGCCTGTCTCGCCCATTCTTGTAGGCTTAACATGCTTTGTAACAACATTAACGCCTTTAACGATAACCTTGTCCTCAGCCGGACTTACAGCGATAACCTCGCCCTGAACGCCCTTTGACTTACCGGAAAGAACCTGTACGGTATCACCGGTCTTAACAAACATCTTTTTCATTCTGCGCACCTCCATTAAAGTACTTCCGGAGCGAGAGAAAGAATCTTCATGTAATCCTTTTCACGAAGCTCTCTTGCTACGGGGCCAAAAATACGGGTGCCTTTAGGAGTTTTATCCTCCTTAATAATTACGGCAGCATTTTCGTCGAAACGAATATACTGTCCATCATCACGACGTACACCTTTAGTTGTACGAACGATGACTGCTTTAACAACTTCGCCCTTCTTAACGATGCCACCCGGAGCAGCCTTCTTTACAGAAGCTACGATAACATCGCCAATGTTGGCATACTTTCTGCCTGAGCCGCCGAGTACACGAATGCAAAGAATTTCCTTAGCGCCTGTATTGTCAGCAACCTTCAAACGACTTTCTTGTTGTATCACAGTGTTTACCTCCTTCGTACTGCAAAATAACACTTTGCTAAGTTGCAGTTATTATTTTTTTGACTAAATTAATAGACTTTATTTCTCAAAGCTGTAATTCGCAATGATTACTTAGCCTTTTCGATAATTTCAACAACACGCCAATTCTTATCCTTGCTCATAGGACGACATTCCATAATCTGAACCTTATCGCCTACGCCGCACTCATTATTCTCGTCGTGTGCCTTATACTTAACAGACTTATCAACAATCTTATTATAAAGAGGGTGCTTAACTCTGTCCTTAATAGTAACAACTACTGTTTTGTCCATCTTATCAGATGTAACAATACCTACTCTTGTCTTTCTGAGGTTTCTATCCATTAATCAGTTACCTCCTTTAGGAATTAGCGTTTTCAAGTTCGATAGCTCTCTCAACTGTCATGATACGAGCAATATCTTTCTTGACCGCTTTAATTCTCATAGGGTTCTCGAGCTGATTGATAGCCTGCTGGAAATGAAGATTGAAAAGCTCTTCTTTAAGCTCTGCCAACTTCTTTGCTCTCTGCTCTGCAGAAAGTTCTCTGATTTCTGATGCTTTCATTACTGCTCGCCTCCCTCTTCTTTTTTAACAAACTTACATTTTACCGGAAGCTTGTTGGCTGCAAGTCTCATAGCCTCACGAGCTACATCCTCGCTAACGCCTGCAAGCTCAAACATTACCTTGCCCGGCTTAACTACTGCTACCCAGTAGTCAACGTTACCTTTACCTTTACCCATACGAGTATCGGCAGGTCTTGCAGTGATCGGCTTGTCTGGGAAAATCTTAATCCAAACTTTACCGCCACGCTTTGTGTAACGGGTCATGGCGATACGGGCTGCTTCAATCTGAGCTGCTGTGATCCAAGCAGGCTCTGTTGTTGCCAAACCGTACTCACCGTATGTTACCTTATTACCTCTCATAGCTGCACCTGTCATACGACCTCTGTGCTGCTTTCTGTGTTTTACACGCTTAGGTAAGAGCATTACTTATTTCCCCCTTCCTTGCGATTTGTTCTTCTCTTCTTATTGCGAGACTCTCTGAGAACCTCACCCTGATAGATCCAAACCTTAACACCGAGTCTACCGTATGTTGTAGCAGCTTCTGCTGTACCGTAGTCGATGTCTGCACGAATTGTTTGAAGAGGAATTGTACCCTCTTTATATGTTTCGCTACGAGCGATTTCTGCACCGCCGATTCTACCTGAAACCATAACCTTGATACCACGAGCGCCAAGTCTCATTGTGTTTCTGATAGCACCCTTAACAGCTCTTCTGAATGCCACACGGCGCTCAAGCTGCTGAGCGATTGACTGAGCTACGAGAGTAGCGTTGAGGTCAGGCTGCTTAATCTCGATGATGTTAATGAATACTTCATTTACATCCTTGCCGAGCTTCTTAGCACAAATAGCCTTGAGCTTCTCAATCTCAGCACCCTGCTTACCGATAACCATACCCGGCTTAGCGCAGTGAATGTTGATTCTTACTCTCTTTGTATCTCTTTCGATTTCTACCTTTGGAACACCTGCACTGTAAAGTGTTTTAAGGAGATATTGACGAAGATTGTAGTCTTCTACAAGAATGTCGCCAAATTCGCCTTTCTTTGCATACCAGCGAGAGTCCCAGTCTTTGATAACACCGATTCTTAAACCGGTTGGATTACATTTCTGTCCCATTTAACTTTACCTCCTCGCTTAGTCTTCCATTTCCTTGAGTACAAGGGTAATGTGTGATGTTCTCTTATTGATTCTGTATGCTCTGCCCTGAGCTCTTGGCTGGATTCTCTTGAGAATCGGACCCGGAGCAACGTGTGCCTGAGCTACATATAATCTTGTTACGTCCATATTAAAGTTATTCTCAGCATTTGCCATAGCTGACTTGAGAACCTTCATAACCGGCTCTGTTGCAGCTTTCGGTGTAAACTTGAGAATAGCCATAGCCTTGTCTGCAGGTTGGTTTCTGATAAGATCGAGAACGATCTGAACCTTTCTAGGAGACATACGGACATATGTTGCTTTTGCTTTAGATTCCATAATAACTCTCCTTTCGATTACTTACCTGTCTTTGAGCCTGCGTGGCCTCTGAATGTTCTTGTCGGTGCAAATTCACCGAGCTTATGTCCAACCATATCCTCTGTAACATATACAGGAACATGCTTTCTTCCGTCGTGAACAGCAAAAGTGTGACCAACGAACTCAGGGAAGATTGTTGAACTTCTTGACCAAGTCTTAATAACTTGCTTGTCGCCCTTAGCGTTGAGTGCTTCAACCTTCTTGTAGAGGCTTTCTTCAACATAAGCGCCTTTTTTAGTACTTCTACTCATTTAATCTTCTCCTTTCCGTTTACTTACTGTTTCTGCGACGAACGATCATCTTATCAGATGCCTTCTTCTTAGAACGTGTCTTATAACCAAGAGCAGGCTTGCCCCAAGGTGTGCATGGACCCGGACGTCCGATAGGTGACTTACCTTCACCACCACCGTGTGGGTGGTCATTCGGGTTCATTACAGAACCACGAACTGTTGGTCTCCAACCCATATTACGCTTACGGCCGGCTTTACCGATTTTAACGTTAGCGTGGTCTGAGTTACCTACTGTGCCTACTGTTGCGATACATTCCTTTGGCACATTTCTCAACTCGCCCGAAGGAAGTCTGAGAAGTGCATAAGGACCTTCAAGAGCCATAAGCTGAGCGCTGTTACCTGCTGATCTTGCAAGCTGAGCGCCGTTGCCCGGATAAAGCTCTACATTGTGAACGATAGTACCAACCGGCATATTCTCGAGAGGAAGTGCGTTACCTACAACGATATCTACATCTGTACCGGCGATTACTGTTGCACCAACCTTGAGACCTTCAGGAGCTGTGATGTAGCTCTTTACACCGTCTTCGTACTGAATAAGTGCAATGTTTGCAGAACGGTTTGGATCGTACTCGATTGTCTTAACCTCTGCTGGAATATCGAACTTGTTTCTCTTGAAATCAATAACACGATATTTTCTTCTGTTTCCGCCACCGCGGTGACGAACTGTAATTCTTCCGTAAGAGTTACGACCTGACTTCTTGTTCATTGGCTCAAGAAGCGATTTCTCAGGAGCAACCTTTGAGAGAGAAGAATAATCAATTACCGACATATTTCTTCTTGAAGGTGTAGTCGGCTTATAATTTCTTACTGCCATTTATTAATCTCCTTACTGTGAATAACTTTGCGAAAGGATGGCACCTTTCATACCTCATCATCCACATATTTGCGTTGCTTATATAATAGGTATAAATATTTATTTATATACCTATCTGCGATTACATCATATCGTTAAAGAATTCAATTTCCTTTGAATCCTCTGTAAGAGTTACGATAGCCTTCTTCCAAGACGGAGTGTAGCCTACATTGTAACCCTGACGGCGCTGATGACCTCTAACGTTCATTGTGTTTACCTTAGCAACCTTTGTGCCTGGGAAAACAGCCTCGACTGCCTTAGCAATCTCAATCTTGTTAGCGTCCTTTGCAACCTTGAAGGTATATTTCTTTTCCATAATACCCATCATTGAGTTTTCTGTAATGATTGGCTTAAGGATGATATCCTGTGCTGCTTTCATTATGCATATACCTCCTCAATCTTCTTAGCTGCGTCCTTGAGAACGATGAATGAATCACAATTAAGAATGTCGTAAACGCAAAGTGTGTTTACTGTTGCCACCTTAACGCCCTCAATGTTACGAGCGCTCTTATAGATTGTCTCGTCAGCCTCAGCAGTTACGATAAGTGCCTTCTTAGCTGACTTTAACTTTGCGAGCATTTCAACAATAGCCTTTGTCTTAATGCCGTCAAGCTCGATCTTATTTACTACCATCATTTCTTCGCCTGCAACCTTTGAAGACAAAGCTGATTTCATAGCGAGTCTCTTAACTTTCTTGTTAAGCTCTACCTTATACTTTCTCGGCTTAGGACCGAGTGCGATACCGCCGTGTGTCCACTGAGGTGATCTGGTTGAACCCTGACGAGCTCTACCTGTACCCTTCTGTCTCCAAGGCTTTGCACCGCCACCGCTTACTTCTGAACGAGTGAGAGTGGACTGTGTGCCCTGGCGTTGGTTAGCAAGATAGCTAACTACTGCGAGATGCATTGCATCTGCGTTTGGCTCGATACCGAATACTGAATCAGCAAGCTCGAGCTTTGAAGTCTTTCTTCCTTCTTGGTTATAAACCTGAACCTGTGCCATATTTATCTCTCCTTTCGTTAAGCTTTAACAGCGTCAGCAATAACAACGATTCCGCCCTTAGGACCCGGGATAGCGCCCTTGATAGCGATAAGGTTTGATTCTGCGTCTACCTTAACAACTGTAAGGTTTTGAACTGTTACATTTTCGTGACCGTAGTGACCTGCCATCTTCTTGCCCTTAAATACTCTTGATGGGCTTGAGCAAGCACCGAGTGAACCTGCGTGACGGTGGTTAGGACCTGTACCGTGGCTCATTCTGAGTCTTGAGAAGTTCCAGCGCTTGATTGCGCCTGCTGTTCCGTGACCCTTGCTTGTTCCCTTAACATCAACTACATCGCCTGCTGCAAACAAATCAGCCTTGAGGATGTCGCCGACATTGATTGATGAGATGTCATCAAGACGGAACTCTTTAAGTGTTTTCTTAGGAGCGACATTTGCTTTATCGAAGTGACCCTTCATAGGCTTGTTTACTCTGGCAACCTTAACATCGCCGAAACCAACCTGAACAGCCTCGTAGCCGTCGTTCTCCATTGTCTTCTTCTGGGTAATCACACATGGACCAGCCTCAACAACTGTAACAGGAACTGCGTTGCCTGCCTCGTCGAAGATCTGAGTCATGCCGATTTTCTTACCGATAAGACCTTTCTTCATTTGTATTTCCTCCTTTGGTTATTGGTTGGGTACCCCCAACATGACCTCGACCGTAATTCAGCTTGGATTACTTTGTTTTAATTTCCAAGTCAACACCGGCCGGGAGCTCAAGACCCTGCAGAGCTTCAATAGTTTTGTTTGAAGGTCTAAGGATGTCAATGAGTCTTTTGTGTGTTCTCTGCTCAAACTGCTCACGGCTGTCCTTGTACTTATGAGTAGCACGAAGGATTGTAACCTTTTCGATTTCGGTAGGAAGTGGAATTGGACCGCTTACCTGTGCACCTGTTCTCTTTGCAGTTTCAACAATCTTTTCTGCTGCCTGATCAACAATGCTGTGATCGTAGCCTTTAAGTCTGATTCTGATTCTGACTTTACTTGCTGCCATTTTAATTCCTCCATTGAAATTTAGTGGTGCGAGCCTCCGAACCGTACCACGAAGCCGTGTGTTTCTACCCTCCCATTTATTAAAACCGAATGACAAATATTCATTCGGGCAGAAGAATAGCATTCACGCACGAGCATTCGCAAGCTACTCGTTTCGTGGATTAATTCAGATAATTTCGCCCGTGTTTGAAACCGGACATACTCCGCCGAAATTACCGCTTAAACAGCGCAACCTCCGACATCATCGCATATCATGTTGTGCAAGTCGAACGCATATCAAAGATATATATAATATATAACTTATCTTAGCGCACTCTCACACGCTTGCCTATTATAATATATAGAGGTGCGTATGTCAAGGGATTTTTACAAAAAAATTCAATAAATTTTCGTATAAAGTAACAAAAATCACAGCAAAAGTTTGTAAGAAAGTCACAATACTATATATAGCGTTTTAGCGTGCAATATACACAATATATAGAAAAAGAGAATGACCGTCAGCCATTCTCTTAATTTATATTACTTTATAACCTTTTTACCGCCGGTCTTTTCATTATAAATGATTGCAACCTCCTCGGCAGTACCCTGAGCGATAATTTTACCCTTTTGGAGAAGAATTGCAGAATCGCAAATAGCCATAACCTGGTCGATATTATGAGAAACAAACAAAACAGTTACGCCTGAATCAAACATTGACTTTACCTTAGCCAAGCTCTTAGCACGGAACTTTGCGTCGCCCACGGACAAAACCTCGTCAAGGATAAGAATATCGGGGTCAACAGCCGTAGCAATCGAGAATCCCAAGCGCGCTCTCATACCAGAAGAATAGTTTTTAAGCGGAACATTAATAAAGTGTCCAAGCTCGGAAAATTCGATAATATCGTCAACCTTTGAATCCAAAAACTCCCTGCTGTATCCGAGAATAGCACCGTAAAGATAGATATTCTCCTTACCAGTATATTCAGGGTCAAAGCCTGCACCAAGCTCGATAAGCGGAGCCATAACGCCGTGCTTTGTAACAGTACCCGAAGTAGGCTTATAAACACCTACTATGGTTTTAAGGAGTGTACTCTTTCCCGCACCGTTAAGTCCCATAATGGCAAGTCGCTGTCCCTGCTTAACCTGAAATGTAATATCGTTAAGAGCCTTAAATTTATTAACCTTATAGTTTTTCTTAATCTTACGAATAACAAACTCTTTAAGATTATCAACCTTTTCGTGGCTCAAAACAAATTCCATATTAACATGGTCTACATCAATAAGCACAGGTCTGTCATCAACAACCTCTTCGGCTGTCTGCTCGACTGCGTTTTCAATTTTTTCTTCGTCTTGAATTTTAATATTTTCTTCCATATTTCTACCTCTTTAGTCCTTTTCGTTTCGTTTTAATTTCCACGAAACAGCCACAAGCAGTAAAAATACGGCAAGTGACGATATTGCGCTGACTGCAAAAGCCCCGCAAGACATATCAACATAGTTTATAAAAGCGTCTGCAACATAAAGCGGATATATAACCAAATCTTTTGTTGCCTCAACGATTTTTATACCGGCAAGCACCGTGAAATTAACCAATGCCGTGCCTAAAACAGAATAAGATATACTTCTTATAGCTCTGTATCTTTTACCCCCGTTAAGCACAATCAAAGCCGTGCATACTGCGGCGCACACAGAAAAGACAGCCGTAAGCAAATACGACATAAACTTGATTCTCTTAACGCTGTATTTAACAGAATTCATACAACTGACATTAATTCTGCTGTTAATATAATCGGATATATCTAAGCAAAATGTACGAAGCGACTCCTCGGAATCGTAAGAAACTCCGTTTTCCTCAAGTGATTTGGCAAGCCTCTTTTGCATAGTATCGGTAAGGTCGTCCAAATAAGGACCGAACGAAGCCTCGGTATACTGCTTAGAAGCATTAAGCGTACCCGAAACATAAGCCTTTTCAAGCAAATACATTTCGTCATAGGTAACCACACCCGAAGCGAAATCGTCGGGAATATTATTCTTTTGGCACATATCCTCGGTATATTGCAACACATCCGCACGAAGCGGCTCTACCACATTATAATCGGTAAACGCTGTTACAAGCGTGGCAGGATTAGCAACGCTGATAAGACAGCACAACGACACGCTGAGAAATGCAAGAGCTGCAAAAAGGAAAAACGACAGCCTGTCTCTGTATTTCATTTTAGAATCTGTAATAAATCTCGCCATTACTGCACCTCCCTTGAGGTAAGTTCGGCAATGACATAGGTATTAATCCCCTTCTGTGTCGAAAAAGGCTCGACAGAGCTGTTCACCGCAAGAACGAGATAATCTCCGTTTGGAGCTTCTGCATTCTCACCCTGCAATACCTGAGTTACCCGATATTCATATTTGCCCCAATAGGTTTGCACAGTAATAATCTCACCTATTTTAATATTTTTAAGCATCTTAAACGAGGTTGACGGATAAGCCGCAACCCTACTGCAACCGCCCTCACCGAAAAGATAAGAGGTTGCGTCAAGTCCTGCGCCGTTTCTGAGACAAGCCCTGTTTAGACCGTAATAGACATTTTCGCAAAGTCCTACACTTTCACAGCTTACGCTGCCCAAAAGCTTACCGACGCTCACCGTATCCAAAAATTCCGAATAAGGACATTCCACGTACGAATCGTCGATAAAGACCTCGTTAGCGCCCGGGGTCATAATTTCCTGCGTCTTATGAACGGTATTCACAGCCTTTGACAGCACCAATGCGCTGACAGGAACAATAACCACCAAGGCAGCCAAAAGGTACAAAACAGCATACCTAAAATATGACAGAACCTTGTTAGGCTCTTTTTTTCTTTTTCTTTGAGATTTTGATTCGGTTTTTTGAGTTTTGCTCATAAATTAATCGTCTTCAAAAACAGCACCCCTGGAACCGCTTGTTACATGCTGAGCATATCTCTTTAAGTAACCGCTGAGTTCCTGCTTAGGAGCAGTCCAATGTTTTCTTCTCTCGGCAAGAATTTCGTCGGAAACATTCACTCTGAGAACTCTTGCAGGAATATCAATTTCAATTTCGTCGCCGTCCTCAACGAGCGCAATAGTACCGCCTACTGCCGCCTCGGGACTGACATGACCGATTGACGCACCTCTTGTAGCACCGGAGAAACGACCGTCTGTAAGAAGCGCAACAGATGAGCCTAAGCCCATACCTATAATAGCGGAAGTCGGTGAGAGCATTTCTCTCATACCCGGTCCGCCCTTTGGTCCTTCGTATCTGATTACAACAACATCGCCTGCTTCAACCTTACCGCCCGTAATGGCAGCAATAGCCTCCTCCTCGGAATTGTAGCACTTTGCAGGTCCTTTGTGCTGCATCATTTCAGGCGCAACAGCACCCTTTTTAACAACAGCACCTTCTTCGGCAAGGTTACCTTTAAGAACAGCAATACCGCCGTCCTTTGAGAACGGGTCGGAAAGCTTACGGATAACTGTGCCGTCTGCGTCCGGAGCCTTTGCGATTCTCTCGGCAACGGTTCCGCTAACGGTAAGGCAATCGGCATTGATAAGTCCGCCCGAAGCAAGCTCTTTCATAACAGCCTGCATACCGCCCACATCGTTAAGGTCGGTAATAAACACAGACGAAGCCGGATTAAGCTTGCAAATCTGCGGTGTAGCATTGCCCATTTCGTTAAGGTCTGATAAATCAATATCGTGACCGGCAGCGTGAGCAACAGCTGTAAGATGTAAAATTGTATTAGTAGAGCAGCCGATAGCCATATCGGTTCTCATAGCGTTTTGAATAGCTTTTTCGGTAATAATATCCGACGGCTTTATATCTTCCTTGAGAAGTTCCATTACTCTCTCGCCTGCCATCTTTGCAAGTCTGAGACGAGCCGAATAAACGGCAGGGATAGTTCCCGAGCCGGGAAGCGACATACCGATAGACTCTGTAAGACAGTTCATGGAATTAGCCGTATACATACCCGAGCATGAACCGCAGGTAGGACAAGCGGTAAATGCAGTTTGCTCAAGATTTTCGTCAGACATTTTGCCGACAGCATTTGCACCGACATACTCAAACTGTTCACTAAGTCCGATAGGGTTAGTTGTTTCGGTGCTTTTACCGGGGAGCATAGGTCCGCCGTTGATAAAAATACAAGGCAGATTAAGTCTGCAAGCGGCAAGGAGCATACCCGGCACGATTTTATCGCAGTTAGGAATAAACACGATAGCGTCGAGAGGATGAGCTGTAAGCATAACCTCAATGCTGTCCGCAATAAGCTCACGGGAGCAGAGAGAATACTTCATTCCTCTGTGGTTCATAGCGATACCGTCGCATACGCCTATGGTATTAAATTCAAACGGAACACCGCCTGCGTTACGAATACCTGCCTTAACCTGCTCGGCAATCTTATCGAGATGCATATGTCCCGGAATGTAATCGCTTTTAGAATTAACTACCGCAACAAAGGGTCTTTTCATTTCAAGCTCGTCAATGCCCAAAGCTCTCAAAAGTGAACGATGAGGCGCTCTTGACGGTCCCTCTTTAATTAAATCAGATCTCATAATATTCACCATAGCCTTTCTTTCATAAAAGTGGCGGAATGTAGCCGCAAAAAATCCAATTTATAATATTATATTATTTTTGTGACATAATTTCAATATATTTTTAATTCAGCGACACATCGAAGCCGATATGCCGCCGTTATTTTCAGATATTATATGTAAGTTTTTTGCCGTCAATCATAGTATTTATCAAGCTCGGCATCACACTTTGCATACTTTATAATTTTAGGATTTGAATAAATCCTGCCCCTTGCGATAACCATATAAGGCTGTTCCATTGCTCTGAAATCGTTGAATGGGTCAGCATCGGTCACCATAATATCGGCACACTTACCGACCTCGATACTGCCTGTAATATCATCAATTCCGAGAATTTTTGCGTTATTAAGCGTTGCCGTATAAAGTGCAAACGCAGGTGACACACCGACATAGCTTTCAAAATAATGAAGCTCTCTCCACATATTATAATGTGTTGTATAAGGACAACCCGTATCAGTTCCAAGTCCGACTGTAATTCCGTTTTCAAGTGCAGTCTTAGAGCCGTTTATCATATTGTTATAAACGATATTGGAATTGTACTGAACAGCCTCGCTTATACCCAGAGTTTCTCTTTCAAATCTCGCCATAGGCAATGCAGGAGAAATCGTACAAACCATTACAGCATTATGTTCCTTATAGGCGTCAATCTCGCTTTGAGATAAAACAGAGCCGTGTTCGATAGAATCAACACCGTTTGCAAGAGCAACTCTTACACCCTCGGGACTTTGCACATGAGCAGCCACCTTTAAGCCGTAGGAATGCGCTCTTTCGCAGCAAGCCTTTATTATTTCGGCAGGCATTTTCAGCACACCCGGCTCGTCCTTAACCTTGGCGTCCATAACTCCGCCTGTAATCATAAGTTTGATTAAATCAACGCCGTGGCTGTTAAGGTCGTCTACCATTTCCTCTGCTTCTTGAGAGGACTGTGCCGCTTTAGCAACCGAGCCGACCATATGGCCTCCCGGTACGCCGATAGCATAATCAGACGCAAGGATTCTCGGGCCTTCAAGCTTGCCCGAATTGATACGGTCACGAAGTTTTGTATCAATATCGCCCAAACCTCCTACCGTACGAATCGTGGTAACGCCCGACATCAAGCCCTGCATAGCATATGCGTGGCACATATTAAGAGTAAAGCTTCTCATAAAAGCACTCGACATGGCAAGCTTAGACAGCTTTTCTGCGTTAAGAGGCTTATTTTTCGGCTTGCCTCCTGCCGGCAAATGAACATGCAAATTTATAAGACCGGGCATTAAATATCTGCCGTCAAGGTCGATAACCGCATCATTTTTATTAACGGTTGCCTCGCCGATTTCAACGATTTTATCACCGTCAATTACAACATCTGTATTTTTTACGGGCGTCATATCCTTTGTACCGTCAAGCAGTACGCAATTTTTAAGCACAGTTCTCATTTAATCACATCTCCTCCGGATATTTCATATTCCATTCCTGTCTGAACGAGGTCATCAAACGCATAACATCCTCGGCATAATTGAGGTGCATACAGTCCTCACCCGACACGCTTTTTTCCATATCTTCAATTTCATACCAAAGGGCGTCCTCGTTTTTACCGGCTTTAACAATTCTGCTTTCACCGCTTTCTGCATCGGTAATTTTAGCCATAACCGTAGCCGTCTCGTTTGCGATAACTCCCGCACCCAGAACAGCCCAATTATATTCTTTCATTTTACTCACCGTCAAATTTACTTTTCAATTTCTTTTCCGTCAAAATTATCGGAACAAATACCGATATTGTTTGAAGCACAATCAAAATTACGCACTCAATGCTCCACACCTTTTCACTTGATTTAATCACGGCAAGCGAAGCAACAAGAGTCACCGCAAGCACTGCAACGCCTGTTTTCAGGAACAATATACCAAAATATTTTTGTGCAAAATCCCACGCCTGCTTACTTTTCTGCGAGCGTTCTGTTCTGTAACCGACAAGGACGTTGATATTCTTAGGCGGCTTTTTAGCCGACAGCACACCTGCAATAAGCATAACAAGCGGTATAATTATATCAAGTATAAAATAAGTAATCCACATATCAGCCGACAGCCTCCGCTACATTCTTAACAGCCTTACCTATAAAGCTTACAATTCTTTCGTCCGTGTTACCGTCATCAATTTTGATACTGACATCAGCTAGCCCGAGTTGGTCATGCTCCGAGTATTCGGTACTTCCGCCGAGGGTTTCCCACTTAACGCTTATATCATCTTTAGTTATTTTTCGCTTACAGTCAACGGTATATTCTCCGACCCTGTAAAACTCGGAATTTGAATCCGGCTGAACAACAAGCGAGTAATCGCTCTTTTGATACACCCTGATTATATAGTAAACTACATCGGCGTCATTATCCGTAAACTCTTTATTAGGCGACACCGTTTCTTCAAAAATAAGTTCGCCGTCGGGTGCGGTCACCTCAAGCGAATCACTATTCGCACTACATCCGTAAAAGACAGAAAGCAGCAATAAAACAAGTATCGTTATCAGTGCAACATTTCTTTTCATAATTCACTCAACCCAATATACCCTGTCGGATTTAATATCGTGTGGTTTAGGCATATCGCCGTCAACATAGCCGACAGCGCAATGACCTACGCCTTCCCATTCGCCGTCAATGCCCAAATCGGCAAGGAGTTTTTTAATCTCGGGAGTTTCGCACTCCTCTTTTGCTCTGTGAATCCAAATACTGCCGAGACCCAACGAATGTGCGGCAAGCATCATATTTTCCATCACGAGACTGCCATCATAAATATATGTAGGAAAACTCTTATCCGCAATAACCATCAAGATAACCGGAGCATTGTAAAACGGGTCGAAATCCTCATTCCAACCGCCGATTTTGCAATTAAGTGCGGAAATCTCATCTCTGAGTTTTTTATTTGTAATTGCTATAATCTTAGCCGACTGCATATTTTTCCCGCTCGGGGCGTGAAGTCCTGCGTCAATAATCTGTTCAATGTCGCTCTTTAACGGCATATCACTCTTAAACTTTCTTACGCTTCTGCGTTCTTTCATAGCTTTAATTACTTCGTTCATTCATATCACTCCTAAGATAAATCAGCAGGTATTACCCTTACAACTTGATTATAGCACATTCGCCACCAAAGTAAATACAAAAACGACGCACCATACAAGAATACGCCGTCAATTTAGTTACAGTCTGCCGATTTCTTAATTACCTAATCTGTTAATAAACTATCTAGCAGCATTTGCCTGTTGTTTATAAACAATTCCGTTACACGATAACTCTCGGTTTCTTCATATTCGCATAAATGTATGCGTCCATCATCAAAACAATAGATATCTGCATCCGGTATTCCTAACAGAATCGGCGAATGCGTAACTATAATAAATTGTGCTCCCTCTCTTGCACAACTATATATTTCCATCAACAATGTAAGTTGTCTCTGTGGTGATAACGCAGCCTCCGGCTCGTCAAAAAAATACAAACCGCTTGGTTGCAGATTATTCTGTGCCAATGCGAGAAAGCTCTCTCCATGCGATTTTTCATGATATTTAGCGGAAGGATGTCCAAGATCAGCATATTCTTCTTCCTTTGTCGCAACATTATAAAAGCTTTCTGCCCTAAGAAAATAACCCCACTTTTCTCTCCGATAGCCTTTTGCAATTCTTATCGCATTACACAACTCTGAATGTGTATCATGCGTAGAAAAAACATAATTCTTCGTTCCGCCCTCAGGATTAAAACCATGTGCTATGGCAAGTGCCTCTAATAAAGTCGATTTACCACTGCCATTTTCTCCTACAAAAAAAGTAATTGGTTTGTTAAAATCAAGTTTTTCAACTCCCTTAAAAGCCCTGATTTCCTTCAAATAACTATCATTATCAATTTTATCCCAATCAAATATTACTCCTTGTATGAATTGATCATTCACCTAATCACCTCCTTGTAAAAAACACTTTCTAATTCCCATCTTCTTGCCCTTTAGACAAGAAGCATTCTTCACCTTCAATTCGGTCAATTCCGATTTGTATTTCTGCTTGTTTTAGAAAATGGGCAACTCCGATTGGAATTGCCCACTCGTTATACTATGTATCTTAACATAATATTTTATATTTCACAAACCTTATGAGAAAAGGCTTTCCCCTCTTTCAAAGGGCAAGTTGAAAAAACGGAAATTATCGGACTCTTTGCATAGATAAAATTTCAGTTTTACTTTGTAAGAACCTTCTTACAATATTTATGTGCACCACAATACGGACATACTAACTTTCGCTTTGTAATTGTATGAGGTCCCATAATATAAGACTTCATATCTGGAACAAATCTATTATTACATTCGGGGCACTCAAAAGCTCCTGCTTCTATATCAAGGACACAGGCAATTGCAATTCCTCCAACTATCACAACGAGACCTATCCCTATAAGAAGTACTCTAATCCAGTTCTCTATCTCCAGCATTCCCGACAATATAAATAATGGAACTGCCGCTATAATTGTAAGTCCTGCCACCATTGCTGATAGGACAATTTTCTTTTTACTTTCCTGAGCTTCTCTGACTAAATTCACCATATTTTTCTCCGCTTTCTTCAAATATTCTTCTTCAGATACTCTTTCACCAGATAGTAGTTCATTAACCGTTATCTCTAGTTCATTACATAATGGCAACAGTAATGATACTTCCGGAAAACCATTTCCTCTCTCCCATTTTGAAATTGTTTTGTCACTGATTTCTAATTTTTCTGAAAGTTGTTTTTGCGTATATCTTTTTCGTTTTCTTTCATCAGCGATAAATTTACCAATCTTAATTTGATCCATCCGTTTTCCTCCTTTCTGATTTGATTATCCTATGATTTGATTATCAATCACACCCACGAGACGTAGAATATGGTGAATTTATGCGGTTTCTACGCTCCGTAGAGTAAAATTCCGATTTGTATTTCTGCTTGTTTTAGAAAATGGGCAACTCCGATTGGAATTGCCACTCGTTATACTATGTATCTTAACAAAATATTTTATCTTTTTAACGGATTAAAGTCAACAATAAGTAACATTGCAAGCAAAAGCTAAGCGGACAATCCAAATGAGCTGTCCGCTTTAGTTTAATTATTTGTTAAGCTTAAAGGTCATATATACGGGGTTGTGATCAGAATACTTAAACTGAAGGTCATAAACATCGCTGTTTGTAACTGTAACATTGTCGGAAACTATAAATCCGTCAACCGTAAGTACAAACTGCTTGTCGTTATACGGACCGTCGGCATTTCTGCATGAGGGAATCGGATTTTTTTCATTGTAAGGAGCAACAATTTTGAGATTTGTTCCATCAAACAATTTTGAATCGACAGGTTGCGCCCAAGTATAATTTGTGCCGTCAATTCCGAAAATCTTGCCCGAATCGCCAAGCAAGTCCTTGTTGAAATCGCCGCCTGCGATACAGTAATTTCCCTTTTTATATTCCGCCTGCATATCACTTATAAGCATTTTAAGCTGATCGGTTGCGATTGTTCCGTCAGAAGTATATGCCGAGAGATGAAGCTTATAAAGCACAAGTTCTTTTCCGTTTTCAACAGTAATTCTCGAAACAGAATAGCAACGGTCAAGGTCAACGAATTTCATAAAACCGTTTTCAATCGGCAAGCTGCGTCTTAAACCGCTTTCAATATTGAACTTTGACAAGGTCAACATACCGGCATAGGATTTGCCGTGAGGCTTGGTAATAGGATAGAACAAATACGGACTGTCAAAGTTTACCGTGAACATTGAATCATATCCGTCAAGCTTACCTCTGAGCGCTTCCTCTTGGTCATAGTGATAACTGCGTGTTGCTTTCTTATCAACTTCCTCGATAAGGATAATATCGGGATTTTCGGATTTAAGGAAATCTCCTATTCCGTCAATTACGCTCTTAACCGACTCCTCGGAATTAGCACGGCTCTTTGTACCGCCGTCCATAAAGAAGCCGAAGTCGGGAGTATAAGCCGCAAAACCGATATTGTACGAAATGGCCTTATACTCTTGGTCAACAAGAGCAGACTCGCTCGTAACATCGTTTATCTGCAAAGCTTGATCGTCCTCAATTCTGTGGTAGTCAATCATGACATAAGCGACATATCCGCCTACAATCAAAACCGCCACAAGAAGAA
>ERZ1026772.62-NODE-62-length-78733-cov-10.562749_pt1 | contig 78733 bp, 96 predicted proteins | sample MGYA00380124_ERZ1026772 | MGnify/ENA primary metagenome ERZ1026772 (study PRJEB33269, sample SAMEA4719760) | human gut metagenome | biome: human-associated habitat; feature: organic feature; material: feces | place: Cameroon | collected 2013-10 ...
CCCTTTTTCTGGATTTCGGTTTTCCGATTTTCCCCACCCCTAAATTTTCGGGAAGTGTTAATGAAGTTAAACATTAAGATTATGAAGATATTAGAAAGGATCAAGAATTTATTTCGCAAGGAAGGTAACATAACAGACGTCCACCATACCTTTGATGAGTTGTACGATTATCGTACACTTTACAGCGCAGCCTTTTTCAACTTTCTTGCATTTTTACCGGGCAACCCTTATAATGTTCGCATGTCTTTTCGTGACCCTGATGGAGAGTATTGGGACAATGGGCATTGGTTTATCGTGGTGGCTAATCTTCCTACAGGACAAGTAAGCGACTATTATAAAGTCTCTGATTTGGGATTTTTCGAATGTGTACCTATGCGTAATGTGATTGACGCATGGGTCGATCACACTCCCGAGGATGCAAAAGAGCGAATCGCAAGGTACATACAAAAATACCAATTTAGAGATATAGTAAAGAAGTTAAACATTAAAACAAAATAGATTATGACATTAAAAGAAGCAAAGAAGATATTAGAGAAGGAAGGTTTTCATCTGGCTTTGGCGTCGAAGGTAATAAACCAGAGGATAAGAGAATTTGAGAAGCCAGAAGTTTGCGAAGCCATAAAGGTTGCCAATGCAAACAAATGGACCATTGGTTTGCCTCATATAGAATGGGTTGAGCGTGAGGCTCGCTTGAAGGAGGAGTACGAAAAGAACACCAAGGCTCCTGGTCCTGGTGAAGAGCAGCCAAAGGAAGATAACCCTGCCCTTAAAGAAGCTGCTTCCCAATTCAACGATTCTCTGTTGGATGAGCAGGCAAAGAAGATTGAGAAGCTTACCAAGGAGAACGAAGATTGGAAGTCATGGCATGAAATGCAAAACAGAACGATAGCCATAAATAATATTGCCTTCAGGAATGAAAAGAATCGCTTCGGCAAGGAGATTGCCCGACTCAACAAGATCATCCACAAGAAGAACATGAAGACTGAGGAGTTGAGAAAGGAAAGTTCTAGACACCTAAGAGGGAAGGTTAAGCTTTTCGGTGAGACTGTGGATTTGATGGAAGCCTTAAGAAAGACCGAATCATTGTTGAACGACACAAGAGAAGCCAACAGCAAAAACCTTGATACGTGTTTTAAAAATGAGGACATCATTGATGATTTAAAGAAGAAGTTGGCTGAAAAGACAAAATTGGTAAAGAAATACGCCAAAGAGCTTTCTGATTCTTCATTAGATTTGTGCAAGTTGGAGAAGAAGTTGAAAGATAAGAACGCAATTTTGTCTGACGTTGCCGAGGAACTTCGCCTTTCAAAGATTCGTGAGAAGAATCTTGCCGAGTTAGGTCTGAAATATGTTGGTGAGAATGAGAAGTTGAAGAAGGAGCTTGCCGACAAGGTTGTTGACAAGATTGATGCTCAGGCTTTGAAGAGTGCCGAGAGTGCTCTCGCAGAGAAAGACGAGGTGATTGCCGACTTGGGCGAAGAATTGGCGGCTACCAAGAAGGAGTTGGAAGCTTTTAAGGAAAGTTACAAGAGAAGAATCAAAGAGGACTCAGAGCATTTTGAGCATATTCAGAAAATTTGTAATGCAGGTCTGCAAAAGTGGCTTATTGAATCTGAATATTTAGAAAAGGATAAGCCTTTCCGTTTCCCTCAGCAGCCTGAGCTTAGCAAGGAAGAACTGATGAAGATTCAGGAAAAGGTTGTGGCTTCTTGTGATATTGCAGAGGAAGGCGGTGATCAATCTGCTACTATTGTGCAATGCGATAATGGTATAACTCTCTCAAAAGAAGAAGCCGAAATCGTCGAGCGTTGTACGAAGAACGGCATGGAGTTGCACTATAGTGAAAAGTATGGCTTTACATACACAAATGTGTTTGGTGAAGAAATGCCTATTAGTTATCTTTGTGGTATATTTCATGTATTTACTGATGAGGAAATCAAAAATATGAAAAAGTAAGCTATGGCAGTAAACAATAATCAGAATACGCAGCAGCCTAAGAAGAAGCCGGTAACTATCGGCGGCTATCCTGAGGCTGTGCATGACCTGATGAGGGCGAAATATCCCGATTATGATCAGGTGATGAATGGAGGTAACGGAGGGGCCGCGGCTGCAAATGGCGGTACTGGCGTTAACTTCTTCGGAAATGGGGGCGGTGCTGCTGGTAAGTTTGAGGCTCAGCCTGTTCAGACTGGGGCGGCACCTATTACAGACTTCACCCAGATGCCTAAGCAGGAGGAGTTCACTCCTCAGAGTAACGGTAATGCGAACCCAGCATTGGGACCAGTACAGACTCCCTACATGGGCGATGCAGCAGAGAATACTCCCCAGCCTCAGAGCAATTTTGAGGGAATGCCGCAGCCTTCTACCGGTTGGAATGCTGACGGAACACCACGCTATGATACACTTTCTACTGCTCTGAGCGGCTTTCAGATGCCACAGGAACAGCAGGTTCCAGAGTTTGAGGCTGACCCTAAACAGAGGGATGGCGGCTTTTTCAGTTGGCTTGGCAAGGTTATGCCTAAGAGCAGACCGGGCATGCGTGAGGGCGAGACTCCAGATGAGTATGACCGCCGAATCACTACCAACCGTGAGAATATCGCTGCCTTTGCCGATGCTATCCGTCACATGGGAAACATCATCAACACTTCGAAGGGTGCGCCTCTGCAGGTGTTCAACGATCCTACTGCCATGATGGAACAGGGTTATCAGAACCGCAAGGCACAGAGACAGAAACAGGCTGCCCTTGATGCGGATGCTGCCTATAAGCAGGCTAACCTCGACATTAAGAGTGCGGCTGCAAAGGCAAATCAGGTTTACAGGGAGTATCTGTTGGGTCTTCGTGGTGAGGGTAATCAGCTTGCCAAGGATAAGTTTGAGTACCGAAAGGGAAAGGATGCGGCGGCTGACCAGTTTAAGAAGGATAAGGATAAGCGTGACTTCGAGTATAAGAAGGGGCGTGACAAGGTGAAGGATGAGCAGACTAAGCAGCGTCTGGCTATTCAGCAGTACAATGCAACCCATAAGGGGCGTAGCGGCGGTGGACGCTCTGGCAAGGGCGGTAGCGGCTCAGGTGGCAAGTACTGGTTTGAGGATAAGAACGGCAAGATGCGCTATCAGCCTAACAAGACCATGTGGGAACAGGAGTACTATCGTGAATACGGCAAGCTTCCGCAGGGCGAGACTACAACTTCTACCAGTACAAAGTCCATCAATCCGAAGACTGGCGCAGAGATAACGACCACCACAAGAAGAAAGGGTGCATCTGTTACCAGTCAGGCAGCAGCTTCGCAGAATGCGGCTAAGAATGCGAGAAACAGACCGAAGTCTGCCGGCAAGTCGAAGAACGGCTATAAGAATACAAAGAAACTTGGATTATAAACATTAATATATAATATATGGCTGGAGATAAATTTGACCAACTTTACAACGCCTTGAAAGCTGATGGTGCAGTTACAGGAACTAGAGAACATTTCAGACAGTTCGTGTATGCGCCGGGCAAGCAGGGCTATCAGAACAGAAAGCAGCTCTATGATGCGCTTCATGCCGATGGTGCTGTTTCCAGTAATTCGTATGAGGAGTTTGCGCAGCGACTCGGACTTCATGCAGTAAACCCGAAGCCTCAGCAGAAAGCAAAGCCTGTTCAGCCTGTCAAGAAGCAGACGATGAAGCAGAGAGCGCAGGAAGTGGCGGCTCAGTATCAGAAGCCAAGGCAGCAGAAGGCTCAGCAGCCTAGTACGGCTACTGCTTCGGGTACAGACTACATGCAGAACTGGCAGTTGGCGCACATGCGCAACGACCAAATGACCCCGACTCAGCAGGTTCAGGCTAGTAATGCGCGCGCACGCATGCAAGAAGCACAGGAACAGTCTGCACGTCAGGAGCAGAAGCGAGCTACCCCTATCAGCAGAAGCAGAATCACTCCTACTGCCAAGAACTTCAACGAAACTATGCAGCAGCTTTCTACTCCTGAGGCAAGACAGGCTAGAGCCAAGCAGCAGAGAGAGGACGATGCAAGAACTCTCGCTCAGTATGAGATTGAGGGTAACAAGTTCTTACACAACGATGGCAAAAATGGAACCATTGCGCCTGAGATAGATTCTCTTGTTGCACCTTCTATGAAGGAGGCAGATGATTTGTCTTGGACTCAGTATCAGAAAGATTTGAAGAAAGCTGGAAATGATGCTTATCTGAGAAACAAGGCGTGGAAGGATTTGCAGGACAACAGAATCAAAAACCGTCAGAATGTACTTGCCGACACCCTTGGTTCTAAGTTACAGGAAATATATTCCCAGAAGGGATTGCAAGAGCATATCATACAGAGTGCTGACAAACTGAATATGGGCGTGGAGGAGTACGTTGACAAGTATGTTACTCCTCAGATGATGCAGCGTGCCCAGAATATACTGGGCGTTAAGAACATTGAGGAGATTCTGCCTCAGAGTGCCACGGAATATGTGGTGAGAAGACTCAGCGATTCCATATTGGGAACCTTGTCTGCCGGACAGGATAAATCTAGAGAGCAGATTGCCAGAGAGCAGGAGGCGATGGCTATTGCAGACGATCTGGAGGAAATGCCTACCGTTAACGGCTACAAGGCTAACGAAGGTTACAAGTCTGGAATGGGTGCACGTTTCGTTTCTACGGCGGCGAACATGGCGATGGACTCCCCTATTCTCGGAATGACGGGCAGCGCATCCAATTTGACCGTAGATTTAGGTAAGCAGGTTCTGATGAAGGGCCTCGCCAAGGTTGGACTGGTGAAAGCTGGTGCCAAGCTTACCGCACAGCAGTTGGCATTCAAGGCAGCAAACATGACGATGGCACAGAAGATTGCTTCTGGCTTGGTGGAGGGCACGGCAAAGAGTGCGCTCAACCTCGGTGGCTATTCTAGTATTACCGCGGCTCTCGGGCAAGCATCCACCGGTGATGATACTTCATTATCGGCGTTGGGTCAGGCAGCATTGGGAGGATTCGAGCATGGTGCTACCACTGGTGCGATGTTCGGAGTATCGGGTGCTATCATGGCTCCTTGGGTGTCAAAGTTCGGCATCACTGGCTTGGAGAAGAGCACAGGCGAGAAATGGCTGCATGGCGCACAGAAGTTTGGTGCTACCGCTACAGGACTCGGTGTTGAGGCTGGAACTATGATGGTTGCAGATAATATCACAGGCGACAAGGATATTTCCGTTGGAACATGGCTTGAAGACGTGGTGATGGTGGGAGCATTCAAGGCAGGAGAGCCTAAGAATTATGCTCATATCGGAAACGCCCTGTATGGTCTTGTTAATAACACAAACAACACCTTCCGTGTCGGAAAGGATGCAAGCGGTAAATGGAGAACAGTTGATATTCGTCTGACTCCTGACGAGAAGAACGAGCTGATTAACTCAGCATCGGGCAAGAATCTGATGGATGCTTTCGTAAAGGTGGACCGTGCATCGAAGACCGCACCAAGAGACCCGAAGTATAAAACTGCCTATACGGATTTCATGAACGACCCTGATGTTTCGCAGATCACCAAGGAGAAGGTGAATGCGACCATGGGACTGTTCAATACGACAAGAGGCAAAAGCTACCGAAGCGTGAACGACGTGAAGAATAAGCAGATTCTTGAATACACCAAGAACGGAACGCTGCTTACACGCACCTCTTATAAAAATGCCGATGAGCGCAGAGCTATTCTTTACAAGCAGAAGCTTTATCGCGATAATGACGATATGATGTCGCTGATTGGCTATTCCAAGATGAAGGATATGCAGCTGACAGATGAGGACGGAAATGTTACCAGTCTGGCACTTGGCTTCCTCCGCAATAACGGCTATGACACAAGCAAGGATGTTACAGACCCGATAAACGCCCAGCTGATTAATGACTTGCGCAACCCGAAGAGTGCGCTTTATCTTGATTGGACGAAGTATGTGGACGTTTACGGTTCGTATGGCGATCTTAAAGTAGAATCCGCAGACGTTGTTGATGGTCTTATTGACACATGGAAGAAGATGATCAACGACAAGGGGAACATTACTGTTGATATTGACAACATCATGCGCAAAGACCCGATGAAGCGAACCGACCAGGAGAACAAAATCTTCTATTATGTGAAGAGCGAGCTTGAAAACAGACTTTTCCCTAGCGGAAAGCCACACGCAGACCAGTCTGCAAGCCAAGGTAAGACGGTTGCCGAGGAGCATAGTCTGGGAACAGACAATCCGGATAGCGGCGTGGTAGTTGATGAGTTGCGCAACCTTCGCAACGCAGAGCAAGCCCTTGATGCAGCGATGGATAGCAACGATGTGTTCAAGCAAACCTTTGAGCAGTTGCACCAGCAGGGCTTGACACCGGCACAGATTTACGATGCACTCATTCAGAATGGATTGACCCAAGAAGAGTTGACCCCACTTGCCCAATATATCAATGCGAACGCTAGAGTGCAGGGTATGCAGCAGGCTACTGCTGATGCCATCGAGGAAAACGTGAAGGAATTTACTTCTGATTGGAGTTATCACGGAACGCTGAACGGTCAGAAGATGGACGGCGAGCAGGCTCTGTATGTACAGGACAGCAACAGCAGAACCCTTCTTGTAGGTTCGGGTGATGTTGCATTCGACCAGACTACTGGCAAGGCGAAGGAAGGCAGCGGCGATATGCTTGTCTGTCTTGACCCTAATACCAAGGAATTGGTTTACGTGAAGGCAGATGAGGTTACTCTGTTCCAGAATCAGCCTATCGACCAGTTTGCTGCTGAGTATCGTCAGAGATTGCAGATGAAGAACTCTGAGCCTTATAATCAGGCGGCACAGGAGCAGGCGATGCAGGATGCTGCCAAGGCGCAGCAGGAGCAGAATGCACCACAAGATAATACCACAAAATCGGAAGATAGTACCACAAAAGAGGGTGATTTAACAAAAGATAATACCACTTTAACAAAAGTTGATACCACATCGGGCAAAGATAATACCACAAATGAGGAATTAGTACCACAAGAGCAGCCTCAGCCTACCCGAAAGTTTGCCGATGGTTCCGATGTTCCTATGGCTACGGATAGCAAGGGAAGACCTACGCCTGATCATGCTAGCATGACTCCAGAGCAGAGTGCTGAGATTCTTACAGAGGACTTCGGGGAGAATGCCGAGAAGGTGGTGGACGGACAGATTCAGAAAGCTGAGAAGGCTTTGAAGGATGCCGAGAAGATGAAGGTGGACTATACCGCCGAACCTAACGACATCATGGAGCAGGAGACTTTGAAGAATCAGACTATTGAAGCTGCCAAGAAGCAGCTGGACCACGCTCAGAATATCAAGAAGGCTATGACTGCCAAGAAGGTTGCCGAGACCGTTGGTAAGACTGAACAGACCGAGGGCGCACATGAAGCTGGCAGCGTGGCTGCACAGAAGTTTGTGAATGCACCTAGACTTGTAGGCAACAAGCGCACGCGAATGCTGCCTGACGGAGAAACCAAGATTAAGGGACACTATGAGATTGTTCCGGCTGAAAGTCTTACTCCTTCACATGATGTGAATAACGACTATAAGAAATCTGAGGGATTCCCTACCGATGCTGAGGGCAGAACCGTGAATGACCGTGACTATGAGCACGACAAGGCGGCTCAGCAGAATACGGACCAGATAGCCATGAAATATAATGGTATGGCTATCGAGAATGTGCCAGTGGTATCTGACGAGGGTATCGTTTATGATGGTAATGGTAGAACCATGGCAGGACAGAAGGCTGCAAAGGAAGGTACAGATGGCGAATACATCAACGACCTTCTGGAGAATGCCGAGAACTTCGGCTTTACCCGTGAGCAGATTGAGCAGAGCGGTATTGAGCATCCTCGTCTGGTTATGGTAACGGATGAGAGATTGCCTTACGATGCAGCTACCTTCGCTAAGTTCAACAGAAACGAGAAGAAGACTCAGAGCAATACAGAACAGGCGGTTGCTAAGGCTAAGACCTTGACAGCTGACGAGGTAGGCGCGATTGTTGCTGAGATTGAGGGAAATGGCTCTCTTGATGCATTCTTTAACAATTCGAAAGCAATAAACGACTTGGTGAAGACGTTAGTAAATAAAGGTATCATCGGACAGAACGAGGTGGCACAGATGATGGATAGTCCTGAGCGACTTTCGGCACAAGGCAGGGAGTATGTGAAGAACCTTCTCTTGGGTTCTATCTTCAAGCCTGAGACTATCAGAATGTTGGGCATCGACTCTACGGTGAAGAATAAGGCTATCAACGCCATCCGCTCGGTAATGGACAACATGAAGCTGGGTGAGTTCTCTCTTCGTGATGAGATTGACCAAGCTATCCAGTTGCTCTACGAGGCAAGACAGGGCGGCAACAAGGTTGATACGTTGCTGAGAACACCGGAAATGTTCGGTGAGGATGCAGCTAAGCGTTACTCTTCTATCTCTCAGATGATGGCTTTGGCTTTGGAGGGCAAGGTTTCTGATTTCAGAGATTTGCTTGACGAATATAACCGCATCGCTAAGTCTAGAAATACTGGCGAGGGCAACATGTTTGAGGCAGCTCCTACCAAGGAAGAGTTAATTAACGAGTATTTGAACTTTAAAAAATGGCAAGATTATGGAACAGGACATTCAGAAAATGAAGGAAGCCATGATGTTTCAGGCAATGAAGAACCTCAACAAGAAGCATCAGGAGGAAATGAACCAGAACCAACAGAAGAAGGAAGAGTAAAGTCTGACTTTGACCGCATTACTGAGACTGACGAGGAATTTGAGGTTGAAGGTAAGTACGGCACCATCTATAAGAAGAAGTATCTGATTGATGGTGATAAGGAAGTGATGAAGGTGGATGAGCCAAACAAGAAGGGCGAGTACACCGGTTCCTACTATGAGTATAACGGCAAGAAGTATGGTGATTTAAGAGGTGTTTTTGAGCATCTTGACGACAAGCCTGAAACTGGTTCCGAAGAAATGCCGGAAGGTCCTATCTACGACCGCAAGAAGGCTTTGATTGATGAGATAAATGAGAGTGACATCAAGAAAAAGGATGATGCTTTCCAGCTTCTCTACAAGGCAGAAGACTTGGTTGATGATTATTATGGCATCCCTCACGACGAGTGGAGACCAGAGCCTTCTCGAAGCAATACGATTACTGGCATTCTCAGCATGGCAAGAAACAAGCTTGACAGAATTGAGAATAAGCCTGTTGAACCTGCTTCGGAAAGACAGTTGGCTTTTCTGGAGAGTCTGACTAAAGAAGACCCTACGACAAGAAAGATGCTTGAAGGTGCGAAGCTGAATAAGAGACAGGCATCTTGGCTTATCGGAAAAATCAAGGGATTGGACGATAACCTGATGAGTCTGCATCCTGATGATATTGCTGAATCAGAAAAGGAGATTCACGACGGAATCGAGTACATGAAGAAGATGAATGGTGAAACGTCTGATGAAGGCGGTCTCCCACTCCTTCCAAAGGAAGAGAACCCTGACCCTACTTTTGACCCGATTGCGGCGGCTGCCCAGGAGTTCAAGAAAGAGCATCCTCTGACTGAGGAGGAGATCATGAAGGCTGACGTGGATGATGTGGTGAGGGATATGGCTCTGGACTATCTGAACGGAGACGTGACCGATGATTTGCACCGTGCCATCTATGAAAGCATCTTTGCCAAGACCAGAGGACAGAAGACTGAACCAAAGGTTGAGGCTCCTAAAACGGAACCATCTGCAGACCCTATGGAAGGAATCAAGAATGCAGTAGAAGGATTCGAGAAGGAGAAGAAAGCTAAGGTAAAGACTGAAAAGAAACCTCAGCAGACTGCTGACGATGCAGCAGTAGCGGCTTCCAACAAGAAGGTTAATGACCTTTGGGATATGCTAAAGAATGCCGGCAAGGATGAAATGCCAGCTTCGTTCATCGGTCTCAACTCTAGACAGCTGGAGGTATTGCCTAAGCTGGTGAGTGCCATGGCCGAAAATGCTTATCTGAGAATCAAGAGAGGTATGCACAATCTTGAAGATGTGGTGAAGGAAATGCGCAAGGAGTTTGCTCCTGCTGCCAAACTCTTTAAGAAGGAAGACGTGGATGCTATCTATGAACAGATGATGAATATCCGCTATCGTGATGGTGAACAGCGCATGAGTTTGAAGGAGTGGGCTGACTACTACGAGAAGACTTCGCCTAAGCATCAGGAGAATCTGGTGGGTGACTCAAAGACTGCCGAGGATCGTAAGCTGGCTGAGAAGAAGTTTATTGATTCCGTGAACCTGCAGTTGGCTTTCAAGCATAAGTTTAACGGTATTGTTGAGTTGAGAAAGATGGCTGAGAGACTTGGCTTGAAGGATATTAAGGACACAGACCTTCAGGAACTTGCTGAAACTGCTATTGTTAAGCGAGCAAGAGGTATTGCATCTTCGGAATCAACTAACGATGCCGAGAAGTTCAAACGCATCAAGACACTCTATGAGAATCAGCCTAGCCTCAACCAGAGAGATTCAGAACGAGTGATGAAGCAGCAGTACTCTACCCCTGCCCCTTATGCTTTCCTTGCTAATATGTATGTGAAGGGCAACGGCAAGGTGATTGAGAGTGCTTTGGAGCCTAGTGCCGGCAATGGTATGCTTACTATCGGTCTGCCAATGGATAAGGTTCATGTGAACGATATTGATGCACAGAGATTGGCGAACCTGAGAAGACAGGGATTCAAGAACGTGACCAGTCAGGACGGAACCCAGCCTTTTGCAGACAAGGACGTTGACGTGGTGGTAACAAACCCACCATTTGGTAGTGCTACCCCTAAGGAGTATGACGGCTACAAGATTTCTTCCTTGGAAGGACAAATGGCTATCAATGCCCTGGAGAGCATGAAGGACAATGGTCGTGCTGCCATTATCATCGGCGGTAAGACGGAATACGCCAAGAACGGAAGTCTGAACCCGAAGGATAAGGCTTTCCTTGGTTATCTCTATAGCCACTATAATGTGGAGGACGTGATTAATGTGGATGGTAGTCTCTACGCCAAGCAGGGAACCAGCTACCCTACACGTATTATTTTGATAAACGGAAGACGCTTGAATGAGAATGCCTTTCCACCAGTGAAGGATAAGGCTAGAGCCGAGACCGTGAAAGATTATGACGAACTTTATAAACGAATTGAAGATGATATACTACGAGGTGAACGGATGGATCCTTCCATCGGAGGAGAAACAAGAAGTGCTCAACCAGAACTTGATAAACAAGGCTCTACTAGTGCTCCTAAAGAGAGAGTACGAGCAGGAGAACGAGGAGGAAGCAAACCAGATGATAAGCGAGAGCCTGACCTATTTGACTCCACTTCCGTATCAGGAACCCATGATGACTTGGAAAATCAACGAGGAACCGAGCCAAGACAAGATGGAGGACTTTCTGATGGAGATACAGGAGCAGACCGAACAGGGACAAATGTTGCTCGAAGCGAGGGGACAGGAAATAACTCCAATTCCGAAGGACGAGTATTGGAATCAGGAGGAAATGGACGGTCTAACGCTCAGCCAAATGCTGATGGAGCTTCCGAGTCCGGGAGCGGAGGGGGATCACGGCGACAACTACAGCGGTTGGACCAGCCCGTACGTGGACTAAGTACAGAGAAAGTTACATACGCCCCAAAGAGTGAAAACCCATTCACGCTAAAATCTGTTATGCCTGCCGACCAGCAGGAAGCAGTAAACAAGAATCTCGAAAAGCTTGGCGATGCCGACCAGTTCCTGGTTGACGAACTGGGCTATAACGATAAGGATGATTTGTATTCTCATCTTGCAGCAGAGCAAGTTGACTCTGTAGCTCTTGCCTTGCAGCAGGCAAAGAAGGGCAACGCTTTTATTGTTGGAGACCAAACTGGTATCGGTAAGGGAAGACAGGCTGCATCGTTTATTCGTTATGCAGTAAAAAACGGACAGATACCAGTTTATTTTACTCAGAAAGCTCATCTGCTAAGTGATGTTTATCGTGACTTGGTAGATATTGGCAGCCCAGAGCTGAGACCATTTATTTTGGGTAGCAAGAAAGAGGCAACTGTCACCGACTCTGACGGAAACGTTGTATATCCAAAACCTTCTGATGCAGAAAGGGACCGTGTTCTTGACTATATCGAAAAGAATGGTAAACTTCCAGAGGAATATGACTATGTGTTAACAACCTATAGTCAAGTAGGCAATGGTGTTTACGAGTTTGACGAGAACGGAGCACGAAAAGAGAAAAAGCTAGCAAAGGGTAAAACATTCGGTGCTGCTGCCCTGAGCGGCCAAAGAAGACGTGATGCTATTGAAAAACTGATGGGTAACGCCTATCTTATCCTTGACGAAAGCCACACGGCTGGTGGCAATAGTGGTCAGGGTAACTATTTCCAACACATTATTCAGAAGGCAAAGAACGTTACCTTCTTCTCGGCAACCTTTGCCAAGAGACCAGACAACATGCCTATCTACGCTTTGCGTACTGCCATGAACGAGGGCGGTATGAAATCATCCGACTTGATTGATGCGGTGAAGCGTGGTGGTGCTACCTTGCAGGAGATTATGAGTCAGACCTTGACACAATGCGGTCAGATGATTCGCCGTGAGCGAGATATGACCGGCGTAACCATCGACTGGAAGGCGATTGATGATCCTGAGCGAGTGCAGGAGCAGCGAGAGCAGTATGATAGTATCATCGGATTGTTTAATGATATTATCAGTTTCCAAAAGAAATATGTTTCAAGTTACGTGGATGAGCGTAATGACGAGTTGGCTGCCATTCAGTCTACTATGGGCATCAAGAAGGGTACAGCTGCCCTGGGAATCAAGAATCAGCCATTTGCAAGCAAAGCATTCAATACCGTTCAGCAGGTACTTCTCTCCCTGAAAGCGAAGTCTGCTGCAGAACGTGCCATTGACTATTTGAAGCAGGGGATGAAGCCTGTGATTGCGCTGAACAATACCAATGAATCGCAGACTGGAAACCTTGCGCTTGGTGAGGAAATGGACGCACCAGACTTGGGAACATCCTTGAAGAAGGGTCTGGAGGGTACACTTCGCTATACTCAGAAGGATGCTAAGGATAACAGCGAAAGCGGTTACATCAAGCTTTCTGATTTGGGTGATGAGGCTGTTGAGGCTTATCACGAACTGGAAAGGAAGATTGAAAAGACAAGTACCGGTCTTTCTCTCTCCCCTATTGATGTTATCAAGAACGAACTGCAGAAGGCAGGATATAAGGTTGGTGAGCTGACTGGTAGACAGACCGAGTTTGTGTATAACGAGAATGGAACCGTTACCAAGGTGAAGCGTGCCGAAACCGACAAGAAGAAACTCGCGCGCGACTTTAATGACGGCAAGATTGATGCGCTTATTCTGAATAAGAGTGCAGCAACCGGTATTTCCCTTCATGCTTCTAGCAAGTATAAGGACCAGAAGAAGCGTGTGATGATCGTGGCACAGCAGCAGCTCGACGTAAACGATGAGGTTCAGATGCGTGGACGTATCGACCGAACCGGTCAGGTGGCTAGAGGTGCATACGAGTATGTGGTTTCACTTATCCCTGCCGAGCAGCGATTACTGATGATGTTTAAGGCTAAGTTGAAGTCCCTTGATGCCAATACAACTTCTTCACAGAAGAGTAAGTTCAACGAAATGGAAGTTGCCGATATTACCAATAAATATGGTGATAAGGTGGTTAAGGAATACATGGCTGAGCATCTTGACCTTTATTCACGCATGACAGACCCATTCGGATGGGAAAAGAGCCATGGTGATGATTTGTCTAGAATCGACCCACAGACTCTTGTTGCAAGCGGTGGTGGTGTTGGCGATGGAGAAGCTGGTGCCGATGCAAGCAAGTTGCTTGGGCGTATGGCTCTGTTGAGAGTTTCGGAGCAGGAGAAGATGTTGCAGGAGATTGGTGAACTTTACGCCAACGAGATTCAGCGACTCAACGAAATGGGTGAGAACGATCTGGAGATTACCGAGCTGCCTCTGAAGGCTAAGACTCTCCACAAGGAAGTTTGGAAACAGGGTGCTGAGCCGGGCGGCGATAATGCCTTTGCCGACAATACCTATATAGAAAAGGTGAACATGGCTATCTTGAAGAAACCTATGAAGGCATCTGAGGTGAAGGCTTCGCAGGATGGTTTGACTGGTGGTAAGACTTGGGATGAATACAAAACCGAGAAGAAGGCTGCCGTAAAGGAGTACTTCGACCAGAAGATTGCGGACGAGACTCAGAGATATGAGGAGCGTGCTGTGAAGGTTGCAACCAAGGCGAAGGAGAAGTATATCAAGGACGGAAAGAAGGGTCAGAAAGATTCGGGCATGAGCGACGAACAGATTGAGAAGATGGCTGGCTATCAGTATGACAACATCTACAAGCAGGAGAAAGATAAGCTGAACGATGTTGTGAAGAACTTGAAGGAGAAGGCAGAAATGTTTGACCGTGTTCTTGACACCTTCGACGCCAACGGTACTTTCGTTCTGCCTATGGATATGAACAATCCAAACGAGTTGAGCGGATTCGGCAATAGTTACGGAAGACTCATTGACATTAAGATTACGGATAACTTCTCGCCTAACGCTTCTTCCGTTTCCTTTGCAACCTTGGATGGCAGAAGAAAGATTACCTTCCCTATCGCAGGTAAGGTGGGCGCAGGTGACAACAAGGCGGATGTTATCAGTGCCATCGACAACATGACTAAGCAGGCAATCGGTATGGGAGACAGCCATCTCAGAGTATTGAACCAAAACTTTGATAACTGGGATAGACTGACAAGCAATGAGAGCCGCAAGAATGGTTATATCGTGACCGGTAACCTGATGCAGGCTTTGGTTGACAGTAAGGATCAGGGCTTGGGCGGTCAGCTGGTGAAATATACTACAGATACTGGCGAGGTGAAGACTGGTATCTTGATGCCGGACCGCTTCGACCCTAAGGGCTTGACTACGGATGCGCCTATCAATAGTGTAACTGAGAAATTTGAACTTTCATCTTGGCATGGTGGTATTGACGAGGTTACTTCATCGGATGGTGATGTGAAGGTGAAGCGCATAGACAACTCTCGTGGCTACTACTTCGAACTTCGTGTACCGAAGAGCAAGGCGAAGGGTGGCAAGTACTTCATGGATGAAGATTTGCTGAAACTGGTTAATGGCAATAACTTCGAAACAAGAGGTAACAATATGCTTGCTGAGTTTAAGCCAGAGCAGTTGAAGCCAGTACTGGACCGCCTATCAAAGATGGGCGTGAAAGTACAGGAGGAGCGCAAGACTTCTGAGGATGAAGGCACCCACTTCCGTGAGGACCGAGGCTTGCAGTATTCTAAAACAGATACAAAAGATGTTAAGAATAGTAGAATCATTCCGAAAGATGTAGATAAAAATGTATCTTCGCAGATTGAAAAGAAGTTTGATTCTGCCATTGAAGACATTGTAGAGCATGCAGAAGACAGATATAAGTCTAGACTTATTGATGATGCAGATTTGGCTGTAGAAGAGTTTTCTAATTATGGTAGAAGTGTTATAGAATACTACATAAATGATTATGAAAGAGAAATTGAAAGGTTATCAAGATTGTCCACCGGAGGACGTAATGGTGGTAATCAGGACGGTAAGGGAAATAGAGGCCCTTATCTACTCCAATATTATAAGACCATTCTCGCCGTCGCTGACAGAGAACTTGCCTATAGAGACGCTAGAGCAAAGAATCTCAGAGAGACTTGGGGATTGCAGCCAGGAGGAACGTTCACGCTTGGAGACGTTGAACGAATTTTTAAAGAAACAAATCGAGATAAAGAAAAGGCTAAACTCTTCCAGAAAGTTCTCGATATAAACAAGCGTCTTGGAGTAAACATCAAGGTAAGTGCCGAGAGTCCTACGAAGAGATCTGGAGAAGCAGACACCTATAGGAACATTGATTTGTATATTGATGGTCTAACAAAAACCAAGGCTCCAGACTACGCTGCCCCTACTGTTATGCTGCATGAAATGATTCATGAGGTAACAATGGGCGCCATCAATCTCGTTAAGAAAGGAAAGGCTGAGGGCATGCTGACTCCAAAGCAGATAGAGGGCGTTAAGACTATCCTCGAAATCTATGACAAGGTAAAGGACGACAAGGAACGCTTCAAGGAAGAGCCTTACGGTTTGTCTGATGCTTACGAGCTGACTGCTCAGATGGCAGACTCCAGACAGAGAAAGGCGATGGACTTGTCTATCTGGGATAAAGTTGTGAATGCCGCGCGTGAATTTGCAAGAAAGGGCGACCGTTCTATCATGCAACGCTTGAAGGATGCTTGGAAGAAACTGTTTGAGGTTTCTGAGAAGGATAAGATGGATAAGGCTATTAACGACATCATGGATGATTTCAATGAAACCATTGATGATATTTCCATGAATGAGATTGAACAGGATGGATTCGCCTACAAGGTTACAGATAAGGACGAGCTGGACCGCCTCAACAAGGAGAAGACTTTCAGAATGTATAGCGGAATGCAGGAGGTGGACGGAAAGTTGTACTCCCCTATGGCTGCTATTATTGACGGAAAGCGTACCGACGCTACAGAGATTGGTGCTTGGATGGGCGCAGACGAGCGACCTGACCTTGTGAAGAACGGAAAATTCCAACTTGTGAAGACCGACAAGAACCCTGGAGCAGGAGAAGGACCTGTGCCAGCAGCTTATAACCCTTACATGCACACTTCCACTTCGGTGATGAACGATCAGTTCTCTGGTGCTTACGCTAGAGGAAATATCAAGGTTGTAGAATGGGAGATTCCTGAGAGTGAGAAGACTAGCGGCTATCACGCAGAGGGCGCAAAGAACTCTGTAGGCTTGGTGCCTTGGACTTCTGGAACGGTAAACAGTCTTCTGCCAAAAGATAGACAGAGAAGCGTGATGCTCTCTAGATGGAGAAAGGCAGTAAGAATCTTGCCAGACGAGGAAGTTGCTGAGAAAATCGCCGACCAACTGAGAGGTACAGGTTTGGCTATTCCTTGGAATGTTGTTACCCCTAACCAGTTGAGAGAGCTTGTTAAGCTTGGTGTGCCTATCACTACCGTTGAGCAAGGCAGACAGAATCCTGAAACCAAGGAGAAGTTCTTGCAGCAGATGGAAGAGTTGGAACAGGAGTTTCCTCAGGCTAAGTTTGTTAATGTAAAAATGACAAAGGATGCCTTCAAGGAATGGGGAAAGAACGGCGGCACCAAGTTCCGCACAGATAACGGCGAAAGCAACTACCCTACTTCTTCGGTTGAGAGTCATGTAGAAAAGGTGGCTCAGAAGACTGGCGCAAAGGTTAACATGGTTTCATCGGTTGATGAAATCAACAACAAGGCGGCTAAAGATGCCATTGAAGAAGGCAGAAAGATTACCGGATGGTATGACGAGAAGACTGGCGAGGTACATCTTTATATGCCTAATATCCACGACAGATATACTGCCGAGAAGACCATTTGGCATGAGGTGGTTGGTCACAAGGGAATGAGAGAACTGTTTGGTGAAGACAGATTCGACAAGTTCCTTCGTGAAGTATGGTACGACTTGGATAAGCCTGAGAATGCGGCCTTGAAGAAGCTGGTGGATGAGGAGAGAAAGTTTAACCCTCTGAATATCTATAATGCTATTGAGGAAGGTATCGCCCGACTCGCCGAGGATGGCAAGGGTGAACCGGGCTTCTGGAATGGTATCAAGAATAAGGTATCTGATTTCCTTCATGAAATCGGTTATCGTATTGCTCCTAACACTAAAGATGTGAAGTATCTACTCTGGTTGAGCAAGAACTTGCAGAAGAATCCGAATGACCCTTATTGGAAACTGAGAGCCGAGGCGGTGAAATACCGTCTCGACCATGAGCGTGTGCCTGTGGTTGAGGCGCATGATGGTATGTTCTACGGAAACGATGGCAAGGTTCGCAGTATGGACAGTCTTACCAAGAGTGAGTGGGATGAGGCTACCGACGGACAGATTCACTTCCGTACTACCCCATCTGCCGGCACAGCTCTTGACAGATACCACCGTTCACTTGACGAGCACGGCTACATGTTTACCGAGAGCTATATGGACAATATGCTTTCGTTGAAGAAGTTGATGAATGCGATTGTGCCGGGCAAGAAGATTGAGGATATTGCTTCTTCGGAGAATCCTTATATACTGCAGAACACCATGCAGGGTGCAATGAGCGATGCGGCTCAGATGTTTGAACGCAACGTGATGAAGCCTCTAGACAAGGCCATGGCCGGCGTACTGGATGCTTTCGATGGAAAGAAGGATGATGAGAAGATAAGAAACTTCAATCTCTACATGATTACCAAGCATGGCTTGGAGCGAAACAGAGTGTTCTTTGTTCGTGACTTCCTGAAGAAGATGAGGATGGACGAGCAGAAGAAGCAGGATGCAGACTTCTTGGAAAACAGTTATTATAGCGACAAGGAGTATCTTGACAACGAGTTGAAAGCTGGCAACATCGACCTGAAGGAGTACTACAGACAGTTGGATGAGAGTATCAGAAACCACTTTGATGCTGACTTCGAAGCTGGCGAGCACGACTATTCGGGTATTCACGCTATTCAGGAGGTAGCGAAATCTTCTGACCCTTACGATGATGCTGAGGCTATTCAGAGCGTGATGGATTCGGAAGCGAAGATGGAGAACATCAAGAAGGGAGCTGTGAAGGACTATTGGGATAAGGTGAAGGCTGCTACCCAGTATTCGATTGACAGCGACTACAAGAATGGCATCATCAGCAAGGAATTGCATGACCATGTATCGAATATGTTCAACTGGTATGTGCCTTTAAGAAAGTATGATGAGGCTACAGCAGAAGATACTTATGGCTACATTACTGAGCAGGGCGACCCGAAGAGCTATATCGGAAGCACGATCATGAGAGCGAGAGGACACAAGTATCTGAGTGAAACAAACGTAATGGCGCAGATTGGTGCGATGGGTAACAGAGCTATCAAGAATGGTGGTATGAATGCTATCCGTCAGGCTTTCGCAAGATTCGCGCGAAATAATTCGGGCAATAATCTGATTACCGAAACAAGCGTATGGTACGAGAAGGACCCTAGGACTGGTATTGTATATGAGCGTTATCCTGATATTCCAGAGGATGCGACTGCTGACGAAATCAACCAGATAGTTGCAGACTTCAATACAGACATGAAGGCGAAGTCAGCACAGGGCTTGGCATCGAAGGTTTACAGACGAGGCAGTATTGGTTATAAGTTCCAAAGAGCGGAGAATAAATCGCAGCATATCGTGGACGTAAAGATTGCCGGAAGGACCCATTCTTTTATTATCAACGGAAATCCTAGAGCGGCGCAGGCGTTGAATGGATTGCTAGAGAACTCAGGCGCCAAGGGAATCATGAAACCATTGAGTTCTATCTCAAGAATGATGGCGCAGTTGTGTACATCTTATAACCCTGAGTTCGTGATGCGAAACATCATGCGTGATGCGGAGTTTGCATCGAGCAACGTGACTTCCAAGGAAGGTGCAAGATATGGTGCGCTCTGGGCGAAGTACTATGCGCAGTTGGGGTTGTATAAGGGTGCTTCAAATATCAGCTTCAAGGATTTGAGCGGAACTACAGGCTTGGGCTTGTTTGCCAAGTATCGTAACGGAACACTTGATATGAGCGACAAGGTTCAGAGATATTTCAAGGAGTTCATGGAGAACGGCGGCGAAACCGGTTGGGTTCAGATCAAGAACATGCAGGACTGGACCAAGGAGTACAAGAAGGACGTAAAGAGCGAAAGAAGCAAGATTGACAAGGGCGGTGCTGCCCTTCGTGACTTCTTCTTTGGAAATCTGGCGAACATCAACGAGGTAGCTGAGAATATCGCCCGATTCGCTACATACTGTGCGAGCCGAGACAGTAACCGTTCTATCATCCGCTCGGTCTATGATGCGAAGGAGGTATCTACCAACTTCAACCGCCATGGAAGCGGTGATGCCATCAAGAGTTTCAAGAACGGAGAAATGACTGGCGGCAAGGCGGCTGCAAGATGGGCTTACGGATTTACGGCTAGTTATCTCAGACATTGTTCTATGTTCTTCAATGCCGGTATTCAGAGTACAAATCTTCTTGTGAAGAACTTGAAAAATCATCCTGTAGGTACTTCTATCAACATGCTTGCCATTCCTTTTGCCCTCGGTGCGCTAGCTGCACTTGGTAACAATGTGCTGATTGCGAGTGAAGACGAAAAGGACAGAAAGGGAGTGAAGGACCCATACGGTGAGTTGCCTGATTATATCAGAAGAAACAATCTCTGCATTTACAAGGGCGGTGGCGAGTTCGTGACGATTCCGCTTGCCATCGAGTTGAGAGCCTTCTATGGTCTGGGCGACTTGGCGGCAGGATTGACCTTCTCGCCAAACGTGAGCGGACAGAAGAGTCCTGCCTTGGATGCCGTGGGCTGTATGTCGCAACTTGTGCCGGTGATGGACTATCTCGGTAACTCTTCGGCTGGCAAGGAGCCATTGAATGAGACGATCAAGGCTATCTCTCCTTCTGCCCTATCTCCTTTCGTGGAATGGGAGTTAAACACCGACTGGAAGGGTGCACCGATTGAAAGACGTGGTGACTGGAATGAAAATTCCCCTTCTTGGCAGAGAGCCTACAAGGGTGTGCCTGACGGATATATGGCTGTAAATAAATGGGTGAATGCACAGACTAACGACGTAGCCAAGGGGAATGAGGATATGCTGGGTAATAGTTTCCTGGATATGGTGACAAACCCTAGTATGCTGAACCATTACATCGGTGGCCTTGGCGGTGGAGCTGCTACCTTTACCGAACGAGCTATCGGTGTTATCAAGCACGGAAGCGACACGGAAACTAAGGATATTCCTTTCCTTCGCTCTCTTCTCTACACGCCAAACGAGCAGAGCAGCTTGCAAAGAACCAAGAGTAAGTGGTATAACTATAAAGACGAAATGGAAAAGACCATGGCCAACGTGGACCGCCTGAAATCGAAGAACGTTCCGATTGACAAGAGAATTACGAATATCGGGGAGTATTTCCACTTTCAAAACTCCAAGGATGCTGCCAAGGTTAGAATCATCAAGCTGGCAGAGAAGCAGATGAATCGATGGAAGAAGATGAGGGATAAGGCGAGTGATACCGAGAGCATCAACTTCGCTAACCAGAATATTGACAGAATCATGATGGATGCGGTTGATGAACTGGATAAGTTGAATTAAAAGCAAAGGAGCGGGCTTAATGCTCGCTCCTATCTTTTATGCTATAGCAAATATGGCATGGTGTACGAAACATGCTATCAGCCTTTTCCTTGCTAACCTTTTCTATTTTTCCACCACATCTACGCAATCCTTTACAGGATTCTGTCTTGTGGTATCTATGTGAATAACTACCAGTGCAGATATAAACGCTATCAGAGCATGATACTAGTATAACAAATAAAAATAAAATATACGGCAAGAAAAAGTTTCTCTTTCTTTGCATTATTTCTATTTTGTCCAATTCTTTAGAATACAAGCTTCTTGTTATAGAAACAGGTAATGATAGTAGCACACATATTGCATTTACCGATATTGATGTTAAAACATGATCTTCTTGGTAATAATAAAAATCAAATAAAGCTTTTATGATGTTGCTCACTGTAAGCAAAACTATCAAGTTGAAATATCTGCTTTCTCGTCTGTGCTTATAGATTCTACCATTTTTGCAAACATCTTTATCTCTAACCACAAAGAACGCTACAGGACCACAAGTAATAAGCATATATAAATTTTGATACCATTCTCCGCAGCTATTATAGTTATGAAACCATTCAACTGCTACAGGGAAAATGATAAACAATAAATTTATCCAGTAAGCGTATTTTCCCAATAAAAATTTCTTCATAATTCAATAAACTATTAAACGTTATTACCCTGCAAAATTAGTGAAAATATTGATAGGTTGTATTGTTTTTGGTAATTTTCTTTATAGTTTAGACTTTTGCTAAATAAATGAGCAGGGAATGACTCAACATAAAATGCTGAGGAACGGGGGCTAGAGGGGGCTTTTCTTGCTTGCGGCGGTTTGACAGAGGGAGCCTAGGAGATAGCAGGGTTCTTCGGTGTACATATTTATAAGGAACTGCTCGGATATGTGCTGAACTACATGGAGCATTTCGTGGGTGAGGCTGTTTGTGTACTCCCCTTTTGAGGTGGCCCAACCTATTACTACTATCGTTTTTCTGGTGTCTATGTTGGAATAGGTGATGCCTTTGTTGGGCTGACCTTCGAGCACGAGATTACAGGCATCTTCGAGAGGAATGCCGGCGCATCCCAAATCCAGAAGATGCCTTCTTACCTTCATGGCATCCTTTGAGTGAACATCGTACATTACATGTACTGTCCAGTCATACCTTTCCAAATATATCTCCTGCTCAGTCATTCAACTAATCAATAATCACTAATAATTAATCACTAAAGAATTTCTTCCCAAGGAATGCCCACACCATTGAAAGATGTGTCTGCATAGAAGCGGTTGAAGATGAAACCGTCCTGCTGATCCTCATCATCTACGTAGTCTTTGATGAACTGAGCCATCTGCTTTTCTTCTGTGATAGACGAGCCGTAGAAATCGGCGAGGCACATGTGCGCGATGTAAACTGCATCATAGCCCACATTATTCTCCAGCACGATATTGTTCTTCTTCAAGATGTCCTCAATATCATCCTTGCTCATCATGCGGATAGGCTTACCATTCTTCCGCATCTGCTTTACTGCCCACTCGCACATCTTCTTATTGAAGTGCCAGCCATTGTAGCGAAGGTAAGCCCTCATTTCCTCTGGCTGATAATCGTAGGCATTTAATGATTGTCTATATTTTCTTTCCATAATCTTTATGTATTTAAGAAAGGGGTATGCCCACTTTTGAGCACACCCCAAACTTGTTAGTAATCTTCTCCGTAATCACTTCTGTAATCACGTCCACGGTCTTCACGTTGGCGCATGTCTTCGTACTCCTCATGCTCTCGCATACCACTTCTGCCTCCACGACCTCTATAATCGGGCATGCGGTTGCGCTCGCCGTACCGGTCACGTCTGCCATCACGCTTCATTTCGCCCAGGCAGTTCATCGCCTTATCCAAGTAGCGCAAGCCTTTCTCCACGTTCTCATACAAGCCATCAAACTTGTCTTCTGTAATCTCAACCATTATCATAATCATAAGATTTTTAAAGTGAATAGATAGGAGATTACTTGTTTATCGCCTGTTGGAGCAATCCCATCATCTTATCTAGCTTGCCCTCCATGCCGGAAACCTTGCCTTCAAGCTTACTGATTTTCTCAGTCTGTTCCCTCTCCTTGGCTATCTGGGGGTTGAGCTGCAGTAGCATTCCCTCACAAGAATCAACAACCTTCTTGTGATAATCTACGCTCTCCAGTATTGCCTTGGATTGTCTCAGCATCGTATCAACCTCAGCACTCATGGCTTCCTTGTTGTCGCTCACCACGAGGTTCTTGTCGTTCGCTATCTGTCCGTTAGCAGGTAGCTGTTTGAAATCCACCTCCTCATCGTTCAGCTTCACCTTCACATCAACCACAGTTTCCATAGGCTGAGGCGTGAAGCCATTGTTGAAGGTAGGGTATTTCGTCTGAGGGTTGCTAACCGAAACAACCTGACCGATCTGCAAGTTCGGGTTCTCACCCTTGTCGAGCACATAGAATAAAGAATTTGTCCTTAAACCTTGAAACATAATGTAATCTCCTATTATCTATTCTGTTTGTTAAACAATACCCGTCATAAGTTGAAGGGTGTTAGTGTCTCTCTCAAACCAGAGCTGAACCACTCCAGTGCCCGGCACATCTGCAACCGTCAATGCCTCACCATTGAATTTGGTTACGGCTTGGGTTACGCCGTTGGTCTCGAAAAGGATAGGCAGCGTACCAGTCGTTCCAGTCGGAATTGCCTGTTTCAGATTCACGAATATCGTTCCCCTGTAGTTGGCATTCACGAAGGCGTGGTTTTTAAAGGTGAACACCACATTGGCAGTATTCACCGCCACGCCTGTAGAAGCGATAGCCGCCGAACCGTTACGATTCACCCATGTAAAAGGTCTTAACCATAACATAGCAGCCTCCTTTCTTTAACCCCAGAATCCTGCACCGTTAGCAGCATTCAGTCCATACAAACCAGCCTGATAAGCAACGCAGTTAGGAACCGCAGTGAATGGGCTGTAAGGGGTGGTTACTGTCTCTGGCAGCTTGCACTTGATACCTGCCACCTCGTTCTGCAGACCAGCCAATACCTGATTAATAGGTGCTACAGCCTGACCCACGATTTGCGAAGTCATTGCAGAAGCCTTGTAGGTACTGTTCTCCTCACGCAAAGAATCAATCTTGTTCTGCATTTCACGCATCTCCTGCTGCTTCTGACCGTCAACGATGGTCTGAGTGCTATCCTTGATGGCGTTGTGCAAGTCGCAAGTTTGTCTCTGGGTCTCGTAAGCTACATTGGAGAAGCCACGCTCCTGACCTACTGCCACGTTGTTGATGGCATTCTGCAAGGTTCCAGTCTGCTGACACATCGCCAACTTGATATTGCCGTCCATGGCGGTAATGTTGTTGTTGGTCTTGCAGCAGCATTCTGCCAGCTGGGTAGCGATTGCGTTGTTACCCTGCATGATGGCAGTCAATACCTGATTAGCGGTCATGCCCATCTGGTTGCCGACACCGCAAATCTCCTTGCTTACACCGTTGATGGCAGCGATAACGTTACCGGTAGTAGTGTTGAGAGCAGTAGCGAGCGACTGAACATCGTAGCCATTGCGCTGAACTGCCTGCATGATAACGGCCGTATTGGCATCGTTATTGAGCATAACGCCACCCTGTCCGTTAGGCATCAAGCAACCGCCATTGTTTCCACCGAAGAAGTTGCCTCTACCCATAAGAAGGAAGAGAAGCAAGATGGCAAACAAACCATCACCCCATCCGTTTCCATTGCCCTTGCCGTTGCAGAGAGCAAACAAACTTGGATCTACACCCTGTCGCTGCATAAGTGCTGGGAGCATAGCGAGAATGCTATTGAAACCGCCGCCCTGGCTGGTTCCGTTCTCCCCGAATACGTAAGTTTTTGACTCACTCATAATAAAATAGTTTTATCCGTTTCGTTCACTATTGAACTTGGTGCAAAGTTACGAAGAAGATGAGGCTCTGCCTAACTATGCTCAAAATAAAGTTTTTATAGGTTAGAATGCTGTTTTTCAATGATTTACAATGAGGAAGATAATGCTCAATTATTTAGCATCATTCTAAACTACAGAGAAATATGCTTTGGTTGGTACAAGCTATCTGATTTTTTCGTACTTTTGCAGGAAAAATAAAATTATTGCGTATGGAAACAATTATTTTGGTTATTATATTTGCAGTTCTGTTTATTTTATCCTGCCTGTCATTGTATCGTATATGTACAGTAGGTAAAACAAACGGTGCATTAGTTTCTAAAAAAGAAATGTATGATATGCACTTCGCTCCGAAAATAAGAATGATGCATGTGCGTATATTAGCATTATTAGTCTTCGGAATGCTTCTTGTTATAGCATACCATTTCATGCCAACTAGGCTAGGTGATTACGTTTACATAGAAAGGGATTTGTCTAACCACAAGCAAACCATTCATTCGAATAGTTCATGCCCATTAATCAAAAAAGGATATAGCGTAAACGAAGTACAATACTATACATATACACCTTACTTTGATTGTTTCTGTTCTAGATGTTTCTATGAATCAGATGCCATCAAATTAACTAAAGGGCAAAATAAGAACTTCTCTCACACGAAAGAATTGGGCTTGTAATAAGTATCCGATTTATATTATCTTAGAGTCTCTTTTAGGATCTTGCATCTGCATTCGAAAATAGTTATATTTACACCAATAAAACATTCAAGCTTATGAATAAGAAAATTAAAGTTTATTCTATAGGTGTACTTGTTTGCATCATCTTTGATGTTACATTTGCCACTTTTGCTATTATTTGTGGTAAAATATCAGCTTCTGATTATATCTTTATGGATATATTTCTTTTAATTTCTGATTTTACAATTATTGGATTGTGCTATACTTATTTAAAGGAAAAATCAGAAAATAAATGCTTGGTAATTAAACTGCCTGGTACAGTAGATGATGATAGTTTGCCTAAGTTAAAATAGAAATAGAAAACTTGAAGAGTAAATACAAGAAAAGGGAGTGTCAAACAACACTCCCTTCTTCTTTATCTATATGGTTTATTCTCCATACTTTGGTTCCTCATACACCAAGTTATGCTTATCAACGTAAGCCTTAGCTTCTTGGTATGTGTCAAACTCTACTGCGGTGGTGTCATTGGCAGGGAAAGTCTCACCTGTCATACCTCCCTCCGTGAGAGGGAACACCATCTTGGTTCCCTCATGTACTACTCTATATTGCTTTGTTAACTTATTCATATCTTGTTTCCTTTCTTTACCTTAATGTTAAACTTATGCTTTTGCAATATTGATAGTATAGCCCTTCTGCTGCAAGGTTGTTACTGCATCATCTGATGCAGAAGTGCGGTTTCCTGCAACCGAGATAATTTTGTAGGCAACTATATCAGAAGAAGCAAATCCTACCTTACACTGAGCTTGGTCTTGAAGCATCTTGTCAATGTTAGTAAGGTTAGCATTTCCTTCGATTGCAACTATCTTTGATGAAGAAGCACGTGTTCCCCAAGTAAATGAAGAACCAGAGTCTTTTTGGAATGAAACAAACTTGCAAGATGCTGGCAGGGTTGCTAAATCTCCAGACAATCTCGAATATTTCAGACTTACTTCCTTCAAGTTAGATATATTCTGAAAAGCATTTATATCTCCAGTAAGAGGAGTTGCAGAATTATATGCTTTTATCATATTTAATGATGTGCAGCCTGCTAAACTACCTATATCACCATAAACATTTGTGCCCTCTAATAACAGAGTATTTAAAGATGTCAGATTCTTCAAATTACTTATATCACCTGAAACCTTAGTATTATATATACTCAAAGTATTTAAAGATGTCAGATTCTTCAAATTACTTATATCACCTGATATTTGTGTACCTGCCAAACTAACATTTGTAAGAGAGTTTATATCTTTTAAGCTAGCAATATCACCATAAACGGATGATTTTGATAAATCTACGTATGTTAAACCTTTGCAGTTTTTAAGACTGTCAATGTTTCCAGACACTTCAGTATTGACAAAACCTATATAAGTTAACAAACTGGAATACTTAAAATCATCAATACAGACAGACATATTCTGTTCTGCAGTATTTCTGTTAACACCAATAGATGCAATACTATATTTGTCTAGTATTGCAATTTCTAAATTATTATTGCTAACAATTATACTCTGCGTAGAATCTGCTGGTATTGTCATTGTTTTACCTTTGTTTTCAGAAAGATTACTGCCAGCAAAATATCCATCACCAATTATTTCAAGATTGGTGTCTTTTTTTGCTGTAATTGAAAACGCCTGCGTATTTTCTGATGGAGAAGTAATCTTTTTGAGTTTAATTCTCATTTCTCCTAATCTAAGTAATTCATTGTTACTGGTCGAACCAGGCAATCTTGTTACAAAACACTTTCCCATAATTTTAATTTTTTAAAATATATTATTTATATCCATGTACTCTATAAGATGCCTTTTGTGCAGAGAAGAGCATCTTGCCATTCTTGTATAGTTTGCCTTCAACTGTTGTTTGTTTATTATTGAAGTCAAATAACCCACAGAAATTTTGGTCAGCCCAAGATATGAAAAGCACACCTTCTTCAAACATCTGTACAGAACTACGTGTATAAGAATATTTCTTTGGAATTTCATATACCCTATAATCTTTGATAAGATGGTTTTCCCAATCTATACTTAACTGGACAATACGTGATACCATTTTTTCATCATAAGTACCATTATCAGACTTGCTGATTACAAAATGTGTATCATTATTTCCATCAGGGTTGTTTCTATAATTATTTCTCGGGTTAATATCATAATAATTGACTGTAGGAGATTCTCCTGTCCACATATTATTATCGAAGAGTATGTATGTAGGATATTCATGTCCTCCTATATTCTTCTTTCCCCAATAAGTTGTATCATGCTCATGATAGAATTTCCACAAAGGAATCTCATCAAGAGAAATATCATTTAATGATGATGGCACATCAGTAAACATAAATCCTTCTTCAAGTACTCTCTTTGAATCTATATAAGCAGAATTATATAATCCTCCAACTCTTCCTATAATAGCCTCATTGTAATCTTTAGTTTTTGAACCTATTACAACATTTCCATTATTCTCCACTGTTCTCTTGATTTTCCAGAAACAATTCATGTCTCGCATATTAACAAGGAGATTACCATCGTAGTCAAGTTGAATAGTGTTCCAATGGGCAGTAATACTTGGACTTTTACCATGTATTCCGTCTGTGAGAAGAAGTGGATAGTCATTTGCATCAAATGATGCTATCTGCTTCCAAACACCATTTTCTTTTTTAATTTCCTGAATCAACAAGCTGTAAGAAGTAACAACCAATGATTCCTCATTTTTATTTATTGTTATGCTTTTAGATTTTCCATAACAGAAAATAATGAAATGATTATCATCCAAATAGATAAAGTCATGAGCATCAGGTGCTAAATCAACTTTAATATTTGTGTCTATTACATTAAAATCCTTGTCGTAAATAGTCAATCCTTTTTCTCCTTTAATTCCACTATATGAAGTATATGGAAACATTACAACATAACGAAGTATTCCACCAGAGGTTGTTTCTTTTCTGAACTCAGCATAACTATAAGCATTTGCTCCAAGTTTCAGATAGTTTATAACTCCATTTTGATTTCTCACTACCAAATATTTGTTATCAACCATAGCTACCCAAAAGTTGAAATACTTTGAAAAGTCTCCAATGCAATCAAATACAGGGAAATCATCTGGCAATTCTGTAATTACAGAAGGGTCAACTTTTCTGGCTTTAACAGAGAAATCTGACTCATCAATGTACAATTCATAATAATCTCCATTTGAAGTCTTTATGAATTTTAAATCCTTTGGCATATTGGATGAAGTTACCTTCAACTTATCTATTGTTACAAAGTCTCCTTTTTGCTCTCCGTTAAAAGCCTTCTTCCCCTTGCAGATTACAACATCGCCTGCTTTTGCTGCAGTTGCATCAACTGCCATACGTATGTATCTTACCCAAGTTAATTCTTCCGGTATTTGGAAGGTGCTTCCCAATGTAGTACCATTAGAATTAAACAACCTCTGTCCATTCTTATCATTGGAATCAGTTACAACCACCATACCTGTAGCTGTACCTGTACGAGTAAACCAGTCACCTGCCTCACATTCTATGCGGTTAGACATTTCATAACCAGCATTAGGAGGTGTAAAGCTATGAGTTCCGTCATTGAAAGTTTTTTGAATATCTGACGGAACTATTAAGTTTGGAGTGTTATGATTTGATACACCATCAAGAATGCTTAAAGGAATATCATCTGATTTCTTCACGATAGGAATAACATCAGATTCTTCTATCCACTCGCATTTCTCTCCATTCTTATAATAATTTGGAGTATTGAAACCTACGTTCTCATTTTTAATGCCATTCTTGTCTCTATGTGACAACACCCTATTTTCTGAATCAAGCTCCATATTAGACCTTTCCTCTGGGTCTTCAATAGTAGTGTTTGCAATAGCTACATCTGCATCAATGAGAGCCTTGCCTTCCTCTTTATCAACCTTAGCATCAATGGTTTCTGATTTCAAGTTGAAAGAATAGTGACTTCCATCATTGTTAGTAGCAGAAAGAACCTTTCCGTCTGCATCTTCCTCTACTGCAAGATACTCAGGATTCTCCTGCATAGAGAAAACGTCAAGGAGTTCTTTGAGATTGGTATCTATTGTACCTACCTTCTCCTGCAATAATGCAAGGTCTGATTGAAGCTGAGAGATAACTTGCTTCAAAGCATTGACCGCATGGATTTCGCCAATGATTTCTCCGTCTCTTCTGATACCAAGGAGCACATGGTTTGCAGCATCCTGCCAAAGAGCGAAGAACTCTTCATTCTGCTCAACGTGATACATTTCATTGAGTGGATAATATGGCTTACCTGTATCTCTATAGATGCCATAGAGTACTCTATCCTCTGAATCTACTACAGCCTTGATAAACTCCTCATTCTCGATTACCCTAAAGCGTTCTTTTACTTCATCTTCGATGAGAGACTTACCTTCCTCTTTGTCCACCTTACCTTCCTGCAACGCTGTGATGCTTGCAGATAATTCTTCCTTGACAGCATTAATAGCTTCAAGAACATCTGTCTTATCCTGCTGACACTGATTGATAATCTCCTGCAACTTGGCTCTGACAGGTGTAGGAATACCCTTGCCCCACTCAATGGAACCATCAAGCTGAATACCAAAAAGGAAGTGGTCTTCTGCATCTACTATTGCCTTGAAGAACTCCGGAGACTCTATTTCTCGGAATGGAAGAGCAAACTGGGAGACTACCTTATCCTTGGAATCACCAAACTCTTGGGCTATGTTCTCCTTGTCGAATTTCTTATCAAGTTCTGTAGCTACCTCTGACTTCTCTGCCTTGGCTTCAATGATAGCATCTTGCGCCTTGTTTTTAGCAGCAAGTTCATCAATGGCTCCTTGGGCTGTGACTGCGGTCATGCCACTAGTCTCGTTGTTATAAGAGACAGCTGTGGCAGTAGAGGCTCCTCCTGAGACGGTGATGTCTTTAATGGCATCCTCCAACTGATGGGTCTTTTCACCTATCTGCTGCAAGTTTTCTTGGTCTCCTTCAAGAAACACTTGCTTTGCAGAGGCAATCTTACCCTTCTTGGTCTTGGCTAGAAGCTCGTCTGTTAAATTTATACTCATATTATATAATCTTTAGACGTTTATGATATTACTAAATTCCATGTGGCTGCAGTGAGAGGATTGGCTGTTCTGTATGCTTTGAAACTGCCTAGACTATTTGTGATAGTCTGAGGAGCAGCAAGGGTTACGTCAAATCCAGCATTGGTTACACGGGTGATTGAGAGATAACTAGGTACTACAAGCCAGATATAATCATTATCCTTAGTAGTTACTTTTGGATTGAATGATACTCCTGTAGCTGATACCTTGTTGAGCGTATTGAGAATTTCTGCGGTCATGGTGGCTGCTGGGTTTCCTCCAAAGTAGCATAGATAGCGAGTCTGAGATGTACTCTTGCCAGTTCTGCCCTCCTTTGTTACTGCAAACCTGAAGATTTCTCTTGCACCTTCGATTGGGGTGGATAGAGTTCCAACAGATGATGGAGTCTCTGAGAGATTCTTAGAGTTATTATCGTTAATCTGCTTGCTGATGATTGACGTATCAGGCACAAGGGGTTTATTGTCGCTTGAAACAGAATAACGAACCTCTGTCTGCATCGTACCTACATTCGGGGTGATGGTGAAGCCCAAGATGATTGGATATACCGTATCATTCAGTTTGGCTAGATTCTCGTCAACGTTCTGAATCAATTCTACTAGGTTATCGGGAAGTCCAGTGGCAGACTCGATGGCTGTGCGAAGCTCTGGGTCGAACTTGTCTATCTTCAATGTGCCACTTGCTAACTTATCATTGGTTACAGAACCGTTTTCGATTTTTTCTGTAGATACGGAATCTTTTGCCAGTTTAGAATTAACAATGCTTTCGTTGACAACTTGCGACGAACCAACTGCATCATCTGCAATCTTATCGTTGGTGATAGACTTTCTTGCTACCTTCTCTGTAGTTACAGACTCATTTGCGAAATGTTTGGTCTCCAAGGATGCCTCACGAACTACCCTACCATCTACAGACTGGTCACCCAGCTTTGGGTTGGTGATAGCCTTCTCCTCTACCTTCTCGGTCGTAACATTACCGTCACGAATTTTGTCTTTCGTGATGGCTTGGTCATTGATGTCGTCTGTTTTCATCATCGGCACCATACCACCTATTTTTATATCGTCTCTAAATGTAGGCATATTTGATTTCTTTTGGTTCTGATGAAGTGAATATCTGAATCTTTACGGTCTCTGGGATAACTCGCATACGAAGATAGAACTTATCTGTATTCTTGTGGGCACGGATGGGAACACGAGGCTTCTTGCCATCGCCTTTATCTTGCCGGATGATGAGTTTGCCCGGGTGTTTGAGCGTAATCATCAAGTAGATGTCTCGCTGCAAGGTAATCTCTGGCGATACCCATGCAAGTTCTTCCTCGTTATAATTCGTTGATACATACTCCATTTTGTACAGTTAATAATTAAAAGTAAATAATTAATAGTCTTCCTATCCTACTACTTTGTGCTAACGCCTAGCTGCTGCAAGGCTATCGTGTACATCTGATTTGCCTTGGTATCATCGTAGGATGAGAGGAGGAGAAAGGCGAGATAGTAGATGAAGGCATTCGAAAGTTTATCAGGGATGGCTACATCGGTTACATCTGATGTTATGCTCACATTCTTTGGAACGCCTACAAAGGAAATAACGGCTTCGTCTGGTATTGGCTGCAAGAGGATGCGGATAGGATTCTCTCGCATGATGGTAGCCAGAGGACGGTCTTCTGTTCCCTTTGCTGTATCATCGAACATCATAAGAGCCTCATCGTCGGTATCTTCTACTGGTGTTACTGCCTTGAACCATCCTTTGCCACGAACTCGGGAGATATTGATAACCTCGGTATCGCTAGGCATCGTAATTACTCCGATGCCTTTTGTATCGTCGAAGCTTTCTACCTTGATGGTGGAGGATGTTGTGGCATCAACTTTCTCGGAAGCAGTCTTTTCTGAATCAGTCTTCTCGGAAGCTGCACTCTTTGAGTCTGACAAAACCGAGGAAGATGCAGCAGTAATGGCGATCCAATGCAGGGCATCGTTTATCTTCGACTTGATGATGTTGTCCATATACAAATCATCCTTCTCATCGGTGATTTCCGATGTATTGTTGGATTCCTCGTCTATGCACCAACGTACTGCCTTTATGATTTCCTCTATACTCATTTACACCTTATTATATATTATGGCTTGTGATTTGGGAAAACAAAGTTGTGTTTTGTTGCCCATTCCAAAGCACTCGCTAAAGTCTTGAACTGTCGGGAACCCTCACGCTTGTCTTCCTCGTTGACGAAAGCAATCAGGTCTTCGTCTGAAACTACAGAAGCAACCTCAATAGGTCCCTTTTTGGTTTCTTCGGCAGACTTTGCTGCCAGTTCTTCTGCCTTCTTCATCTTATCCTCTAAGGTTTCCTCAGAGCGGATAAGTTTAACGAGACCCTGTTTGAAGAGTTCGCTGTTTTCGAGCAAAGTCTGAGCATACTCATTCTTCAAGATAAGTTCCGGCATCTGTTTGGTAACTACGTTGCCTCGCTCGAAGTTGTATCGGACTGTTACGCCATTCTTTCCTTGAAGGATATGACTCACAGAGTTTCTATTTGCAATATATCTATATACCTTAATCATATTTGCTAATTATTTATTTAGAACAACAGGTGACCGGCACGAAGCCAGTCACTTGTTATTTGGTGTATTATACTAGGCTGCAATAAGCTGACCCGAGAAGAGTTCCCATTTACCGTCCTTGTAGATGTAAACATTCTCCTTCTCGTACTTGGTTGTACCACTACCACCAGAATTTGGAGCCTCATAATCGGCAGTCAAAGCGACGATCATGCCCTCACGTGGAGTCTCAGGCAACCTGCTCATGGAGATAATGTTGTTGATAACACCAGAAGCGCCAAGGGTAGAAATCTTGTTCTCTGGACCAACCAGAATACTATTGTAGCCACGAAGAGCAACACAATCAGCCTCCCAGTGCATGTAACGCTTAGCCAGACGTGGGTCATAAGCATCCTTTGACAAGTCGTTGGTGCGCTCCTTGCTCTTCTCCTTGACGTAGTGACGAGCACCCTTGAAGTCGGCACCAATCATGCAGTCTTCCAAATCCATGTAGTCGAGCGTGCTATCCCAAGCGAAGTTGAGAGTACCATAACTACACTTGAACTGGTTGAAGGTGATGTCGAACTCCTTGACAGTAGAGAACATCACATCGCGACCCTTAGGAAGTTCAATCTTCATCAGTCGCTCGACAGCGTTCTTACCACAGAAGAGATACATGGTATCAGACTCAGCGAAGTCGGTGAACATCAGCTTAGCGATAGCGATAAGGTCTGCGAAGGTATAGGTGTCGCCAATACCATAAGAGTTAGTGAGCTGGTTGATGATACCCTCAGCAGAGTAAGCATACTCCTGAGCACCGTCCTTTGTCTCCATGAGGAACTTCAACTTTGTACCATAGAGGTAGCTGCGCTCCTGACGAAGCAAGAACTTGGTGAGGGCATCATCCTTCATATCAGCAACGGTATGAGGAGCCTTCTTCTTGATCTTCTCGAACTCTTCGGTAAAGATAATGGAGAATGCACGCTTCTGCAAATAAACCTCCTCTGAACGAGGCTGGTAGTTCTCTGGTGGAACGTTCATCTGGCTCTCGGAGAGGATTGTTGAAGCACAGAGGATGCGGCTGTTAGCAGGGATAGCTGGGCAACCCATAGAATCGAGGGTTTCACCGATAGTGCCTTCGGTCTCAGCCGGACCATTAAGAGCCTGCAAAGTAACCTCGTCCTTTGTCTTCTCAATAACCAAGAGATTCAAGCGACCGCTAACCTTGGTCTTAGAACCACGCTCGTAACCGGCAACAGAAGGAACGATAACTGTGCTACCCTTGTAGAGAGGAAGCAGAGAACCAGAGAAGTTAGCCTTGGTAAGCTTGATAGTGCCACCAGCAGCGACAGCTTCAATCTGCTTAGTAACAACGCCATCGAGGGTATCGCCACCGACACGGGCATGCTTCTTCTCGTAGCCGTTGCAAGGCACACTCTTGGTAATCTTACGGATAATCTGGAGCAAAGGAGTGCGGAAAGGGCGATATTTCTCTACCTCACTATCCCAATCCTCTTCGGCAAGACCACCCTTGCGAATTTGGGTTGCAGAAGCCTGTGTGCCGGTCAAGTCCTGACCTTCTACCTTGCCGCCTGGAGCCAACCGGTCTGACTTATCAGGATCAACAGGCTCGGTTTCCGCATCTTCCTTGGTTGACGGTTCATGACCCTCGTCACCAATCTGAGTAGTTGGCTCTGCGGTATCAGCCATCGCGAGAACGCCGCCGCCAGTAACTACGGCAAGAAGCATCAGAATCATCTTAAAGATGAACTGACCGCTCATAAAGTTTTTAAAACAATCTTTCTTCATTTTATACATATATTTATGGATTAATATTAATAAGTGAGACCTTCGAAGAATCCGCTCTTCGGTTCATTCTTCTTTTTGACAGGTTTGTTTCCTGCACCAGAACTAGAAAGCGAAGGAGGAATGCCTTCGGTGCTTGAAGAGCGAACCTTATTCTGAATCTTCTCGTTTCGGGCTTGCATAGCCGCCTCGTCGCGCGCCGAAGTGATGTCGGAATCGTAGTTGTTGGCATTGTGGAGCATCTTCCAAATATCATCTGAAATATCACCACTCTCTACCTTGTCGTGAATCTCGTAAATCTGAGTCCACATGTCCTGTGCATCATCGGGATAGAGCTTCATCAGGCGTTCAAGCGACTTGCGCATGTTGGCAGTAACCTTCTCGGAAGCCTCGTTCTGTTCAGCCACGTCCTCGTTGTGTTTGGCGAGAATTTCAGCGAGTTTCTTGCCACCTTCAGGATCATCAAGCAATGTCTTCACGTCAATGCCCAAGCGAGCCATCGCATCAAAAGGATTGTCGTCCGGATTCTTCTCCATATCCATCGCCAGAGCAGCCAGCCACTTGTGCTTATCGAACACCTTAGATAATGCCTTACCGCTTTCCTCGTACTGTCCGAGCAAATCAGCATCATCATTCATGGCACCATAACGTGCTTCCTTGTCTTCGAAGTCGATGTCGGCATGGCGTTTCTTGAACCGGTCAGAGAAAGCCTTGCGATTAGGGCGGTCCTCTACAGGGGCTTCATCTGTAGCAGCCTCAGCAGGTGGAGCCTGTTGTGCGCCACCTTCCGCATTCATCTGTTCTAATTCTTCTTTTGTCATATCTCTATACTGTTTGAAACTTTTCGGCAAAAATGCAAATAAATTGAAGAAGTTTTGCCGTGCTCCAACCTTGCACTAGGTGGTTGGTTGGAACACGGCAAAGAAAGCCATGATTTTGTCTATTTTTGCGCCTATAATTAATAATGTATATAGAAATATGGTAAAGGCAAGAATACTGACACTTAGCAAAGTGATGCCTCAACATAACAAGTATGACTCGGTTAAGGCTCGCAAGCGAAGACAAGAACACGGCAAAGACGAGGAGCTACTCAGCCGATGCAGAAACGCCTGGAATAACCTGAGCGGTGTGCGAGAAACGAGAGCGAGAACCATGCGCTACTGTATGGGCGACCAATGGAGCGACACCATCAGAGTGTACCATCATGGCTACTGGGAGGAAATGACAGAGCGCACCTATATGGAACGGCGCAACCAGACGCCTATGAGCAACAACATCATGGTGAGCATTCTGGAATCTATTGCCGGTCTTTATGCCAAGCAGGGAACGGAACCAGTCTGCTTTGCAAGAGATAGCGACTCCCGACAACTGAGTGACATGATGAGTGCCACGATGCAATGCAACTGGCAGACAACGTACATGCAAGATGTGCTGAACCACGCCATCAAGGACTACCTGATGGGCGGTCAGATGTTTGTAAGAGAGAGTTGGGAGGCGAAGGAACTGGAAATGCCCGATTCATGGACAGACGCAATGGAACCCGACCACATGTTTTTTGAATGCGGCAGCGACCCACGACACAATGACGTGAGTCTTATCGGCGTGCTGCATGACGTGAGCCGAGAAGATTTGTATCAGAAGTTTGCTAAAAAGGAATACGGACTGACGGAAGATGATCTGAACGCCATCTTTGATGTTTACCCTTCGGACGATAACAGTTACGGCTATGAGTTTAACGAAGAGAAGGCGTTGGAAAATCTCAGTTTTGACCATAGCAACAAGGGAAGACATTACTCTAGAGTGATTGAGGTGTGGACCACGGAGACCAAACCAAGGCTGCAATGCTTTGACCCTATTGCAACCACAGGAACCGGTGCTTACTTCCGCATAGACTTGGATGATACCGCTATGATACAGAAGCTGCGCAACGACAATATGAAGCGCAAGCAGCAGTATGACGAAATGGGCATAGCGGAAGAAGACAGAGCCTATATTACAAGCGAAGAGATTGCTGATAAGTACTGGTATTATACCTACATGGCTCCAGATGGAACTATCCTCTGTCAGGGCGAAACACCATACGACTATAAAAGCCATCCGTTTACGATGAAACTATATCCGTATATCAACGGAGAGATTCATCCGTTTCTTGCCAACATCATAGACCAGCAGCGATACATCAACCGACTGATTGTGATGAACGACATGGCCATCAGAAGCAGTTTCAAGGGATTCAAGATGATTCCTACAAATGTGCTTAACGGCAGAACACCAGAGCAGTTTATGGAAGAGGCGATAGAATATGACGGATGGATATTCTACAAGCCATCGGTTAAGACACCGAATGCGAAGCCAGAGATTATTACATCGAACGCCGTGAATATCGGTACGAATGAACTGTTGCAGATAGAGCTGAACCTGATTAGGGAAGTAACCAATGTGAGCGGTGCTTTGCAGGGCAAGACTCCATCGGCAGGAACATCGGCAGCGAGATATGCACAGGAAAGCCAGAATGCAACCACGTCTCTGTATACCATACTAGCAGACATGGACGTGTTTACGGAGAAGCTGGCAACCAAGAAGTGCATGACTATACAGCAGTATTACGAGGACGGAAGGAGGGTTTACGACCGAAACTTCAATGCAGTATACAAGTACGACCGCCTTTCGGCAAGAGATATTCACTTCAAGATCAGCATCAAGAATGCGGCAGCTACGGCAGCCTTCAACACGATGCAGAACGATACGCTTGACAAGCTTCTTGAAATGGGCGGTATCAACATCATTCAGTATCTGCAGAACCTCAACGCACCATTTGCCGACAAACTGCTTGCTAGCGTACAGGAGCAGCAGGCTCAGCTTGAACAGATGTATCAGCAGCAACAGGCAATGGCTCAGCAGCAAGGAGGCGGTCAGGTAGAGAACGGAATCGTGCAGGGTGCAGACCAGAATGCGGTTGCACAGGCACAGAGTGCATTAGGATATAACAGAGCAGCATAAGGTATGGCAGAAGAGACGAAATTAATAACAATCAGCATGGAGTCCATCGAAGGTGATGTGACGAAGCAGGTTTCAGTTATCGCAAAGAGGCTGAAAGACAAGGAGGGTGTTTCTCTGTTTGGAAGCACCACCCTATCATCTGTAGAGAAAATGGTGATAAGGCAATACATCGAATCGGCAGTTCGAAGTTTTGCAGGAGAAATGGCACCAGTAGTAAAAACCTATCTGGATTCTTCGCTCCCGGCATCAGTAACTTTCAATGTGACCAGACTGAACGAAGGACACAAGAATGCTTTCGAAAGTTGCTTTATGGGATATGTAAGGGCGTACACAGCTTATATGGTGCTAACTTTGAGCAGTACAGAGCAAGCCAAAGTATACTCAGAGGAAATGAATATGCACTTGAAGGCAGCGGTACAGCTTGTATTCGACAAAAATCCTCCTTCTACATCAGCCAAGACATTGAAAGACATGACTGGTTCCATAGAGGACGAGCCACAGATAGAAACCATTAAACAAGGATAAGTTATGATTATAAAATTTCAAATTATCAAATCGGTAGTGATTGAGGCAGTAAAGTCGACAACCTACCTGAAAGCAAAGATAGACAGTTCTACCGACGAAAGAAACATCAAGACTGGTTTTCAAGAGGCAGCAGGTGACGATGAGGTACATGAAAGAACGCTTACGCACGACTTTCAGACTGCCTTAGAAATGACAAAGACCATTCTTGCTGAATATATCGTTCCTACTGCGCAAACCGTAGGAGACAATATCATCTACTATAACGACAAGGATGATGATATTGTAGAGTTTGTTCTGAACGCCTCACGAAGATGCAACGGAACGCTGACCGATACCCTGGCACGACTGGTGGCAAAGTATGTAGAAGACTACATGATTTATCAGTGGTGGCTAAAGACTACCAATCTGAAACAGGCAGAACCATATCAGGCTACGCTTGCACTGGATGAGCAGAGCATCAGAAGATGTTTCGTATTGAGCGGTCCGGCAGTCCCTACTGTCCCATATACCCAGCATCTGACCGCCAAGGTGGACGGAAGCGAGGAGGACGGAGCAGTAACCATACGCATAGACGATATGGAAGTTACCCTATCCTACTCTATTGACGATGGAGCTATTGATGATATTGAGGCAAGAAGTAGCGACCCTAGCATACTGGAAGTGCACAGAAGTCGGGAGCCACATGCTTTCTGGTTGAAACCTATCAATACAGGTGTGGCGTACATCACTCTGTTCTCACGACACAGCGACAAGCTGAAAGTGGAGGTAGAAGCAACTGTAGCAAAGGAGGTATAAGATGGAGTTTAACGCATTACACCCAACACATATCATCCGAGAGAGAGGATGGAAGCCAGAGCCAAATCCTTTCTGGCCTAAGCCACGAAGAGCAGCCCACGGCTATTGGGATAAGCACATCTTTATCTATGCCACACAACTCTGGTATGATATTGATGCAAACACCAACATGGTAGGAAGAGCTAGACGGAACATGAAGGACGCACAAGGCGAAGATATTCCGACAAGCGAGAACGATCAGGAACGCCCACTCTTCTACCGATGGTTTGACAAGTATATTAATAAGGTGGAAGCAAATCTGTCTGCCTATGTAATGAAACCACAAGGAAGGGTAAGAGATAATGCCCTGAAAGAATGGGATGAGAAGGAGATATGGCTGAAATTCCCTGACTATTGGGATGATACCAAATATGATGCACTCGTCAAGCTGATACACGACTATATCGTGACCGGTGCGCTATACGAATACTTTATGCGCACATTAACAAGCAAGGACCCTCTGACGATAGACCAGAAGGACCAACTGGACGAACTGGAGATAGACATCATAGACTGCGCCAACTCAACTAAGCCGGGCAGCATGATTCATACTCTGAAACCCTTCGGATAATAAAAAAGCGAGCGTATGGAAGATTTTGAAATGGACGGATTTAAGTCTGTAAGGGAGATACAGAAAGAGAAAAAGGAGAAGGTGAAGAAACTTCTCCCTGCAAGAAAGAGTGCCCAAAAGGAATATATACGTGACTGGCTGGCAAGGAGCCAAGAGCAGTTTGAGAAGTGCATGAACGAACTGGCAGAGTATGATCCTAAGACATACGTCACCATCTATAAAGACCTTACCAAGCACATGATACCAAAGCAGACAGAAGTGAGCGTTACCCACGGAATAGATGCAGACTTCAAGCAGCTCATGGCACTGGGCATGACAACCGTAGAGGATGAAGACGAGGCAGACGTACTGGATATAAGCAAGGCACCCGAGATACAGGATGCAGATTTTGAGGAACTAAACGATTTGACGGATGGCTCTAGTAACTGAACAGGAAATAGATAATCTCGTAGCGGAAAATCAGGAGCGATACGATGAGATTTATGGCACCTACGACCCTATGACGGGCGAAGGGTGCTATAACTTTGAGCATCGTGTGCTGATAGAACTATCCGATTTCTTCATTCCCAAGATGTGGGTTCCGAAGAAGACAGCCAAATCTGTTCTGTTCAGAGGTCTGAGAAAGATGGGCAGCCTGAAAGACTACATCAACTATGTGCTGCACCAGAAGGATGATGCCCAGCATTTCCAAATGCTCACCTTCGCCATCTGTAGGGTGAGGTTTATGGAAGACCCAGAGTTTGCCCTATACGTGACCGACAAGATTGAGGATAAGAAGACCGGTAAGATGATACCTTTCAAGCTGAACTATCCTCAGCGAAAGCTACTGAAGATTATGGAAGACCTTCGGAATGCCCACAAACCGGTGTTCGTGGTTATTCTGAAAGCACGTCAGTGGGGCGGCTCTACCCTATCACAGCTTTACATCAAATGGATTCAAGACTATAGGCGCGATGGTTGGAATGCTATCGTGTTAGCCCAGCAGAAGAATACCGCCAAGAAGATTAAGGCGATGTACCGAAAGGCTTTGGAGCGGCAACCGGGGTGGACCGTAGGGCATCAGGGCGCAAAACTCCAGTTCTCGCCATACGAAAATTCTCCCGACGATTTCCAAGTAACGGACGGAGTAAAGGCAATCAGACGAAGTACGCTGACCGTAGCATCCTTCGAGAACTTCGATTCGGTGCGTGGTAGTAACTTCCACTGCGCCCACTATTCGGAGGTAGCCTATTGGAAGAAGACGCCAGAGCATGATCCTGAGGGTGTGATTTCTTCAATATCCGGTGGTATCGACCCATTGGAAGATAACGTGGAGATATTTGAGAGTACCGGTAGAGGTAACTCTGGTTTCTTCTACGACAAGTGCCAGTTGGCAATGGACCCAAAGAATAATGATGCTTATTCGTTCCTCTTTATTCCTTGTTTCTTCATCGAAAAGGATATGACTCCTGTAGAGAACAGAAGAGCATTTGCCAAGTGGCTTTTGCAGAACAGAGACCGAAGCACCTGTCCGAAGGGTTATCGTGAGACAGGAAAGTTCTTCTGGCGAATGTGGCAGAAGGGTGCTTGCTTTGAGGCGATAGAATGGTACAGAAACTACAGAAACAAGTTTACTACCCATGCGGCATGTGCTACCGAGGCTCCTATTGACGAGGAAGATGCGTTCAGAAACTCAGGTAGGCTGGTATTCAATCCTTATTCTATAGATGATATGCAGGCTATGTATAAGCAAGACCCTAAGTTTACTGCCGACATCGTTGTGAACATCAGCGTGAAGGATGATAACACGATTCCGAACTCGAAGGTGAAGCTGAGAGACGATGGCGAGGGTGACTTGAAGATTTGGGCTGTGCCAAACTGTCTGCAAGTAGAAAACAGATACTTGGTGAGCGTGGATATTGGCGGTAAGAGTACGACATCGGACTATACCGTTATGACCGTGATAGACCGATTCGGCATGATTCCTACGGTGAAAGGCAAGCCAAAGGTGGTAGCGAGATACAGAGGACATGTTAGACATGATAAGCTGGCATGGATGGCTGCTGCCCTAGCCCATTATTATGATGATGCGCTGCTGGTGATAGAGAGTAATACTGCGGACAGGGAGAAGAACAACAATACAGAGGGTGATCACTTCCTAACTATTCTGCAGGAGATTGCTGACTACTACGATAATCTGTATCAGAGAACGAGCAGTTCGGAGAACGTGGAAGATAACGTACTGGCAAAATATGGTTTTCAAACCAACAAGCTGACGAAGCAGCAGGTGATTGATAACTTGGAAGAGTTTATTGATGATAATCTGTATGAGGAGCCAGACAAGGAAATGTATCATGAGCTGCGCATCTATGAGCGACATGATGATGGCAGCTTGGGTAACATCGTGGGTAACGGAAATCATGATGATGTGGTAATGAGTACCGGCATCGGTCTCTTTGTGAGCCTTACGGACATGGAGAAGCCTAGCTGGAAGAAGAAAGAAAAGATATACAAAGGCGGCGATGGTGTTCATACGGCGGCGAAAATTTAAGGGAATGTTGAGTGTTGAATGTTGAGTGTTGAATTAATAGTGTTAAATTATTATGGAAAGAAACTTAGAAAGAAAGACTTTGAGCTTTAGTAAGGGCATGACGAATGTGCCTAGCGACTTGCTTTCAGATGATTCTGAACTGCTGGAGAGTGACGGATTTATCTTTAAGGATGGAGAAATGAAGGCGGTACAGAAGGGGGTGGAAATCGGCAACGTTCCTTATAAGATAATGTACGTTCATAAGATGGCAGACTATGAAAATATCATTGCCTATGATGAGTTTACAGATGGTGGAACCTTGGCAATCTACGAAAAAGGCAAACTTAACAAAGCAGCCTTTACGTATACCCATATAGGTGCGGTGTATGATGTTAGCTCTGTTGGAAATACGCTGGTTGTAGCAACAGATTCCGGATTAAGATACTTTCTTCATAAGGGAGAAAAGTACGAAGACCTTGGTATGGATATACCAGAGCCTCATTTCAATCCTTGGTTTGGTATTAGGAATGAGATTTTTTCCAAGAATACGTATGAAGATATTCAACCATTCCTAGAAGACAAGGGTAATGTATCATATACTCTAAACGAGGATGGAACCATAAGCGTTGAAAACGGTGGAGATTACAACTATCATCTTTTTGAACTTCCACCGAATGGTGAAAAGTTCGATAACGCACAAAACAGAATCAAGGGATGCGTTTCTAAAGCTACGAACATCGTGAAAGAAAATAACTTTTTCCCGCACCCTTTTTTCATAAGATTTGCATGGAAGCTAGTTGATGGAAGCTATACCAAAATATCCAATCCAATCATCTGCTACCCTACAGTCAGGAGAAATGGTAATTTTTGCACCAATAATGCGTCAGCGTTTCACCCTACAGCTTATCCTATTCTCTTTCAGCCCTGTTACGGAGAGCTATATTTCGATGCTTTGAATAACCATATTGATGAATGGAAAGACATCATCAAAGAATTGGTGGTGTTTGCATCAGACGATGTTGCCCCATATAAAGCTGATGAAGACTGGAAGATTGTAAGACCAGAATCCTTAAATGGACAAAGAAGATACGACGGAGTTGCCAATGGAAAATACTTAGATGTTGCCTACAAATTCGCTACTGATACATCTTCAAGTAACAATAACCTTGATACTCTCGTAACCCAAATTCAGTTTGTTCCAACGAAATACAAGACGGACGATGAGATTATTGATGAGTTAATAAAGAAGACCCAATACTACAAGCTTTTTTCTTTGAAGGTTGGTTCCTTGCAGATGAATGGTGACACAGTAAAAGCCAGTACTGTAATGAAGGACCACACGGTTGAAAATCTGACATCGCAAGAACAACTGGCAGTAGATGATTATTACGGATGGACCAAGAAGGTTGGTAAGAAAATATATCCGTACAACAACAGAATAAATCTGATAGGGGTAAAAAGATACCCATTTAAAGGCTTCACTATATTCAAGGCAGGTTACATCAGTCCAACAACAGCTTATGGATTTGTGAAATACTATGTGCATATAGTTTCACAAACTATGGACACATGGGTATTATCTAACGCTCTGCTGATAGATAAGGACTATCAGCCCTATAACGACTGGTACTTTTATCCTGATCCGAATGCAAGGGAGATGATTATCATGGTAAATAAGTACCAAGAGGGCAAAACATACTACTACAACATCAATCTGCAAATGCATCCTATGCTGAACGGAAGTTATAGTTTCGCCGATTTGCCTCCAACTTTACTGGCTACAGGTAAGGACGTAGAAAACAAAACGACTGGAGGTTTTGAGGATTTGAACTCTCAGATTTTCACTTCTGTAGTCAACAATCCGTTTGTATTTGAGGCATCAGGTGACAATACGGTTGGAACAGGAAAGATACTCGGAATTATTGCCAATACGGAGGCGGTAAGCCAAGGTCAGTTCGGTCAATATCCACTGATGGTATTTACGGACGAAGGAATTTACGGCTTGTCGGTAAACTCGGAAGGACTCTATAGTAGAGCCTATCCAATATCAAGAGAGGTATGTAACGAGGATTCGCCACTGGTGCCAACGGACAGACTTGTGTTCTTTGCAGCAAAGAAGGGACTGATGGCGGCAAGCGGTGGAAGCGTAGCCTGCATGAGCGAACAGATGAGGGGAAGAGTGCCGAGAAACTTTGCAACCTTCGGGGAAGGCAAGTTTCTGGATTTCCTGAAAGGATGCCTTATCGCCTACGATTACAGAGATTCTATATTGAGAATATTCAGTAAGGGGAAATCATACCAATATATATATAATATGGTGGATAAGACCTTTTCGATGGTGAATAGCGGTATAGAAGCACAGGCGGTAGTGAATGATTATCCGGATAATCTGATACAAGATACTAACGGAAACGTCTACTCGCTCACGGCAAAGCCAGACATCAACGAAGATACGGAGAACTATAGCGGTTCATTTACTACCAGACCACTGAAGCTGGGCGGTAGCATGACGTTGAAATCGCTGAGAGCGGTGAAGCATCTGTTTGATTCGGACGAAGGTACGATTGGACTGGAGATATACGGAAGCAACGACTGCAAGCACTGGTGCAAATTGCCAAGCTTGGCAGGGAAGCCGTGGAAGTATTTCACCTTCAAGTATACGCTGCAGAACTTTAAGGCTGCTGATGCCTTTGCCGGCAGTATAGTAGAGGTACAAAGCAGACGAGAAGACAAAATGAGATAATTCTTTCATACGCGCTAATTTATGATAACATGAAAAAGGCGACTGCTCATCACGAGTGGCCGCCTTTAAAATTAGTTATGAAATACATTTTTAAAAACATGATTCTTTTGTGTGTTATCTGATCTTGATATATTTAATAGAATACGATACGATGTAACCTAAAATGAAACACCAAAAATGCAGGAGACCGTTGACATTCGGCACGGCCATGGTGCAAATGATGAACGGCATCGCTTTCTTTAGAGCCTCTTTCCACCTCCCTGTCCTACCCCACATTAAACCGAAGGAAGAGAAGAGGAAGCCGGAAAGCCCCATTGTAGGCTGACTAACATACATGGGCAGCAGACTAGCGACAGAGGAAACAGCCAGAGAAGTGACTGGTTTCATATCGTTCTTTATCTGCCAAAGCACCAGAAGGTTTACGGCTAGATGAAAGCCGTTGACATGGAAGAAGCTATACAGGATATGATTCTGCCATGGGCAACCGGGATAGAAACCGACATGCCAAGTACACAGAACGAGGCAGATGATGCTAAGCACCAGCTTTGTTCGAAAGTTTCTTCTTACGAAGGTCCATTTCTCTGTAATTTTTTCCATACTTCTTATAGTAAGCGAAAATGAATTTGAGATTGCTTGGCTGGATGAAGAACTCTGGTGCAGGCTCAGATACCAAGAACTGGCAGATAAACCATAAAGATTTGCCCACGAACTCCTTTCGCTGCGTCATTTCGTTCATTCTATTGAACAGCGTGTAGTACAACTTCTGCCGAATCGGCTTCATGCTATCCACCTTTGAGAAATCGCCGACTGCCATTCTGCGGAGTATATCCCAAGCTCTTTTGGGAGAAACATAGTATCTGGGAGCAGGAGAATGGACCACCTTTTCCCAAGCCTCCTGTTGGGAATGGCAATTAGGAGCTATCTCTCGATACGCCTTCATCAGATCATCCCTCTGTCTGTCAATCAATTCGTAATTTGCTCTTGCCATATAAATGCTACATTAAGATGTTGCAAATATACATATTATTTAGAATATGACCAAATAAGTGTATAAAGATTTAAATAAGTTTAATATTAGGTTGGTTTTCATGGCATTACGAAAGAAAAAGTTTAATTTTGCAACAAATTGAGATGCAAATCCCAGAAACAGTTAGCAAAAAGTAAAACTAAATCATAAAATCGTAACAAAATGAGAACAAAACAGGAATCGCCTCTCTCGAAAGAGGAGGAAGCCTTAGTAATGGAAGGCTTATTGAGTAGGAAGATTTGGAGGTTCTATGAACTTCTAGCAAAGTGGGCACCCATACCATTGATGTTAGGTCACTGGTACGGCGTATGGGACTATGGGCACTATCCCTAGGCCAACAGTTATAGATACCAATCTCAACGGGAACTGCATCATCTGGATTTATGTACTTGCATACATCTACATGCCACTGTGTATGATACCGGTGAGTTTCTTTTTCAGATACTGCTGGATTTACCGCATTCCGTTTTTCTATTTTTTCGGTATCAACGCTATCAGATTATACTATCAGCACTGGCTCATCACTCCCGAGCAACTGGAGATGCACCATGTGTTTATCATATTCACTTTAATGCTTTACGCTTATGGATTTATCAAAATCGCTCTATCGAATAGCAGAATCTGCCTTCGGAATGCTAAGAAACGATGAGTGTGGGTTTACAGAGGAAGAAGAGAGGATTGTGCAAAGGAATCTTCTTTACTGGATGGAAAGGAAGCATCACTTTGACGAGCAACTGGGCAGAGCCTGCATCGCCAACATCTATTATTTTGATGATGATGTTCACAAAAAGTATGCGCCTTACTTCGGGTTTGATGAGTTGAAGGAGGACTATGAAAGGTTATCATGGAACATACCGGACTACAACTTCTGGGATTTTGCGGTAACGATGAATAAGATGTATGCTGACCATATAGACGTGGTGGGCAAATGGTCGAAGAACAAAGATACCACAAGAAAAAGGATTTCGGAACTGGCTATCAGTTTCCTCTGTGACGAATCGACAAACCACCCTACAGATAAAATCTGGTGGTACATGAACAGCTAAGTTGGAACACGGCAAAAGCTATTGAAAAGCCTTTTATCTTTGTAGCCATTAATCATAAATAATGATATATGGCAGAGATAGTACATACATTTTTACAAGAGCACCTGTACAGATCGGCATTGGTTATTGCCATCTGCATGGGTGCTCTTATCATTTCTATGGGCGTGGACCTGTTCTTCGGCATCAAGAAAGCGAAAGAGAACGGACTGGCTACGACAAGTACAGGATTCAAGAAGACTTGCGACAAGGCGAGGAAATACTTCTCTCCCTTCATGGTGACAGTCTGCATAGACCTGATAGCCTGTACGGTTCTTCCCTTCCCTGTCTTCTCTATGATATGGGCAGGATATTGTGTGTTCTGTGAATTTGTAAGCGTAAGAGAGAAGAGCTGGCAGAAGGCTGAGATACGGAAGCAGGAGAAGACAGTAAGCATTCTTCTGGAGAACAAAGAAGACTTGGCCAGAGCTTTTGCTGAGATTATGAAGGAGCAGGGAAAGGAGGAGAAGAAATGAGGCTGATTAAGAGAATTTTTGTTCATTGCAGTGCCTCTTCTCAGAAATGGGGCGTGAAGGAACTTTGGGATGAGTTTAAGCGGAAAGGCTGGAACAACCCAGGGTATCATTACGTGATTACTGCTGATGGTGGGATTCACCAGATGCTGCCGGTAGAAATGGTTAGTAATGGTGTGAAGGGATATAACGCTACGGCTATCAATGTGGCTTATGTTGGCGGCATCAACAAGAAGGGAAAGGCGGTAGACAACAGAACTGAGGAACAGAAGAAATCGCTTATCACTCTGCTTACTCAGCTGAAAAAGAAATATCCTTATGCTGAAATCTTAGGGCACAGGGATATTTCGCCCGACAAGAACCATAATGGCGTGGTGGATCCTTGGGAGAGAATCAAGGAATGCCCTTGCTTTGACGCTAAAGTTGAATACAAAGAGATATAGCTTATGAAATGGTATAACATTAGGTTTTGGAAATGGGCTTGCATCGGGCTGGTGATTGGGGTTATCCTATTGGCGTTTACAGGATGCAAGACGAAGGAGTATATCAAGGTTCCTTCTGTTAGAACAGAATACGTATGCAGAACTGATACTTTTGCTAAGTTGGATAGTATCTACATGAAGGATTCGGTGTATGTTTTTCAGAAAGGTGATACGGTTTTCCATAATAAGGTGGTTTATCGGGACCGGTATCATAATATATATAAGGTGAAGACGGACACGATCATCAAGACGGATTCTGTCGCCGTGCCTTATCCTATAGAGCGACAACTGACGAAGAACGAACAAAGGCTGATGTCGCTGGGCAGATGCTATATCGCCTTTCTGTTCATACTGGCGGCTTGCGCGATTGGGTTTACTCTATGGTATCGAAATAAAAAATGCTAGCTTATGGCGAAGATTAGCGAAGAACTGCAGATGATTGATTCGCTCCTGATGGAATTTCATGAGCGAATTCAGAGCGGAAGATGCTTAACGAGTACTCTTCAAAATAAAATGATGTTGAAGTTCTTACACGAAATCGCCAACAAGGATGAGCCTATCAGTAAGGCTGAGGCGTGCGGCTACGTTCATGTTTCGAGGGCTACCTTTGACAGGCTTGTCAAGGAAGGCAGGCTGCCAAAGGGTAAAAAGCGGAAGGGATGGACTGAGCTAGTTTGGTACGAAAAGGATTTAGATGAATATATAGATAGATTGGTATAGATTTTACTTTTTTTTATTTTTATTAGTTGTATTAATTAGGTTTCAAGTAGATTGTTTCATTGAAAAAAGAAATCCCCACTCGGCTGTGATAGCTGGGTGGGGATTGTGGTTACTTATTTCATGAATGTCATCCAAATAGTTTGGTTCTTGATAGTAGTACGATGTCCGAATATCGGTTTGTAATCGGTGATAGCCTTCAGTACATCACCAACCTTTATCTGTTGCTCGTTCCACTTGAAGATGAGTGTTCCGTTTGTTTTCAGTACCCTCATTCCCTCATGGATAAAGTCATTGATAAACGCTTGCCAATTTTCGGGCAGTTTACCATATTTCTTGCATAGCCAAGAATTTTGACCTACCTTTAGCAGATGAGGAGGGGCGAATACTACCATATTGAACGTTTCATCTTCGAATGGCAAATCTGTGCAATCGGCTATCATATCGGGTTGCACGTCTAGTTTGCGTCCATCACATAATGTGTCGTGGTATTCTCTTATGTCGGTAAAAAGGACTTGTGGGTCTTGTTTATCGAAATAGAACATACGAGATCCGCAACACATGTCTAATATTCTTTGCTTCATATTTACTTATTATTTTTATCTATGCAGTAAACAATAATTACCGAAACTATTATTGTTGGAAAGAAAGTGTAAAAACCTTCATCATGTAGATTTGATAAAAACAAAGGTCCAGTTTTATATACTTCATAAGTATGCCCTCCTTTATAAATAAAAGAGAATATGTCTGCTATGAGAATAAGGATAAAAGCAATCCCTATAGACTTTAATGCTTTCGGCACGAAGTGCTTTACCTTTTTGAATACTTTAATCTTCATACGCTACTTATTTTTAATAAAAAACGCTCCACTACACCAGTCGCTGCTTTCAACATCATTATGAAGTTTGATGCATCTGCCGATAAACTCATTACCTTTATAATGCTTACAACGACTACATTCCTTTGAATTTCTCAAAATTGCACGAAATACGCTAACGTTAGCACTCGGACAATTTGACTTATTCCATCTGATAGTCGCTTTCTTGTAGAGATTCTTTAATCTAGGTAAGAATCTACTATCTTCCTTAATTGAATATTCTGAATCGAAATAACGAGCATCCATACTTCTTCTCATTATTTTCAAAATCTTCTTGGCTTGTCTAATCTTCATACGCTATAATTGCTCTAACTTATTGATTATTTTTAAAAAGCGGCGCATATAATCGAAGTTTGAATCTTCATCATACCTGCGCTCCATTCTGTTGTACAGCCAATATAGATGCTCTGCATCCTTGTGGAACTCTTCAATATCTTGTTCGTCTAAGATTATTTGTTTCTTCATACGCTATAATTCTTCTTTTTCAAATTCACTCTTTGGAACACGATAACAAACTGCTTTTCCAAAGAAATATTCTACGCCTTTTAATGGCATTAACTTTTCTAGAATATTATGTACCTTAGTGTCTTTTCTAACACTAATAGATATATAATCATACCCATCATTTATTAGTAATGGTGAGTATATTTGCCATATACACCTTGCCATTCTTGGAAAGATTATTATGATTGCTTGCAGGCTGGTAGTATAACCCACTAGCCTTATGTTTGATTCTGTAAGGTTTTGTCATAATTATTCCTTTCTTCTACGATTTTTCAAATGCAATGCTATAGTGCAAAACGCTATCAATAGCACTAATAACTGTCCTGCTTCCATATTACTTACTTTTAAGTTCTTCAATTCTTTTATCGCAATTCTTTATCATTCTTCTGAAGAAATCTTTTCTCTTCTCCATGACGAAGATTTGGTCGTACTTACCAACATAATAATCTCCTGACAAGAGGTCTTTAATGTATATTCGTACAACTTCTTGCGTCCAGCTATCTATAAAAAGAAAATAGGTATCACGATTAGGGTGTACCATAAGGTACTCGTAGTAGCGAAAATCGTCATTTTTAATAAATGTTACTCCACACCCTTTCGTTAACTGACTTATATCTTTTAATACTTCCATAACTATTCCTCCACTTTTACGCCGAATGGAGTTCCATCGGCAAAGGTGTAACTTTCTTCAATACAATCTAAAGACAAAAAGACTCCATCTACACGAATATCATTTTTGCTTACAATAGCAGTAATTAAGTAAAGAAGTCCATCTACCTTTCCCTTTATCCACCCAAACGGCTCATGCCTTAACATTTCCATCCAACACTCTTCTGCATCCTTGAAAGGGCGATAGATAGGCTCTGGCTTGATACGGTACTCAGTATTGTTCCAATACTCAATCTCTTTCATTTCCGTCCAATCATTTGGAACATCTGTACCTTCTATGGTACTTGGTTTGGTTCTACACTCAATCACTCTTCCTTCTGCAAATGCTTGCAGAATAGGATAAAATTCTTTAGCTTGATTTCTGTTCATACTTAAACATTTTTATATTCTTCCCATCCACTCTCCCAAGAGCCGCCTGAACGAATAGCCCAAAACTCTTGTTGAAGAAGGATGGTTCCTTCTTCGTCTACTAACTCCTTCCCTTTGTATCGGACAAACTCACCTTTTGAGAATGAATTGTGCCTTATCGGCTTTCCTACGCTGATAGCGAAAGCCATTGCTTCTTGCTTTGTCATATTAATCCTCCAACTCTTTAAGTGCATCCTCAATATTACCCATAGCCTTCCAAAGAAGGTTATGCTTAGAAGCACCACCTTTATTGTACTCGTCAAGCTGTTTGTATGCTTGACTTAATAATTCCTTAACTTTACTCATAGCTTATCCTCCACAAGAAAGTGTTTTTTAATATGTTTCTCTGCTTTTAACTTAGATTTAAACTTATGTTCTTTAACCATCCAGCAAGGATGATTGTAATCTATGTATTCAATAATATAAGCTTTTCTGCTTACCTTTATTATCTTATACTCGTTACAATAGGTTCGATATTCAAATCTAATCATATTCTCTTCTTTTTTACCCTCCTTAGTAATTGATGATTTTCTGCGTCTTGCGAACCTTGGCAAAGAAATCACTAATCTGTTCTTTTGTAGCTATACCCTTAATATGCCACTTCATCCAATTACCAATACAATTTGATTTCTGAATCATTCCATCAGAATCTTCACCAATAATAACGCCATATCCATCGGCATTGATAAAACCATCATGTATAAACACCTTGCCATCACCATCAACTAAGATAGTTCCTGCTTTATATTCACTTAATCTCATATTCTCTTCTTTTTACCCTCTCCCTTTTACAAGAGAGGGTGGTTAAATTTAAAGATTACCTGATGTTCCATCCCAAGAATAGACAAACTCTCCTAAGGATTTCCATCCTAAACAAATTTCTCCATGCTTTCTATAATCGCAAGTATTATAGCTTTTGCATTTAGAACAATCTGGCTTACACATCTACAACCTCCCAATCTTCTGCAAATACATCACTAGAAGAAGGAACCCAAGAATCTGCTCTACCATCAGGATTGATGATAAGCATCTGATTTGTGTAGTCAATGTGGGGATTCTCACGGCTCATCAAGATGTTCTTGGCAGACTGAGGGAGTGACTGCATATTAGGGATGATGTCACTAGTGATATGTGAAGGAACCTGCTTCACGATAAACAGACCCTTGCCGTTCCAACCCTTGCGTCTTACCGCAAGACCTGCCTTCAACAAGTCAATAGCACCACCGAAGTTAACAGAGCCTACTTCACGATAGGCTTCCTCAAACACACTCTTAGGAGACCAAGACTTGTATCCGTCTTTGTACTCTACCAAGTAGCCATCTTCCTCAACGGTTGCTGGCTTAAGTTCTCTACCAAGCACTTTCTGTGCTTCTGTAATAGTCATAGGCTCTGCCATAATGACCTTTGTACCAATAAACTTTTTCATATTACTTATATTTATATCCCATAAGGGATAGTTAGTTACTCTGGTGTCTTCATTGTGTATTTACCGGATGAAATGTGTAGAAACATATAATCACCATCCGTAGAAGTATTCTCGATACCACAAGAAATACCTTCTGCTTTATCAAATACAAGCATTTCACAATCTCCACCTGTAATGTCAATGTAAGATTTTAAATGCTCTATCAACTCACTTGCTTTCATATTACCATCTATTTATCTCCTTTGCAGGATGGTTAGTTAATCTTTATTATTGTATCAGGGGCGACGTCTCTGATGTTTCCATAACATGTGTGTACTGCCTCCACGAAATCTTCCTTTGTGAGAAAATCTTTATCAGGAGACAATGTTATATCTATTGTAAACTTAATATGTTTCATATTTCTATCTATTTATGCCCGAAGGCGTTAAACACTAAATTCCATACCATTTCGAAATCATTGTCTTTATTCCTTGTTTTAAAAACTTCTTTTCACGTCTTTTCAATAACGACTTACTACGATTTACACAGTCTAAATACCAAAGAGACCTCTCTGTGTCGAAAAATCTTAAAGCATATAACATTCCTACACCTCCATTTCATGATTAAGTCCTAGACCAAAGAGAAGGTGCTGGAGTTGATGAACGTATGAAATATCTCCAAGATAAAAATCATCTTGGCATACATCATAGCTATCAGATGGAGCAATATTGTTATAGACTTCTAATACGACTCCTCCTGTCTTATAATCTGTAAATGCACGAAAGTATAGCTTATCCTTAATACTATAATCATATTTAATAGCATTTGCTTTCCATTCGTTCTTACATAGAATTTTATGAGTAATAGGAATCGGAACAATATCCACAATACTTACAAAGCAGTACACCAATCTTTCTTGTGGGCATGACAAGTCAAAGTGACTACCATCTCTTGGTTCTTTGACAACCATGATTTTGTTGTCGTACATGACAACATCACCAACTATAAATTTCTGTGTCATACGCTTTACTCTTTATAGTTGCTATTCTTTTTATATCCACCACTTGCAAGCCATTGACCAAATTGTTCAATGCTTTCAATATTATTTATAAGACTCCATTTGTCACCTATATCATCAGTAATGTAGGCTATAAAAGTCTTATGTGTGAGCACTTTCCTACAGATTTCCAATCTGAGTAAAATGGTTTTTCTAAAATTATATTTTGCTGCCATACGCTTTACTCCTTAACTTCTTTAAAGATTACATTCTTGTGGTCTGAGCGTTCTTTGATGCTACAAGGGTATTGCTGCCATACTTCACAAAACCTCTTGCTATCAAAGAAACAACCTTTACAAGATTCTCTATCAGTCTCTGTAACTTCAAGAGTTACTCTTTCTCCAACTTTAAGCTCTTTCATTCTTATCTCCTTCCTTCGGGAATAAATCATCAATATATAGCCAGTTTTCTATAGGTACTCTTTCAACAAATCCTTTCCAAGACTTGAAATCTTTGACTTGGGCTAATGAATAATAGTCGCCTACACTATAGGCGAGCAATATCCCTTCATTATATCCTTCTGGCTCTTCGTCTGTTTGATGCCATAAGTCTTTCAAGAACTCATTGATAGCCCAGTGAGCACCTTCCATGAAACTATCAGAAGTAGTAGATTCTTCATGATTACTACTGAGCCATCTACTATGTTGCATTGCTGCTTCTTTTATTTTCTTGTCGTCTATCATGCTTACTCCTCCTCTTTAGTTCCATATTCCTGTTGTAACTTCTTGACCTCGTTCACGAACTTGCTGACATCAATATCGCAATCAATTACCTCTTGATGGTTTTTGATGGCATCTTCTATCAGATGGGTGCATTCTTCGGTGAAACCACAGATATGATCACCTTCGATGGTGTAGAGATATTTGTGGGTATTGTAGTAGGCACACTGGCAGAGAGTTAATCCCTCTGAGTTAAGGCGACCTCTAACTTCTGAATTATTGATGCGAAGAACCACCATCTTACCTTTGCTAGAATAGTACTTGTGGTATTTGATGCGGTCTGTTACGATGATTGCTATAGCTACCAACCACAGGATAGCTAGCACGATAATAACATCTGTTTGAATTGTATTCATAACTTTCATTTTGTTTAATTGTTTATCTTAAATCTGTCATTCTTCCAGGATTTTGAATATTCAGTTCCTTGTTAACATCATGGAGGCTGACGGATGGCAATGTATGCGTATCGGGGTCTAAGCCTTTCGACTTACAGTAGTTTCGCCATGCCTCTATGCCATGAGGTTTCTTTGCATCCTCAGCAGCTTTACATCGCTCCTCTTCTTTCTTCCGCTCGTCCTCTACCCTTCCACGCTCAAGCAAAAGTTCTTTTTCGTATGAATCAAGTGCTACCATTAAATCTTGCGGATTGATAGTAGTGCTGCTAGACTTGTCTTCATATTCATGCTTGTACTGGTATAGCTTTCCATACTTGCCTTCCATTATTCGAATAAAAGCGTAGTCGAGTTCTGTTGTAGTCCAATAATAGTACTTGGTACATAATCTTGTTGCAAGTATCTGTATCTGAAACTCTGTGACTATATCGAAGACTCCAAGGAAAGTGAATAGTTCTATCAGTCTGCCCTTTACCCATCCAACGAGTGAGCGCAAGCCACCTTGCTTCTGTACGCTGAGCAAGGTGGTTGTACTTTTGCATATAGCACTCGTAAAGGAAACTGGTCGAATGTAGTTCGGTTTATCCTTGATAATCGGAACCAAGGATTCTTGCGGCCTTTGCTGCGAGATTAATAGCTCGTTGTTGTTCATAATCTTGCTTTTGTATGATTTCGTCATTCCAGCACTCGCCATTAAGATAAGTGAGTGGGTCTTTTCTGTATACAGGGTCTGGCGTGGATGCTATATAGAGAGGAGTTGCTTTCATACAAGCCACCTTATCGTTAAGGCTTAACTTCTTCCACTTAGCCTCAGCCTTCTTACGCCCTCGTTTTTTGTTGTAGGCATTCCACCATTCTTCAAAAGGCGGTTCGAAGACCAACATCTGTTTTTGCTCTTCTTCAACCTCCAAGTCTACCGTTTCTACTTCGGTATTGTTGTCGAACAACTCAGAAGGCTTGTAATACTTACCCGTAAGCGCCCATCTTGCACCGGCTACAAAAGCATCCTGCAGGGGTTCGCTTTCCGAATACTTATTTGCCTCTGAATGGATTTCCTTTAACGTTTTCATAAGCTATATGATTTTGATGATTTATACCCAACCGGCACCTGAGTTCTCGAGTTCTCGCTTGCAATACTGCAAACCTACTTGGTCGTCGGGTTCCGGAATCATGATACTGCGGACATTTGCGTAATCTATCACGTTTCGGATAACGCTGCTAGCCTCTGCTGTGTTGAGGGAAGTGAAAGGTTTGTATATGCGGTTGCCTGTCTTGTCTACCTCTTCGGTATAGAAGATGTAACTGCAAACGTTGCGCTGAATATCACGAAGCGTTTCGTAGAAGGTCTGCCCTAGTTTTAGGGCGAGATAGCTAATCATAAAGTGAAGATAGCTTGACTGCTTGTCGGTCTGAATGGGGTGAAACTTCTTTATTTCGATTTTAAAGCCACATTCTTTGGCCTTTTGGACTTCCTTCACGATAGCCAGATAGTCACGAGGATCATTAGGATTGTATACACTCATATTTTAATAATTACATTAGATTGATTACTAAACCCTTGCAAGCATAGTCGGTTGGAACGCCGAGAACTTGCTGGAATTTGTTTACGGCAACATCGGGGTTAAGATGGCGTGCAGAACCATGGATGAGGACGATGCGCTTGGCGGTATTGGCTGCCTTGCATTCGTTGAGATACTCGATAGAGTGAGCCAGACTCATGTGGGAAAGACGAATGCGGTCAGCTTGGCTGACTATCGTCTTGCCTTCGTTTACGGCTTTCTCTAGGAGAGAATCATCATAGTTGCATTCTGCCAAGAAGTAGCGGCACCCTTGAACTACATTTTCCATATTGTAGCAATCGGTAAAGAACATCATGGTTCCCATTTCCGGATGATGAATGAGGAAAGAGAAACAAGGCACATCGTGCTCTACCTTCATCGGGGTGATGCTGAAAGCACCAAGATGATAGGTCTGTTCTTTGGTCATGCCTTTTACTCCCTTGCATTTCTCGGATAACTCTTCGGTAGAGTAAGCATCGATTCCTGCCCTCAGAAAGTCTTTGGCATTTTTGGCATGATCTCCGTGGGAGTGACTGATAATCACTCCCACGCATTTTGATGTTTTGAGGTTTGCAACTTTCTTTACTTCCTGTAATGGGCGCCCAGCCTCTATACAGAGCTGCTGACCATTGCTAGACTCCAGTACATAGGCATTGCCAAGACTATTGCTGTTTACGACTATTAACTTCATATTAACTCAAACTAAACTTTTGAGCCTGTTGTGGCTGCTCATCATGTACTTCCTCGGCATTCACGACTTCACCTGTATCATCACTGATGGTGATAACGTTCTTTGCCTCGGCAAATTCCTCGTCACGCTGAACGATAGCAGAAGGAGCCTCATCAAGGTTCGTGATGTCATTTGATTCGATAGAGAGTTCTCCCCACTTCGACAGGAGTCTTCTGAGAACAGTCTTGATGGCCATACTTTCGAAGTTGGAATACCATCCTACGCCTTCGCCACTTCCGTTGGCAGCTTGCTTGAGAGCCATTTCCTTCAACTTCTCAGCATCAACCTTGTCGCTGAACTTGACGGTAGGGCTATACTGCTTTGCATAGCGGCAAACCTCATCAAGGGTCATATATAGAAGTTTGGTAAGACCATCCTTCTTCTTGAAGTAGGCGAAGTAACCGATTGGAGTATTTGAAATCTGAGCACCCGAGAGGTCAAGCTTTCCTGTAACCTTGTCGTAATGGTTGAACTCGCCTTCGTATACCACATCAGCGTTGATAGTCTCGTACTTGCCGGTACGCATAGCTAGCTGAAGATAACCCTTCGTACCGATAACGAGCGTAGGAGTCATTACTCCTTTATTCTTGAACGGAAGGAGATATGCCTGTCCTAACTGCTTATTAAGAGGCAAGCGAAGTGATGCTGCTTTCAGAGCCTCTGCCATCAAATCGTTAGGCTGGCACTGGAGTAACTTTTCATCAGACGAAAAGATTTCCATGAGTGAGGTACAGAAAGCACCTTTATTCTCCTTCAACGAACTCTGCAACAGACTTTGGTAATAACTATTGTTCATTACCGCCTGAAAATTCTTAACTGCTACTGCCTTCTGAGAAGGCTGTGCTTTTGCTACTGCTGTTTCTGCCATGATTACTTCTCCTCTTCTTTATGATTGATTAATTCCTTAGTGATACCAGCCAAGGCTATTGTTCCAAAAGCAAGGTTGATTTCACCACTTTCCGGAAAAAGTTCTTTTGGGTCAACCTCTACTCTATCGTGGCTGTCTAACCACTTCTTTATTCGGCTCGAGTCTGTTCCGTCCTTCATGCCTCCTCCTAACGCTAGAGTACCCTTGATAAGGTCTTTGTCAACCAACATTTCTAATTTTAAAATTTCTGCCATAATTTTTATTTACTTATGAATTTGATTAATTCTTCTTTTGTTTTAAACACTTCGCTTTCCTTCCTTGTTGGGAAGACTGCGAACTTATACTGAATAGAGCAAGGTGCCTCGCCTATCTGCTGAAAGAATACGCCAACGATGTTTGCACGTCGGATTTTGTACCCATCGAGCAGATAGACGGCATCACCTATATCGAACTTGGTCTTGATTTGCATGGTGCGTTTCAATCCATTGTGGCCAGAGCGAAATGCTCAACCTTCAGTTTATCATCCTTCGAAACAACCAAACGGATTTGCTGACCGCCTGTACTGAGAGGACGGTTAACACTTTCGCATTCATCGAGCACGACAGGGACCGATACATCATAGAACTGCCCGATAGTTCGCGCGATGTCGATTCCGGCATTCACCTTTGCGGCACCATTGAGGCGGCTGTAAGGAACACCATTGTGACAACATTCGCAATAAGGTTTCTTCTCGCCATCGAGTTTCGGGAGGAACAGATTCCACTTAACGAAACGGAAGTGCTGATTAACCTTATCTTCGAGTGCCTTGCAAGACAACTGATAGAACTCGTTGGTGATATTGAGTTTATCATCAATATCATCGAGCTGCTCTTGGAAGATGGCTTTATCCTTCTGTGCTGCTTCGATATGAGCAATTGTGTTGTCGTAAGATGCTTTTGAGGCGAGGAGTTCGAGGACTTCATCGTATCTGCCGGAAAGCGGCTTTCGCTCTTCATCGAGTTGGAGAAGTAACTTATCGTTATCCTCGTTGCTATCAGATGGTTTGTCTAGTTCTGCCTGCAACTCACCAATCTCTTTCACTACCTGCTGATACTCTTCCTTCTCGGCAAGAATCTCCTCGTAGGTGCTAGGAATATCGGCAGCAACATCTGTCTTATGCTTTTCAGCCTCTGATAGGGCTTGATGAGCCTTGACGAGTTGGTTTGTGGTGGTCTGACGATCATCATTCAGCTTTTCCAACTCTTTGTTGAGTTCGGTGTATGCGCTTTGAAGTTTGGCAAACTCATTGTTGAGTTCCTTCATATCCTCTGCCTTGCGAGAGTTGAACCGGTTCTGAGATTCCTGTTTGAGGAGCTGAACATCACCGAGAGGGAGAGCCTGACCGCAATGAGGACAGAAACCGTCCTTATCATCCCATTCCCAAGTGCGCTTGGCAATCTCATCGCTACGCTTGTTTAAGTCGCTAACCTTCTTCTTGCACTCTTCAATCTGAGCGTTTATCTGAGCCTCGGTGGTAGGATAGCCACTCATGACGGCTTTGAGGTTATCAACCGTAGATTCAGCCTTATTGAAGGCTGCGTTGGCGTTGAGAACATCGCTTTGGTGCTTGGTCATGCTATCGGTAGACTCCTTGTCTGCGCCCTGCTCCATCATTCGCTTGCGCTTTTCGGCAAATTCAATTTTCTTGCGGATTCCGTCAAGGCGAACTCTGTCTGCTCCACCTGTGCGAATCTGCTGAATCTTGTTGTCTATCTCTACCAGTTTTTCTTGCAGCTCAGCCTTTTCTTTCTCCATGGCCTCCCAATCCTGCTTTGGTGGAAGAGCCTTGTCGAGTTCGGCAAGTCTGATAGGAACTGCATCGAGTTCCTTCTGAACTTCTGTACGCTTGTGCTTGAGGTGGTGAAGGATGGCATCAATATCTTTCTGTTTAAGAAGTTCAACAAGATAATCATACTTCTCTTCGCCCTTCGTGATGTCTTCGGCTGAAATGTCACCTGCCAACGACTGAAGGAATGCGCGCTGATTCTGCCAAGTCATACCAAGGAACAGATCAGGACAGATGCACCACGAAAATGGGTCTTCTTGGAAGATTCCGTCAACTACGTTGCTGAAATCTCCGGCGGTAGTCAATTCTCCATCAACATAGTACTTGAAGGTGTTGGTGCATTTATCACCTTTCCACTTGTCTGTCAGAACTCGCTTGAACGTGATTTCATCACCATCTACCAACATAACCAACTCGGATGAATGCTCTATCTCCTTGATAATATTGTGATTCTCATCGAAGGTTTTGATGTCGAGCTGCATGCCGTTGGTATCAGTACCGAATAATGTGTACATGATTGCGTTGCCGATAGTGCTCTTGCCTCTTCCGTTGTCTCCCGAGATAACGGTTAGGTCTTCTCCGAAATCGAAGACTCCTGTGCGGATGCCACAGAAATTTTGCAGTTTAAGCGTCTTGAATAGGATTTTCTTCATTTTTATCTTTATTTAAAGTTTCTTCTTTTTCTCTCAGTTCCTTATCGTATTCCTCGAATGCCCTTGCTGTAGCGTAGGTGAACTGATTGCTATTGCGCATGGCATTCAAGATAAGGTTTTTGAGGTCTTCGGGCGATGCGTGCATGAATGCGTACGCCTTCGGAATGGTTCTGTCACCCATGAGGACGATGCAGCGAAAATGCTTTGCCTCATCCCCCATCTTGTCAACTATATCAAGTACCTTCTTGATATGATTGAAGAAATTCTGTCTGATATTCTTTTTCATGATTTTGTTTTAAAACCTACCCATGCTCGGGTGTTAACCGAGAAATGGGCAGGGAAAATATATAAACAACAAACTAAGCCTTATCTGTTGATCCTAAACCGCTACGAGTGCCAGTTACCTTGCCAAGTTCCAAGTTTGTATCTGGAACGTATGTGAAGGCACCTTGGCAAATGCGTAGGGAATAAGGGATGATGAACTTGAAACCGAGCAGTCGCAATATGCGATGCTTTAACTTCCATCTGCCCGACTTGACGATGGCGTGAACTTCTTCACCATAACCGCAATCAATCAAACCAAGAATTACATCAAGATTTGCTCTGACCTTGCCTAGATAGTCGCCATGTAGCCATGAAGGGAAATAAACGTCCAACAACATACCTTTGCCCGACATGCCACTACGTGGCTGAATCAGCATTTTCATATTTGAAGGAAGTTGTATCTTGAACCCGAGCGGAACGTAAAAGCGTTTGTTTGGAGTTACTTCCGTGTCCTTGCTGCAATGAAGGTCGTAAGCGGCATCTGTCTCATACGCCTTAGTAGGGAAACACCCATGTGTTACCAATTCTACATTGATTTTTGTACCTGATTTACTCATTATTATATATATGTTTATGATTTACTTCTCGATTAATGGTAAAACATCATGTTTCTTCAACTCTTCATACAAGAAGAGTCTTCCTTTCTGAGTCCACTTTGTATGCATCACAGAACCGGACGAACCATCCTTGTGTTCGATAGAAATGGTATCTGACTGCACATAACCGCTTGGAAGATACTTAGCATAGAGAATCCATTGACCGCCAACCTTGTGCTGAATACCAAAGTTTCTTAGGAGAACATTGAAAGACTTTGCAGATTGTCCGTAGTCTTGTGCTATCTGAGTTGTTGTTACGGTCTCCTTGCTTGCAAGAATCTTGTCAACATAGGTAACCTTCGGCTGCATGGTAGCTATCGTACCGCTTAACTCAACAATTTCTTTCGAACTTGCTGCAAGTTGTTTTTCTTGTTCTTCAAGTCTCTCCGCTTGGTCTGCTGCGAGTCTCAAAGCTTCAGCGAATGTTGTAGGAACTTTAGTTACCGATACTTCCTTGGTTTCCAACTCTTCCCAACGAAGAATCAGTTTTGCCCTCGCCTCATCGTTAAACTTGGTAGCAACATATAGGCATTCGGTCTTGCTAAGTATATAGCAAGGTCTGTCTTGATTGTTGGCATCCTTGTAAGAGCCGAGCGGAAATTTCCGTTGGGCTATTTTCTCCCAAGCTGGCTCCATGTTTCTGATAGATTCAAGTACATCAGAGTGTCGCTTGCCTGTAATCTCAGCTATCTCTAGCGAGGTCATGGTTTCTTTGTTGATGATTTCATTCATAAATTAATTCCTTTATCTTTAGCTATTTTCTCTACTTCCTTCTGATAGAAGGCTATCAACTGATTATACTCAAAGAGTGACCAGTTCTTGTTTTCTGTTCTTGCCCTAGCCTCTATCAAGTCAACTCTCTGTTCGCCAATCTGCTTGATAAGCGCGCGGCGATACATCTGAATATTGCCTTGATTGAAAATATTGCAAGCCACACATTGTGGTCGGCAGTTATCTTCGCTGAATCGGGTTGACATGTAACGCCTTGACATGTAATGACCGTTTTGAATCTCCTTCCAAGGAAAAACCTTGCCGCAACTGATACATCGGCAGTAACCTTTATCATCAGAATATTTCAGTCGAATGTATTTAGAAAAGACTGCATCGAGTTTGTCTCTCAGCTTACTTTTGCTAAGTCCGGCTTTCGCCTTCTTCTTTTCCTGTTCCTTCTTGGCTTTATCCCAAGGAGTCTTCTTTATAGGTGTCCTCTTGAGAGGAGTTTTTCTTTTTAAACCCATATTGCATGTAATTATCATTAGTAGAGTTTGAATACTCGCCCTCGGGCTTTCCGATGTCTGAGGACACATTTTTAATTTTCGAGTTGAGGATATTTATTTTCCTCAGCTTTGACTCGAAAATTCCCAAGGGTGCCCAAGGGTTTCTTTCGAGTTCTCTGTATATTTCGAGAACCTTTCTCCGGTACTTGTGGAGAGTAGGTTCGGATAAATCTATCATAAGCCATTGATTTTGAAGTTTAAGAAAAAACCTGCCTATCCTCACGGACGAGCAGGAAAAATATAATTCAATTTATGAAAAATAAGTGCTGCCGCTGCAGCGAATAATTATGCACAACAAAAAAATACATAATAGTCCACCTTAGGGATTCGGACCCAACTTCCCGATTTGATAAGAATGTATTAAGGATTTACACAAAACAGTTTCGGACGTGCTAACCAATTACACCATCGGTGGATAACGGCATCATGCGCTACCATGAATTTAAGAGCCATGCTCACCGCTTTAGCTATCAGTCATAAAGACTGATGCTCGGGGATGCGGACTTATTGAAATAATAATCACGCATTCCCTTATAATGACTTAACACTATTCGACTTTACACTTTTCCAATATGTCAAAGAACTTATGCCCACAAACGGACAATGGGATTGTTCCGGAAACTGCTATATATAATAAGGTATAAAACGAAAGGTGCTGGTAGAATGCTCGACCACAACATTTCCTTCTGGTTCGTGGCACATGAATTCAACGCAAACAACTTATATTGCCACTGGGTCTATACCGCTCCACACCTAACAATTTCAAGAAATATTATAATAACAATATCCAAAACTATTTGGGGATTCGAGACGAGTTGAACGCCTTTGCTCGGGTTTCCCCGCTCACTCCGAGTGAGCTAGCTCGATTCCCATGTTTCACTCCTATGCTCACGCACAAGAGTGAATTGTAACTAGTAACCAACCCTATCTATTAAAGATAGGTTTGCAAACAAGATTTCTAAAGCAATCGTTTAACTATGCTCACGCATAACCAGTTTACAAACGCATATTGCTGAATAACTAATCTAAAAGTTCAACAGCCAAATATTACACACTTAACACACTTTATCTAAGTTGTGGCATCTTGACAGGTTCCGCTCCGTAGCGATCCAGAGCACAGGAACGAATGTCCTGAGCCTGTTTGCTATTACTCCGGTAAGCTAGAGCATTGTGGACTGTACTCTTGCAACAACCAAAAATTTTCATGATTTTAGGAATTTTATCTTTATCAATCAAAATTTTTTCTATTTTTACTACCTTTTTCATATTATTTTTTGTATATTTGCACCATAAATCTGTTTACAACGAGTTTTATTATCGTTTACGGATGCAAAGATACATGTTTGTGAACAAATATCCAAGCATGTAGGCATTTATTTATAATTAATTTACGTATTTACACATTTATAAACACTAGCAGTATGGAAGGATTAAGAGATAGAATCAACGAGATAAGAGACCATTACAGGCTGTCTAACAGAGGGTTTGCTGACGCTATCGGGGCAAAACCTGCTGCTACGAACAACTATTTGAACGGCACAAAGGAGCCTTCGATGGAGTTTATAGACAGAATATTGACTACATACGTAGACATATCAGCAGATTGGCTACTTTGTGGCAGAGGCAGTATGTTTTACGATGCAGACAAGCAGACAGACGAAAAGCTACTGAAAGAACTAGCAGAGACGAAAGTAAAGTTGCTAGTACAGGAAGGAGTGGTTAAGGAGTTAAAGCAAATCATCAGCGGCAAGATTGCCGAAAGAGACAAAAGTCTTGTTGGCTGATACGATTAAGGGGAGCCTTCGCTAAGAAGACTCCCCTTATTGTTTTACATCTTGCCTTCGAGAGCATCGAAAGCAGATTGTACGTCCTTATTTAATGTACGTGCGTATCTAGTAGTTTGACGCAAGGTAGTGTGCCCAAGTACTCTTGCTACGATGTTAATAGGCATTCCCTTCGATAGGAAAAGGGTTGCGGCAGTCGCTCTACCCATGTGGGTATGCAGTCTGTCAACTCCAACCATCTGCCCGATCACTTTCAGATAATCATTGTATTTCTGATTCGACATCTTAGGCAGCTTGAAATCATACTTCTGTAGCAACTCCAGGGCTGGCTTAAGAAGTTGGAATACAAAATCCGTATCTGTCTTCGTTCTCTTAGCGTGATAGAACATCTTGCCTCCTATCTCCTCGCAGTTGGCATAATCGAACGATGCAAGGTCAGAGTATGCAAGTCCGGTGTAGCATTGGAAGAGGAACAAATCTCTTGCATGGAGAATATGAGGTGTGGAGAGTTTCAGTTTCTTGATGGCAGCAAACTGGTCTTCCGTGACACAATCAACATACTGCTTTTCTCCTTTACCTATATGGAATGGTAGGAACTTGTAGGGATTCTGCTCAATAAGTCCGTCTATCATCGCATCGTTGATGAACAACTTGAGATACTTGTGATAGTCGTAGATGGTGCATTGAGCCTTATCCTGTCGGTGGAGATACTCATCCATTGAACGCACCTTCGATACATTGCAGTCTTGGAACGACTTTATCTTTCCCCATGTTTTTAGGAATTTGATAAAGACATCATAGCGTTTCTTGGTATGCTCGCACACCTTTCGCTCATTACGTCTTCTCTCGCAGTACTCGATGAAAGAAGTTCCTTCGTCTTCTCCGTTCATTAAGGAAATAACGGCATTCAAATCATAGTTTCCTTCTTTCACCAACTTCTCAATGACCTCATGCGCTCTAGAAGTGTATGCAGTCAATAAGTTGTTGAGTTCATCTGCATCCTTGCGCTTGATTATCTTCTTGGTGGTATCAGACCATTGGTTTGTTGTCACCTTGATACCGGTAGAATAATACTTGCGCGTACCCTTCGTACTAAAGCACAATTCGATAGAAACTTCCTTCTGAGAGGTCCCACGTTTCTGACGATTGTGAAAAATACTTAAATTAATTTTTGCCATTTTGGTAACATAAATTTTGAAGGTTGGTATCATTTTTGTAACACTCCCCTTCGTTCAACAATTTGTGTGAATGATACAAACCGTTGTAATTCAGATAGTTACACTCAAAATGCGTTTAAACTGGTTTTAAACTGGTTTAGGAAATCAATCTTTATGACATAACTCTTTAAAAAACTAAAAGCAACTAACACAAGTATCTGATATTCAATACTTTATATAAGTTGCTTTAGATAATTTTTTCTTACTAAATGTAGCATTTTTTATGCTAAAAAGTGATTCCGTTGGGGTCACAACCAATTTCTCACAAAACTGTCTATATCAGCCACTTATCTTTCGGGTACAAAGATAGTGATAACATTTTTATAACACAAATTTTTAATTACTTTTTAACTATATTTTGCAAAAGTTGAAATTTGGCGGTTGCAAATACTTTTCTTACTTTTGCACCCGTCAAGTTGCGATTAACACAAGAAGACATAGATTTATTGTAGCCTAAGTTCAATAGGTAACGATATATTTCACTCCCCTTAGTTGGTCGCAACACAACTTTGGGGAGTTTTTGTATTCCCCAATTTTGAAGACAAGTCGAAAATGAGAGACTATGGGCTAAATACCTTCCGGCTCACAAAGACTATAAAATCGTAAGGAAGACTCATGACGAAGTGCAGGATTAATCGCAGAAGGCACGAGAAGGACGGAACGCTATAGTTCTGAAAGCTGCGAAACCGATTCACGTATAGCTTGTGATAGGTCGATGGAAGGGGCGAATATACGGTGTCCACCTGGAGAATCCTCCGCCACAATGAAATATTTGTGGGTAAGGGGGATTTTACTTTCCTCAGCTAACCGTGCAACCGGTTCCTGTTTTAAGCCTAGCGGAATAAAATTATTAATTTAATAATATATCGTTATGAATAAAAAAAATAATAAACAACCTAGCGTGTACGTACCTACGCGTGAAGAGTTTGACGAGTACGTGACTTCCAAGATGAAACTTGATGATAAAGATTGGGCGGATTCTATTTGGAAATTAGCCACAAAAGTTGGTTGGAGAAAGAAAAATGGCGAAGCACCAAACCATTGGCATTCCCTTGTTTCCGCATACAATGGTGTGTTGTTGGTTAAGCTAGGAAGAAAGCCGCATCTATTAGAGAAGATGCCTAAAATCGTTCCTAAGCACGAAAAGACCATCATCAATGAGATTGAGGAGGAATTTCCTGACAATGGAATGCACTATGTTGCCTATACTGATGGCTCTTGCGATAATTATTCGGAAACAAAAGCAGGAGGAGCAGCCTACGTCATCCTCAAAGATGGCGAGATAGTAAAGATGAAAAATCATGGTCAGCTGAACACTTCCAACAATCGTATGGAACTTCTTGCAATTATAAGTGCAGTAAATGCGTGTCCAGATGGTTCTTTTATTGACATCTACACCGATAGTCAGTATTGCATATTAGTTCTTTCTAAATCATACAAGCCAAAGAAAAATCCGGATTTGTATGAGTTGTATAAGAAGTGTGTTGCTCATGTTGGAGGAGTTCGTTTCCATTGGGTAAAAGGACACGATGGTAATACTTACAACGAATTAGCAGACCAATTGGCGTATGGTGCTTATTGTGATATTTGCGACCAATACAACATAGAAAAGACAAAAAGACATTAAAAATTATAGATTATGAAGAAGATTTTGTTAGCGACCTTGGTTGTCGCAAGTTTGTTCACCTCTTGTAAGGAGCACTTCTCTGACGGAGAGCGTGTAGGTACAGTTACCAAGTTTAGCAAGGCTGGTGTCTTTTGGGATTCTTGGGATGGTCTCTTGAATATTACTCAGACAGGAATGAACTCCAGTGGAGAGCCATTCACTTTCTCTATTGACAATGACCGCAACGACCAACAGAAACTCATCGACACCTTGGTTAAGGCACAGGTGGAGGGATGGAAGGTCAAGATTAAGTATCACCAAGTATGGGGTGCGAAGAATGTTTTCAACAATCGTGGTGAGAGTGATTTTTTCGTAGATGATGTAATCATTCTTGATAAGAATTTCTCTAAGATTGGCGATATAGTGAAGGGAACTTCCAAGCCGAGTGCAAGCGTACCTAAGCGTGACACCATCCTAGTGAAGATAGTTAAGTAACTAATCGCCCTCTCTTCGGAGGGGGCTTTAAAATTTTAGCGTATGAAAGAAGAAGTTTTAACGAAAGCTATTGGGCTGAAGAAAATCCTTGATGATAAAAGAGATTTTTTGAAGTTTGCAAATAGCGGATATGTTGATTTAAGAGTTAATCTTGAAGAAAGGTGCTACCGAGGGAGGAATCGAGATGTTAGTTACCTCCTCGATGATAGTGTTATCGAGGAACTGAAAGCGAAGGTTATCGCCAACATCGAGAAGAGTATTAATGAATTGTTGGAAGAATTAGAAAAACTTTAGATTATGGCAGTAGTAAATGTAGATTTATCTGAGTATGATGCTATACGCAAGCGCAACTCAGAGTTGGAAGAGCAAATAAAGGAACTAAAGAAGTTGAATGAATCCTTGAAAGGTGGCTCAAGGGTTATTCTTCGTACGAAGACAGTTGTAGAATTTAAACAAATTAGAGATACGTATAACAGCCTTCGTCATGTAAATGGGTATGAAGGGTTTACACCCGACGAGCCGAAAACTAGGCAAACCATCGAATCTTCAGAATCTTACATCAACTTCGAGGACGTTCGCTTGAAGGTTGAACAGGCTATGCAATATGAGGTTAATCGTAGTATTCACGACAGAGACATGGAAAAACAAGCCTATGCCGACAGGAAGAATAAGCTTGACAACGAGTACAACAGAAATAAAGCTGACCTCAAGAAGGAGTACGAAAAGAAAGCAAAGGACTTGGAAGAGGAGTATGAGAAGAAGGCAAGAAACTTGGAAGAGGACAATAGCCGCAAGGAGATTGAGTTGCGTAACAAGTATTCAGCCATGGTTCGTGATTTCGAATCTAATAAACTTCGCATTCTTAATCTGCTCCCTAACATTCGGAAATTGGCAGACGAGTTGCATGATGATTTGAATAAGCGATTTTTCAAGCCTAAGCATGCTATCGAGTTGGCTAATTCTATCATCAATATAACGATAAAGAAGTTGTAGGCTTATGGGAAGTTTTATAAAAGAGTGTCTTATTTATGCATACTGCTGGACACATTCGACTGGCAGATGCAAGGATTGCACTTGTTGCTACACCTTCAAGAAATGTAAGGACTTCGTAAATTCTTTTTGGAAGATTCACCGCTACAGGCATTATCACAAGACGAAAGCGAAATATCCTACTACGCTTGTTGAGTTCAGAAAAAGAGTTAATCCATTATTTCGTAAAAAATTATAGCTTATGGAAGTTGAAAGATATTATTATGCAGTAGCATCCTACATGAGAAAGGATGGCAAAATTAGCGTCAGTTCAGTTACGAACTCTATTAGAGGGGCAAAGAAGGATATTAAGTTCTATCCTCTCATGAACATCATCACGGATGTGGAAGAGAAGTTCAAGGATGATATGGTTAGCGGAACAGTAGTCATTCAGAGTGTTATTGAGATTAGTAAACAAGACTATGATGCCTACAATGAACGCATCGCTAAAGTGAAAGAGAAGGATGGAAAGGTTGACAAAGGTAATGGATAAGTATCTGAAGAAAGCTGTCGCTGATTGGGATAAGAAGAAAGTTCTGACCCTTGTTGTCTGTAAGGAGTGGTTCGATATGATAGCTGCCGGAAGAAAAACGGAAGAGTATCGGGAGATTAAGCCGTATTGGGCGCATCGCCTAATTGAAGGTCATAACCAAGGCATGTGGGTTAGCGGCGAATCATATTTCAAGCCATATACGCACGTCCTTTTCATCAACGGCTACCGCAAGGATAGTCCACGTATCGAAAAGGAGATTGAGAGTATCACCATCGGCAAGCCTACGAAAGGCTTATGCCCCGACAAATGGCTTGATACTGAGTTTTTTATTATTAAATTTAAGTGATATGATTACACAAGAGACTTACGAAGCATTGAAGGATGCTAGAAATAAACTCAAAAATTGGAAGGGTGATACTAAGAAGATTCTTTTCGAGGGGCAAGCACAAGATCTCTACGACCTTCTAGATACTACTATCCGAGAGTTTGATGGTGAGAACGAAATGACCAATGTTCCCGATAGTATTTTCTTGGTCATAGGAGAAGATACGCCCGAGGATGCTGATTTCAATGAGTTGGATGAGGTGACTTGGAGTAAGGTGCGAGTATCTTACAAGGATATTGAATATACTAGAAAGAAGTATAGCGTATGAAGAAGGTAAGTTTTAGTTTCAAATATCTTATAACAAAATACGATAGTTGCTTTTATCTCATGCCGACTTTAATCGTATGGACTCCCCGAAGAGTCATCTATGAAATTAGTATAAACTTTTTGTTTTGGGAACTTAATGTTAGAATAAGAACAAGACATGGTAACAGAAAAAGCAGAGCCTAGTGCCCTGCTTTTTCCTTGTCTTCACGTTCTCGTTTCTCGGCTATAGCCTGTCTGAGCCACGCGCCTTTGTTGCGTCCTAAGGATTCGCAAAACTCAAACGTTTCTTCGTTTACATGCGTCACAACCCTATAGATGAGGGCAGCTGCACCCTTGCTCGGTGCTCCGGCTCGCTCTCTGCGCCCACCCCACCCTGGATGCTGACTGACCTTGCATTGCTGAACCTTGCCCTTGCTATTGATGCGGAACTTCATTTTCAGCCGGTCATTTACCCAAACTTCAGCGATTACCGCATCGGGCGTCTGCTGAAGGGTAGATTTGGCGATGCCGATAAGATAGGCTTTATCCTTGAAGAAGGTCTCTGTCTCATCGAGTATCGCCCAATCATCGTAGATTATGATTCTTGCCCTTTCCATATCCTCAACCTAATATTGCCATCAGTATCGTGAATAAGAAGATAAAGAGCACGAACCATTCCTGTTTACTCATAGCTTACCCCCTTTCTTCTGATAGGCTCGAACCCTACAGATAGCCTTTCCGATTCTGTGATCTTCGCCCAAGCCATAAGCGTAAGCCATGATTCGTGGTCTCCAAAAATAGTTTTTCTTTCTACAAAGTATCTTCTTCGCCTGTCGTAATTTCATTGTTCCTCCTTCCTCGATTACTCCTATCGGTTTGATATCGTTCACACTTTCATCCTCGGTGAAGAAGGAAACCTTCATCGTGTCGCTCACGTAGGCCATAGCCACAACATCTTCATGGGCGTTCTTGATGATACAGATGTCTCCTCTTACCTCGTTCTGCATTTTCAGATACTTCACGGCTGCATCCTTCACCGCCAAAGGATTCATTTTCTTTGTTATCGTCTCCCCCGACTGAGGGAAGACGAATATAAATTCTTGCTTATTCATATTCTTAAAACTCAAATAATTCTAGTTCTACATATCTCTTCTTCGGGAGTAGATTTTCTATCTCCTTCAGTATCTTAGCTGCGCTCTTACAAACAGAACTATTCCGGTTGCGCTCTTGCTCTATCTGTACGTTAAGCCAATGCTTTACCCAATTCAAAGCATGCTCTATGGCGTCTTCCTGTGTCTTGAACCAATTCGTGTTGCTGAGGTTAGTTCCAAACGCCCCTCCTCTATCTGCTAGCATGTACGTCACACCATACGTCCACTTTCCTCTAACATAAGCTGTGGATATTTCGATATGGGGGATTCCGCTGCCGATTTCTGTCTTATCAGGATTCGTGCATACACCAAACTCGTTGAATAGAAATTTCTTTATCATGATTCCATTTCACTTTCTGTTATTAACAACTCATCAAACATAATACTATCCTTGCATGAGCAGCTCCATGATGATTCGTCCTTGTCTTCAGACACTTCATAGTTATCGGGATATTCCTCCTTGTAGAAGTCTAGGATATTATCCTCCTCTTCTGCCATCCGCTCCTTGGCTGCGGTCTTGGTGGAGTAAACTCCGATAACATTAACGCCCGAATAATCTTGGTTGTCTGCTCCGTGCTTAATCAACACAAATACTTTCTGTTTCTTCATCTTACTCGCCCTCCTTCTCTTCTACTACATCAAATGAAACACTATCCAACTCGCCTTCGCCTTCCAAAGCACCGCTATCGTACATTGTTCTTGCGAACCTTTCAGCGCATTCTGATGAAACCGCGGAACACTCCACCTTGTAGACTACCTTCTCTACGATTTCTACTACATACTTCTTCATAATCAAATCCTTTCTTTAAAAATTAATACTTGGTGGACGGATGGTACGTTGCAACCATCTGTAGCGGCTTGAATACCGCATTCGCCCTATATATAAAACAACAACAACTTCTATTTTATCTTCTCATTTCTCTTCTCGTTTATCTTCTCAAGACAAGTATGCTTGTCTACTTGCATTCCGTTCGGGAGGAAGAACCTCTCAGCAAATGGGGTCTGCTTGATGATGAACGTTGTACGTTCCCTGTATCTCTGTCCGAACTTGTCAACGTGGATGGCTCCCTTGAAACATTTGATGATTATCGTCATATTGCTTACATCTCCTCTACAATATCTTCAAAACTCTTCTTCTTAATCTCCATAGAAATCAGACTTGCTATGTCTAAGACTTTCGTTTCCTCGTACTCTCTGGACGTATTGCCATGGATATATATACAGAAACTATCTATCTCGTATCTGTCGCTATTGAACAGAGTATAGCTTGATGTAGGAAAGCGGAAAATGATTCTGCTCCAATCCTTTTTATCCAACAGATTTTTAACAACTAAATTAATCATACTCAAAATGGTTTGTGAGGGAGATTTCTCTCCCTCGGGTTAAACTTACTCCTTCATCAGACTCTCTACAAGTTCTTCCTTGGTGGCAAAGACGTCTCTGTCCTTGGTGTATGCATTATCATAATTTAGCAAAAGCTTGCAGACTTCCTTGTCTTCGTTCTTCTCAAGGACGATTCGAGAAATCGTTTTCTCAGCTATCTTGTTATCACGCAAGAGGAAAACCTGCTGCCCAACATAGAAGTTGGTTCTAAGATGCGTCTTTGCGCGTTCCTGTACTTCCCAATCAGACGATAATTCCATACATGCGTACACTTCCTTGCCTTCTGAGAGGTCTTTGGTGATGTACTCGAAGATTTCCTGTTCTGTAGGCTCTCGCTCTTCTCCGGTCTCTTCATCATCGATGGTGTAAATACTATATTCCCAACCTTCCTTGTCTACAAGTTTGAGTCCGGCTGCCTGTGCCTTTACAACGTCTTGTATGGTGTTAATCTCAACTCCTACAAAATTGTCACTCAATCTAACTGCTTTAGTTGTCTTCATAATTTTATCTCCTATAATTTAAATTTGTTACTTGTTATTATTAATCATTCTAGCGGCATAAGTTTTGCCGATAATCTTATCTATCTTTGCTTGCTGCTGATAATCTGTGCAGTCGGCAAAGTTCTCCTGTTCCTCATAGAAACGTGCTGCATTCTTTAGCTCATGAAGAGTTGCTTGAGTGTAATCCTTGTTAGGATCAACTTGCCTAAGGTTCTCACATGTCTTGCAATACTCGATGAAGTCTACTAGCAAAGATTTCTCCTCGCTCTTGCTCTGCTGCGCTGCCATAAGAGGTAGGGCAACCATTGTTGCCACTACCAAAGCTATCTCAATTCTCTTTTTCATTGTCTTATCTCTTTTCTAGTTCAATATTCACTACGTATGGTAAAGTGTGTTGCGGCTTGTTGTGCTCGCCCGAGAAGATGAACTTATTCAACCTGTTGTTGAAGGTGCTCTCGTTCTTCTCTATCGTACTCTTTATCATTTCCTCGCTTATCTGCTCCGAACACAAGATAATGAAGTGATTCTCCGTGTCTTGCTTTGCGTGTTGTCCTCGCTCTGCTACTGCAACAAGTCCGAAATCTGCGTAAAAGAACAGATACTGAAAACCTGTAAAGATTGCATCTACTCTGTTGCGTGATGTCTTTGTTACTCTGATAATGTTCATATTATTCGTCCTCCATGTCTTTTGCTGCTCTCAGCCTGTAGCCTGTAAGACTGCCGACTAAGAAGATTAATACATAAATTGTGATGTCCATACCCTAACATGTTTTTGCTTGTTATTTATTTCGTTTACTGCTGACTGAACCAAAAGGCTTGAAACCTCGGTTGGCTCGTCTATAATATCAACAAAAGTGACTTCCTTCGTTTCGTTATTCAGAAACTCCACATAGTCGCTATTTAAGCGTTTGTACACTACGTATTCCACTCCGTTGATTTTCGTGGTAATGGTGTCATGTTCTCTGAGATAGTCGCTTATCTCGTTGACTAGGCTCCAATACTCTTTTAAAGCTAAAATCTTCTTTATCATATTACTAATTCTTTTAATTGTTATACTTGTGCGGTCTCTAGGCTTGAACTAGATGTGCTCCTCTATTCGCTGACCGCTCCATGGTTACTTCTTGCCAAAATTGAAGATTCTGACGAACTTGTAGAATGTTCTGAGTTCGCAAAGGTGGTAGAGGTCTTCTAAGATATACTCCTTACACTCCCTGTTGCCTTCCCTGTAGGTCTCTTGCATCTGTGCTGCGGTCTCGTTACCGCATTCAAGCCAATACAGGAAAATGGCTCCTAAACTCTCGTATTCGTTATACTCATCGTAATACTTCTTCTTCTGCTCGTAAGTCTTATTCTTTCTCATAATCTTGTAGCATTGTGGTGGGGATTGCTCCCCACCTAGTTAGTTATTCTTCTTCCTCTTCTTCGTCCTCATCGTCATAAGGTCGGGTCTCATCTACTTCGCCTTCATAGCTTAAATAAATATCCTCGTCTTTTGCGATAAGTTCAACATAATCGGCTAACTCATTTGTACCGATAAACTGATACAGGCTATCTAACATTGCGCTATCGCCTAATGCTTGGCGCAAGTTATCAAATGCGTTACACACTTTCTTGTAGTCTCTTTTTACTGCCATATCCTAATCTCCTATCTTTAATGTTCTATACCATTCAGTTTAAGGGCGATTGCCTTTAAATTCTCGATTCTCTTTTGTGCATTCGGGGTGATTTCAGCACCGCAAATGAGGACTGCCTGTGAAAGGTTCATTACCTTGTCGTATATAGCGAGAGTTATGCTTGAAATCTCATCGCTTGTTAGCGTTATTGTATTTTCCATAATCTTTAGTCTGTTTGGCGTGGGGAGGGGCGTACGCCCCGCGGGGGCGCTGCCCCCTTATCTCCCCACATTGTTACTTACTCATTTCATATACCCAAAGTAACCCTTCATTATTTAAGGAGTACTCTTCTGCCTTTTCTCTTGTGTCGAATTGTGCAACGACTTTGGGTTTCCTGTCGGGTTCGCACACGTAGTCTCTTATTACGATGTAATCATGCATGCACTTGCCTTCATCTTTGAACACTCCAAAGTACTCTTCGTAATCCTTGAACACAAGAACATCAACAAGTTTACCTCTGTACAATACTGGAAACTTCCCGATATACGGATATTCTCCCCAAAACTCTTTGATGTACTCATCATTGTCTTCATATATGTTAGGGTGAACATCGTCTTCGTCTAAAATTACGTAACCTTCATCTGTGTAGCGAAGGTCACAAATGTAATAATCTGCTAACTTTGCCATAGTTGTCGTTGTTATTAAATGTTCTACATTAAATTGATGCAGGTGTACGTTTGCGCCCAACGTCTGCAAGTATCATGCAGCCTAACTCCCTTCGTTTAACGTCCGTGGGTTGACGTGTTTCGATATTTATTCACTCTAACACGAGTGTGGTTTTACTTCAACCTAGAAGAGTGTTATAGACTTCTTTGTCTTTTGCGCTTTTGCAGTCTCGCTAACTGGGTTGCATTTTCCTTTGATGTTTTAGAAGTTCTATCTCTTCGCCTTTCCCGACTAATCTGTACTTTTATAGAGGTAGTTAAACGTGAAGATGCTAAACGTGCCATCGTTCCTCTTGAAATCAAACTAACTTGATTTCGGGTGCAAATGTAGTGTTTTATTGCTACACTACCAAATTTTTAGGTAGTGTTTTAACACTTTAAGCCTATATTTTAACACAATTAACATACCATTACACTAAAGTTGTTTTATTAGTGTTCTGATATTACTTTTCTTCAAAAATTTGGTAGTATCAAAATATTTATGTAACTTTGCACCCAATATTATAACATTACATTAGATATTTATGGATATAGCTAAGATAATAAAACGTAAGGGCTTTACACAAAAGCAAGTGTCTGACGCCCTCGGTATTAATAGGGTAAACCTAAATAATATGATTAATGGTAACCCAACGTATAAGACTATGCGTCAAGTTGCTGACGTGATAGGTGCGAACGTGAGTGAGTTCTTCGAGGATGAAGTAAAGAGACCCAACGAGGACTTTGCGTCCTTCATCCGCTACAAGGGCATCCATTACACGGCAGACACGCTCGAAGAGTTCTTCAAGCAAGTTGATGAATTAAAAACAATAGCAAGATGAAGAAGATATTATTTATTTTACTTTTTTTTATGGTCGCTTTATGTGGCTTTGCACAGAGGGAAGTTTGCGGTGTTTCATTTGGTAGCTCTTATAGTACTACCAAAAATGCGCTTCAAAACAAGTTTGGATATTGTGACAATTCGGACAAAAACGAGATAGTTTACTACAACAAAAGTTATGGTGGTGTATTCTTTAGTCGCATAATGTTTGAGTTTCAGTACGATTCTTATGGAAGGGGATATTTTAATAGTTGCATTATGGCTTGTGATTGCTCGTCCATTGCGGATGCAAGACTAAAGGCAAAGAGACTAGCCAGTATGTTATCTAAATATGATATGGAGGAAAGAACGAAAACTGATGGTTCTACTTATTTCATCGGAGGTGTTGACCCTACAGATTCTTCTCAGTATGGCGTAATGGTTTATGTTGCGCAATGGAGTGATGGTTGTGGCGCAGCTATCGCGTATGGACCATACAACTACGTGCAAGAAGACTTCTAGGGCGTCAGCCCCACAGGGCATGGGGAGGGCGCTTGCGCCCGTGGGGGCGCTGCCCCCTTATCTCCCCCGAGGATTCTTCACTCCCTCAACCAAGAAGAAAACACAACAGAGAGAAGAGAGAGAACAGAGAGAGTACAGGGAGAGAAAACAATTTCCCTAACTAGGAAAAAATATTTCTCCAACTAGGAAAATAAAAACCACCTAAATCATCTTCAAAAAGCCTTAATCCTAGATGAGCGCATTATCTTGCACAAAACCCACAATTCTACGAAAAACCCACAAAATAGGCTCTAATCTGCTTACAAATGGCTCTTAAACGGCTCAAAACTTGCGAATTTGGGAGAAATCCCGACCAATTGCCCGAAAATCGCAAAAATCGGCAGAAATGGGCGGCTTTGGCGTTGATTATGGGTGAAAATCATTCAAGAAGGCTGAATACGACTAGTTAAAGTTTGCTAACGACTTCCTTGCGTGCGTGCGTACCTATTAATGCAAACACCCTTTTTTGTTTGCAAAGAATCTTCTTTTATGAAATAAGAATTATCTTTACATCAAGTCTTTGTTCGGTCTGCGGAACGATTGAAACTAACTTGCTCATAGTTAATCAGTTGTCTTTTCTTTACAATAATCACGTATGTTTACAAAATGGGTCTTCTAGAGGGCAAAGAGGGAGAAGAGAAAGGGGTGAATTGCGCCCCGAGAAAGAAATTGGTGGGATTTTGGGCGATTTTGAACGTGGTTGGAACACGGCAAAATGGAACTGCAAATATTATATATTTGCCCTCGAAACATCAAATAATTGCAATTATGACGGAAATATTATCAAAAATCCCAAAGCATTTGACCTCTTGCCCTGTTCTCGGGGATAAGAAGGAATGGGTCTTAGGTGCGTTATCCTTGGCTGGCGGTGTTGCGTCCTCTCTCTTTGGCGCAAACAAGGCTAAGAAGGCAGCTAGAAGGGCACAAGCAGAGAACACGTACAGAACGAACGCTGAGAAGGCTTGGTACGATAAGAACTACAACACGGACTACCTCGACACGAAAGCGGGTCAGAACCTCATGAGGAGAGCGAAGGAAGTACAGGACGAGTATGTTCGCAAGGCTGATGGTGCGGCAGCCGTTGGCGGTGGAACTGCTGCAAGTGTGGCTATGGCGAAGGAGAGTGCAAACAAGGCTATGGGCGACACGATAGCCAACATAGCGGCTCAAGACACGTCTCGCAAGCAGCATGTGGAGGATGCTCACCTTCAGAACACTCAGCAGTTGTCTCGGGAACGTCAGCAGATAGAGCAACAGAAGGCGCAGAACACTAGCGATGCGGCTCAAAATGCGTCAAATGCTATGTTCAATTTCGGTGTGAACCAATTGGGGTCAGAACTCAATAGTGCTAAAGCGGTGAAAACCAACACTTTAGGCTCAAATGGAAAGCCAAATGGTAACACAATTGTAACACAACAAGACCGAACCGCTCATCCTGCTGCCGAAGACCACTTGGCTGAGAGCATGATGTCTCCCGAGGAGAAGAACCAATACCGCTTGAAGAAGGCAGTCGGCTTGTCGGGACTTGGGTAGCAGCTAGAAGGTGGAGCGGACGAGAGGCAAGACAGGTGAGACGAGGAGCGAGGCGATGCGCAAACATCCATCCCAAGACCCCACCCCCTTTGACCACCGTTGCAAATTATAGTAGAATAATACAAATAAAGAAATTCTGCC
>ERZ1026772.63-NODE-63-length-77185-cov-12.457047_pt1 | contig 77185 bp, 67 predicted proteins | sample MGYA00380124_ERZ1026772 | MGnify/ENA primary metagenome ERZ1026772 (study PRJEB33269, sample SAMEA4719760) | human gut metagenome | biome: human-associated habitat; feature: organic feature; material: feces | place: Cameroon | collected 2013-10 ...
ATCTAAAGTAAAAACGAGAAACTGAAAGGTTGGATTAAAATTATTTCTTGTAATACTTTGGCCAGCAGGACTCCAGATATGATTTCAGCCCGTCCTCATGGCGGTTCTCGGCAGGCTGGTAGAACACGGTGCCTCTCAGTCCGTCCGGCATGAATTCCTGATCCACAAAATGACCGGGATAATCATGGGAATACTTGTATCCGTCGCTGTATCCAAGCTCCTTCATGAGAGAAGTCGGCGCATTCCTGAGCTGGAGAGGAACCGCTTCCGCCTGTGTCTTGGATGCCACTTCAAGTGCTTGATTGATAGCTATATATGCAGAATTGCTCTTTGGCGATGACGCCAGATATATTGTTGCTTCTGCAAGAGGAATCCTGCCCTCGGGCATTCCTATGGAAGATACGGTCTGGAAACATGCATTGGCCAGCAGGAGGGCATTCGGATTTGCCAGTCCGATATCCTCGGCCGCAGAAATGCAGAGTCTTCTGGCGATGAAAACCGGGTCCTCTCCGCCGTCAATCATGCGGGCCAGATAATAGATCGCCGCATTAGGGTCCGAACCGCGTATACTCTTGATGAATGCGGAAATTATGTCGTAATGCATCTCTCCACCCTTGTCATATCTGGAGGCATTGGTCTGGAGACAAGACTCAACTGTCTTATTGTCAATGACAACCGGTGTCTTTCCTGCGGAAAAGTCAATGACGATTTCCAGGATATTGAGAAGTTTTCTTGCATCGCCGCCGGAGTATCTCAGAAGCGCCTCATCTTCATTGATCTTAATCTCCTTGAGCTTCAGTATCTCGTCTTCGCTGAGGGCACGGGCGAGAAGATCTCTCAGGTCAGAAGCCTCCAACGATTTGAGAACCAGCACCTGACACCTTGAGAGAAGAGGATTGATGACCTCGAAGGACGGATTTTCCGTGGTGGCTCCGATAAGTATTACGGTTCCGTCTTCGACTGCGCCAAGAAGTGCATCCTGCTGCGCCTTGTTGAACCTGTGAATTTCATCAATGAAAAGAATCGGTGCTCCTTTGCCGGCCCCGAACATTGACGTTGCTGAAGACCTGGCCCTGTCTATGACTTCGCGGACGTCTTTTACTCCTGAACTTACGGCAGACAGTGTATAGAAATCCCTGTCCATCGAATTGGCAACAATCCTGGCAAGCGATGTCTTGCCGACACCTGGAGGCCCCCACAATATAAAGGAGGTCAGATTTCCGCCCTCTATCATATTTCTGAGGACGCAGCCTTTTCCTACCAGATGTTTCTGGCCCACATATTCATCCAGATTACGTGGGCGCATCCTCTCCGGAAGCGGAGGAAGCATCTTATTGTATGTGTTTGCAGAATTGTTGGTCATATTTATATAATGAATTGACAATCAATAGGTAAAACAATTATGTTAACCATATATAACATAATTGTTATCGCGGATTGAGACCGGTTGTAACCATATTTTGACATCTGGATGGCCGTTCTGTGCGCGTTCTACAAAGATAATGATAAATACGCATTGAACATTGACCTGAAATCATTAATTTTGCAATAAGGAAAAACCAAAAACAACGATGATCGAGAAAAAAACGAAGATTATTTGTACAATCGCGGACAACAGATGCGATGAAGAGTTTATCAGACAGCTCTATGAAAATGGAATGAATGTGGTCCGCATCAATTCGGCTCATGCATCCGTGGAAGGAGCGCAGGAGATAGTGGACAACGTCCGTAAGGTATCTGACAAGATTGCCATTCTCATTGATACCAAGGGGCCGGAAGTCAGATTGACGCAGATGGCCGATTCCGTCGGATTTGTCGCACACGTGGGGGAGACACTGGAAATTGTCGATGACCCTTCCAAGCCCTGCAGAAAAGGAGTCCTCTATACCTCATATCCGCATATGGCAGAAGACGTGCCTGTAGGCGCTGACATTCTCATTGACGATGGTTCCGTGGATTTGTCAGTTGTGGGCAAGGAAGAAGGGAAACTGATCTGCAAAGTCATGAATGAGGGCCTGATCAAGGGTCATAAGAGTGTCAATGTTCCTAATGTCCATATAAATCTGCCTGCGGTTACTGAGAAAGACAAGATGTTCATACACTGGGCTGTGAAGGCTAACATTGACTTTGTTGCACATTCATTTGTCCGCAGTGCTGATGATCTTCATGAAATTCAGGATATTCTCGATGCTGAGAACAGTCACCTCAAGATAATTTCCAAGATTGAAAATCAGCAAGGTGTTGACAATCTGGATGATATCCTCACATATTGCTATGGAATCATGGTCGCCAGAGGAGACCTCGGAGTGGAAATTCCGGCGGAGCGCATACCTCTTGTCCAGAGAGATATCGTGAAAGCTTGTCGTGACAGGAAGAAGCCGGTTATAGTGGCTACGCAGATGCTCCAAAGCATGATTGACAATCCGAGACCTACCCGTGCCGAGGTGACCGACGTCGCAAATGCCATTTTCCAGAGTGCTGATGCGATAATGCTGAGCGGAGAAAGTGCGTATGGCAAATATCCTGTCGAGGCCGTGAAGACAATGACACGGATTGCCCTCCAGACTGAAGGGACACTTGATGTGAATCTTGACCTTGACCTCAGGAAGGTTGTTAAGCCTGTAGCTGTTGTCCTGGCACAGTCCCTGGTGGCTGCGACCCAGGAATTGCCGGTAAAGGCATTGATATTCGACACTTACACCGGACGTGTAGGACGTTACATCTCGACGTTCAGGCCGAAAGTCCCTATCTACGCCATGTGCTACAATGATTATACGATGCGTGAACTTGCTCTTGTTTTCGGTGTCAAGGCCTATACTTTCGATGTGGTGAAGGATAAGGAGGAATTTGCGTCGAAAGCCGTGGAAATGCTTGCTCTGGAAGGAAAAATACACAAAGGAGATCTCATCGGTTTCATCGGCGGTGTGTTCGGCGAGCAGATCGGCGCGACATACATGGAGTTGAAAAACGTCTGATTCTTGCTGAAGAAACTTGTCATATCGCTGATTTTCGTGTTCTGTCTGCTCATATCTGAGGAAGGCAGGGCACAGACTTTTGAGTGCGGTCTGATTTCTTCTGTGGCACAAGCCGGTGTGAGGTTCCGCTTCATGTCCGGACGCAATGATTCTGAATTGAGGTTGTGCGCTGACCTGTATCATGTCATTGACGGAAAAAACAGTTGTCCTGGAGGACTCGCGAGTTATTTTATCAGATTCAATGCAGCTGAATGGAAAATCAATGAAGAGGTACGGGTTCAGTTCAATGCGGGTCCGGGCGCTTCTGCCGGATATGTCATGGATAACAGTGACAGACGCGGAGTCGTTGCCGGCATGTCGGGAATGGCGTCTTTCGATTTCCGTTTCAATTCCGGACTTTCAGTTTCTGCGGGCTTTTCCGCGGTACTCGGATGTCATACGGGCAAGAAAGATGGAAATACGACATTGACCTTCTACCATAATGGAATATACCGGGCGTGGATACCTGAAATTAGCATAAACTACAGATTCTGAATGCGTTGTCTCCGTATAATAATGGCATTGAGCCTGATTTTTGTTTCAGTGGGTCTTCATTCTGAGGGCCTGCGGGGACATAGATTCCATTACGGAGCCGAATGGGGCATAAATTCCCCGATGCTGGTGGGTATCTATAACACTTATCTTTCTACGGAAGGTTATCTTGTCGAGACTAAGGATTTGAGGTTCAGCGGTCATGTCAATGGTGCTGTACTTGGTTTCGTGGGATATGAACTGAGCCCTCGTTTCGGAATGTCGCTTCTTGGCGGATATATGGGATTGAGAGCAGGGGAGAGAGCGTATCCGGTATCATTGAGAGGCTCTTTTGCATTGGGAATGAACGGCTTGGAGGAAGGTGGCTCCATTTTTGTCGAAGCCGGTGCCGCTTTCCGTCATTCTGTGAAACCGGCTCCTGTCGGAAAAATCGGATACTCGTACAGATGCAGGCTTGCCAGAAATTTTGCGGTAGATTTCAATGCTGCTGCGATTGCGTCATTTTCTCATCCCAGAGTCTTTGACAAGTATTCCGGAAAATATGCGCCGGCCGGGAATGTCGGGGTGAGTCAGAGCCTCAATGTAGGTGCGATAATTACTGTGGCTTTAGTTTTTTGATACATAATTAATTGATAATATGAAACTTAGTGAACATGTAAGGTATGTAGGAGTCAATGACTTCAGGCCTTTTCTTTTCGAGAATCAGTGGGCGCTTCCCCATGGTGTCTCATATAACTCATATCTTGTAGTGGATGAAAAGATCGCCCTTGTGGATACGGCCGCGGCTGCATTCGGAGAGCAGTTTCTTGCTAATATCAGGGAGGAAATAGGGGATAGGCAAGTGGACTATCTGATAGTCAACCACATGGAACCGGATCATTCTGCACTGATGTCTCTGGTCCGTAAGGAATATCCTGGTATTCAGATTGTTACAAATGCCAAGGCAGTGCCTATGATTGAGGGATATCATGGAATTACTGACAATGTCAAGGTCATCAAGGAAGGTGAGATCCTCAGTCTTGGTTCGGTATCATTGACATTCGCGATGATTCCTATGGTTCACTGGCCGGAAACAATGGTTACGTATCTTGCTGAGGAACAGACTCTTTTCTCCGGTGACGCATTCGGATGTTTCGGTGCTGTCGAGGGCGGGATCTGTGACAGGTTCGAGGAATACAGGGATGAAATGGTCAGGTATTATGCCAGCATCGTCGGCAAATATGGACAGCCGGTCCAGGCAGCATTGAAAAAACTCTCAGGTCTCGCTCTGTCAAGGATTTGCAGTACACATGGTCCTGTGTGGGAGTCGCAGATTCCGCAGGTGGTTGCCTTGTATGACAGGATGAGCCGCTATGAGACAGACAAGGGCGTCTGCATCGTGGTCGGTTCGATGTATGGAAACACAGAAAAGGCTGCAGAGGCAATACATGCCGAACTTGTGAAGAGGGGAGTCAAGTGCGTGATTCACAATGCCGTAACTGAGAATCCGTCGTTCATCTACAAGGATGTTTTCGAGTATAATACGCTGATTTGCGGTTCTCCTACATATAATAACGATATTTTCCCTGCTGTCCGTGAAGTTCTGTATGGTGTCTGTGCAAGACAGGTGAAGAATCATGGTTTTGCCGCTTTCGGCTCGTTTACCTGGGCGGGTGCCAGCGTGAGGCTCATGAATGAGATGGCTTCAGCCTCCGGATTGAAACTGCTTTCTGAGGGCATGTCTTTCCGCCAGGGTTTCGGTGAGAAATATTCTGACAACGTCAAAGCTTTTGTGGACGAGGTCATAAATAACATGTAGATTATAATACAAGGCCAGTTTCTGCGTAAGAACTGGCCTTGTATCATATCTCTGACTTGAGGTTTTACGTGTCGTAAAAAATAGTTATATTTGTCAGTTAAATGACAACAATATCTTGTTACACAATTTAACGTTATGTTAATTACTGTATAATAGCCAATAAAGCAACGGCAATTAACCAAAGAGAAATGCACAAAAGAGAAAAGCGCGTAAACAAACGGAAACGCAAACGGATAATGTCTTTCTCTTTATCAGGGTCATTTGTAATAAGCATAGCAAACAATGTTTTGTGCAAATATAAAGCATTTTTAACAAAATGCAATAAAATGGAGTCTTTTTATAATATAAAGATATTTTTGTCCGGTCGCTGTTATTCCGTGCAGGCTTTTTGGGGGGCCATGCACGGACAGACCGGACACCGGCGGAGCCGGAAGCGGTCGCGCGCACGCGCCAAAGTACGAAAGACGCGCGCGCGCGTCGTTAGAATATATAAAGACAATATAATAAATAAAAATAAAGCCGTTGCGAATAAAAGCAACGGCAATAATAGAATAGTGTGCAACGTTCCACAGAACGAAGAGCATTAAAGAACAGAAGAAACAATTTTGCCAGAGGTTTCAATACCAGTAGTTACAACTTTAGCAAGGTCTTTCTCAAAATCCTTACGAGTATAGTTAACATCCTTACCCATATCACGATGAAGCAAATCGCGAATATCATTCATTTTACGAAGATACTGTTTTTTCTGAGTATCAACATACTGCAATTGATAATGACGATAAAGAGAAATAGCAGTATAATTACCAAGAGGCAAATTATTATCTTTGGCGTACTTATCAAGAAACGATTTAGCCTCAGCAGACTTTTGAACCTGGTCCTGAACACTCTTATTAACTTTTGCCAACTCCTCCTCAGCACCATTTAAGGTTTTTTGAGAATCAAGAACTTCAATCTGTTTATTAATGAACTTAATATCAGCAACATTTTTAGCAGCCTCACGAGTATTACGACCTCTAGCAAGTTCAGCCTCAGCCGTAGCCTTGTCAGCGTCAGCACGATTTTTTTCAGCCTCAGAGCCTTTCTTATCAAGTTCAGCAGAGTCAATACCAAACTTCGTAAGGATGTTTTTGGTAGCAGTTTCGACAGGCACGCCAGCAAGTACATCGGCTTCCCAAGCAGCCTTAAAAGCTTTAGCCTGAGCTTCAGAGATAACCGAAGCCTGCACAGCGCGGTCAATAGCAAGTTGCAACTGTTTGCGCTCATTATCAATCTTAATGCCTTTAGTTTCTTCTTCTTTCTTAGCGATATCAGCGTCCTGCAAAGCCACTGTAGAATTAGTAGCCTTAGTACTATTAACAGTATTCATAACAGAAGAACTAACACCAGAAGCGCCAGTAATCATGTTAATGAACTGAGACATAACGCCCATAACTTGCTCAAAACTGTTAATAGGAGAATCACCACCAGAAGCACCAGAAACAGAAGCAGCAGAACCACCGGACGGGCCATTAATGTCAACACCGCCCTCGTACATAAGTGCAGGATTTAAGCCAGCGGCCTGATACTGTCGCATTTGAGCCTCAGGAGATTGATATTTATTATACATATCTTCCTGAAATTGTCGGTCAAGTTGCGCCTCATCATGGTTATACTGCATCTCAGCCAACTGAGTGTTAGAGAAACCTTTACCGCGACCGATAGCATCAGAAGAGATTTCACCATTTTCATTGAGGCCCATACCAGCGTATTTTTGCAGCCATTCAGGAAAACCGCTACGGTCACCCTGAAGTTTGCCATTATCACGTTTTTTATTCTGACGGCGTGCAGAGTAATCAATATTGCCAGGAATCGAAAGATAATGACGAAAGGAATTACGGATTTTATCCCAGACAGTATTTGCCATAACTAAATTTTCATGTGTTTAACAAAATTGAAACGGCCTTGATTCTGAAGAGCCTTATTAAAAAGACGGTCAGAGGACGGTAAATTACCAGCAAAAGACAACATCTGAGAAGCCAAGCCAGTAACATCAGAGGCAATGCCAACACCTTTAGCGGAATCATCGACAGTAGCCATAGAATTGACATTCTCACGCGAAGATTTGTCAGACAAGGCTTTACCAGTAACACCGCCAACAGTTGAAAGCATAGCAAGAATTGCGGAGATTATAGAAAAAGTTCCCATAACATTTATGTTTCATTGATTGATTTATAATGATGTGTCAATCCGCATATATTTCGCAAGGAATGCGGACGGCCGCCAAAATAGTGGCCGCCCATAAAGGGTTGACTATTCAGTCGGCTGAGTTGTCGGCTGAACACCTTGAGAAGCACCAGTACCAGCATTAGCGGCTTTTATGCCAAGTTGCTGCTTAAGTATACGGAACATGTCGAAATCCTCAGATATACAGTATCCGACATCTTCAATACGTTCTAGTTCGTTACTAGAAACTTCCTGTGACTGGTCACTGATAACGTGAGTTTCAATAACTTCGTTAATATTGACACCTAGGCCCTCAAACACGATACCGCGCGTATCGGGAGTATCTTTACTTTTGTGTAGCATAAGTATAAATTGTCTAAAGTAATACTAAAGGTAACGGCCAGTATTAGGTACTGTTTCCGTGTGAGTGTTCGGCTGTTCACCAAGAGTCGGGATAGTGTACTGAGACAAGAGGGAAGTTTTCTTGATGTCAAAATACATATTATTCCAGCAACAGAAGCCAGAAGCCTTAGCAGCAACAGACATAACTTGGTCGAGGAAGTCCGTAGGAATCTGAATAAACGAAGAATCAAGTTTAACAGTACGGTCAAAAGAGCGCTGCAAACAGAAAGACTGCAAACTCTCATTATCGACTAGAAGCCCGTGTACTTCATCGTTCATATACTTCATCCATGCATACTGTTGAGTATAGCCGAAAACCTGATTTACGGCAACCATATCAGGCGTGAGTTCCTCTTTATAAACGGCTTCCTCACCAAGGCCCTCAAACATCGGATTAGGAATATCAGCGAAAGTGGACATACCAAACATACGACTAGAACCAGTGCTGTACGTCTGGTGAGGAACGATAGAGCCAAGAACCATAATAATACCATGCTCTGTCGCAGTGAACTTATCGATAAGGCTGTCTTTACCAAATCCAGAAGTCTGGCCAGCATCAGAACCAACTTCACCACGGAAAGGGTTAGAAGAGTTACCAGCATCACCGCCAGCATTCTGAGCGATAGAGTTAGTATAAATACCAAAGTTACTACCACCTAAGAAAATAGGACGGTCAAGCATAGCATCTGACGGAAGCACACCAAAAGTGGCGCGTATCTGGTCAGCATAACGTTCACCAGCGATATTATTACGTTCAAGCCATTTCTGAAGAATGTTAGCCTGACGCAACTGTGAAATAGTGAAAGTGGTAGAACCAGCAGAAACAGAAGAAGTAACACCAGCGCCACCAGTAAGGCCATTCTGCTGAGGGTAAAGAGTAGCAGTAGTAAAATAGTCCTTAGACCAATTACGCTGGCGGAGTGTAAAGAGGTCAGAACCGTCTGCAAACTCAGGCGTTACAATAGTATCACTATAACGGAAATTAAGGTTAAACCCGAACTGTTTAAGTATCTCACTATTACCAGTGACTTCATCATGAGACCAACCAGAGTTACCGCCACCGTCAGTCAATGGATTAGTAGCAGCCAAAACGGTTGTGTACTTAGGATTCCAAGGAAGTGAAGAAAGTGATTTAGTAGGAGTTTCAGAGCGAGTAAAAACAGGCTTCTGGATATTGGCATTCCTGTACCAATCATCATAAATCTTATGGTAGGCCAAAAAAGGCATGATATTATTTACAGCAAACTTGGCAGAAGAAGTCTTATCAAGATGCGGAACACCCTTAAAACCAAGATAATCAGCAAGTGAGCCACGCTTAAAAGTATCGTTCAAGCGGCCGACAAAAGAATTATCAGTACCGTCACCAGCAAACAAAAGATTAGGCAAATACTTAGGCCTAATAGTCTGAGTACCGTATGGGTCATTGGTAGGCATAGTAAGGAAGTTTTCCCAACCGCCCCAAAGTATGCGGTAAGGTACAAAAAATGCTTCGAGCCTATAATCAACACGACCATAAAAACTAGTGGCCATAGGCGGAAGTTTCACCTGAGACATGAAACCTAAAGAAATAGAATCGTTAGGCAACATAGGAACAACACAAACAGGGGTAAGAGTGCCGCAGGTCTGTGTCAAAAAATTCGAGTGAGCAAGGTCAAATCCAGATTTATTCTTTATCTGGACTTTCCTCTGTTCGAAAATGTTAGAAGAATGTGACATATTAAAAATCGTTTAGGAATGATTTACCATAGAATCGCACAAAGTTTTGTAACTTCTTAGAAGCACGTTCCTGCAGGTTCTGCATACGCGATAACTCAAACTTATGTATGATTTCATTATCGGACGCATCAGGGAACTGCAAGCGTAGTTCCGAAAGTTTGTCATTGCAAAGTTGTATATATCTGTCCTCCAAGAGACGCGTATAAGCAACGCATAGCATATGCTCGCTATTTTTCCGGATAGTGCAACGGACTTCAAACTCTTGCTTTTTTGCATTGTAGGCATGTGTATAATGTGGACTTTGAGGGAAACATTTATCAACGTAATAACGCGGCTGCTTCACACTGTATGCAGCATTATCTTTACCGTATGAAAGCCTATGTAATTGATGGTCAAGCCATTCAAGGTATTTTTTATCATAACCGTAGAAATCACCGCGTTTATGCTTAGTATAAGAGTTGGCAAGTAAAACAAGGCGCTCACGCTCAGATTTACCGATACCTTTAGACATAAGACGGAAAGGCTTAGGAATAAGCCCAGCGACAACGTAGGGGTTTTCGAACTCAGGAGGTTTACAACAATATTTGGCAACATAGGCACAAGCATCAGAGATTGAGCCATTACGAGATTTTAACAAATGGAAATCCCTAATATCACCATACGTGTAGGCTTGCGTTACCTGAGAAACAACACGCTCATAGTATTCATTAGTAAAAATAATAATGTGATAATGCGGTCTTAATGTCGCTGGGCCATACTCGCTACAAGCGAAATACTTGAAAATAAAGTCTTTATGAAACTTGCGTTTGAAATTTATCCGTAGTCTCTTAAAAAAGGTTTGTATGTCGTACTTACTGACCATGGGAACGCGAACAGAAATATTATCACGCACACAAGCAGGTTTAAGATATTCGACATACTGGTCATTACGGCAGCGCGCTTTGTGGAGTGCGCTACTGAAAGGGATTTTATCAATCTGATAACACAAAAAATTATGGATGTTATCAGGCAAGTCACTAGGAACAACGTCAACATAAGGCACATGAGGATTACTATAAGTGAATGTACCGAAATAGGCAAACTTCCAGTCCTTGAACTCATCAGAAAGACGATAGGCCCAATCTTGCTGATACTGTGCAACACATTCTAAGCACTTACCGCAAGGATGTGTAACTATCTTTGTAATTCCGTGACTGGTAATTTTACGTGTGATAGGTCGCAAACACATTATCGTCTGGTTTTGATAGAAATAGAATCGAGTTTCGGGGACACGTCCACGGTGGTAGGGTTGTTGGTGGTAATAGTGATTGTACCAGTACTCAAACCTTTACCAGAGGTGTGAACGACCGCACGAGTAGTACCGCAACTAACACAGAACAAAGCAACAAGAGTAAGTAACAAAGATGTTACTAAAATAAGAATACGCTTCTTATTCGAAGTCAGGGTTTTCAATCGGGTCTGCAAAAAGGACCATATGCTTATAAACAGTTCGGTCATTTGCTTGAGCAATAACGTTTCCATAATCATCTGTAATTTCAATGTCAAAATAATTTGGTAGATTGTGAATGACCATAAAGGCCGCATCTAGTTCGTCCTCAGCGTCTATAGTGTGACGCTTTTGTTTGAGGTTTACGTGAAAGGTTGGCATCTGGGGTATCTCCAATAATAAGTGAAATATCAAAAGATTCATGCGGATAGAAATATGAATGATAGCAGAAATCAATTTGATAACCGCGTCTAAGGTATTCGAGATAAATACGCTTAATACGAGCATCAAAAGTTATAGAAGTAACTGGGCGGACGTAAACAAGACGTTTAGAGCGAACACCACGAACACCATTAACAAGAATGTCAACACGGCCGAGGTACTCGTTAGGTGAAACATTCATCTTACACACTTCAATAGAGCAGTACCTTTCCATATCAAACGAGTTTTAACGGACAGTCAGAAAAAAGTTCACTGTCAGGTGTGACAATTTGAACGACAGGGCAAGGATAGTCAGACGGGTGACGTCTCATAATAGAAAGTACAACGGCAAGATAAGAAAGGCCGTAAGGCTCATCTTTTATACCTACACGCTGAGCAAAAGAAACGCGTCTAGAAGTTGTAACGTCAACGAATGTTACACGAAATTTACAATTAACCATTTTTTAGTATATTAGTGAGTTATAAATGTTAATTCTTGTTACACAATTTAACGTTATGTTAATTACTGTATAATAGCCAATAAAGCAACGGCAATTAACCAAAGAGAAATGCACAAAAGAGAAAAGCGCGTAAACAAACGGAAACGCAAACGGATAATGTCTTTCTCTTTATCAGGGTCATTTGTAATAAGCATAGCAAACAATGTTTTGTGCAAATATAAAGCATTTTTAACAAAATGCAATAAAATGGAGTCTTTTTATAATATAAAGATATTTTTGTCCGGTCGCTGTTATTCCGTGCAGGCTTTTTGGGGGGCCATGCACGGACAGACCGGACACCGGCGGAGCCGGAAGCGGTCGCGCGCACGCGCCAAAGTACGAAAGACGCGCGCGCGCGTCGTTAGAATATATAAAGACAATATAATAAATAAAAATAAAGCCGTTGCGAATAAAAGCAACGGCAATAATAGAATAGTGTGCAACGTTCCACAGAACGAAGAGCATTAAAGAACAGAAGAAACAATTTTGCCAGAGGTTTCAATACCAGTAGTTACAACTTTAGCAAGGTCTTTCTCAAAATCCTTACGAGTATAGTTAACATCCTTACCCATATCACGATGAAGCAAATCGCGAATATCATTCATTTTACGAAGATACTGTTTTTTCTGAGTATCAACATACTGCAATTGATAATGACGATAAAGAGAAATAGCAGTATAATTACCAAGAGGCAAATTATTATCTTTGGCGTACTTATCAAGAAACGATTTAGCCTCAGCAGACTTTTGAACCTGGTCCTGAACACTCTTATTAACTTTTGCCAACTCCTCCTCAGCACCATTTAAGGTTTTTTGAGAATCAAGAACTTCAATCTGTTTATTAATGAACTTAATATCAGCAACATTTTTAGCAGCCTCACGAGTATTACGACCTCTAGCAAGTTCAGCCTCAGCCGTAGCCTTGTCAGCGTCAGCACGATTTTTTTCAGCCTCAGAGCCTTTCTTATCAAGTTCAGCAGAGTCAATACCAAACTTCGTAAGGATGTTTTTGGTAGCAGTTTCGACAGGCACGCCAGCAAGTACATCGGCTTCCCAAGCAGCCTTAAAAGCTTTAGCCTGAGCTTCAGAGATAACCGAAGCCTGCACAGCGCGGTCAATAGCAAGTTGCAACTGTTTGCGCTCATTATCAATCTTAATGCCTTTAGTTTCTTCTTCTTTCTTAGCGATATCAGCGTCCTGCAAAGCCACTGTAGAATTAGTAGCCTTAGTACTATTAACAGTATTCATAACAGAAGAACTAACACCAGAAGCGCCAGTAATCATGTTAATGAACTGAGACATAACGCCCATAACTTGCTCAAAACTGTTAATAGGAGAATCACCACCAGAAGCACCAGAAACAGAAGCAGCAGAACCACCGGACGGGCCATTAATGTCAACACCGCCCTCGTACATAAGTGCAGGATTTAAGCCAGCGGCCTGATACTGTCGCATTTGAGCCTCAGGAGATTGATATTTATTATACATATCTTCCTGAAATTGTCGGTCAAGTTGCGCCTCATCATGGTTATACTGCATCTCAGCCAACTGAGTGTTAGAGAAACCTTTACCGCGACCGATAGCATCAGAAGAGATTTCACCATTTTCATTGAGGCCCATACCAGCGTATTTTTGCAGCCATTCAGGAAAACCGCTACGGTCACCCTGAAGTTTGCCATTATCACGTTTTTTATTCTGACGGCGTGCAGAGTAATCAATATTGCCAGGAATCGAAAGATAATGACGAAAGGAATTACGGATTTTATCCCAGACAGTATTTGCCATAACTAAATTTTCATGTGTTTAACAAAATTGAAACGGCCTTGATTCTGAAGAGCCTTATTAAAAAGACGGTCAGAGGACGGTAAATTACCAGCAAAAGACAACATCTGAGAAGCCAAGCCAGTAACATCAGAGGCAATGCCAACACCTTTAGCGGAATCATCGACAGTAGCCATAGAATTGACATTCTCACGCGAAGATTTGTCAGACAAGGCTTTACCAGTAACACCGCCAACAGTTGAAAGCATAGCAAGAATTGCGGAGATTATAGAAAAAGTTCCCATAACATTTATGTTTCATTGATTGATTTATAATGATGTGTCAATCCGCATATATTTCGCAAGGAATGCGGACGGCCGCCAAAATAGTGGCCGCCCATAAAGGGTTGACTATTCAGTCGGCTGAGTTGTCGGCTGAACACCTTGAGAAGCACCAGTACCAGCATTAGCGGCTTTTATGCCAAGTTGCTGCTTAAGTATACGGAACATGTCGAAATCCTCAGATATACAGTATCCGACATCTTCAATACGTTCTAGTTCGTTACTAGAAACTTCCTGTGACTGGTCACTGATAACGTGAGTTTCAATAACTTCGTTAATATTGACACCTAGGCCCTCAAACACGATACCGCGCGTATCGGGAGTATCTTTACTTTTGTGTAGCATAAGTATAAATTGTCTAAAGTAATACTAAAGGTAACGGCCAGTATTAGGTACTGTTTCCGTGTGAGTGTTCGGCTGTTCACCAAGAGTCGGGATAGTGTACTGAGACAAGAGGGAAGTTTTCTTGATGTCAAAATACATATTATTCCAGCAACAGAAGCCAGAAGCCTTAGCAGCAACAGACATAACTTGGTCGAGGAAGTCCGTAGGAATCTGAATAAACGAAGAATCAAGTTTAACAGTACGGTCAAAAGAGCGCTGCAAACAGAAAGACTGCAAACTCTCATTATCGACTAGAAGCCCGTGTACTTCATCGTTCATATACTTCATCCATGCATACTGTTGAGTATAGCCGAAAACCTGATTTACGGCAACCATATCAGGCGTGAGTTCCTCTTTATAAACGGCTTCCTCACCAAGGCCCTCAAACATCGGATTAGGAATATCAGCGAAAGTGGACATACCAAACATACGACTAGAACCAGTGCTGTACGTCTGGTGAGGAACGATAGAGCCAAGAACCATAATAATACCATGCTCTGTCGCAGTGAACTTATCGATAAGGCTGTCTTTACCAAATCCAGAAGTCTGGCCAGCATCAGAACCAACTTCACCACGGAAAGGGTTAGAAGAGTTACCAGCATCACCGCCAGCATTCTGAGCGATAGAGTTAGTATAAATACCAAAGTTACTACCACCTAAGAAAATAGGACGGTCAAGCATAGCATCTGACGGAAGCACACCAAAAGTGGCGCGTATCTGGTCAGCATAACGTTCACCAGCGATATTATTACGTTCAAGCCATTTCTGAAGAATGTTAGCCTGACGCAACTGTGAAATAGTGAAAGTGGTAGAACCAGCAGAAACAGAAGAAGTAACACCAGCGCCACCAGTAAGGCCATTCTGCTGAGGGTAAAGAGTAGCAGTAGTAAAATAGTCCTTAGACCAATTACGCTGGCGGAGTGTAAAGAGGTCAGAACCGTCTGCAAACTCAGGCGTTACAATAGTATCACTATAACGGAAATTAAGGTTAAACCCGAACTGTTTAAGTATCTCACTATTACCAGTGACTTCATCATGAGACCAACCAGAGTTACCGCCACCGTCAGTCAATGGATTAGTAGCAGCCAAAACGGTTGTGTACTTAGGATTCCAAGGAAGTGAAGAAAGTGATTTAGTAGGAGTTTCAGAGCGAGTAAAAACAGGCTTCTGGATATTGGCATTCCTGTACCAATCATCATAAATCTTATGGTAGGCCAAAAAAGGCATGATATTATTTACAGCAAACTTGGCAGAAGAAGTCTTATCAAGATGCGGAACACCCTTAAAACCAAGATAATCAGCAAGTGAGCCACGCTTAAAAGTATCGTTCAAGCGGCCGACAAAAGAATTATCAGTACCGTCACCAGCAAACAAAAGATTAGGCAAATACTTAGGCCTAATAGTCTGAGTACCGTATGGGTCATTGGTAGGCATAGTAAGGAAGTTTTCCCAACCGCCCCAAAGTATGCGGTAAGGTACAAAAAATGCTTCGAGCCTATAATCAACACGACCATAAAAACTAGTGGCCATAGGCGGAAGTTTCACCTGAGACATGAAACCTAAAGAAATAGAATCGTTAGGCAACATAGGAACAACACAAACAGGGGTAAGAGTGCCGCAGGTCTGTGTCAAAAAATTCGAGTGAGCAAGGTCAAATCCAGATTTATTCTTTATCTGGACTTTCCTCTGTTCGAAAATGTTAGAAGAATGTGACATATTAAAAATCGTTTAGGAATGATTTACCATAGAATCGCACAAAGTTTTGTAACTTCTTAGAAGCACGTTCCTGCAGGTTCTGCATACGCGATAACTCAAACTTATGTATGATTTCATTATCGGACGCATCAGGGAACTGCAAGCGTAGTTCCGAAAGTTTGTCATTGCAAAGTTGTATATATCTGTCCTCCAAGAGACGCGTATAAGCAACGCATAGCATATGCTCGCTATTTTTCCGGATAGTGCAACGGACTTCAAACTCTTGCTTTTTTGCATTGTAGGCATGTGTATAATGTGGACTTTGAGGGAAACATTTATCAACGTAATAACGCGGCTGCTTCACACTGTATGCAGCATTATCTTTACCGTATGAAAGCCTATGTAATTGATGGTCAAGCCATTCAAGGTATTTTTTATCATAACCGTAGAAATCACCGCGTTTATGCTTAGTATAAGAGTTGGCAAGTAAAACAAGGCGCTCACGCTCAGATTTACCGATACCTTTAGACATAAGACGGAAAGGCTTAGGAATAAGCCCAGCGACAACGTAGGGGTTTTCGAACTCAGGAGGTTTACAACAATATTTGGCAACATAGGCACAAGCATCAGAGATTGAGCCATTACGAGATTTTAACAAATGGAAATCCCTAATATCACCATACGTGTAGGCTTGCGTTACCTGAGAAACAACACGCTCATAGTATTCATTAGTAAAAATAATAATGTGATAATGCGGTCTTAATGTCGCTGGGCCATACTCGCTACAAGCGAAATACTTGAAAATAAAGTCTTTATGAAACTTGCGTTTGAAATTTATCCGTAGTCTCTTAAAAAAGGTTTGTATGTCGTACTTACTGACCATGGGAACGCGAACAGAAATATTATCACGCACACAAGCAGGTTTAAGATATTCGACATACTGGTCATTACGGCAGCGCGCTTTGTGGAGTGCGCTACTGAAAGGGATTTTATCAATCTGATAACACAAAAAATTATGGATGTTATCAGGCAAGTCACTAGGAACAACGTCAACATAAGGCACATGAGGATTACTATAAGTGAATGTACCGAAATAGGCAAACTTCCAGTCCTTGAACTCATCAGAAAGACGATAGGCCCAATCTTGCTGATACTGTGCAACACATTCTAAGCACTTACCGCAAGGATGTGTAACTATCTTTGTAATTCCGTGACTGGTAATTTTACGTGTGATAGGTCGCAAACACATTATCGTCTGGTTTTGATAGAAATAGAATCGAGTTTCGGGGACACGTCCACGGTGGTAGGGTTGTTGGTGGTAATAGTGATTGTACCAGTACTCAAACCTTTACCAGAGGTGTGAACGACCGCACGAGTAGTACCGCAACTAACACAGAACAAAGCAACAAGAGTAAGTAACAAAGATGTTACTAAAATAAGAATACGCTTCTTATTCGAAGTCAGGGTTTTCAATCGGGTCTGCAAAAAGGACCATATGCTTATAAACAGTTCGGTCATTTGCTTGAGCAATAACGTTTCCATAATCATCTGTAATTTCAATGTCAAAATAATTTGGTAGATTGTGAATGACCATAAAGGCCGCATCTAGTTCGTCCTCAGCGTCTATAGTGTGACGCTTTTGTTTGAGGTTTACGTGAAAGGTTGGCATCTGGGGTATCTCCAATAATAAGTGAAATATCAAAAGATTCATGCGGATAGAAATATGAATGATAGCAGAAATCAATTTGATAACCGCGTCTAAGGTATTCGAGATAAATACGCTTAATACGAGCATCAAAAGTTATAGAAGTAACTGGGCGGACGTAAACAAGACGTTTAGAGCGAACACCACGAACACCATTAACAAGAATGTCAACACGGCCGAGGTACTCGTTAGGTGAAACATTCATCTTACACACTTCAATAGAGCAGTACCTTTCCATATCAAACGAGTTTTAACGGACAGTCAGAAAAAAGTTCACTGTCAGGTGTGACAATTTGAACGACAGGGCAAGGATAGTCAGACGGGTGACGTCTCATAATAGAAAGTACAACGGCAAGATAAGAAAGGCCGTAAGGCTCATCTTTTATACCTACACGCTGAGCAAAAGAAACGCGTCTAGAAGTTGTAACGTCAACGAATGTTACACGAAATTTACAATTAACCATTTTTTAGTATATTAGTGAGTTATAAATGTTAATTCTTGTTACACAATTTATATTATGTTAAGTTAGTATGGTTTTACAGTTCCTTACCCTATTCGGTGCCATCGGATTGTTCCTTTATGGACTGAACCTTCTGAGCGGCGGCTTGATGAAACTGACCGGTGACAGAATGAAAAATTTTCTGCCGTGGATGAAGAAAAACCCTGTCAACAGCATTCTTTCAGGATTCTGTATAACCACATTGGCTGAATCTTCCAGCGCAGCGACCGTTACGGTCGTGAGTTTTGTCAATGCAGGTGTACTCGCATTGACACAAGCGATTCTCGTAATCATGGGCGCGAACATCGGAGCTTCGTTCACGACCTGGATTATCGCATTGGCAGGATTTGACGGAGCGCTTAAGTTCATGACGTACCCGCTGATTGCAATCGGATTCGTATTGACGATGGCGAAAGGACAGAAAAAGAAAATAACCGGCGAAGTCGTTATCGGACTGGCATTGCTGTTCATAGGACTGTCCTTTATGATATCTACATTCCCTCCTGTCACGGAACTCCCCTCTCTGAAGGCTGCCATCGACAGCCTCGCAGGTTCTGAATTCCTTTGCCTGCTTATGTTCATGGCTGTGGGATGCGTTCTGGCTTTTGCAATGCAATCTACTGGTGCCGTGACACTTACGATGGTCATGATGACTTCAGGATGGATTAACTTCGACATGGCTGCGGCTATGGTACTCGGAGAAAATATAGGTACTACAATATCTGCAAATATCGCAGCATCAGACGCCAATATCCAGGCAAAACGTGCAGCCTTGGTCCATACGCTCTTTAATGTAGTCGGTGCTGTCTTGGCATTGATATTCTTCAAGCCTTTCACAGGTTTTGTTGCGCATATCACGGAAGGATGGCATCCGGTTTTTGCAATTGCGACCCTCCATACACTCTTCAATGTTCTTGGAACCTGCATCCTGGCATGGTTTACCAAGCCGATTGAGAAATTGGTAACTAAGCTAGTATCAGCAGATTCCGAAATTCCTGATGATGGCTCAAGACTGATTTACATCTCAGCCAGAAGATTCGGTGCTCCGAGCATCTCCATTTCTCAGGCGTTCAAGGAAGTCGCTCATTTTGCGGCAGTTATGAAATCAAGTTTTGTCAATGTAGCCAATGCGGTCAATGAGAAAGACCCTGACAAGTTCGAGTCATTCAGAGTGAAACTTGTCCAGTCAGAGGAATTGTCCGACAAAATGGAGTACCAGATAGCGGCATTCCTCAATAGCGTGTCGGCTGAGAGCATCAGCGAAGAGGAAGCCGAAGAAATAAAAGTGCTGTATCGCGTCATCGGTGAGTTGGAAAGCCTCGGAGACAGTGGTGAGAATATAAGCCGCATTCTGGAAAGGGAGCGTGTCCACAACAGAAAATTCGATGAAGCGACCATTGAAAAGATTAATCTGATGATTTCCAAGGTAGATCTTGCCTATGGTGTCATGGTAGAGAATCTCGACAAGGCGGCCAACGGATACGTGAGGGATATTGCCAATGCGTATAACGCAGAGGATGTGATTAACGGAACTAGAGATAAATTGAGAGAGGAAGGAATTGCCCAGATTGAGAGCCATACAGGCAACTATCAGTCACTCAACTACTTCCTTGATATTATAGCAGAGTTGGAGGCTATGGGGGACTTTATGATCAATGTCTCTCAGGCTGTGGTTAGAAACGACAATTAGAAACAAATGGCAAAGAAGAAACTCGACCTGGTACTTGAAAATGTGACGATTGAGGCGGTTGCTGCGGAAGGAAAATCACTGGCCCATGTGGATGGGGCTGTGGTCTTCGTTGAATTCGCTGTGCCCGGGGATATTGTCAATGTCAGAATTACGAAGAAGAAAAAGAACTATATGGAAGGCTATATCCTGGATATGGTCAAACCGTCACCACAGAGACTTGAACCTTTCTGTGAGCATTTTGGAATTTGCGGAGGATGCAAATGGCAGCCTCTCCCCTACGAAATGCAGTTGCAGGCAAAACGGCAGCAGGTATGGGACCAGCTCGTAAGAATCGGTCATCTCCAGATTCCGGAAATTTCACCTATTCTTCCGTCAGAGAAGACACAGTATTACAGGAACAAGCTGGAGTTTACTTTTTCCAACAAGAGATGGATATTTGACACGGAAGATCCGGAGAACCTTACTGATGAAGAGAGACTCGGACTCGGATTCCATGTCGGAAGATTCTTCGATAAAGTTCTGGATATCAGGCACTGCTGTCTGCAGCCCGAGCCGTCCAACAAGATACGTCTCTTCATAAAGGAATATGCCGTAAGACACAAACTTGAATTCTACAACATTCGCGAGAATACAGGATTGATGAGAAACATCATCATCAGGAACAACAAGGCAGGTGAGGTTATGCTTACAGTCTGCTTTGCCCATGAGGATGAAGCTGTCAAACCATTGCTCGACGCTGTCTCAGAGGCTTTCCCTGAAATCGTGTCACTGTATTATGTTATCAATACCAAACTGAACGATTCCATTGCCGACCAGGAGTGCATCCTTTATAAAGGTGCCGATGCAATTTGGGAGACAATGGGAAGACTCAAATTCAAAATCGGACCGAAGTCTTTCTACCAGACCAATAGCGAGCAGGCCCAGAGACTTTATTCTGTTGCGAAGGATTTTGCGGGATTGACCGGAAACGAGACTGTCTATGACCTCTATACCGGCACCGGCACCATCGCGCAGTTTGTATCCGACAAGGCTGCCAAAGTAATCGGAATCGAGTACGTGAAAGAGGCAATCGACGATGCCGAGGTCAATGCCAGAGCAAACGGCATTGACAATTGCACATTCTTCGCCGGTGACATGAAGGACATTCTTACCTCTGATTTCATCAGGCAGCATGGAAGGCCTGAAGTCATGATCATTGATCCTCCTCGCGCTGGAATGCATCCGGATGTGGTTAAAGTGATACTTGAGGCTGCGCCATCCAAGATTGTGTATGTCAGCTGTAATCCGGCTTCACAGGCAAGAGATCTTGCCATGATGTCAGGAAAATATGATATAACGGCGGTTCAGCCGGTGGACATGTTTCCTCATACTATGCATGTCGAGAATGTCTGCGCACTGAGACTCCTCTCCGACGAGGAAATCAGAAGACGCTCTGAAGCAAAATTGCAGGACGAAGAAAACAACAAATAGACTATGTTACTCCAAATTTTCATCTTTCTTGTCGGTCTCTTTTTTATTGTAAAAGGAGCCGACTGGCTTGTGGATGGTGCGTCATCAGTTGCCAAACGACTGGGAATCAGTGATTTCGTCATTGGCCTTACCATTGTTGGAATGGGAACTTCCGCTCCTGAGATGGTGGTCAGTTTCATCGGTGCCATACAGGGCAATGCCGATATCGCCATCGGCAATGTCATGGGTTCGAATATTTTCAATGTTCTGCTCATTCTCGGAGTAACAGCAGTAATTTGCCCGATGACGATAACAAGTCTGAACAGGAGGAAAGACATTCCGATCAATATCTTCATTACAGTCTTGTTGCTCGGTCTGGGAATGACTCATAAACTCTTCGGTTTCGGAACAGATACATTGGGAAGACTTGAAGGCGCAATACTTGTCGTATTGTTCGCGACATATATTTATCTGTCATTCCGCTTCGATGTTCCGGATGAGAATTCTGACGAGGATGAGAAACCAGTGTCCATCGGCAAATCTGTCTTTATGATAGTTGCCGGTCTTGCAGGACTGATTTTGGGCGGACAGTTTTTCGTCAATTCTGCCACAAGCATCGCCAAGATGATCGGAGTCAGCGACAAGTTCATAGCAATCACGATTCTTGCAGGGGGCACATCAATGCCGGAACTCGCCACATGTATCGTGGCTGCTGCAAAGAAGAAAGGCCAGCTCGCGCTGGGTAACATCTTGGGCTCCAATGTGTTCAATGTCCTTCTGATTCTCGGTGGCTCGGCATTGATCCATCCGTTGTCATTTGCGGCAATCAGTTATGTGGATGCGGCAGCGCTTCTTGTAAGCGCACTTGCAATCGCAATAAGTATCTATACATTCAAGAGAGATAAGCTCGACAGGGCAGATGGAATCTGCCTTCTGATTCTTGAAATCGCCTATATGACCTGGCTTATCATTGACAAGTAAAAATCTAAACCACTTATAATATGTTCAAACCTACAAAATACAAGCTGGTCAATGTCGGTACCGGCAGGGTTTTCGAAGACGAGGGCTGGACGCTCGCCGATCCGGAAGCACAATCTCCGTCTCTTGTGAGAGCTGTTTATGAGAACACTAAATTTACTCCCAGAGAAGATCTCAAGGGACTTTACAGATACGCAGAATGGCTTCCGATCAGGAAACCGCTCAGACATTCACATGCGCCGGTGACATATAAGAGCAAGGGCCTTGCTGAAATGCTTGGCATGGAAAATCTCTATATAACCTTCTCGGGTTACTGCCCTAGACTTGGTGCCAGAATGGAGACTTGCTCGTTCAAGGAAACGGAAGCGTTTTCTGTGTGTGCGAGATTACCTAAGAACAACAAGAGGATTCTAGTTGTCCAGTCTGCGGGAAATACTGCCCGTGCATTTGCGAAGGTCTGCTCGGACAACAATATTCCTATCGTCATATGTGTTCCGCTCGACAATTTCAGTGACCTCTGGTTCAAGAAGAAACTCTCTTCTTGTGTGAAGATTGTTGCCACACCTTCAGGAACTGACTATTACGACGCTATCGCTCTTGGTGACAAGCTCTGTTCGGATCCAAGATATATGGCAGAGGGCGGCGCGAAGAATGTTGCAAGGCGTGACGGAATGGGTACTACAATTCTTTCTGCCGTGGAAACTATCGGAAGAATTCCTGATGCATATTTCCAGGCTGTTGGTAGCGGTACCGGTGCCATTGCCGCATGGGAGAATGCTGAGAGACTTGCTGCCGACGGACGTTTCGGTGAGAATAAGATGAGAATCTATGCCAGCCAGAATGCTCCGTTCACCATCATGTACGATTCCTGGAAAGCTCACAGCCGTCAGCTTGTGCCGATGACTCCTGAGGAAGGACGAAATAAGGCAGAAGTTATTCTCGGCAAGGTGCTTTCAAACAGAAAACCGCCATATAGTCTTGCCGGCGGTTTGTTCGACGTGCTCGAGAAATCAGGCGGAGACATGTTCAAAGTTTCCAATGACGAGATTGTTTCCTGGGTTGTAAGATACTTCAGTGCAGAGGGTTATGATATCTTCCCTGCATCAGCATGTGCTGTAGCAAGTTTGAAGCAGGCTCTTGATGCCGGTGTCATAAAGCATGACGAGACCGTGATGCTGAATGTGACCGGCGGAGGAATGCTCGGAGCGACTCGTAAAGGCTTCATTCTCAAGGAACCTGATCTCGTGCTGAACCCGGATCTTCCTGCAGAGGAGATAATTGCGGCCATTGACAAACTTTTCTAGATAACTGAGAATCATTATGCCGACACAATTGCCACAGCTTGACTCGTTGAATTTCAATTCTGATTCCGCCAAAGTAGCATTGACAAACATTGCTCAGGAGATTGCTACAGATCCGAACAAATTCATTCAGGACTTGATTCATGATGCGATCGGTTTCGGACTGAAAGTCCTGGCTGCAATTGTCATATATGCTGTCGGAGTCTGGCTGATCCGCAGGGTCAAAGCGTTGTTGCGCAGGATATTCGAAAGAAAACACACAGAGAAAACTCTTTCGACTTTCATAACCAGTCTTGTGTCAATAACATTGACAGTGCTCCTCATCATCATAACGATAGGAACGCTTGGCATCAATACTACTTCCATTGCGGCTCTGCTTGCCGCAGGAGGTATGGCCATCGGTATGGCGCTCAGCGGCACTGTGCAGAATTTTGCCGGAGGTATAATGATTCTCCTGTTCAAGCCGTTCAAGGCAGGTGACTACATTACGGCTTTAGGATATTCCGGAATTGTGTCCGAGGTCAATATTGTGAGCACCAAATTGCGCACATTTGACAACAGGACGATTATTCTTCCGAATGGCGCCCTTTCCAACGGCAACATTGACAATTATTTTGAGCATAGCGTTAACCGTCTGGAGTGGAAAGTCGACTTGGATTATAGTACAGATAACGAGGCGGCCAAGGCTGCAATGTATGAAATCCTGAAGAATGACAAGCGCGTCCTGACTTCATCTACTCCAGGTGCATCGAATCCTTTTGTCGCATTGAATTCAATGAAAGACAGTTGCGTCGAGTATGTGATGAAGGCTTGGGTGAAGGTTGAGGACTATTGGGACGTGATGTATGATATCAATGAGGCGATTTTTACGGAACTGCCCAAGAAGGGCTTGCTATTCCCGTTCCCTCAGATTGATGTCCATATCAGGAAATAGAGGAAATAGAAGGATTTCGCAGATGTGGATCCTATACAGGATAAGAAAAACGGCGGACTGGGAATTCCAATCCGCCGTTTTGTATCCTTGGGTCAGTTTACTGCTGTTTGGCAGCCGCTGCCTTTTCTTCCATGAGCTGTTCCTTGCTGAGAACAGGGTTTCCGTAAATCTTGAGGAAGATGTCACGCAAGTCAGACCTGTTGAGCGATTTCTCCACCTTGTCCAACTGCTGCTCGACGTAGTTCGTGAACTTCTCCACGTCCTCAGGAGTATATAGGTCACTGTACTTGTAGCTGTGGTTGACCATATCGTAGGCGATGTAGTTGTTCTTCCACAGTCTGTAGCCCTCGATTACGCGATCATCCACTGCGTGTCTGATAGCCTGATAACGGTCATTCTTGTTGCAACATGAAGCCTCGACGATTTCCTCGTGGGTAAGTGGCACACCGATATTGAGATGGATGTTCCCTTTCTGCTGGTTGATGCCGGTCATGATGCTGATGAGGTCTTCCTGCGGGCCCTTGACATATTTCTGCGTGCGGGAAATAAGAAGTTCCCTTGCCTTCATGATGTCGCATGGCTCGTACTCGTATGAAATGCTGAGAGGCACGATGTTCAGTTCCTCGAAATTCGAAACAAAGTCCTTGGTTCCGCTCATGTCAAGCATCTTGAGCAAACCCTGCTCAGTCGTGTCAATGCCATTTTTTGTCCTTCCTTCACGCTGTGCAATCCAGATGGAGCTCTTGCCTGAAGTAATTCCGGTTCTTATATACTTTGAAAGAACCTGAGATGACAGGTAAAGCTGACGGGCATTAATCCCGCGGATTACCTTGATCATTCTGTTGGACCTGATGAGGTACTCAACATATTTGTTGGAGAGGAGGTTGCTTCCTACTGCGATTTCTGTAGTCTGAAGTCCGTTACGGTAAAGTACTACCTGAGTAATTGCCGGATCCAGAATGATGTCTCTATGGTTAGAGAGCGCCAGGAACTTTCCGTTAATCTTCTTGAGATTTTCGATTCCGTCGTAAGAGAAATTATGGGCAGAGGTATCCAAAACCCACTCGATTGCCTTTGACATTACGAGAGTCTGGAACTCATCTATGCTTTTCAGGTTTTTAAGGACCTCACGCAAATACTCCTTAGGCTTGTCCGGGAATATCGCCTTGGATACTTCTATGACTGCCGGATGATCGGCGAGTTTTCCTAGAGCTTCGACCGCATCTTTGTCCGAATATGGACTGATGCTTTCGAATTCGTTGATTTCTTCACACATATTCTTTTAATTATACTGTTGCAGGGAACCATTTCGAAAATGGTAAGATTCTGCGACACGTTTACGGGGCAAATCTAATAAAAAAGGCTGGAAAGTGCAAACAGCTTTCAGCGTATCTCATCAGATGGTCATGTCGGGACTACTTGCTGCGAAAGAGAATTGAACTGTCGCCATAACTCAGGAACCTGAAATCATGGGTCAGGGCATAGTCATATATGGTATGCCAGTCTCCTCCGACAAATGCAGATACGAGCAGGATCAATGTGCTTTCAGGCTGGTGAAAATTCGTTACCAGAATATCTACGATTCTGAATTTGAATCCCGGAACGATAATGATTCTTGTTCCGATGCTCAGTCTGTCGAGAGAGTTCTTCTCAAGATAGGAGATGAGCGCCTCGATGGACTCTTCTGTAGAATAGGAGTACTCTCTGTTATATGGGGCCCATTGTTCGACATCATGCGGCTTTCCTGTCTCGATACATGAAACGCCTGCATAGTAGAGGGATTCAAGAGTCCTGACGGATGTGGTTCCGACGGCAATGACCTTCTTGCCCGAATGTCTGATATCCTTGAGGAAATCTAGGGTCACAATGAAAGGCTCGCGGTGCATCGGATGCTTCGCCACCTCGGAATCCTTCACCGGAAGGAAGGTGCCGGCGCCCACATGGAGGCAGACAGTTTCCATGTCAATGCCTTTTTGCTTGATTCTGTCGAGAACGTTCTGCGTGAAATGGAGTCCGGCCGTAGGAGCGGCAACAGAGCCCCTGAATTTCGCATAAAGCGTCTGATATCTTTCAATGTCAATGCTTTCGCTGTCTCTGTTAAGGTATGGCGGGATAGGGATTGTTCCGCAGATTTCAAGGACTTTGGAGAAAGGAAAATCTCCGTTCCAGGAAAATTTGACAATGCCTGTCTGGCCTTCCCTTGAAATGAGCTCCGCTTTCATTGACATTGCTTTGATTTCGTCCGACTCTTCAGGATTGTAGAGATAGAGGACATCTCCTTTCCATTTCTTTGCGTTGCCGATGACACATTTCCAGATGCAGGACCCGGTGGTTGCAAAAGACAGATTGTATTCCTCAGGAGTGACAGGCTGCAGGCAGAAGATCTCTATGCGTGCTCCGGTAGGGCGCACGAAATGAAGTCTTGCGGGGACAACCTTAGTGTCATTGAAAACCATCACGGCATCGGATGGAAGAAGTTCCGGAATCTCGCGGAACACATATTCTTTGACAACTCCATTTTCATATCTGAGGAGTTTGGATGAGTCCCTTTCTGCCAGAGGGTATTTTGCTATCCTATCATCCGGCAGTGGATAGTTGTAATCTTCGATTCTTATGTCAGGTATCATATTTCTATTCATTAATGACAATGCAAAATTACACATAAACTATAGAATATCCGAGAAGAATTGAATCCTCAGAGATATATACATTTGTAAAACAAAGGTGGTTACAAATGTGCAAGCAGGGCTATAAATGTAAAGTTTACAAATGTTCGTATGTGTAATCGGTAATATTTGTAAAGTGATAAAAATGTGAAATAAGCGGATTTTATTAATGTATTATTCAATAAATAAATAATAGATAATCAGATAGTTATTTGCAATTATATAAAGAAATAGGTTATAATAAGTATGTGAATTTGGAGACTGTGGGTCAAAGACGTCATTAAATGAGCCACTTGTTAAATCTATATGATTAGTAATAAGGAGTTAATTCGCTATAATCTAAAGTTAAATATAGGATTTGTAACGTTCCTTTCACCTCCCCTATTACATATGTAATCCGGATTAGCTCTTGCATTTTTCATTTGTAATGTGTACTTTTGTAAAGTTAATGTTTAGAAATATGAACACAAGATTCGAGCAGTTTCTTGCTGCGGAAAACATTTCGCAGTCTCAGTTCGCAGATACCATCAAGGTGGCAAGGGCGAGTGTGTCCCATATCTTGGCCGGAAGGAACAAGCCCGGCTGGGATTTCCTGTACAGTATGTCGAAGCACTACCCTAATCTGAATATAGAGTGGCTTCTCAATGGTACGGGCAAGATGTACAAGTCAATGAATGTTCCTGCGCCGGAACCTGTCCGTCAGGAGGAGACCTTGCCTCCGGACCTTTTCAGTCAGTTGGAACCGCCTGCGGCTGAGGTTAAGCCTCAGGTAACTCCACGAGAATCGGAAATTCGCCCTGAATCTGTACGTGCACTGGCGGATACGTTGCCCACGAAGGGGAACGACTCCCCTTCTGAACCGATGCAAGTCATTGATAATAAGCGCAAAATCGCTAAAATAGTCGTCTTTTACGATGATAATACTTTCATTGAAATAAAGTAAAATCATTGTATCTTTGTGCAAAATTGAAATAAACGACATGTACAAACATCTTATCCGTCCGATTCTGTTCAAGTTCAATCCGGAAACGGCACACCAGATGACGATGAAGGGTCTCAGAATCCTTAGCCATATTCCATTGGGAAGAAATATCGTGAGAATGATTTTCAAAAGAGAACATCCGGATCTTTCCCGGGAGGTTTTCGGCATCAAATTTCCTAACCCTGTGGGTCTGGCAGGTGGTTTGGACAAGAACGGCGAATGCTATAACGAGTTGTCTGACTTTGGTTTCGGATTTGTGGAGATCGGATCACTTACGGTGCGCCCGCAGCCGGGAAACCCCAAACCTCGTCTGTTCAGGGTCGTAAAAGACAGAGCTATCATTAACCGCATGGGCATCAACAATCTGGGTGTAAACAATGCCATCAATAATTTGAACAGGGAACATCCTGAAGTTATTGTTGCCGGAAATATCGCGCCTAATTCATCTTCTCAGGGAGAGCAGGTGGCAGAAGATTACAGAAATGCCTTCTGTCTTCTCTACGACTTCGTCGACATGTTCGTCATAAACATATCTTGTCCTAATGTTGAGGGACTTACGAGCCTTCAGGACGTATCCAGCCTGTCTGATATTATGGACAGTCTTCTGGATTTGAGGACCGGATTTGACGATTACAAGCCGATACTGCTGAAACTCTCCCCTGATCTTGCACATTCTCAGATTGATGAGATTCTTGATTATGCCATGCTTTCCGGCATTGACGGAGTCGTGGCCGGCAATACGAGCCGCAAGCGTGACGGTCTGACTATACCTCAGGAAAAAATCGATGAAATCGGTAAGGGCGGCATGTCAGGAGCGCCTCTGTATGCGAAGAATCTGGAAATGGTACGCTATATAGCTTCCAAAACTGGCGGAAAGTTGCCGATTGTAGGTGTCGGAGGTATTATGAGCCCTGAGCAGGCGAAGGAAATGCTCGCTGCAGGAGCTTCATTGATCGAGATTTACAGCGGCTTCATCTATGAGGGGCCGGGCTTTGTCGAGAAGATTCTCAAGTCGCTGGATACCAAGTAATTGACATGTTTTTTAAGTTAATTATATCATGATTAATGCAAGTATTTGTACAATCGGTGACGAAATCCTCATCGGTCAGATTGTAGATACTAATTCTTCTGCCATAGCCGGGGCTTTCAATGCAATTGGACTGAAAGTCACCACGATGAAGTCTATCGGTGATGACCATGACACGATAGTTTCATCTCTGGATGAAGAACTCAGGACACATGAAGTAGTAGTTGCTACAGGCGGTCTAGGGCCCACAAAGGACGACATTACCAAGGCTGCGCTGGCCGAACTGTCTGGAAGTAAATCTTATGTGTTGAATGCCGCTCAGGAGGCTATAATGCGTGAAATTCTGCATTCCAGAGGGCTTGACAAGCTGGCGTCAAACAAGGCTCAGGCCCAGGTCCCTGATAAATGCGAGGTTATTCCGAACAGATTCGGCACGGCTCCTGTCATGGTCTTCCGTTTTCCTGCTTCCAGATATGGTCACGAGGCGGTCTTGTACTCTATGCCAGGTGTTCCGTTTGAGACGCTGAACATGCTTCCATACGTCATTTCCGACATCAGGAACCACTTTACGCTTGAAGAAATATATCACCGTACACTAATGACTTACGGACTTGCGGAGTCCGCTTTGGCCAAGAAAATCGAGACATGGGAGGATAATCTTCCTTCTTATATTCATCTTGCATACCTCCCTAATCCGCTTACAGGCGTGAGGCTGCGACTTTCTGCCTACGGCGGAGACAAAAGCCGCGTTGAGGCTGAAATAGAGGCTCAGGTCAATGAATTAAAGCGAATCCTTGGTGATGTAGTCTATTCCGACAGTGATGATACTCTCGAACACGCGCTGGGAGAGATTCTCAAGGCGAATCACAAGACAGTTTGCGCCGCGGAATCATGTACAGGCGGAGAGATTTCTCATCTCCTTACCACTGTACCTGGCTCTTCAAATTATTATCTTGGTTCAGTGACTTCTTATGCGATACCTGTAAAGGAAAATGTCCTAAAAGTCCCTTCTGAAGTGATTGAGAAAAATGGTGTCGTGAGCAGTGAAGTGGCAGCTGCCATGGCTGAAGGTGTAAGGAAACTCATGGGTGCGGATTATGCCGTAGCTACTACGGGATTGGCCGGACCGGGTGGCGGTGACGGTGTGAATCCTGAAGGTACTGTCTGGGTAGGTGTGAGCACGGCATCCGGCAGGACCGAAACTGCAAAATTCCTGTATCATAATGACAGGAAGCGAAATATCGAACGTTTTGCGGCGTCTGCTCTTTATTTTCTGTTTACGATTGTAAAAGAGGATTTAAATAGCAGATAATCAATAAATGAAACAAAGTTGTTAAAGCGCATAACATTTTTGTTACACGCAAATATGTAAACAATAAGTTGCATTTATTAATAGGCTAAAAGCTTGAATGATAATATTATAGCGGCTTTTACCGTAATTCTTCAATATAAGGGCCCTGATTACTTACTTTTGCGTAATCAGGGCCCCTTTTAGGACATTATTTGAAAGGTTGACTTTACCTGCGTTCTGCAAGAGATTCAACAGTTTTCATCACTCTCATGAAGTTGAGACCTGCGATTTTTTCGATGTCGGACTCGCTGTAGCCACGCTTTCTCATCTCTTCGAAAACCACTGGCATCTTGGATACGTCTTCCAAACCTTCCGGGGTGACATTGATTCCGTCGAAGTCGGATCCGATGCCGACGTGGTCAACTCCTGCGATGCTTACGGCATGGTCAATATGGTCGATAATTCGCTTGTATGAAGGTCTCTTCAGTTCGGCTAGCTTCTGCTGGATTTCTATCCAGTCCCTCCGGTTTGCTTCTGATGCCGGGTCCTTTATGAATCTTGCCTCTATTTCATCAGCTATCGGATCCAGTCCGGAACGCTCAAGAGTCTCTGCAAATTCGTCTGACAGGAAAAGAGGATAGAAATTGATCTGGATTACTCCGCCTGTTTCTGCTATGCACTTTATCATGTCATCCGTCATGTTTCTCCTGTGCTTGGCCAATGCCCTGCAACACGAATGTGTGCTTACTACAGGAGCCTTCGAGTACTTTATGCAGTCGTAGAATGTCTTGTCTGAAGCATGTGCGAGGTCTATTATCATGCCAAGCCTGTTCATTTCAGCGACGACTTCCCTTCCGAATGGGCTTAATCCGCCCCATCTTTGTCCCTGAGCTGCAGAATCGCAGATCCGGTTGTCTGTGTTGTGCGTCAATGTCATATATCGGACTCCCATTCTGTAAAATTGCCTCAGAAGGGCCAGACTCCCCTGAATGGGAAGGCCGTTTTCCATTCCCAAAAAAATGGAAATTTTGCCGTTATCCTTGTTTCTGAATGCTTCTTCCGGGGTGTTTGCCAATGCAGCAATGTCGGAAGAGGCTTCCACCGCATCATTGACCCCTGCTATCATTTCCAACGCGTAGCGTGTGGCGGCGTCCGGCTCCATCGTTCCCGGAGTGTATAGCGCAAAGAATGAGGCATCAACACCACCTTTCTTCAGTTTCGGAAAGTCAATGTGGGCATAAGGATTGTCCATAGAAAGGTCTCTCAGGCGCATTATCTGAGATGGTGTATCACAATGTGAATCAAGTACAAACATTGTAAAAACTTGTTTACTGGTCTATTTGTTCTGACAGTTCTGCCCATTCCTCAGTCATGGCGTCCAGGTCCCTCTTGTGTTCAAGATATGTTCTGGTGAGTTCCATTACGTCATCATCTTTTCCAGGATTGGCAAGAACTGTTTCTATTTTCTTCATCTTGTTCTCTGCTGATTCAATCTCCTTCTCAAGGAATGAAATCCTGTTTCTGAGTTTACGCTCCTCTTTGGATATTGTCTTCTTGGCGATAAAGTCCTGTTTTCCGGCCGATATGACTGGCTCGGCAGGTTTGGCAGGTTCGGCCTCATGGAAACGTCTTTCGAGTTCCTGAAGGTTCTCTATCCTGCGTTCATCGAGGAAGTCCTGGATTCCTCCGAGATGTTCCTTTACTTTACCATCCCTAAACTCGTATAGCTTATCGACCAGCCCGTCCAGGAAATCTCGGTCATGGGAAACAACCACAAGTGTCCCGTCGAAGTTCTTGAGGGCCTGTTTCAAAACGTCCTTTGACTTGATGTCCATGTGGTTGGTCGGCTCGTCAAGCGCCAGAAGATTGTACGGCTGGAGCATGAGCTTGGCCATACCGAGGCGCGCGCGTTCTCCACCGCTGAGGATTGCAACTTTTTTGTCAATGTCTTCCCCTTTGAAAAGGAATGCTGCAAGTATGTCTCTCAGTTTGGTGCGGATATCTCCGGAGGCGATGTTCTCCAACGTGCTCAGCACCGTCTCGTTCTTGTCGAGTATATCTTCCTGATTCTGAGCGAAATAGCCGACATTGACATTGTGTCCTACCTTAGCCTCTCCGGAGATTGGAGCCAGCTGGCCCATGATGACTCGCATCAATGTTGTCTTGCCTTCGCCGTTTCTTCCTACCAGAGCGACCTTCTCGCCCCTGCGGATTTCTATCTCGGCGTTCTTGAAGACTACTTTCTGAGGATATCCTACTGTCAAGTCTGTACCCTTGAACACGACATCGCCGGAGCGCGGTGCAGGAGGGAATTTCACGACCAATGTCGAGTTGTCCGTCTCGTCAATCTCGATTCTGTCCAGCTTTTCCAATGCTTTGATTCTGGACTGAACCTGATTTGACTTCGTCGGCTTATATCTGAACTTGTTTATGAAGTCTTCTGTTTTCTCGATCATCTTCTGCTGATTCTCGTACGCTGCAATCTGTTGCTGCATACGTTCTTTCCTCAGTTCCAGATACTTGGTGTAAGGAACTTTGTAATCGTGAATCTTGCCGACCATGATTTCGATGGTACGGTTGGTCACATTATCCAGAAAGCGTCGGTCATGGGAGACGAGAAGAACGGATCCCTTATATGCCTTGAGATATTCCTCGAGCCACTCGATTGACTCTATGTCGAGGTGGTTGGTAGGCTCGTCCAGCAGCAGCACATCCGGCTTGGAAAGAAGAATCTTGGCAAGTTCGATGCGCATGTTCCATCCCTGGCTGAATGTTTCCGTGTTTCTGCCGAAGTCCTCATCCTTGAAGCCGAGTCCCAGCAGCGTTTTCTCTGCCTGGACCATAGGCGGTTCGGAATGCTCCACCGCCAGTCTGTCATTGACCTCATTCATTCTGGTAATCAATGACATATATTCCTCCGACTCGTAGTCGGTCCTTTCCGCCAGCTGTTTGCCGATTTCCTCGAGTTCTTCCTCGAGTTCGTTCATTGCGGCAAAGGCCGTCATTGTTTCGTCAATGACAGTCTTTCCTTTATGATGCTGCATTATCTGCGGCAGATAGCCTATCTTTATGTGATTGGGAAGGTCAATGTGGCCTGACGTCGGGCTCTGCTCTCCGCATATCATCTTCATGATGGTGGATTTTCCCGCCCCGTTCTTGCCGACGAGACCTATCTTGTCTGTTTCACTTATATGGAAACTTATGTTGTCCAGCAACGTATAACTGCCATACGCTACGGTAACTCCGTTTATGGAAATCATAGTCTAATCCTTTTTTACACAGACCAATATGCTCATTTCATACAGCAGATAAAGCGGAGCTGCAGCGATCAGCATTGAAAACGGGTCTGCAGGTGTTATTATTGCGGCTACAACCAGTATCGCTACTATTGCATGTCGTCTGTATTTCTTGATGCTTTCTTTTGTCACGATTCCCATCCTGTTCAGCACTGCGATAAGCACCGGGAATTCGAAGACTATCCCGAACAGGAGCACCATCGACGTGAACATTGAAATATAGGATTCAAGGGTGATAGTGTTCAGGACTTCATCGCTGACGGTATATCCCTGGAAGAAGTTCAATGTTATTGGCAGAATCATGTAATATCCTATTGCGAGGCCGGCGTAGAACAAGATTGAGGCAAATGAAAAAGCCTGTCTGACTGAAGACTTCTCTGAAGGATACAATGCAGGGGCAATAAACATCCAAACCTCATAACATACATAGGGAAAGGATATTATGAAGCCGCAGATGAACGAAACCTTCAGATGGATGAAAAACTGTGCAGATATATCTGTATTTATCAGAGTCATCGTGAACGGAAGGTTCAGCCATCTGTATAGCCAGAAGTCAGGCCTCGTGGGAGCCAAGATGACGTCATCGAACAGGAATCCCTTGAAGCACAACAGAACTACTCCGGTACACGCAATAGCAAGTACTGAGCGGAACAAAGTCCCCCTCAGTACTTCCAAGTGATCCCAAAAAGACATTTCCTCGTTGTTGTCGCTCACTTTGTCGAGGATTTATTTTTCAGCGCCTGTGTTGTTTCCCTTGTCGTTAAGGGTGGCATCCACGTCCTTGATGTCTTTTTCTACTTCATTGAGCCCGTCTTTGAAGCTCTTTACGCCTTTACCGAGTCCTTTCATCAGTTCAGGAATTTTCTTGCCTCCGAAGAGGAGAAGCACTATCAATGCGATAATCACTATCTCCCAAGGACCTACGATACCTAATGGAAAAATTGGCATAATTCTTATTATTAAAAGTTATGTAACTATTTGTCATTCATTCTGGAACGTATCATTTCCAGAAGTTTTTCAGGGCAGCCTACAGGTCTTCCCGTCTCCTTGCTGAGAAATCCGAGAATTACCTGTCCCTCCGCACACAAGACGCCGTCCTGATTATATACGGCCTGTTTTATGACAAGTTTTGCAAGAGGAAGTTTGTCTATGGATGCCGTACATCTCAGGACATCTCCCATCTTTGCCGAAAACTTGTATTTGCATTCTACCGAAACAACGGGGATAACTACGCCGTCCGCTTCGCATTGCTCGATAGGATATCCGCCTTCCCTGATCATGAGGTTTCGTGCGCACTCGAAATATCTGATATAGTTCGAGTGGTGCACGATCCCCATCTGATCTGTCTCATAGTAGCGGACAGGAAATGACGTTTCGTAATACATCATGGCCGTTAGAGAGATTTAAGTGCCTTGAGCTGAGCCTCATAGCTCTCAATCTTGGAGAGTGAATCAGCTTCCTTCTTGCGCTCTACCGCTACAACTTTCTCTGGCGCATGTGCAGTGAATCTCTCATTTGAGAGTTTCTTGCGGACTGACTCCAGGAACTCTTTCTGATATTTCAGTTCAGCTTCGAGTTTTGCGATCTCTTCTTCCACATTGACCTTTCCCGTAAGAGGAACGTACATTTCTACTGTGCGTATCATCTGGGAAACGCCCTCCGATGTGGCTCCGAAATCTGAAACCATCCCTACAGAAGATGCATTTGCAAGTTTCGATACGACTGAAATCATCTCAGCAGGGAATTCACCCTTGAATTTCACCTGAAGTGCCTCCTTAGGTGAGATGTTCTTCTGCTGGCGGATGCTTCTTACGGCATTGACGGCCTCTTCAGCGAGTTCGAATGACGTGATGAGATTCGCATCGTAACTGCCGGCCTTAGGGCTTGGCTGGAACATGATTGTCTCTCCATCCTTGCGCTCAGCCATGTCCTGCCAGAGTTCCTCGGTAATGAACGGCATTACAGGGTGAATCATCTTCAGAAGGGCCTCGAAGAAACCTAATGTATCATTGTAGGTGGCCTTGTCAATCGGCTGTCCGTAAGCAGGTTTGATAAGCTCCAGATACCATGAGCAGTAGTCGTCCCAGAACAATTTGTAGATGCTCATGAGTGCATCGGAAATTCTGAACTTGGAGTAATGGTCTTCTACTGTTTCGATGGTCTGGCATATCTTGTTGCGGAACCACTCTACGGCGATTCTGCAAGCCTCAGGCTGCTCTGCGTTTTCATCGACAGTCCAGCCTTTGACAAGCCTGTATGAGTTCCAGATTTTGCCGCAGAAATTACGGCCCTGCTCGATCTGTGACTCGTCATAGAAGATGTCGTTACCTGCAGATGCGCAAAGAAGCATTCCGATACGGACTGCGTCTGCACCATATTTTGCGATAAGGTCGAGAGGGTCAGGTGAGTTGCCCAATGTCTTGGACATCTTGCGTCCGAGTTTGTCTCGTACAATACCTGTAAGATATACGTTGCGGAACGGTTCCTTACCCATGAACTCGTCACCTGCCATAATCATCCTGGCAACCCAGAAGAACAGGATATCCGGTCCTGTAACAAGGTCATTTGTAGGATAATAGTATGCAAGATCCTTGTTTGGCGTATGCTCAGGATGTCCGGGGCGCTTTGCGTCGAATACGGAGATAGGCCACAACCATGATGAGAACCATGTGTCGAGGACGTCGTCATCCTGACGCAGCTGGTCAGCAGTGATTTCAGGATTGATCTTCTTTGCAGCTTCGAGAGCCTCTTTAGGTGTCGCTTCTACAACATATTGTCCGTCAGGGAGATAGTAAGCAGGAATTCTCTGGCCCCACCAGAGCTGACGGCTGATGCACCAGTCGCGTACTGTCTCCATCCAGTGCTTGTATGTGTTTCTGTATTTGTCCGGAATGAGTTTTACATTTCCGCTTTCCACAGATTCCAATGCGATTTCGGCAAGGTGTCCCATCTTGAGGAACCACTGTGTGGAGAGCCTAGGCTCGATTACGGCATTGGTCCTCTCGGAATATCCGATAGAAGAGATATACTCCTCTACCTTCTCGAGACATCCTGCCTCCTGAAGCATCTTCTCGATCTTCTTTCTGGCCACGAAACGATCCTCGCCAACGAGAATCTGTGCTTTTTCGTTCAATTTGCCGTGATCGTCAATGATATCTGTCACAGGAAGATTGTGGCGGAGTCCGATTTCATAGTCATTAATGTCGTGAGCCGGAGTAACCTTGAGGCAGCCGGTACCGAAACCGATTTCAACATAGGAATCCTCAATGATAGGAATCTCCTTGTTTATCAGAGGGATGAGGACCTTCTTGCCTTTAAGCCAATGATAGCGTTCGTCGTCAGGATTGATGCTGACTGCGGCATCTGCCATGATTGTCTCAGGTCGGGTCGTCGCAACGATGATATATTTGTCTGTGCGGTTTCCGTTGCCATCTGAAATGTAGTATCTCAAATGATAGAAATGGCTCTTGGTCTCCTTGTGTATTACCTCCTCGTCACTGACTGCGGTATGTCCTTCCGGATCCCAGTTAACCATACGTACTCCTCTGTAAATCAAGCCTTTCTTGTAGAAATACACAAAGGTGCTGATAACGGATTCCGTGAGATCCGGATCCATAGTGAACTTGGTCCTGTCCCAGTCGCATGATGCGCCGAGTTTGCGTAGCTGGTTCAGAATAATTCCGCCGTGCTCCTCTTTCCATTCCCATGCGTACTTCAGAAATTCCTCACGGGTGAGGTCCTCTTTGTTGATTCCCTGAGCCTTGAGTCTGGCTACGACCTTGCTTTCGGTTGCGATGGAAGCATGGTCGGTTCCTGGAACCCAGCAGGCATTCTTGCCGTCCATTCTGGCCTTTCGGATAAGGACGTCGTTCAAAGTGTTGTTCAGAACGTGCCCCATGTGAAGGATACCTGTCACATTTGGTGGCGGGATGACAATAGTATAAGGTTCTCTTTCATCCGGTTCAGAATGAAAGAACTTGTGGTTTAGCCAATAGGCGTACCATTTGTCCTCTACCTGCGAGGGATTGTACTTAGCCGAAAGTTCCATTATTATGATTCGTTTTCGTTATTATTATCTATTCCGTGTTTTGCGGACAACCGGATACGGGGTCCAAACAAAATCATACAAAGATACGAAACTGGATGCAATTTGTCCTAATCTTTTAGTAAATTTGCGTAAACATAAAAATACATTTCATTTATGGCGAACGAAAAAAACGAGCTCAGTCTCGAATTGAGACCTGAAGTTGCAACTGGAACATACTCGAATCTTGCAATTATCACTCACTCTCACAGTGAGTTCATCATTGATTTTGCAGGCATGCTCCCAGGTATGCCGAAACCGAATATCACCAACCGAATCATAATGAATCCGGAGCATGCAAAGAGATTGCTTATCGCATTGCAGGACAATGTGAAGAAATATGAAAGCAATTTCGGTCCGATAGATATGGGAGTACGTCAGAATGCCCCGCAGGCGGAAGGCGGAACCTTTGATTTGGGAGGCTTCGGTCCTTTCAACAACGGAACCAAATCATAGGCAGATGACTTCAGAGAACAACAGCTTAATGCCCGACTTCAGCAGAATCCGGGCATTTGCTTTCGATGTAGATGGCGTATTCACTGATGGAGGCATCCTGTGTGACCTTCAGGGTGAGCTTTATCGTACCTTCAATGCCAAAGATGGTTTCGGTGTGAGGATGGCTACCATGAAGGGGTATCCCGTCGCGATCATTACCGGCGGACGTTCAGGCTCCATTGTGGCAAGATTCCGCACATGCGGAGTAGGTCAGGAGGATGTCTATCTCGGTTCGAGGGACAAGATTGCAGACCTGAATGATTTCTGCAGGAAGTATTCGCTTGAAAGGGCTGAGATTCTCTATGTCGGTGACGATATGCCTGATATTGAGGCTATTATGTCATGCGGAATAGGTGTGTCCCCTGCTGATGGCGTACAAGAGGCCAAGGATGCGGCGGATTATGTTTCTGAATTCCCGGGCGGCCGTGGATGCGTGAGAGATGTCATCGAAAAGGTGATGAAAGTACGTGGCGACTGGGTATTCGATGTCGCCCACTACAAGAAGAAATTCTGATAACCATATGGATCTTAAGGGAAAGAAACTGATTTTGTCAAGTGCTTCACCCAGAAGGCGTGAACTTCTCGCCGGGCTTGGGCTTGAATTTGACATTGACACAAATACTTCATTTGTCGAACATTACGACGACAGTACTCCTCTGGAAAGTATCCCTGCTCTCATGTCAGAGGGCAAGTCTGCCGGTTTTCATCGTCCGCTGGCGGACAATGAAATTCTGCTGACATCTGATACGATGGTGTATTGTGACGGTGTCGTGATGGGAAAACCGCACAGCAGCGGAGAGGCCGTGTCAATGCTGAAGCATCTTTCTGGTAAAGTGCATCATGTTACGACCGCCGTGACATTGAGAGATGCAAGGCATTCCGTCACTGTATCAGATACAGCATATGTGCATTTTAAGGAATTGACTGATAGTGAGATAGAGTATTATGTCAATACTTTCAAGCCTCTCGACAAGGCTGGTGCTTATGGCATTCAGGAATGGATAGGCTATGTGGGTATAACCAAGATCGAGGGGTCTTTCTATACTATCATGGGGCTTCCGGTCCATCTTGTATATCAGGAACTTGAAAACGGATTTATTATTAATAACTAATAACAATCATGAAGAAAATAATCATTTTCGCGGCTGCACTCCTGCTTGGATGTTCCGCTATGTCAGCCCAGAATAAGGGAGACATGTCTGTAGGTGGTATATTCGGCTTTTCTGCCGGCGCCAGCAAGACCAACATCACATCAAATTCTACTACAGTTAAGGGAGACAATGTACCTTCAGCAGCGTCTTTCCAACTTAACGGAAATTTCGGATTCTTTTTCGCTGACAACTGGAAATTAGGAGCTTCTCTGGGTTACACCTTCACTTCTGAACCAACTGCAAAGAAGGATGACAAGTGGCTGAAGAACAGAGCGAATATTGTCCTAATCGGCCCTTCAATTTCATATTATGTGAGAATCACTGATCGTTTCTTCTATACTCCGGGGGTCGGCGTTTACTGTGCAGTAGGCAACTACAAGACAGACCTGACCTCATCCATTTCACACAAGAACAGTTGTGCAGGATTTGCTATGAATCTCGAGTTGGGCTCATTCGAGTTCAAGCCGACTTCCCATTGGGGAATTGCAGTAGGTCTGGTCAATGTCAGCTTTGCTGATGTGAAAGTTGAGGAGGATTCTGACAACTATTCTTGGACTACAAGTATGGATTTCTCTTTCGGAATCAAACCTAGCGTAGGTATCAATTTCTATTTCTAGTATTATAGTAACCTTCAAAAACAGAGAACGGCAGCCTTCCAAGCTGCCGTTCTCTGTTTTTGAAGGTTGCCTATTCGACGTAGAGTAGAAGTCCCTTAAGGTACTCCCCTTCCGGATGATAGATATTTACCGCATGGTCTGCCGGCTGGTTCAGCCTGTCAAGGATACGCACCTTTCTTCCGGTCTGAGCCGCAGCAGAGAATACAGCCAATGCAAATGCTTCTTTATCGACTACCTGTGAGCAGCTGAACGTGAATACAAATCCTCCCGGTGCAACCTTAGATATTGCAGCCGCGTTAAGTCTCTGGTAGGCCCTGAGAGCATTACGGAGTACACCTCTGTGCTTTGCGAATGCAGGCGGATCCACAATCATCAAATCATACTTGCCTGTAGGGATATCTTTCAGATAATCAATGGCATCCAGACAAAGACTCGTGTGTCTGGATTTGTCAAATCCTCCGATTTCCACGTTTTTGTCCACGAGGGCCATTGCCTTGGCAGAACTGTCAACAGAATCCACATGAACGGCTCCAGCGCCGAGAGCATAGATGGAAAAACCGCCTGTATAGCAGAACAGGTTCAGCACATTGCGGTCTTTTGCATAGCGCTCCACAAGTTTCCTGTTCTCTCTCTGGTCAAGGAAGAATCCGGTTTTCTGTCCCTCTGTCCAGTTGACGAGGAATTTGTGCCCGTTCTCCAATACGACCTGTTCATTGTCATTGAACCCCTCTTTCTTGTAGAGGTATCCGTCGATGAGGTCCAGGCCGGCCTTGAAAGGTGCAGTTCCGGAACTCTTGTCATAGACGGCCTTCAGTTTGTCCCCATAGATCTTTACGAGGGCGTCTGCAATCTGTTTTTTCGCGCGGAACATACCGGCAGAGTGTGCCTGCATTACACAAACGCCATTATACCAGTCAATGATAAGGCCAGGAAGGTTGTCTCCCTCACCATGCACAAGCCTATAACAGTTCGTATTGCCTCCGTCCTGTGCAAGTCCTGTCGCAATCCTGACTTCCAGAGCTTTGGAAAGCATGGCCTCCCAATATGCATCATTGATCACATCAGTTTCGAAACTGAGGACTCTTACAGCGATGGAACCGATCTGATAGTGGCCGGCTGCAAGAAAATCACCTTCTGAACTATAGACACTTACGACGTCGCCTTCCGCCGGATTACCTACGATCTGTGCAATCGCTCCCGAGAACACCCACGGGTGGAATCTTTTCAGGGAGTCTTCCCTACTTTTTTTCAGTATTATCTTTGCCATTATTTTTCTTTTTTCTGAAATATCTTCTGTGTCTCTTCTTGTGTTTTCCTGCAGTCTGCTGCTGGTCCGTACGTGCAGCATTGACATTTATATTGGCAGTCGCCGCAGACATTGACTTTTTCCTTCTTGGACGCTTCTTTCTGCGTTTTTTCTCCTTGGCGGCAGCCTCCGGCTTCGCCGGTTTTGCCTGTTCAGATGATGTGTCAATGTTCTTGTGAGGCGGTCCCTGTATCGGCATCATCTGCTCTGGTGTGAGCGGATTCTTCTCGGATTTCATCAGCACGTTGTACATTTCCCGGCATACCCAGGCATCTGTCGCCGCGTAAAGCTGCTGTGATTCGGAAAGTATTTCCGCCTCCCAGTTTGACAACTGCTGTGTCTTTGAAATCTTGTAGCCGAGGATGATGGCGGACATCTTCTTGACGCTCTTGTCGCGGATGCCGTACTCCCAAACTATTTTCTGAAGGTCAATGAAACCTTTGGCTTCGAATGGCTTGTATTTCTGGAGGCCCCGGACGTCGTCATGCACTGCGGCTCCGACCTTTATTATCTTTTCATTGGCCAGAATACGGCAGAGCCTATCATCCATTCCAAGTTGTTTGATTCTGAAAAGGAAGGCCTCCTTGGGTCCTGACAATTGCAATAGTGCAACACCATAATGGGGCTGTGAAGGCGTAAAACTCGGGCGGGATTCTGTATCGAATCCTATTATCTTCTGTCGCCTGAGGTATGCTATGGCATGCTCCATTTCCGGTCCCGGCCTATCGATTACCGTAATCTTTCCGGCAAACGCCGCCAACTCCAGCTTTTCTATTTCTTCCGGCAGTACGCTAATCTGAAACATATTCATCATAAATATTTTGGGCGTTCTTTCTCAAGAACTGCTTGAGATTCTCATCCAGGAATCTTGTAGGTTTTTCTACCAGCATGAATGTTTCGAAGTCCGAACAATCTGCCCTGTTGTATTTGAAATCATTGGTAAATCCTCCCTGTGGAGAATAATCCTGTGCAGCCATTCCGGTGACAGGAACTGTACAATATATTCTGGTGGAAGGATAAGCGACACGATGAGTGAAACAATTCTCTTTCCGCATGAAGCTGATGCATTCAGATGCTATGGCAGTGGCCGGGTCAATGAATTCAAATCTGTCAGAGAGCAGACCGCTGTAGAATGTAAGACTGTCATCATTGCTTTCACGCATACGCGCAAGTTCAGCATTGAGAACGTCAGCCTTGAGAGGCATATCATCGACGAGTACTGCACCTATCTTGTGTGTATTGCCGATGGCCTTGTACATCCTGAAGAACGATATTATTCTGTCTCTCAATGATTTGCCATGCTGAGGACAATAAGCTTCATATTTCAATGTCTTATATTCCTTTACAATCTCACTCCATGCAGTTGCGTAAACACCGTAGCCCAGGGTCTGCTCATCAGTCCATACGGCAAAAGAACCATTTGCCTCCGGATGGTGTTTAATGGCATATTTGAACATTGAGTGGACAGGCGAAATGACGGCAATGTCAGGCCTTGCAGCATTGACAATGCTCATGATATCATGGTATCCGAAAGCGGAAAGATACGAAGAGGATAAAATTACTATTTTCGATGCAGTCTTCCTTTCGGTGGTGTTCTTGTCGAAGTGGCTTGCATGGAATAATGTGTCGATACTGCTCAGAAAGTTCTTAACAGTCAATTCCTTAAGGAAGATATCATTCCCCTGCTCCAAGTAGCCCTCATATGGGGCATTGGCACTATCGCAGATGAGATCGAAAGTCTCGCCCGCAAAGTCAGGGAGTCCGTCCGGAACCGACTTCCCATTGACATTGTCGAAATCATCGCAGGTTATGAAATTGTCTGCCAGGAACAGTGTCTGCTCGCTTGGTCCGACAATGGCAATTGACCCGTCTCTTCCGTCAATGCAGGATTTCCGTATCTTCTCATATACGGTGGATGTCGTGTCCGAGAGAATATCTCTTACGAAAGGTATAGTCGAAGGGTCACCGGCCCCATGATTTCCGCATGAAACCATGAAGGTCGGTGACACTATCGAAAGTAATAATAGTAACCTCTTTGCTATCACTTAAATCAGTTTTTGGCCCTGCTTCCGCAGGGCGTGGGTTAACTAGAAGAACAGCAGCTCCCTGTATTTCGGAAGTGGCCAAAGCTCGTCATCTACAAGCATTTCCAGATGGTCAGCACTGTAACGTACCTTGTCCATCTCGGCTTTGACTTCCGTTGAATACAAGTATGCGCGTTCCGCCATGTCTTCTACTCTGTTCGCTCTCTTGCGAGCTTCAACCAAAGCTTCGACATCGGCTGAAATATTATTGACGAATCCGGAGATTTTCTTGTATGTGTCCATATCGGCTTTGCAAAGCTTTTTGAACTCGTCTCCGAATACGTCCTTGCATCCCTGAATGCTCTTTACCAATATGTTCTGGTAGCTTACAGCTGCCGGGATGATGTGATTCAGGCACACGTCGCCCAGGATTCTGGCTTCGATCTGAAGTTTCTTTACGTATGTCTCGTTGAGTACCTCATATCTTGCCTCGGATTCAACCGGTGAAAGTACACCGAGTTTGGCGAACATGTCAATGCTGTCTTTCTCGAGGAATACTTTGTATGCTTCCGGCACATTGCGTACGGCCCTGAGTCCTCTGCGTGCTGCTTCCTCTTCCCATTCTTTGCTGTATCCGTTGCCTTCGAACATGATATTCTTGGATTCGGCAATGAACTTTCTTACAACTGTAAGAATTGCACTCTGTCTGGTCTCACCTTTGGACTCAAGTTCTTCCGCTTCTTTCCTGAATTCATTAAGGCTCTCAGCTACAATGGAGTTCAGAACATATGTTGCACTTGCTCCGTTTGCTGAGGATCCGACTGCGCGGAACTCAAAGCGGTTTCCGGTGAATGCGAACGGTGAAGTCCTGTTACGGTCTGTATTGTCCTGTACGATTTCCGGAATGGAACTTACCATCTGGATGGAAGCCTTGCTTGCTTCTGCATCTGAGAAGTCCGTCATATTCAGGATACTGTCGAAAATTCTGGACAATGTCGAGCCTGAGAAAATGGACATGACGGCAGGAGGTGCCTCATGACCACCGAGTCTGTATGAGTTGTTCAGTGTGCATACTGAGGTCATCAGCAGATAGTTATGACGATATACGGCACGAACTACGGATGAGTAGAATGCAAGGAACTGGAGATTCTTGGTAGGAGTCTTTCCCGGAGAAAGGAGGTTTACTCCGGTGTCTGTCTGCATTGACCAGTTGCAGTGTTTTCCGCTACCGTTTATTCCATCGAAAGGCTTTTCGTGGAAAATGACCTTGAGGTGATGTTTTTCTGCAACTTTAGGCATGACAATCATGAGAAGCATGTTCTGGTCGATTGCCTTTGTGGCCTCACAGAAGACCGGTGCACATTCGAACTGGTTAGGCGCAACCTCATTATGCCTTGTCTGGAGCTGGATGCCAAGTTTGTAAGCCTCGGTCTCGAAATCTTTCATGAATGCTTCTACGCGGCTTGGAATGGCTCCGAAATAGTGGTCGGATAGCTGCTGGTCTTTTGCCGATGTGTGACCTATTACGGTTCTGTCGCAGAGTTTGAGATCCGGACGGGCATTGTAAAGTGCCTCATCTACAAGGAAATACTCCTGTTCCAATCCGACATTGACAGAAACTGATTTTACGGATTTGTCGAACAGATTTGCCACTGACGTGGCTGCTGAACTGAGTGCCTGTATGGATCTCAGGTTAGGAACTTTCATGTCAAGGGCTTCGCCTGTATATGACACAAAGACAGACGGGATACAAAGTGTCTCGTCGAGGATGAAGACCGGAGAGTTAGGATCCCATGCGGAATAACCTCTGGCCTCGAATGTGTTACGCAGTCCTCCATTCGGAAAACTGGATGCATCAGGCTCTTGCTGGACAAGTGCGCTTCCGCTGAATCTCTCAAATGCCTGGCCGTCCTTCACTGTAACGAAGGCCTCGTGTTTCTCGGCTGTCGTACCGGTAAGCGGCTGGAAGAGGTGCGTGTAATGGGTGGCACCTTTTTCGGTAGCCCAGGTCTTCATGGCTGATGCAATCTCGTTTGCTACAGCCCTGTCGATCTTCTTGCCGTACTGGACAGCAGACAAAACAGCGTCATAGGCGGTCTGAGACATGTATCTCCTCATTTTTGCGAGGTCGAACACGTTTTCCCCGAAGAAGGCCGAAATCGGTCTCTTCTCAACGAAATAGCGCTCAGTTGTGTGAGCGGCAGCTTCGTCCAAAGCTCTTTGTCTGAAAGTTGACATAATTTTTTATGATTTTGTTAAGTACGTCCGCAAAGGTAAAAAAAAACACTATCTTTGCGAAACCCAAAACGAGGGTTTTTCATATTAAAACGAACATAATGATTAAAATTTCTCACAAGTCGGAGCAAATGCCCGCTTCAGCTATCAGAAAGCTGGTTCCTTTTGCCGATGCCGCCAAAGCGGAAGGCGTAAAAGTTTATCATCTCAATGTCGGTCAGCCGGATATCAAATCTCCACAGTGTGCATTGGATGCGGTGCGTAAAAACAACCTGGATCACGTTTCCTATACCAACTCCGCGGGGTTGATCGAACTCAGGAAAGGTCTGGTCGAGAAATACTACAGGAAAATAGGCATTGACATTGATGTTCCTGAACTTATTGTCACTGTTGCCGGCAGTGAGGGTGTGAACCTCTCTCTCCAGATTACTTGCGATGAGGGTAATGAAGTGATTGTCCTTGAGCCGTTTTACACGAATTACAATACATTCGCATTTATGAACGGCGTTACTTTAAAGGCTGTTCCTACCGATATCCGCAACGGGTTCAAGGTTCCTGAGATGTCCGAGTTCGAGAAACTTATAACCCCACGCACCAAGGCTATTCTCATAAGCAATCCGGGAAATCCTACCGGAACCCTTTATACAAAGGAAAACATGCTTGCCCTTGGCGAGATTGCCAAGAAGCATGATCTGTTCCTCATTTCTGATGAGGTTTATCGTGAGTTCTGTTATACGGATGAACCGCATTTCTCTGCCATGAACATTCCGGGACTTGAGCAGAATGTTATTCTTATTGATTCAGTCTCAAAGAGATACAATCTCTGCGGTTCACGCATCGGCTGCATTGTCTCGCATAATCAGGATGTCATGAAGGCCGCCATGAAATATGCCCAGGCCCGTCTCTGTCCTCCTGTTTTCGGACAGCTTGCGGCAATCGGTGCCCTCGATACTCCTGATGAGTATTTCAAGGAAGTCCGCGAAGAGTATATCAGAAGGCGTGACTATATGGTATCCCGTCTCAACAATATGCCAGGTGTCTATTCTCCGCTTCCTATGGGTGCGTTCTATACCGTGGCTGAAATCCCTGTTGACAATGCAGAGGACTTCGCCAAGTGGATGCTTACTGAATTCCGTTACGAAGGCCAGACTACTATGGTTACCCCTGCAGCTTCTTTCTACAAGACTCCAGGCAAGGGCACGAATCATATCCGTGTGGCTTACATTCTAGAAATTCCTGAACTGGAGAAGGCGCTGGATGTCCTGGAAAGAGGTCTGTCAGAATACCCTGGCAAGATTTAGCACTTCCAGAATCTTCGGAATCAGCATTGAGTGGAGGAATTCTTCTTCCATGTAATGTGTACCTTCATATATGGCGTAAGTGTTTCGTCCGAAATGCTTACGCCAACTTCTGACATTGACGACGCCCCATCGGCGATATGTGTCTTTTGTGCCGAAGAAGGCAAAAAAGTAGTCTTTATTTCCTCTTGAGGGTGAATGACTTAGCACTTTTTCGCGCATGCCGCGATAGTGGCTGAGGATATTCTGTGTGAAGTCGAGCGGCTGGCGCTTGCCCGGTCGCGGCTGGAATTGCTTTCGCATGAACCACGCTGCCCCAGGAAGGTAACTTGCCAATGCCATCCATCGTGCCGCCCCGGTTGCAGGAGAAACGAAGAGGTGCGGGACACCGTCAATCCGGATTGCGTGTAAAGAACCCAAAGATTCTCCAATCACGAGCTCAGGATTCAGCTCCTGACGCCATGCCGCGATCTGTTTTTCCGCAATGTCCGGGTCAATGTCATATGTACGCACGATTATGTCAATGCTGATGTCTGATTCCGGTGAGATATATTCTCCTATATGTTCATTCAGAATGGATGGAATCCGGCTGTCTTCACCGCCTCCCATGCCATGTATATATAAAATGTTATATATTTTCACTTTTGGAACTAAATTTATTATAATCCGATTGTAAATATAGCAACAATTATATATATTTGTAAATAGAATTAAACCAAATTTTTTAAGTAACATGAAAAGATTGCTTGCGTTTTCAGTTGCAGCATTGTGCTTGCCGGCACTTTTGCTCGCACAGCCTTCAGACGGCTCAAAGCAGGTCGAGTATCAGTTCACTACTGTGAAGGCTAACCCTATTACCTCAGTAAAGAACCAGTTCCGTTCAGGTACATGCTGGTGCTTCTCTTCTCTCGGTTTCCTCGAGTCAGAAGCTATCCGACTTAACAACATCAAGGATACAACTCTCTATCCTGATTTCTCAGAGATGTTCGTTGTCAGCCACTCATATCAGGATCGTGCGGAGAAGTATGTCAGACTTGACGGCAAACTGAACTTCGGAGCAGGATCAGAATGTAACGATGTTCTTTACGTAGCGAAGCACTATGGTCTTGTACCTCAGGGTGTTATGCCAGGTCTTAACTATGGTACGGAACTCCCTGTCCACGGAGAGATCGATGCTCTTGCATATGCTTACGTGAAAGCTATCGCATCAAATCCTAACAGAGTTCTTTCTACCGCATGGAAGAAAGGTTTCCAGGGAATTATGGACGCATACTTCGGAGAGTGCCCTACTGAGTTTACATACAATGGTGTAAAATACACTCCTGAGTCTTATCGTGATTCATACAAGATCAATCCTGATGACTATGTATCATTGACATCATATACACACCATCCTTTCTATGAGAAGTTTGCTTTGGAAATCAGCGACAACTGGCGTTGGGAACAGGACTGGAACGTTCCTATCGACGAGTTCATGGCTGCTCTTGACAATGCTCTCGAGAATGGTTTCACAGTAGCTTGGGGTACAGACGTAAGCGAGAAAGGTTTCACCCGCGACGGTCTCGGAATCCTCTATAAGGAGCAGGTCAAGAAAACTTCAGGTTCTGACCAGGAGCGCTGGGTAGGAAAGAGCGAGGAGAAGAACGACGAGCCTCAGGCACCGGAAGAGGAAGTTGCCGACCAGGCATACAGACAGAAGGGATATGACAACAAGACTCTCACCGATGACCACGGAATGCAGATCTTCGGAATCGCAAAAGACCAGTTCGGAAAGAAGTATTACATGGTAAAGAACTCTTGGGGAACAGCCGGTAAATACAAAGGAATCTGGTACGTTACCGAAGCTTACGTAAGAGGCAAGTCAATGGATATCACGATGCACAAGGATGCTCTTCCTAAATCACTTGCAAAGAAATTGGGTGTTAAATAATGCATATGCAGATTATTAAACATATACCAAATACAATCACCTCAATGAACCTGATTTCAGGCACTCTTGGGGTGATTTTCACCTTACACGGACGAATAGACATAGCCTTCCCGCTCATGTTGGCGGCGGCGGGATTTGATTTCTGCGACGGGTTTGCGGCCAGACTACTGAAAGCATACTCGGAAATCGGAAAGGAACTTGATTCTCTTGCGGATATGGTCAGCTTCGGAGTACTTCCGGCCATAATGCTTTATAAGACAATGACAGTTTGCGGAACTTGGGATGTCATCTGTTACGTTCCCCTCGTTCTTGCGGCTTTCTCCGCATTGAGACTCGCGAAATTCAACATTGATGAACGTCAGCACGGAAGTTTCATCGGCCTTGCCACACCGGCGGCTGCAATGATATGCGGTTCACTTGCATATTATGTGGAACTTTCACCAAATTCATGGCTCAGTTCCCTTTGCGGGACATGGTATTTCATCCCTCTTATTGCAGTCATATTGTCTGCTCTGCTTGTCAGCGAAATACCTATGTTCGCCATGAAGTTCGGTAAGGGTCTGGAAGCAGACAACAAGACTAAGATGCTCCGTACCGGTTTCCTCTCCGGAATCGTCTGCATCATTGTCGCAGTATTTGTTCTCGGAGCAAACTGGTCACTTGTTGTCCTGTTCATGTTCCTTTACTATCTTCTGCTGAATCTTGCAGTTTATGCTGCCGATTTCAAGAGGAAATAGATTTAAGTAATCCTTAACGCTTACTAAGTTTATACAAAACGAGGGAGGCCACATTACGTGAGTCTCCCTCGTTTTATAATCTCAAGTCGTTCCGAGATACTAATAGTTTTCAGCCTTGATCTGGAAATAACTCTTGGCGTGCTTGCAGACTGGGCAAACCTCAGGAGCCTTCTTACCGATTACAATGTGGCCGCAGTTTGAGCACTCCCAAATCATATCCTCGTCGCGTGAGAATACGATGCCGCCCTTTACGTTCTCGAGAAGCTTTCTGTAGCGCTCTTCATGAGCCTTCTCGATGGCGCCCACTTTCTCAAACAGGAAAGCTATGTCCTCGAAGCCTTCCTCTTTGGCTGTCTTGGCGAAACCGGCATACATGTCAGTCCACTCATAGTTTTCTCCGTTTGCTGCATCCGTAAGATTGGTTGCTGTATCCGGAATTTCGCCGCCATGAAGAAATTTGAACCATATCTTTGCATGTTCTTTCTCATTTTTAGCTGTCTCCTCGAAGAGTCTTCCAATCTGGACATATCCCTCCTTGATGGCCTTGGAAGAATAATAGAGATACTTGGTATGAGCCTGAGACTCACCGGCAAATGCGGTCTGGAGATTCTGCTCAGTTTTTGAGCCTTTCAATTCTGCCATAATACTTGACTTTTAAAAATTAGTGGTCTGTGTAACAGGAACTTGATTAATCAGCCTGTCCCATCGACCGTTTTCAATGCCAAATATAGTCAAATTTTATGTATATTTGAAAACGAAAATGATTTTTGAATTCTCGAACGGTATGGCCAAAGTGAAATCTCCGGATGATATCAAAATACGAAGGGTCAGAAAAACTGATTCATCCAAGTCCGGTTCTGCAGGCCGTTTAGTCAAGCAAACTGGTCGCAGCAGGAAGAAGGCTGTCAGGAAAAAGACGACCCCTACAAGAAAGAGACACAATAGAAACAAGACATTGGTGTTGAGCGGATGGTTTGCCGCGGCGATCGTTTCGGTTCTGGCCATTATAATTATATTTCTTCATCCGAGTGAGGCCTCTTCTGAGACAGGCGCAAAAGTGCCGGGAGGGGACTACAAATATGTCGTTGATCTGTCACATCACAATCCTGGGCGTATAGTATGGGACTCCTTAAGTGTCATGACTGACAAACATGGTCATACGACAAAGTCCATAAATAAGGCGGAAAGAATCATTCCGATATCTTATGTGATACTTAAGGCCAGCGAAGGCATATCATTGAAAGACAAGAATTTCAACAAGAATTGGAAGGCTGCAGGAAAGGCTGGCTTGGGACGTGGAGCTTATCATTTTTTCAGGACTTCCAAGAGTCCTGAAGTTCAGGCCAGGAATTTCATCAATGCTACTGGACGTATAAAAGAAAGTGACCTTCCGCCGATTCTTGACATTGAAACTACTCACAAAGGTTATACAAAAGACCAGCTCAACGCAGCAGCATTGACCTGGCTCAAAATTGTGGGCGAGCACTACGGGCGTGCTCCTATTGTGTATTCTTCCGAGGCTTACATCAGGGATATCCTTAGCGACAAGATAAGGGAGAACTACCCTCTCTGGATTGCCAGGTACAGGTTTTTCCCTCCTGATCGCGAAGACTGGGCAATTTGGCAATTTACTGACAAAGCCGTAGTCTATGGAATTGACGGACTTGTCGATCTTAATGTGATGAAGCCGGACTTTACTGAATAGACGAGTCTTATCCAGTTCCTTTTAGAAATCGGTCTCGAAGCTTTGTGCAAGACCGCCTTCGCTGGTTTCCTTGTAGAGTGAAGGAATGTCATGTCCCGTACGTTTGAGAACCTCTACTACCCTGTCGAATGAAACCCGATGCTTACCGTCTGAGAATGATGCATATAGGTTTGCATCCAATGCTCGCGTAGCGGCAAAAGCGTTTCTTTCAATGCAAGGAATCTGCACAAGACCGCAAACCGGATCGCATGTCATTCCAAGGTGATGTTCGAGAGCCATTTCTGCGGCATATTCTATCTGGGAAGGACTGCCCCCGAACAATTGGCATGCGGCAGCCGCTGCCATCGCACATGCCACGCCAACTTCACCTTGACAGCCAACGTCTGCTCCGGAAATAGATGCGTTGCGTTTAACGACATTACCGATGATTCCGGCTGTGGCCAATGCGTGCAGCATCTTGGTGTCGCTGAACTCATGACCTTTCTGCATGTGATACAGAACGCCCGGGACAACACCGCTGGCTCCGCAGGTAGGTGCCGTCACGATTTTTCCTCCAGATGCGTTTTCTTCACTGACTGCCAATGCATATGCATATACGAGACCTCTCGTTTGAAGTGATTTCTTGTATCCAGTCGCTTTCACGTAATATGTAGGGGCCTTACGTGCCAGATTAAGAGGGCCCGGAAGAACACCTTCATGCTCGATACCTCTTTCCACCGCGTCCTTCATGGCAGACCAGATTTCTATCAGATAATCCCAGATGGCCTCACCTTCACACATCTCAACATACTCCCAGTAGTTTCTTCCCTTCTCCTCGCACCAGTTCATGATGTCAGTAAGACGCTCCAGATCATAGACATCGTTTTCGGTCTCGAATCTGTCGCCGCTGGCTTTACCCTCAGACAAGGCACCCCCGCCGATGCTATATACAGTCCAGTCTCCTGTAATATTCTTGTTCTCATCCAAAGACTTGAAATTCATGCCGTTAGGATGGAATGGGAGGAAAACTGACGGCTTCCAGACGATTTCCACCGGTGCAACCTGCTTCAACTCATCTTTTATGGCAACGTCGGTCATATGTCCTTTGCCGGTAGCTGCAAGGCTGCCGTAAAGAGTGACCTGGAATGATTTTGCATCCCTGTGCTCACTTGAAAATATCTGCGCTGCTCTCATCGGACCCATTGTGTGGCTGCTGGACGGGCCTCGGCCTATTTTGAATAATTCTCTGAGAGATTTCATGTTCTAGTTATATTAATTTAGATTTACTGGTGAAGATTCCAACAATATAGCCTGTAAAGCCTTGATTTCCTCGTATTTAGGTGTATCATCCCTGAATGTCGGAACGATTTGGCGAACCTTGTCGTACATCGCCTTTGTGGCTGGGGCAAGTTTCTCTGCCACGCCCAGACAATCCACTGCCTGAACCAATGCCATGAGATGTATTGCCATTACCTGGCTGCAATTCTCAATCACCGTGCGGCAGAGAAGTGCGGAGTTGGTACCCATGCTCACAATATCCTGATTGTCATTGTTGTTGGGAATTGAATGGACATACATCGGATTAGACAACGTCTGGCTTTCCGCTGTCGTAGATGTGGCTGTGAACTGTGAAGCCTGAAGGCCATAATTTAGTCCGAGCACACCCATATTGACAAACGGCGGAAGTATTCCATTGATTCTGTCGTGGAAAAGGTAATTCATCTGACGTTCCGCGAGTATTGTCATCTTGGTTACTGCAATCTTCAACTTGTCCATCTCGAAAGAGATATAGTCTCCATGGAAATTGCCGCCGTGAATGACATTCTGCGAATCCATATCGACAATCGGATTGTCATCGACGGAATTGACCTCGTCTTCGATAATCTGTCCGGCATTCATCAAGGTCTCATATACGGGACCGAGAATCTGCGGCACGCAGCGCAGCGAGTAATATGGCTGGACTTTTTGCTTGAATACCTGCTCTCCTGATTTATGGAAGAGTTCTGTCTTTCTGTTTCTCAGTAGTTTGCTGCCTTCTGACAGGGACCGCATGAGTTCCGCTATCTTAATCTGTCCAGGGTGATGCTTGAGTCCGTTAAGAATCTCTGACATGAAATCATCATAAGAGGATGCGATTTCATTCATCATCACAGAACACAATGTCTCCCATCCAAGCAGGCGTTCCGCCAGAATGTAGTTCACTGTGCCGATACCGGTCATCACTGCCGTGCCATTGGTCACTGCAAGTCCCTCACGTATATGCATTTCCAGAGGCTTGAGACCATTTTCCGCCAATACTTCGCCTGCCGGGCGGATTATTCCGCCATATGACACCTCGCCTTCGCCTATCAATGTCAATGCTATGTGTGCGAGTTGCACCAGATCGCCGCTGGCTCCTACGCTGCCGTGGCGTGGGACAACCGGGAAGATTCCCCTGTTTATGAATTCCACAAGAAGGTCAATGAGGGAGACATGAACTCCTGAATGTCCTTCCAGGAATGTCATGAGACGGGACAACATAGCAGCCTTCACGCAGATATCCGGAAGTCTTTCTCCTGCACCTGTCGAATGGCTACGTATAATGTTGTACTGCAATTCCTTGAGGTGGTCATCTTCAATTCTCCACTGGGCCATAGGTCCGAACCCTGTATTGATGCCATATATGACTTTGTCTTTCGAGAACTCCTCAAGAAAATCATAACTGGCTATGACTTGGTTCCGAAACTTTTCCGAAACCTTGACAATCTCACCTTCATATAGGATTTGTTCTATTTCGCGGAGTGTCAGCCGCTCATTGATTTCTAACATTGCATTCTGTTTAATCACGCAAATTTACTCATAAATAGGCAAGAGGCAAAATATATGTCATCTCATATCGCAGCGACTACGATATCTGTCAGCTTTCATATAAAAAAAGCGGCCAGACTTATGTCTGACCGCAACTTGTATGTTATTTCAAGTAAAATTACTTAGAAATTACACGTGCCATCTCGAGGACTTTGTTAGAGTAACCCCACTCGTTATCGTACCAAGAGCAAACCTTTACGAATGTACCATCGAGCTGGATACCTGCCTTCTCATCGAAGATAGAGGTATGAGGATCGTTACGGAAGTCAGTAGAAACGACAGCCTCGTTGGTGTATCCGAGGATACCCTTAAGCTCGCCCTCTGAAGCCTCTTTCATAGCTGCGCAGATTTCCTCATATGTGCACTCTTTCTTGAGCTCTACAGTAAGGTCAACGAATGATACGTCTGATGTAGGAACACGGAGAGACATACCTGTAAGTTTGCCGTTCAACTGAGGAAGAACCTTACCTACAGCCTTTGCTGCACCTGTTGAAGAAGGGATGATGTTCTCGAGGATACCACGACCACCTCTCCAGTCCTTCTTAGAAGGGCCGTCAACTGTCTTCTGAGTAGCGGTAGCAGCGTGAACAGTAGTCATAAGACCACGAACGATACCGAACTTCTCATCGAGAACCTTAGAAATAGGTGCGAGACAGTTAGTTGTGCAAGATGCGTTAGAGATAATATCCTGACCAGCGTATGTGTTGTGGTTAACACCGTATACGAACATTGGAGTTGCATCCTTTGAAGGAGCTGACATGATGACTTTCTTAGCACCAGCCTCGATGTGCTTGCGAGCTTTCTCATCTGTAAGGAAGAGACCTGTTGACTCTACAACTACATCAGCGCCAACCTCATTCCATTTAAGGTTTGCCGGATCCATCTCAGCGGTGAGACGAATTTTCTTGCCGTTTACAACAAGTGTGTTGCCCTCTACAGAAACCTCACCTTTGAATGCTCCGTGAACTGAGTCAAATTTGAGCATGTAAGCAAGATACTCTGGATCGAGAAGATCGTTGATACCTACAACTTCGATGTCATTTGCGAAGTTTTCTACAGCAGCACGGAATACCATACGACCGATACGGCCAAATCCGTTAATACCAAGTTTTACCATTGTTAACAAATTTTATTTAAGTTAAACTTATTTCGTTTTCTACTTCTCTCTACAAAAACGGTGCAAAAATAAGCCAAAAATTTTAATATTTACCTATCTTTGTGAAGAAATTTGAATGCAGCAACAAACTATATCGTTTAATATGAATATATTGATTACCAATGATGACGGATATTCTGCCAAGGGCATACATGTCTTGGCAGAAATAATGTGTCAATTTGGCAATGTCACTGTCATTGCCCCTAAAAAACACCAGTCAGGAATGAGCATGGCAGTTTCCCTGGGCCTGAAACAAATCGCATATAAGGACCTCCCTGAAGAAAAACCCGGGAAATGGGCGTATCTGGATGCGACTCCTGCAAGTTGTGTGAAATATGGTTTGAATGTACCGTTTCTGGAGAAGTTTCCCGACGTGGTCGTCAGCGGTATCAATCATGGTTCCAATGCTGCCTCTGCTGCATGTTATTCCGGCACTCTCGGAGCTGCAGAAGAAGCAGCATTGAACGGAATACCTGCCATCGGTGTTTCACTTGACACCATCAATCCCGAAGCGGACTTTTCTGCTGTCCGCAAGTTTTTCCCTGATATATTCAGGAAACTTATGGAAAACATGACTTCTGATCCCGGTATTTTCTATAATGTGAACTTCCCGAATATTCCTGCGGAACAGATAAAAGGTATCCGTGTCGGACATCAGGGTATGGGAAGGTGGATTCGAGAATTCCGTGAATGGGATCCTTCCATATATAAGAGGTATGGCATTACGCCGGAAGACCTTGGACAGAGTTCATCTCCAAAACTTGAATCCGGAGAGAAACTCTACATGATGGTAGGCGATTTTCTCGACGATGACCGGAATGACAGTCGTGCGGACCACTGGATCATGAATGATGGTTACATATCGATAGTACCTGACAATCTTGATTCGACTGATTATGAGGAGGTCGAACGACTTGGGAAGACCGGCTTTGACATTGACTTTTAAAATTGTGGTCTCGCGGGTGTGAAGACTGTATAACATTGACAAGTAATGAAATACTATATCATTGCGGGTGAAGCTTCCGGCGATTTGCACGGATCGAATCTGATGAAAGGGCTTTATCTGGAGGACCCTGAGGCGGATGTACGTTTTTGGGGCGGAGAGTTGATGGACGGTGTGTATAAGGAACACCAGACGGGCACCGGGCTTGTGCAGGATTATAAAGACGGGGCGATCATAGGTTTCGTGCAGGTCCTCATGAAGGCGCGTACCTATCTGGGGCGTTTCAAGCGTTGTTTTGAGGATATTTCAGCATGGAATCCGGATGTGGTCATACTAATAGACTATCCCGGATTCAATTTCAGGGTGGCTGAATGGGCACATAAGAAAGGGTTCCGCGTATATTATTATATTGCGCCGAAGGTTTGGGCCTCCCGTGAGGGGCGAATCAAGAAACTGAAGGCCTATGTGGACAAGCTTTTCATCGTTTTCCCTTTTGAAATACCTTATTTTACAAAAAAAGGCGTTGACTTCATATATAAGGGAAATCCTCTCATTGATGCCATTGACAATTCTCCTTTGCTGAAGGAGACTCGCGAAGAGTTTCTCGAGCGCAACAAATTGGAGGACAGGCCTATAATCGCGCTCATGGCAGGTTCGAGGTCGGGCGAGATTTCGTCAATGATGCCTGTCTTCATGGAGTTTGCAGACAAGATGAGCGCACTCCCCCGATACAAGGATTATCAATTTGTCGTTGCTGCGGCTCCGTCCAGGTCAATGTCAGATTACAGTTCTTATATCGGCGGCAGAGAGTCTTATGTCAAGGTCGTTTTCGGACAGAGCTATGCCGTCCTTCGTCACGCGGAGGCAGCCGTCGTCAATTCCGGAACGGCATCTCTCGAGACTGCATTGATAGGTACACCTCAGGTCGTCGCCTATAAGAGTGCCGAGATTAACTTTTTGATAGCTAAACAGATAATAAAGATTAAATATATCAGCTTAGGAAATCTGATACTGAACAGAACCTGTTTCAGGGAACTCCTCCAGTTCTATTTCACACCTGAGAATGTACTCGAGGAAGTGATCAGAATGATAGAAGATACCGAGTATCGTGAGACAATGCTGGCTGGATACCAGGAAATCCGCGAGGCTCTGGGAGGAAGAGGAGCTTCGGCTGCCGTTGCCAAGGCAATGATAGAGGACATGCGTCAATACATGGTAATATAATTCAATATGCAAAAACTAGACTTTCATCCTAAATCCCTTACCTGTCTTAAAGGGTACAACAAGACGACTTTCATGTCTGACCTGATGGCAGGTGTGATTGTCGGAATTGTAGCACTACCACTAGCTATCGCTTTTGCCATTGCGTCAGGCGTTTCTCCTGAAAAAGGCATCATTACGGCAGTTATTGCCGGATTCATTGTTTCAGCACTTGGCGGAAGCAAAGTACAGATCGGAGGGCCTACGGGCGCATTCATTGTCATTGTCTATGGTGTCATCCAGCAGTATGGCATCAGCGGATTGACAGTAGCGACAATCATTGCCGGAGTTCTTCTGGTCCTGTTGGGTGTATTTAAGTTGGGAACTGTCATCAAGTTCATTCCCTATCCTGTAGTCGTGGGCTTTACAAGCGGTATCGCCGTGACTATCTTCACTACTCAGATGACGGATGTCTTCGGTCTTTCATTTGGCGGAGAAACCGTTCCGGGTGACTTCATCGGCAAATGGATGCTGTATTTCAAGCACTTCAATACTGTCAACTGGTGGAATTTCATCGTGAGTGTGACCAGTGTCATAATCATCGCCGTGACGCCTAAGATTTCGAAGAAAATTCCAGGCTCATTGGTGGCTATCATACTGGTAACCATAGGCGTATGGTGCTTGAAGAGTTTCTTCGGCATTGACAGTATCGATACTATCGGCGACCGTTTTTCCATCAATTCGCAGCTTCCGAAGGCTGAAATGCCGGCGCTCGACTGGGAGGCCATCAAGAATCTGTTCCCGGTTGCGGTTACGATTGCTGCGCTCGGTGCCATCGAGTCGTTGCTTTCTGCGACAGTTGCAGACGGTATGATCAGTGACCACCATAATTCGAATACAGAGTTGATTGCACTTGGTGTGGCGAATATGGTGACTCCTATTTTCGGAGGTATTCCTGCCACAGGAGCAATCGCAAGGACGATGACGAACATTAACAATGGCGGACGGACTCCGGTTGCGGGTATGATTCATGCTGTTGTCCTTCTGCTTATCCTGCTGTTCCTCATGCCGTTGGCAAGGTTTATCCCTATGGCCTGCCTGGCCGGTGTCTTGGTTGTCGTCTCGTATAACATGAGCGGATGGAGATCTTTTACTGCCCTTCTGAAGAATCCGAAGTCGGATGTCATAGTGCTTCTTATAACTTTCTTCCTGACAGTGATTTTCGACCTTACAGTCGCTATTGCGGTAGGTCTGCTCCTTGCTTGCCTTCTGTTCATCAAACGAATCATGGAGACAACCGAAATCACTGCGATCAAAGAGGAAATTCATGTGGAGGATGAGGCCGGTATCATGCACGACGAGAGTATCACTATCCCTGCAGGCGTGGAAGTATATGAGATTAATGGTCCATATTTCTTCGGTGTCGCAACACAGTTTGAGGAACTCATGTCCGATTTCAGGGACAAGTCCAAGGTCAGGGTTATCAGAATGCGTAAGGTGCCGTTCATCGATTCTACCGGTATCCATAACTTGTCCAATTTCTGTGAGATGAGTTTCAAGAACAAGATTGTTGTTGTTCTCTCAGGTGTCAATCCGCAGGTGCACAACGCACTTCATAAGGCCGGATTCTATGATCTGGTGGGTGAAAAGAATATCTGTCCTAACATCAACGTCGCGCTTTCCAGAGCGGAAGAAATCATGAAAGGTGAATAATAACCAACTTACACATAATTAATTACACTATCTAGGGTGAATATGGAAACTAAAGAAACATTCACTTCTGAAGATGTTCTGGAGGTGGCATCGGAAGCAGGTCATATCCTGCTTGAAAACGGTGCCGAGATTTCACGTGTCGAGGATACGATGGAACGTATTTCGTCCCATTATGGGGTCCACACGGGTCATTTCTTTGTCCTGAGCAATGGTATTTTCACTACAAGTTCCTCGAACAAATATGCCAATGTGGAGTTCATACCTATACGTGGCATACAGCTTTCCAAGGTCGTGGAAGTCAACCGTCTGAGCTACAGGATAGCAGCAGATAAAGTATCATTGACCCAAGCCCGTGCTGAACTTGATGCAATCCGGGACGAGCCGATGAAACCGGCGTGGGAGCAGATTGTAGGTTCAGCCTTCGGTGCTGCAGGATTCTGTGCCGTGTTCGGCGGAGGATTTATGGATTGTGCCGCCGCATTTGTAGTAGGCACGCTCCTGTATCTTTTCCTGTTGTTTGTCAGTTCCAGATACCTTTCGAAGATTGTCGGAGGAATATGCAATTCTTTGGTGGCCACACTTTTATGCCTGGCCTCATATAGACTTGGATTTGGAAGCAGTCTGAGCAATATCATCATCGGAGCGATAATGCCGCTCATCCCTGGAGTACCTTTCGTGAATGGTGTGCGTGATTTGGCTGACGCGGATTACATTGCCGGAACAACCCGACTGACGGATGCTATGCTGGGATTCTTCTGTATCGCGCTCGGAGTCGGTACCAGTTTCGTGCTCGACGGTAGCATATTCCAGGGAATGATCGAACTTAAGGGAGTTACTGTCAATGCCGAAACGGCCGGACTCGGCTGGCAGACATTGGCAGCATTCATAGGCACTTTTGCTTTCGCGATTCTCTTCGGTGTCCCGAGACAGCAATATGCGACTTGCGGCATTATCGGCGCCATCGGTTGGGCTGCATTCCTTATTATGACCAGAGCCGGAATTGCCGGCACGATGGTATCCATCACTTTCTCCACGGTACTTATCTGCCTTATGTCCAGGATGGTAGCCGTTTGGGACAAGTGTCCGAGCACCGTCTATCTTCTCTGCGGGATTTTCCCTCTGGTACCAGGTGCCGGAATATTCTGGTTTACGTACTATCTTGTTGCCGAGAAGTTCAGATTGTCAATGACGACTGGTTTCAATGCCGGAATGGCTGCTATTGCAATCGTTCTGGGAATAATCCTGGCGATGGAATTTCCTCAGAGATGGTTCTCAAAACTGAGGCGCAGATCCAAGTGATGACAATGATATATGATTTCGGGCGGCCAGCATTGACATTTGCGGGCCGCCCGATTCGATTATTGTCGAGGAACTACTTTGTTCCGAAGATTCTGTCACCTGCATCACCGAGTCCAGGAACTATGTATGCGTCCTTGTTCAGGTGATCATCTACTGATGCGACATAAATGTCAACGTCAGGATGTTCCTTCTGCACTCTTGCTACTCCTTCCGGGGCTGCAACGAGGCACATAAGGCGGATGTTTGTGCATCCACGCTCCTTCAGCATTGCCAATGCATCGCATGAACTTCCGCCTGTAGCGAGCATCGGGTCAGTTACGATGACGAGTCTCTGGTTTATATCCTCAGGGAGTTTGCAGTAATAAACTACAGGATTGTGGGTCTTCTCGTCGCGGTAAAGACCGATATGGCCGACCTTTGCAACAGGCACCAATGTCTGAAGTCCTTCTACCATTCCGAGGCCTGCGCGGAGAATAGGAACAATCGCCATTTTTCTGCCTGATACTTTCTTTGCGGTCATCTTGCAGATAGGGGTCTCTATCTCAATGTCATCAAGCGGAATATCTCTTGTGATTTCATATCCCATAAGGAGAGAAATCTCCCTAAGTAGTACTCGGAAATCTTTTGAACCGGTCTCCTTTTTCCTCATGATTGTCAGCTTGTGCTGAATCATAGGGTGGTCAATTACGTGCACTGTACTCATGTTGTTTCAAAATTTTTCCTAAAGTTACCATATTTTTTCTATTTTTGTGCTGCAAAAAAGATATTTTGGAAACTGGCAATAACCGAATCGCACAATGGCAAGAGTTTTCTGCAAAAATACCGGCACTTTCAAGGAATTCCAGGAAGGTACCATGCTTCTCGATATAATCGGGGAATTCAATTTCGAACGTCCTTATGAAATCATAGCGGCAAAGGTCAATAATGTCGCACAGGGACTCAAGTTCAGGCTTTATAACAATAGGGATATAGAATTTCTCGACTACCGGACATATATAGGAAGAAATGTCTATTGCAGATCTCTGTGCTTTCTTTTGTACAAGGCTGCATTAGATATTTTCCCAAATTGCAAGGTGGTCATGCGCAGGCCTATATCCAAAGGCTTCTTCTGCAGCATTGACAAGGGCGACGGTTCCGGTCTGGAGGCAACTGACATTGACCTCATCAAGAAGAGGATGTCTGAAATTGTGGCGGAGGCTATGCCGTTCCATAGACATGAAGTTCCTATTGCTGAGGCGATTGACGTTTTCAGGCAGCTTGGACACATGGATAAGGTGAAACTGCTGGAGACTTGCGGCGAAGTTTATATAAGTTATTATACTTTGGGCGGGACAGCTGACTATTATTACGATGTTCTGGTTCCGGATGCCGGTTATCTTAAAGTTTGGGACTTGACCCCATACCGTGGAGGTGCACTGCTCAGGGTCCCTGACCGTCACAAGCCTGAGGCATTGGCACCTTTCTTCGAGCAGCCCAAGACTTTCGATGTCTTCTCCGAAAGCATCAAATGGAACAATATCATGGGTTTGGACAATGTCGGAGACGTAAACCAGGCATGTCTCAAGGGCAAGGCAACCGATCTGATCGAGGTCGCAGAGGCTCTTCAAGAGAAGAAAATAGTCCAGATTGCCGAGGAAATCGACAGAAGATATCATTCTGAACAGAAAGTCAGGATTGTTCTCATTACAGGCCCTACCAGCAGTGGAAAGAGCACATTCTGCAGACGTCTTAGCGTACAGCTCAAGGCTTGTGGCCTCAAGCCGATATCATTCTCTACAGACGACTATTTCGTTAACCGTCTTGACACTCCGAAACTTCCTGACGGGTCATACGATTTCGACAATTTCGACACTGTGGATCATGTAGCCCTTCAGAAAGATGTGTTGAAACTCATTTCCGGAGAGACTGTAGAAGTCCCTGAGTATAACTTCGTTACGGGTATCAGAGAATATAACGGAAAGCGTCTTGCCCTGGAAGACGGGTCTGTACTTCTGATCGAAGGACTCCATGCCCTGAATCCTGGACTACTGGACAATATTCCTGATTCGGCCAAATTCCGCATATTCATCAATACTATTACAAGTATTTCTCTGGATGACCACAACTGTATCCCGACCAGTGACAACAGGCTCCTCAGGCGTATCGTGCGTGATTTCAATAAAGGTGCGTTTACTGCTCAGGAAACCATTTCCAACTGGCCGAATGTCAGAAGGGCTGAAGTCAAATGGATTTACCCATATCAGGAAGATGCCGATGTCCTGTTCAATTCAGCTTATCTCGTAGAGTTTGCAGTGCTCCGCAGCCATGCCGAGAGAATTCTCGCCACAGTCCCGAAGAATTGTCCGGAATACAGTGAAGCTCACAGGCTTATGAAGTTTCTGCACTACTTCGTATATGTTTCTGACAAGCAGATACCTCCGACATCTCTCATGAGATACTTCATAGGAGGCTAGCCGAGCAGATAGCGTCAGATATGAGTCTGTGTCCTTCTTCGTTAGGATGCATCCCGTCATCACAGAAAAGATCCGGACAGTTCTTTCTGGAGAGGAAACATGTGGTAATATCAATGATCCTGACACCTTGACCCGCTGCAATCTTGTATAGTTCAAGGTTGTACATTTCATGCCAGTTGCCGATATTGTAGATGCATCCTCCCAGCCATTTGAGGACGTTGTCGCGCTTTTCCTTGGTAAATCCGGAACAAACGTAGGAAAAGAATTTTGATGAGTCGATCGGTGGCAAGGATAGGATAATCGGAGTGCAACCGGTTTCACATACCTTGTCAATGAGACTCTTGTATGATTCTGAGAACTGCTCCGGAGTAGTCTGCGGGACATGTTCTATCTCAGGATTCTCAGCGATGCTGTTCCAGTCGAAGTTGCAGTCGTTTCCGCCGAACTCAAGGAGAGCGGCGTTCGAGCACTCGATCTGCTTCAGATGTCTGGAAACATCTTTCACACCTTTGACAACCGTGTTGCCGAACTTTCCGTAATTGTCAAGTTCAATGCCTAGTTTTGCTGCACATAATGTAGCAAAGCCAGACTTGGAAATCTCATATCTGCAGCGTCCCTGTTCTTCTTTATTTTTGCCGGTCACTATCCCTTTCATGACTGAGTCACCGAATGAAATAATCTTCTTCATAACGTCAAAACATCTAAAAAATATGCATTTTTCTTTGATAACATTTTTGTTATCCCGAATCAGTCCTCCTCTTGCTTGGAAGGACAATGCAAAAGTAGTTTAAGCGCAAAACGTGGAGAAATAAAGGTGAGCGGTGATGGCAAATTGTGACAAAACGGAGGTTTTGGTGACTAGAAGTCGTATAAAGTGACGAAATTATGCTATTTTTGCATTCGTCACAACACAAGTCATGAAAGATATCAGAGAAATTTTCAGCCGTTTCTGGCCGCAGATTATACATATTGTTGCCATTCCGCTGTTCTTCACGGCATTCATGGTGATTTATGCCCCATTTGACGCAGACACTTATCTGGGAGAACCGAAACCGGGTTTCGGATTCCATGTAACCATGCTTATGTGCATAATCGCAGCATGTCTTGGACTGTCGCGAAGCATCATGTACATATTCAGAAGGAAACTTAATGTAGTCAGTTATGTGGCCTGGTGTTTTCTGGACATGTTGGTTTCCGCGCTCTTCATGGGACTATATATCTGGCTGATAAAGAAGATGCTTCTTCCCTATTTCAGTGTCGTCGTGTGGTCATTCGTGACAGTAACATTGATATCAGTATATCCTTATGTAATCATAGCCTTGGGGCTTCTTCTCAGATTGAGAAGAAAACAGATTGCTGCGGCTCATGAAGATCCGGATGACAGAATCCGCTTCTACGATTCCAGAAAAGTTCTTAAACTCGTCGTGAAGGCATCTTCCATCTATTATATAAGCGCAGATGAGAATTATATAAATATAAATTATCAGGAAGAAGGGGGCAAAACAATAAAATACGTGCTCAGAGCCTCCATGAAAAGCATTGAGGAACTCTGCGCACGTAATTCTCTTATCAGATGCCACAGGTCTTATTTTGTAAACCCTGCACATGTCAAGGTGCTGAGAAAGAATCCTGACGGACTTGTATTTGCCGATATTGATTGTCCGGAGGCAGTCAGTATCCCTGTCACCAAAAAGTATTACGACAACCTTACCGGAATGCTTTGATTTATTTCATTCTGGCATTGATTCTTTTCCTCAGTCCAGATGAAAGTGAAACAGGATAATCTTCGTCAGAGCGGTCTAGCCATTTGAGCGCCAATTCATTGTCTCCCAACATATAGCATGCGGTGGCGATGTTGAACTCCGCGCAGGATCTCTTAAGTGTATTGTTCGTCTCGAGAAGTTTCATCCACTCTTCGATAGCTTCTTTCCACTTGTAACTGTAAGCTGCCTGTGATGCGGCATCCCACCCGTCAGATTCGAAGTATATAAAGGTATATTGTTCAGCCTTCCACTCAGGCATGAAAATTCGGGAGGACATCTCCCCTATCTTCTGCCCCTGCATTGACAAAGCACCCCACGCCTTTTCTTTAGGGTCAGTATATGCGTCCGTAGAAACAGCCGCATTAAGTGTTCTGGAGCCGCTCCAAGTATAGACGGTATCGACCTTACCCATTGAATCATAGGCATATAGATTCATTTTCATAGGGACATTCACTACATAGGACAGAGAAGTATCTGTCGGTGCTATGCTGTTCTGTTCCACCACAGCCTCACCGAAACGAGGCCTCTCAAACAAGAAAATGACATCTTCACCCGTGCTCATTACGAGACGTGAAAGGGAATCTACAGAAGCGTAATTGCCGTTTCCTGTCTTTTCAATACGATATAGCGGTACGGATGTTTCGCCTCCGAAATACTCCTTTTCCAAGGATGCGGCGAAACTGTCCGCCATGTTTCTGCTGAAAACGGAATCTTTTCCTGCTCCATCTTCCAGATAAACGACCGCAACAGATTTTCCTGTCAGGTCAATGCCGGACTTCGACGGATATCTCATCTCGATGTTCATGCTGAATGCCTGCGGATCGCATGAGGTCAGAACGCATGTCGCAGTTGCAGCGATGCATGCCAATGAAAAAATCGTTTTCATACCAATATAACTTTTACTCTCTACTATTACTCAAGTTTCGCAAGTTGTCAAACTTGCTGAACGTTAGTGCGAATTTGAAGGAACTCAGCAATTTGCAGAAACAAAGTCAGCAACGAGATCATACTCATCAGCCTCCGCTATCCTGACATTGATGAAACTTCCGACCATTTCTTCAGGTGTACGCCCCATCTTTTCATCATAGCGGACGAGAATCTCGCCATCGACCTCCGGGCTCTCGAATTCACTTCTGCATACGAAAATACCATCGCGATAATCATCAATGATAACTTTCGTCTCAGTTCCGACACGGCTCTGATTGAAAGCAAATGATATACCACTTTGCAGTTCCATCAGCTTTTTGAGCCTGTTCTGCTTGGTTTTCGGCATAACGGAGTCTTTGAAATTCTCGGCATCGAATGTTCCCTCCTCTTCGGAATAAGTAAATGCGCCAAGTCTCTCGAATCTTGCATCTTCTACAAACTTCATAAGTTCATTGAACTCCTTCACGCCTTCTCCCGGATGTCCCACAATCATGGTAGTTCTAAGCACAATTCCAGGGACCTTTTCACGCATCTTCTTTATGAGTGCACGGGTCCATGCGCCATCCACGTGCCTATGCATCATGTCCAGCACCTTGTCAGCAACATGCTGGAGAGGAATATCCATGTATCTGCACACTTTCGGATTGTTGGCCATCTGGTCAAGAACATCTTCAGGAAAATCAGCAGGATATGAATAATGAATCCTTATCCATTCTATTCCAGATACTTCCGAAAGCTTTTGAAGCAGTTCACCCAGTGCCCTTTTGCGATATAGGTCAAGGCCGTAGTACGTGGTATCCTGGGCTATGAGTACAAGTTCCTTAACACCGGTTGCGGCAAGACCAGTTGCTTCAGCCACGAGATCCTCCATCGGAACAGACCTGTGTGCACCTCTGATGAACGGAATTGCACAGTAGGAACATCTTCTGTCGCATCCCTCTGAAATCTTCAGATACGCATAAGGGAATTTCTTTCCGGAAATCAGTCTCTCATTTCTCCTGTCATGCTTCATCTGACAGCCGAGAGCCTTGACAACAGGTTCAATGTCACGTGCACCATACCATCCGTCAACTTCCGGGATTAGCTCAGGCATGTCGGCGATGTATCTCTGAGAAAGACAGCCGAATACAAGAATTTTGCCTGTTTTGCCCGCCTTCTTGCGCTCTACAGCTTCCAGGATTGCCTGTATGGACTCCTCCTTGGCATCACCGATGAATCCGCAAGTATTGAGGAGCAGAATATCCACATTCCGCTCCTCTCTTTCAGGTACTATTTCATAATCGTCCCTGACCTGTGCAAGAAGGTGTTCAGTGTCAACCTGATTCTTGGAACAGCCCAGAGTGACGACCTGTAAGGATTTCTTACTCATTGACTTTTTCCTCAGAGTTGTTTTCTGATTCTGCCGCATTCTCCTCTTCGAAATCGAATGAAGCATAATGCTTGATCTCATTGTACCAGTCCACAACTTTCTTCATGTGCGATACATAGAATCTGTCAGCATCGTAATCAGGAATTGCCTTCTCGAAAAGGGACTTGAGTTCTTCTGAGCTTGCCTTCGATGTAGGTGCGTCAGCTTCACCGAGAACGGCGTTCAGTTTAAGGAAAACCTCTTTAAGTTTAAGTTCACCTTCATTGGTATAAATGGAGATATCAGCAAGTGTAGTGATTCTGCTCTTCATGTCGAACACAGTTCTGCGTTTGTCAGAAAGAGCCTCTACAATCGCTCCGCTACGTGCCTGTGCAACATAGTAAAAAAGACCATGCTGGCCTGACACTGAAAGAATTCTTGTCAAATCTGTTTTCATAATATAAATAATTATTTATTTCAATATCCGGTTCGCCGCAGCTTCAAGCATAAGTGTCGTCTGTGCTTCAAGTTTGTCGAGACCGTCGTCATTTTCAATTATAAAGTTGGCCTTTTGTAAGTCAATTTTCTGATTCTGAATGCGTTTTCGTACAGATATCTCGTCCGATCCGTCCCTGTTGCAAGCCCGTCTGATTCTGAGATCTTCAGGTGCATTGACAATCACAACGAAGTCATAACTGCCATTGAACAGAGGCTTTTCCAAAGCAATCGCCGATTCCATGCAGACAATCTGGCTCTCCTGTTTCTCCTTCCAGTCTTCGAAGTCTCTCAGGACTGCAGGGTGGACAATTTCTTCGACTTTGTCCAGGACTTGCCTGTCTGAGAAAATCAATGCTGCCAAAGCCTTCCTGTCGAAATGCCCGTCAGCAGTATGCAACTTCTGTCCCAAATCCTCCTCCAGCCGCATTCCAAGTTCACCTTCGTACAGGGCTTTTGTTCTGCTGTCCGTATCATATACAGGTATTCCAAGCGCGCGGAGAATCCCTGAAACCACGGACTTTCCGCTCCCGATACCGCCTGTAATCAAAATTGTCAATGCCATCATTTGCTGCTTTCTATACAATTGAAGATCTCAGGCCTTATGGTCCATGAAATCACTCCTTCCGGAACAGACTCCAGAGTCGGAATGCATTGACCTTTGAGCGATGTCACAAATTCATTGTAGTCGATACAGATCCGTGCCTCTTCTGCCGGATTTGAGGTAACAGGAAACACACATCTGAAAATGACATCAGCTGTCGTCGGATACACTATCAGAGTTCGTCCTTTAGGCACATTTGTGGTATATATAGGCATCTTTGCATCTATTTCAACGTACCTGGTGACATCCAGACTGTATCTCACCTTCTCCGCAGAGAATCTGACGCCTTTGATGTCATCCAATTTGACTTCACCATGGGTCTGAGAACTCAAGTCGGAAAGTGAAATGGATCCGGTAAAGACTCTGTCAATGCCGGAGAGGTGGAAAGGCTCCCCGTATATTGTAACTGAGTCAGGTGAAACTTTCAGAGGAGCAACATTGATGTACTGCGGTCTGAAAGACATCGAGTAAACCGGCTGCACAGGCACCCTCTTGTGATTTTCGAAAGGGAATCTGAATACTATTGTGTCGGAAATAAAAGACTCGAGTTTTGCTCCGGCACCTAAAATCTGTGTCGCATACCTGTTCAGGCCATCAGATGTGACATAGTACAATTCGTCGCTTTTCTTATGCATATCTGAAGGCGCGAATGCAACAGGGACAGGGGATTTCTTCTCGCCTCTCTTCAGTCGGATAAGATTGAATCCTCTGGCTCTGCATCTGGCGAGCACAACGGCCGAATTGGACGATTTGTAGGCATGCCCGTCAATGTCGCATCTGGCACTTATCGGGATTCTTACCGTTTCAAAATAGTTCAGGCTCAAGTTGTGGATCAGCCATATACTGAAAGCAAGCAAGAGAGATACAATGAAAATCTTTGCGTCTCTCCCGCTTATGTTCAGTTTTTCTGATATTTTTCCGAACAGGTCGCGCATACTCATAAGTCCGGAATGGAAATATTACTGCTGTGTCTCAGTGAAATCCTTGACAAGAGAGTTCTTGTCAACCTTCAGTTTGGTGTCACCGTCAACCTTGATGATCACCTGTCTTTCCTTGATTTCATCTACAACACCATAGATGCCTCCGATTGTGACAACCTTATCACCTCTCTTGAGCGAGTTGCGGAACTTCTCAAGTTCTTTCTGCTGCTTGCGCTGCGGACGGATCATGAAGAACCACATGACTACGAAGATGAGGATAAGCATTACCCACATTGACCAACTGCTGTTTGCAGGTGCGCCCGCCTGGAGTGGCATTACAAGAAAATTCATTTTAATTCAATGTTAAAGCGCCGTTTGTCCAAGTTCCGGCTAATAATTCGTTATATATAATGTGGCGCTTGGACACCACAAACTTTTACTATAATGCAGATTCTATGCCTGAACCTGTTTTGCAGAATCCAGAAGTCCTGCACCTGACTTCATGATCTTCCCTTCTGACGCCAACTGATTGATAAGTTTGTCGAGAAGGCCGTTCACAAACGAACTGCTTTTAGGCTGGCTGTAGAACTTGGAAATTTCCACGTACTCGTTCATCGTGACCTTGAGAGGAATCTCAGGGAATGTCTCGGCTTCGGCAAGTCCAAGGATAACCAGGGCAATGTCGATCGAGTTCAAGCGGTCTGCCTCCCATCCCTTGACAGAGGATGTCACGAGATTATAATAGTCCTCGTATCCGGTAAATGCGTTTCTCAGAAGTTTGGTGACAAATGCCTTGTCTGACTGGACATCTGCAGCAGGATTCTTTTTTCTCAACATGTCGCTCTGATAGAGCTCAGGAAGATGCCACTGCTGGCCTGAAGCAAGTTCCTCCATTGTCCTGCAGCAGTAAGTCAGCGCATACTCGAGATCATCTATCCAATATACATTCAGGTCCTCGAGAATAGGGCGCAGAAGCGGGTTGTCCGAGAACTCCCTTTCGAAAATCTTTATGAAAAGCTTGCAGTCCGCCTTAAGTGACCTGTCCTCGGATTCAATGTAGTTCTTGTACCAGGACTTCTCTTTAATCGAGTCAAGCACAGAGTTTATAAGTACGTCATACTGTGACCACGAGAAGCCCTTTCTGCTTATAATCTTATGGAAATCAGGGTCATTTGCAAGGATATGTGCCACCTTGTTGTCAACGAACTTGGTATTCGGATTCAAATCCTCCTCTGTAGGATTAAACTTAGTCTTCGCCAAATTGATTCTGGCTCTGGCTGTCTCTGTCAGCGGAGATATAATAGAAAGCATGAACAGGTACAGGTCCCTAGTCGCTTCACATGACTCATCCAATTTTTCCAGGGCCTCTGCAAGTGACATGTTGCCTGTAACGGCATAACCATAGAGCACTTTGAAGGCTTTAATCCTCAAAATTCTTCTACCTAACATATATTTTTCTCAATTTTTTTTCAAAGATACTATCATTTTTCAGAAATATACTTAAATTTGGTAAATAATTAAACAGAAACAAGGGAGATATGTACAACGATGATTTTGAGGGAGGCTACTCCCGCGAACGTTCCGGTGAAGAAATCTATTCCAAACCGGTAAGGGCAGGTAAGAGGACTTATTTCTTTGATGTAAAATCCACCAAAGGAAACAATGACTTCTATCTGACTATTACTGAGAGTAAACGTAAAACTGAGCAGGACGGCAGATTCACCTACGACAAACATAAGATTTTCCTTTACAAGGAAGATTTCGAGAAGTTTGCCGAAGGACTTGAGGATGCAGTTGAATATATCAAGTCCAGACTTGGCGATAATTTCAATGCCGAGCAGACAAGACCATCTGCTGAGCGGAATGAGAATCAGTCCGAATCAGACGTATTCTAATCAGCGTTTTTGTCAGTATTTCTTAGAATTATGAGGAAGGTTGAAGAGATTCAGTCTCCCTCGTATTTTTTTGTGCGGGCAGCTTGCAATTTTTGACCTTATCTCCGAAAACATTTCAAAAAGACGATAAAAATCGTTACATTTGAACCCTAAATACTTATATGTGATATGAGTTCAATATTACTTAAAAATATAAATTGTAACGGAATCCTCTCTGATATCTGCATTGAAGGTACCAGAATCAAGAAAATTGTTCCCGTCGGGGGATGCTCTGGAGGACATATCGAGATTGCTTCCGGGGTGGAAGTCATGGATTGCGAAGGAAAGACGGCGATGCCGGCTTTCATAAATATGCATACTCATGCGGCGATGTCATTGATGCGAGGCATCGAAGAGGACGTCCAGCTTCATGAGTGGTTGGACAAGATCTGGAAGACTGAAGCCAGAATCGATGAAGAATTCGTTTATTGGGGGACTAAAGTTGCATGCCTGGAAATGATAAAGACCGGTACTGTCACTTTCAATGATCAATACTGGTATTCATTGACAGCCAGAAAGGCAGCCGTAGAGATGGGGTTGAGACCTGTCGTCTCATACGTTGCGCTCGACCACAATGACCATGAAGAGACAGAGCGCCAGAAGGAGCAGATGCAGGAAGTCTATGAGAAATCTCTTGCGATGAAGGATAACGGAATATTCGAGACTGCTATCCATGCAATCTACTCCACAAGCGAAGAACTGATGCTTTGGGTAACGGAATTCGCCAGAAATCATGGCCTGAAAATTCACATCCATATCAGTGAGACTGAAAAGGAGGTTGCTGACTGCAAGGAACTTCACGGAGGCCTCTCCCCTGTCGAATATCTGGACAGACTCGGAATCCTTGGACCTGACGTGCTTGCTGCCCACACACTTTGGCTGAGCGACAATGACATTGACATTCTCGGAAAACATCAGGTGAATTGCGTGCACAACATAAATTCCAATGCGAAGCTTGCGTCCGGGTATAAGTTCAGATACAATGAGTTACGTGACGCCGGAGCCAATGTCTGCATAGGTACTGACGGATGTGCGTCGTCGAACAATCTGGACATGCTGGAGGCTCTCAAGACATCCGCATTGTTCCAGAAGGCATGGCGACAGGATACCAAAGCACTTCCTCTGGACGAACTCATCAAACTTGCAACAGTAAATGGTGCAAAGGCTTTGGGACTTGAAACCGGCAAAATTGAAGAAGGAATGCTGGCGGATATTCTCATAGTGGACACAGAAAACTCATTCTTTGTATCACCGGCTCCATTCCTTTCGAATTTCATATATTCAGCACACAGTGACTGCATACAGTATATGATTTCAAGTGGACGTTTCGTCATGAGGAACCGCAGGGTCAAGGATGAGGCACAGATTATTTCCTCGGCTCAGGACCAGCTGGTGAAAATCATGTAAAATCAGGTGCATGACACCTTCTACATATTTATTATTAACTAAAACATACAAGACATGGATACAAGAGCAGAAAAGATTTATAAGGCTGCAGAATACGTCAAAGAGCAGCTTGGAGGAAGAGTACCTCATGCAGGTATTGTATTGGGAAGCGGACTTGGAAAGCTTGCCGACAAGATAGAGAATCCTATTATCGTTCCCTATAAAAATATCCCTGGTTTCCCGGTATCGACCGCAATAGGACACAAAGGCAATTTCATTGCAGGTATGCTTGGCGGCAAATTCGTGATTGCGATGCAGGGCAGAATACACTACTATGAGGGTTATACCATGGAACTCGTAACCTTGCCTATCAGGGTTATGAAAGTATTGGGAATCAGCTACTTGTTCGTTTCCAACGCGGCTGGCGGAATCAATTTCGACTACCGTGTAGGTGATCTCATGATTATCAGAGACCACATCAATCTCCTGCCGAATCCGCTTATCGGACCAAACCTCGACGACTTCGGACCAAGGTTTCCGGATATGACACATCCTTATGACAAGAAACTCATTGCCAAGGCTGAAGAAATTGCAGCAGATGCAGGCATTCCCCTCAGAAAGGGTGTCTATATCGCAGGCACAGGCCCATCCTACGAAACACCGTCCGAGTGGCATTTCTTCCGCACGATCGGAGCTGATGCAGTCGGCATGAGCACGGTACCGGAGGTAATTGTGGCAAGACATTCGGAAATTCCTGTTTTCGGAATGTCAGTAATCACAAACGAGGCTCAGAAAGACTTTGCTGAGGACTACAAGAACGACGGAGATGATGTCGTAAAAGCCGCAGATGCAGCAGCTGACAAGATGACATATATCTTCACCAAAATCATTGAATCACTGTAAAACATGGATTTCGGATTTGTAAGAGTGGCGGCAGTAGTGCCGAGAGTTAAAGTGGCTGATGTCGATGCCAATATCGCAGAAATATGCCGACTGGCTGAAGACGCTGAAAGACAAGAGGTTTCCATTGCTGTTTTCCCGGAGTTATCCGTTACGGGATACACTTGTGCAGATCTTTTCGGACAGCAGCTTCTTATCGGCAAGGCCGAAGAAGGAATCAAACAGCTCAAGTCATTCTCAAGGGGCAAGAAACTGACAATGGTAGTAGGCGTTCCTGTCAGAGTGGCCGGCAATCTTTACAATTGCGCAGCTGTCATCCACAACGGCAAACTGTCCGGGCTGGTTCCGAAAATCCATCTACCGGGTTACAATGAATTTTATGAGTCTCGCTGGTTCTCCAGCGGGGCTGATTTTCTGTACGATACTGAACGCGCAACGGCTCAGGTATATGACGACGCCAAAAATTGCAGTTCACCCGCAGCAGGCGCGGAAATAGTCTATGCCGGAGCCAAGGTCAATGTCTTCCCTAATCTTCTTTTCAATGTCGGCAGAAGTACCTTTGCCATAGAGATTTGCGAAGACTTGTGGACACCGGTACCACCATCATCCCATCATGCATTGGCAGGAGCTGACATCATATTGAACCTCTCTGCCAGCAATGAAGTCCTGATGAAGCACAAGTACAGACATGAACTCATAGGCCAGCAGTCTGCGAGGACTGTTTCCGCATATGTCTATAGCTCCTGCGGCTATGGTGAATCCACACAGGATCTTGTGTTCTCAGGGTCATCAATGATTTACGAGAACGGCAGCCTGTTGGCTGAAAGTGAGAGATTTATGATGGAAGGAAATCTCATAGCAGCTGACATTGACATTGAAAAGCTTGAAATTCTCAGACAGAAACAGAACACCTTCCACACCGTGTCTCCGGACGGAACTCGTGATGGTCAGGATGCCAGAAGATATGTAAGTATCAATGTCTGTGACGGATGTCAGACTGATTTCGAAAAATGCTTGAAAAGGCATGTCGAACCGCATCCGTTCGTGCCTGGATTCAACGTCAGCATTGACAGAGATTCTTCCGAAGAGGAAGTATTGAAGAAGATGGCGGCAATATCCGAGCGCAATGCAAGATGCCGCGAAATAACTGATATTCAGGTGCTGGGACTGGCTACCCGTCTTGCACACATCAACTGCAAAACTGCAGTTATCGGAATTTCAGGAGGTTTGGACAGCACATTGGCCCTGCTCGTAGCAGTGCTTGCATTTGACAAACTCGGTTGGGACAGAAAGCGCATCATAGGTATTACCATGCCTGGGTTTGGTACGACTGTCCGCACGAAGTCCAATGCACAGGACCTGATGGAGACCTTGGGCGTCACTGTACGGGAGATCCCTATAGGAAAGGCTGTGGCCCAGCACTTTTCGGACATCGGACAGGATCCTAATGTCACTGATGTTACCTATGAGAATTCTCAGGCGAGGGAAAGGACCCAGATTCTCATGGATGTCGCAAACAAGGAAGGCGGTATCGTGATAGGCACCGGAGACCTTTCAGAACTTGCACTCGGATGGGCAACATACAATGGTGACCATATCTCAATGTATGGTGTCAATGCCAGCATTCCGAAAACCCTTGTGAAATATCTCGTAGGATGGGCTGCAGACTATCATTTCAATGAGAATTGCAGTAATGCGCAGCGTTCTGTCAGGGAAATTCTACTTGACATCATTGACACTCCTATAAGCCCGGAACTGAAACCGGCTGACAATAACGGGGAGATTGCCCAGAAAACCGAGGACCTCGTGGGACCTTACGAACTTCATGACTTCTTCCTGTATAACATGTTCAGATTCGGTTATGCGCCATCCAAGATTTATTTCCTGGCAAGGAAAGCTTTCGTTGAAGTTTATGATGATGCTGTCATCCTTAAATGGCTCAAGACATTCATTTCCAGATTCTTCGGTCAGCAGTTCAAGCGTTCGTGCCTGCCTGACGGGCCAAAGGTCGGTTCTGTATCACTCTCACCGAGAGGTGACTGGAGAATGCCTTCAGACGCATGGAAAACCATGTTCCTGAAGGATTTGGAGAATATTGAGGGGTAATCGATGAAGAGATTCTATCTTTTAATTTGTCTTTTAATGGTTTTCAGTCTCTCCGCCTGCCGAAATGACGGAGGGGCTGAAAGTACTGATGAATTGCTTCGTCTCGGAAGGACTTATTCCAATGCCGGTGACAGCAGGAATGCGATATTGGCATTGACAAAAGCAAGTAAATCCGCAGGACGTGACAGTGCGTCTTTAGGGTTGATATTCAGCGAAATAGCTAAGGTTTACAGGCAGACAGGCGACTATGCGGAGGAGATATCCTACCTCGCGAAGGCTGAGAAGGCATATGACAATTCAGGCAAACCATACAGCAGCCGAATGGCAAGGTTTGAGTCTGCAGTGGCAAGTTACATGGCGCAAGACTACAAAACAGCCTCTGTGGCATTGAGATCTGTCATGGATGATGCCGTGGCCACCTCAGATACGCTGCTCGAGGCCAAGTGCCTGGAAACCTATGCCAAAATCGCGGTAGATAATCCGGAGCCTGAGCCGAAACTGGCAATCAGCCTGCTGACGCGCGTTTCCAATGACCTCCATACTCCCCTGTCATCCATAGACAGAGGCATTCTGGCTTACGCCTACTCCCTTTCGGGTAATGTCAATGATGCAAGAATGTGGCTGGCCCGTGCCGGAAAATCAGCTGAAACGGAGGAAGATCTGATAAGATACAAGTATCGCTCATATCAGGTCAATGCCAATGAGGGCAAATCTGAAGAGGCATTGAAATGTCTTGAGGAATATGTCAGATATACCGACAAGCAGCAATATGAAAGGATGAAGAAGTCCGCTGCCAATGCTGAAAAGGAGTATTTCAGACAACAGAGTGAACTGGCCTCGGCAAGGGCTGATTCCTTCAGGATGGAAATGCTTGTCATCGCTGCTCTGGCATTGGCACTTGTCTTCTCCGTGACAGGATTCCTGCGTTACCGTAATCTTGAGACTTCCAAACGTCTCGAAGAAGAGAAGGCGGAGACTGAAAAGTATATGAGCCTGGCAGAGGAACTGCAGACTAAAATGAAGGCCGCAGAGAGCCAGAAGGCACCAACAGAAAAGCGTTCTCATGATGCGAAGGCTGCAATGTTGGAGAGACTGTGTGAGCAATATTACGTCTATGAAGGAACTGAAAATCTCCAGCCGAAAGTGCTGAAGGAAGTTAAGTCAATCATTGACGACCTCAGGACCAATCCAAAGACTATTGCTGATATGGAGCGGAATCTGGACGAAAATTACGGAGGTATCATTGCAAGACTTCGTGCCCAGCTTCCGAAACTTAAAGAGGAAGATATCCGTCTTTATGTCTATGTCGCTTCCGGTTTTTCCAGCACAGCCATCTCGACAATTCTGGAAAAGGAGAAAAATATCGTCTATAACAGGATTTACAGATTGAAGGGAAAAATCGATTCTTCTGAGGCTGAAAACAAGGCAGAATTCCTTGATTTTCTGTCAAAATAGGGTGCTTTATAACGCTTTAATAATCAATAAGTTATAAAACGCGAGAGAAATTGGTGTTTTTTGCCTTTGTAACTCATTGATAATCAATACTCATTTTAACCCTTGTGAGAGATTTAAAAGGCTCAAAAATTAGGTGGCAGACATGTTTTGACGTATCTTTGCATACGAATCAAGGAGATGATTCCATGACGAAGTGATTAGCGTCATGATTGATTTTGCAAGTTTAGTAAGGTCATAAGTTGCCAAGTCTGCACCTATATCCATTCGCAGGGAAAAAGCCAGACAGCAAATGAAGCGACCGGGAATGAAAATGAGGCTGACCCAAAAGGGTTGGTCTCTTTTTTATATAGGGTGTCGTAGAGTTG